>Ga0209069_10000890_pt1 | contig 14613 bp, 13 predicted proteins | sample Str013_2_FD_187202 | JGI IMG/M metagenome (GOLD analysis project Ga0209069, IMG submission 187202) | Freshwater sediment microbial communities in response to fracking from Pennsylvania, USA - Straight Creek_MetaG_SC_2013 (SPAdes) (version 2) | ecosystem: Environmental > Aquatic > Freshwater >...
CGGTGACGTGGTATCGCCGTCACGCCCGCTGGGACCTGCTGCGCCGGTTGCTACCCGGTGTCGCCATCGGCTTCGCGGCCGGCGCGGTGTTCTTCGTCGTCGTCGGTTCGAGCAGCCGCACGCTCGACGTCGTCATCGCCGTCACGATCTTGGCGATGGTCGCGGTGCAGATCGTCAGAACGATGCGCCGAGCCGAGCCAGTGGCGCCGACGCTCGCCGCGGCCACCGGTTACGGCGCGGCCGGTGGGTTCACGACGTTCGTGTCGAACAGCGCCGGGCCGGTGATGAACACCTACCTCGTGCGCCTCGGCCTCGACAAGGACGAGATGATCGGCACGTCGGCGTGGTTCTACTTCGCCGTCAACATCGCCAAGGTGCCGCTGTACGTCGCGCTCGGTGAGCTGTCCACCGGAGGCCGGTTCTTCAGCGCGACGAGCGTCGCCTACGACGCGCTGCTCGTACCGGCGATCATCGTCGGGGTGTGCGCCGGCCGAGCGCTGTTCTCGCGCATCGATCAGGCCGCGTTCTTGTGGCTCGTGCTCGCCCTCTCAGCTGCCGGCGCGGTGAAGCTGCTCGTTCGCTGACCCGATCCTGATGAGCCAGGCGGGTCAGCGACGAGGCCGATGTTTGGCTGTTCCGCGCGGCCGCTGGGACCTGCCGCGTCAGACGAGGTCGAAGCGATCGAGGTTCATGACCTTGCTCCATGCGGCCACGAAGTCGGTCACGAACTTCTGCTTCGCGTCGTTGGACCCGTAGACCTCGGCGATGGCGCGTAGCTGCGAGTTGGACCCGAAGACGAGATCGCAGCGAGTACCCGTCCACTTCATGGCGCCGCTCGCTCGATCGCGACCTTCGAACACGTCATCAGACGCAGCGGTCGCCTTCCACTCGGTGTTGAGGTCGATCAGGTTCACGAAGAAGTCGTTGCTGAGCGTTTCGGTCCGGTCGGTGAGGACGCCGTGCTTCGCGCCATTGGTGTTCGCGCTCAGGACGCGCAGGCCACCGACGAGCACCGTCATCTCCGGCGCGCTGAGCGTCAGCAGTTGCGCACGATCGACCATCAGCTCCTCGGCCGTCAGCGTCTGGCCCTTGCCGAGGTAGTTGCGGAACCCGTCCGCTGTCGGCTCGAGCGGCGCGAACGACTCGACATCGGTCTGCTCCTGCGATGCGTCGCTGCGTCCCGGTGCGAACGGAACCGTGACGTCGTGTCCCGCTTTCTTCGCCGCAGCCTCGATGGCTGCGCACCCGCCAAGCACGATCAGGTCGGCCATCGAGACCTGCTTGCCCGAGCCATTGAACTCGGCGCGGACGCCGTCGAGGATGCCAAGGATGCGGCGTAGTTCGGGCGGGTTGTTGACCTCCCAGTCGTTCTGCGGTGCGAGGCGGATGCGTCCGCCGTTGGCGCCACCGCGCTTATCGCTGTTGCGGAACGTCGACGCCGACGCCCATGCCGTCGACACCAGCTCGGCGATGCTCACTCCCGACGCCAGCACCTTGGCCTTGAGCGCAGCGATGTCGTTCGCGTCGATCAGCTTGTGAGTGACCGCGGGGACCGGGTCCTGCCAGATGAGCTCCTCGGTGGGAACCTCCGGGCCGAGGTAACGGGCGATGGGGCCCATGTCGCGGTGGGTCAACTTGAACCACGCCCGGGCGAAGGCATCGGCGAACTCCGCCGGGTTGGCGTGGAAGCGCCGCGAGATCGGCTCGTAGACCGGGTCCATCTTCAGCGCCATGTCCGCAGTGGTCATCATCGGCGCGTGCGTGAGCGACGGATCGTGGGCATCGGGGACGGTGCCCTTCGCCTCTGGGTTCTTGGGCGTCCACTGTTGCGCTCCGGCGGGGCTGCGCGTCAGCTCCCAGTCGTAGCCGAGCAGCGTGTCGAAGTAGCTGTTGTCCCATGTGATCGGCGTCGGCGTCCAGGCGCCCTCGATGCCGCTGGTGGTGGTGTGGACGCCCTTGCCGGTACCGAAGCTGTTCTTCCAGCCGAGGCCCAGCTGCTCGATCGGCGCGCCCTCGGGTTCGGGACCAACGAGGTCGGGATCACCAGCACCGTGGGCCTTGCCGAAGGTGTGCCCGCCAGCGACGAGCGCGACGGTCTCCTCGTCGTTCATCGCCATCCGCGCGAACGTCTCGCGGATGTCGCGCGCCGATCCGAGCGGGTCCGGGTTGCCGTTCGGACCCTCCGGGTTCACGTAGATCAAACCCATCTGCACCGCGCCGAGCGGGTTCAGCAACTCGCGGTCACCGCGGTAGCGCTCGTCGCCGAGCCACGTCGTCTCGGGACCCCAGTAGATGTCCTCCTCGGGTGCCCACACGTCTTCGCGACCACCGCCGAAACCGAACGTCGCGAAGCCCATCGACTCCAACGCAACGTTGCCGGCGAGGATCATCAGGTCGGCCCATGAGAGCTTGCGCCCGTACTTCTGCTTGATCGGCAACAGCAGCGCGCGCGCCTTGTCGAGGTTGCCGTTGTCGGGCCAACTGTTGAGCGGCGCGAAGCGCTGCGTGCCGGTGGCGGCGCCGCCGCGTCCATCTTTGATCCGGTAGGTGCCGGCGCTGTGCCACGCCATCCGGATGAAGAATGGGCCGTAGTGGCCGTAGTCGGCAGGCCACCAGTCTTGCGACGACGTCATCAGCGTGGTCAGGTCCTGCTTCACCGCGGTGAGGTCGAGGGATTTGAACTCCCGTGCGTAGTCGAAGCCGTCGCCCATCGGATCAGCCGCGGGCGAGTTCTGGTGGAGCATCCTCAGGCTGAGCTGGTTCGGCCACCAGTGCTCGTTCGCCGCAGAACCCACTGCCGTATGACCGGAGTGGGGTCCGCCCATCACGGGACACGTCTGCACGCTGTCGTTGATCTCGAGGACCTTGTCATCAGTCATGTGCTGCTCCTTCACTGCATGAGTGCTACGGGTGTGGTGGTGTGCGATTCTTCCGGCACGACGGGCAGCGACCCCAGTAGATGACCTCGGCTTCGTCGATCTCGAAACCGTGATCATCGTCCGCGGTGAGGCAGGGCACGGCCCCGACCGCGCAGTCGATGTCGAACGTGCTGCCGCAGGCGCGACAGATCAGGTGATGATGGTTGTCTTCCACCCGATCCTCGAAGCGGGCTGCGGATCCGGCCGGCTGGATGCGGCGGACGAGGTTCTTGTCGACGAGGACGCCGAGCGTGTCGTACACCGCCTGGCGAGAGATCGACCCGATCACGGCGCGGACATCGTCGGTCAGCTCGTCGGCCGTGGCGTGGGGGTGAGACGACACCGCGCGCATGATCGCCAATCGCTGGGCGGTCACCTGCACCCCATGCTGGCGCAGCAGCTGATCAACGACGTCGGCCACGTGTCCAACACCATCACAGCCTGGTGGACTCCGTCAAGTATTTGACCGAGTCCGGACCAGCGACGCCTCAGGCTCAGCGAGCCGATCTGACAGTCGACGCCGCAGTGCGCAGCAGCGGAGCGACCTCGGCCGCGAACAGCGCGTGAGCACGATCCAGTTCGTCGTGATCGGTGGCGGCGAACGCGACCACGAAGTTCCCCGCACCGGCGATCGCGCACTGCTCGACGATCTGCGCGGCAACCTGCGCCGGCGTGCCGGCGACGAACTCTTCGTTGCTCAACGCTTCGAGCTCGCCGTCGGGCGAGTCGAGCAACGTAGCCCACGGTGGCAGCGGCCCGGCACTCGCTCGCAACGTGGCGAGCAACTGCCGGCGCGCCGTGGCGACGCCAGCGGGACGCTCATTGGCGTCATCAACGAAGCTCACCAACCGGCGGATGGCGATGTCGTCGGGTCCAACGGCATGACCCGCATCGCGCGCCGCGGCGCGATAGCTGTCGAACACGATCGCCATGTCCCGCGCCGACAAGAAGCCGCCGCAGATCTTCCATCCGCGCTGACCGGCGCTCGCCGCCGACGCCGCGCTGCGCACCGCTGTCCAGATCGGCAGTGGTTGTTGCAAAGGGCGCGGCACGATGCGGACGTCGTCGAACGACCAGTGCGCGCCGTGATGGCTGACGAGCGGGTTGCGCAGCGCCGCGGTGACGACGTCGATCGTCTCGGCGTGGCGCGCCGCCGCCTCGGCCGCGTCGATGCCAACGATGGCAAGCTCGGGCGGGATACCGCTGACGAGGCCAACCTCCAACCGCCCGCCAGTGAGATGGTCGAGCATCCCGATCTCTTCGAGGACGCGCCAAGGTGTGGCGTACGGCGTGACGACACCGAGCGTGCCGAGGCGCATCGTCGTCGTCCTGCTCGCCATCGCCGCCACCAACAAGTTCGGCGACGGGCTGTAGCCGGCACCGAAGTGGTGCTCGGAGAAGAAGATGCCGTGATAACCACGCGCCTCTGCCCGCGTCCACAGATCGAGGTAGCGCAGGAAGTGAGCATTGATCGCCGCCGGATCGTGCCGGGCGACCGGATCACGCAACTCATGGAAGAACTCGAACAACCACGGTGTGATCATCGTCAACTGTCGCGACGACTACGAGCCGGATCAGGACTCGACGGAGCCGAGCAGGTAGGCCGAGTGGAGCAGGTCAGGTCGGTCGGTGAGCTCCTTGGCGGTGCCCGAGTAGCGGACGCGACCGCCCTCGAGGACGTACGCCTTGGTCGCCAGGCTCAAGGCAACGTGTGCGAACTGCTCGATCAGCAGCACCCCGACGCCGGACTCGGCGACGCGCTCCAGCACCGGCACGAGCCGCTTGACGACGATCGGGGCGAGGCCAAGCGAGAGCTCGTCGACGACGAGCACCTTCGGCCGCGACAGGAGTGCCTGGGCGAGCACGACCATCTGCTGCTCGCCACCAGACAACAGCCGGCCACTGATCTTCCACCGCTTCTCCAGCTCGGGGAAGAGCGAAAGCGCGTGAGCGAGCCCTTCGGCCGCGGCCCGTTTACCGAGCGAGTACGTGGCAACGGCGAGGTTGTCCTCCACGGTCAGCTCGAGCAGAAGACGGCGACCCTCGGGAACGACCGAGACGCCCGCGGCCCGTAACTTCTCCGGCCGGCGATGGACCAGCGACTCGCCGGCCAGCGTGATCGATCCCTTGGTGACGCGGGCCATGCCTGCGATGGCGAGGGCGATCGTCGACTTGCCGGCGCCGTTCGGACCGAGCATTGCTGCCACTTGTCCGGCGGGCACGTCCAGGCTCACATCGTGCACGACCTCGCGTGGGCCGCGAGCGATGGACAGGTCTTCGATCACGAGCATCGCGCCGTGCGCCGTGTCACTGCTCAACGCCAGCTCCAGTCACGACATCGTCGACACCGATGTATGCCGCCATCACGTGCTCGTCTCGCAACACCTGGGCGGTCGGGCCAGAGGCGATGAGGCGCCCGAAGTCGAGCACCGCGGTGTACGTGCAACACGCTTGCACGAGTGCCATGTCGTGATCGACGAGGATCACCGTCGCGCCCGTGCGGTCCGGGATCGCCCGGATGATCACTTGCAGCTCCTCGGTCTCTTCGTCGGGCAGGCCGGCGGCCGGTTCGTCGAGCATCACGACCTTCGGGATCCCGACGACGGCGCGAGCGACCTCGATGAAGCGCCGCTCCTTGGCCGCCAAGGTTCGGACGTGCTCATCGGCGACATCGGCCAGGCCGACGAACTCGAGCGCGGACATCACCGCGGCGCGACGATTGACACGGCTGCCGACGCCAGAGTGCTCGTAGACGGTGGCGACGTTGTCGAACACCGTGAGACCCTCGATCGCCTGCTCGGTCTGGAACGTGCGCCGCAGACCCCAGCGCGCCCGCCGGAAGCTCGGCATCGACAGCAGATCGGTGTCGTCGATCGTGACTGTGCCCGATGAGGGCGTCACGAAGCCGGAGATGACGTTGAAGAACGTCGTCTTCCCGGCACCGTTCGGACCGATCAGGCCGCACGTGCCAGCGGGGAACTCGGCGGTCATGGCGTTGAGCGAGACGACGCCACCGAAGCGAACCGTCAGGTTGTCGACGACGAGGGTCACGCCGCCACACCCTTCTTCTCGGCAGCCTTCGTTGATTGGATGAGGTTCGTGAGCAAGCCGAAGCCGAACAACGACAGGCTGAAGCGCGTCCAGAACTGATGACCAGCAACGTTCTGCGTCAGGAACTTCAGCAAGCAGGTGGCGAAGAAGGCGCCGAGCACGCCGCCCCACAGGCTGTAGATGCCGCCCATGATCGTCACGGCGATGAGGAAGATCGCCGACTGCCGGTTGAACGCATCGATCTGCATGCCCTTGCGCACGGTGCCAGCGAACAGTCCACCGGCAACGCCGGCCATGAACGAGGCGAGCGCGAACGCGAGCATCTTGTAGCGAGTGACGTGGATGCCGGCCGACAATGCCGCTGCCTCGCTCTGACGGATCGACGCCCACGCCCGGCCCGGCTTGCGCGCCAGCATGGCGGCCGCAACCATCAGCAGTAGGAAGGATCCGACGACGATGAAGCGGTAGTAGCCGACATCGGTGGTGGCGAACGACGGCCGTCGCAAGGCCTTGATGTCGTTCAAGCTCTTGACGAGACCCTTGAACCCCTTACCACCATTGGGAAATTTGATCTCGCCAAGGATGACCTCCATGCCGGCAGCCAGCATCAAGGTCACGAGGGCAAGGTACAAACCACTGACGCGCAGCGCCGGAAGACCGATGAGGACGCCGAGCAGCGCAGCGACAAGTCCGCCGATCAACACCAGCAACGGGTACGGGATCGTTGTCGCAAACGCGAGCCGGATCGTCACCCAGGTGCCTATGCCGTACGGAGCGACTTGCCCCAATGACACCAGACCAACTCTGCCGTAGAGCATGCCCGCACTGGCTGCTAACGGAGCGTACAGCGCCATCTGGGTGAAGTTCGAGATCCAGAACGAGTCGAACCACGCTGGGATGACGACCAAGGCGATGAGCAGCACGAGACCGACGGTCGCCGGCTTGAACCATCGCTGCCCCGTTAGGTGCCCGAGCATCGTCTTCAGGTTCGGGCGAGCGCTGATGCCAGCGTTTGCAGTCGCGGTGCTCACTGCATCTCCCTTCCGGCAAGCACGACGGTGCGCCGGCGACTGATCCACAAGATGGCGATGACCGAGATCACGAACGGCGTCATCTTGCGCATCTTGCCGAGGAACAACAAGTTCCCGGAGAAGGGCGTGAGGATCGACTCGACTACGCCGATAACCATGCTGGCGAAGAACGTCGTCCACAACGATCGGAACTGCCCAACAACGGCACCAGCCAACGCCCCGATGACGAACCACGTCAGCGTGCCCTGATCCAGGCTCTTGAACAGCGCTGGCAACATCAGGTACACGAAGCCGCAAATCACGCCGGAGCCGAGCCAGGCGAGCGCTTCCACTCGACGCACAGGCACGCCGAGTAGCGACGCAACGTCACGATCGTTGGCGATGGCTCGCATGGCGGTGCCGGTCGCGGTCTTGTTGAGGTAGAGGTTCACGGCGATCACTACGACGATGGCGAAGATGAGCGCGATGACTTGAGTCGTCGTCACGACTGAACCGCCGAGTCGGAACGTCTTGGCCGGGAACGGCAAGCTCCGCGGCTTCGAGGAGTCCCACCGGTCTTTCATGATCCCGAGGAGGAACAGCGCGACGCCGACCATCCCGAGCGCTTTGACGAGCGGATCCCGGCGAGCGAGCTTCGGCGCGATCCATACGCCATACAGCAGCGTGATGCCGGCACAGATCACGATGAGAAGTGGATACGCCAGCAATCGAATCCCGTGGCCCGTAGGCCCCGGCTTCGACAAGCTGCCGCCGAGCAACGACCAGGCGATGTGAGCGCCGATGGTCCCGATGGCACCGAAGGCAAGGTTGACGACGCCGGTGGTCCGGTACAGGACAACGAGTCCTGTACCGGTCACCGCATACACGGCCCCGAATGCCAGACCCTGGATGATGTAGGGCCACAGTTGACCAAGACCTGGCATCGAGTGTCGGTTCCTTCTGTTTCGCTGCCGCTACCGAGGCACTCTCAGCCGACGTTGAGCTTCTGATCGACCTCGGCTTTGCGTGCCTCCGTCAGGATCGGCTCGACCTCGGCGATCGGGAAGCAGAGCTTGTCCGACACCATCTTGCCGACGCCGTCGGGGACGACGTTGTTGTCCACGTTGTTCGGCACGTTGCCCTTCGGCAGGCCACCGAAGTACCACGGCTTGCAGACGATCCCGGTGTTGAAGTTCTTGATGCCCTTGATGGCGGCGTTGACCGCAACCGGATCGTCGAGCTTCGTCTTGTCCATGTCGAGCAGCGTCTTGACGATGATCCGCCCGATCATGAACCCCATCTGCTGGAAGCTGCCGAGTGGAGCCGATTTGTTGTACTGGGCCGAGACCTTGCGGTACAGCTCCATCTCCGGGTTCGGATCGTCAAGCAAGCTCAGCTCGGCGTTGATGTTGATCTTGCCCTTCCACTTCGCGCCGAGCGCGGCGGCCACCGACGAGTCGTTGAGGGGAGTAGACGAGCCCCACACGACCTTGTCGATCAGGCCTTGCTCCTCAGCCGCCTTGAGCAGCTTCAGGCCTTCGGGCGGCGTGAAGTTGAGGACAACAGCGCCACCCTGGCCAGCCTTGTTGACGGCATCGAGGATGACCGAGGTCGGGTCGGCGATGGGCAGCTCGACCTGGATGTCAGTCCACTTCAGGCCCTTCTTCTGAGCGTAAGCACCAGCGAGGGAGTCGTTGTACTCGGCGCCGGCGAGCTTGCCGGTCAGCGTGATCATGTTCCCCTTCGCGCCCTTGTCGTCGACGACGATCTGCGCCGCACCGAGCGCGGAGTAGCCGGGGCCCATGTTGGCGGCGGCGATCGCCGGCGAGTTGAAGCACTGCGCCGGAACGCCTGCGACGATCACGTTGTAGCCCTTGGACTTGTAGTAGTCGGCGTTGACTGGGCAGTCGAGCACGCTGAAGCCGCCAACCATGGCGACGACCTTGTCGGTCTCGATGAGCTTCTTTGCCGCAGCCGCGCCGTCTTCAGGCTTGGCGTTGTCGTTCTCCGACAGCATCTGGACGGGGCGGCCGTTGATGCCGCCGTTGTCGTTGACGCAGTCGAAGTAGCCCTTCATCATCGCGGTGCCGGTCGAGAAGTCGATACCTGGGATCGACGTCGTGACGTTGCCAAGCTTGATCGGGTTGCCCGACGCCTTCTGGCCGTTCTGCAGGCCACAACCGGGACCGGCAGTAGCCGCCTTCGAACCGCCGGTCGCAGCCGCTGTCGTTGCCGCTCCGGCAGTGGTGGCGGCACCAGCGGTCGTTGCCGCGCCGGCCGTTGTCGCTGCCCCCGCTGTAGTCGGAGCCGCTGCCGCTGTTGTGCCCGCCGCTTTGGTCGTGGCGGCTCCGCTGTCGGTCTTCTTGCTGCTGCCACAGGCCCCGGCAACGAGTGCCAGGGCAGCGACGGCTACCCACATCCCTCGACGCATTCGCTCTCCCCTTGTGATCGGCCTCAGGCGCCCTGGGCCGCCCCTCTGATATCAACTGACCTTACATCAACGGTGTGGACCGTATGGCAATGGTCACACGCTCAACCGAGTGCCTCGCCGTGCGCTGCGACGCGACGGCAGCGGCGACCGACGTCGTACGCCGATGATCGAGATGGCGACGCTCAGGCCCGGCGCTGTCGTTGAGAGAACGCTGTGAATGTTCGCCAATCGCGCCGCTTGCGTGCGGCCTGCCACGTCATCGACTCGTCTCTTTGCTTGAATGGCGTGCCGTTCCTCCCCCAACCAAGGAAGACGATCCACCATGAAACGAATGCTCCTATCGATTGCCGCCACGGGCCTCGTGCTCGCTGGCTGCGGCAGCAGCTCCAAGAGTCCGTCGAGCGCAACTGTGGCGCCCGCCGCGACGACCGCGAAGGGCGCGGCGACGACAGCCGCAAAAGCAACCGCGACCACTGTCGCGGCGACGGCCACGACCGCGGCCGGCACGGCAACGACAACCAAGGCAGCCACGGCTACGACGGCCGCCAGTGCCGCGGGAACGTCCGCTGCTCCGACTGCAGCCGGCGGCGCCGCCGACGTCGGCCTGAAGGAGTGGGCGGTCAGTGTCAGTCCCGCGCTCAAGGCCGGCGCAACGACGTTGACGGTGAAGAACAGTGGTCAGAACCCGCACGAGCTGAAGGTCATCAAGGGCGACAGCTACGCGTCGCTGCCGAAGACATCCGACGGTGCCGTTGACGAAGCCAAGCTCGGTGCCGACGTGATCGGCAAGATGGCCCGCATCAACGGCGGTGCAACCGGCACGCTCGCCGTGACGCTGCCAGCCGGCAAGTACGTCTTCATCTGCAACCTCGGCGGCGGTGCGCTCAACCACGCCAGCAAGGGCCAGAACCTGGACGTCACCGTCGCCTGAACCGACGCTGCCGCGTTGCCAGGTGCCCGGCCGCGATGCGGTCGGGCACCGTCGCGTCTGCACTGCGGACACGCGTGTCGGCAACGCCTGGCTACTTCGGCTTGAGCATCCCGCTCCAGTGGATCTTGGCCCCTTCATGGCCAGTGCGTGCCACCCACACCGTCGACAGCAACGCCAGCACGATCGAGAGCGCCGAGAACACCATCACCAGCTGTCGGCCTCGCGATGTCGCCGTCCCCGCTTGCGCTTCACGCGTTGCCTGACGACCGAACCACCACAGGCCAAGTGTGGCGACGACGAGCCCGAAGGCGAAGATCCGCGTCGTCTCGGCGAGATGACGATGCTTGGTGGCGTTGCCGAGGTTGAGGGCGGCGTCGAGCTTCGTTCCCGTCATCATCGTGAACTGCACCATCGCCAGCACCACGACGGCCATCACGGGCAGCCACCAACCGAAGAACCTTTGGACGCGGGGGCGCACCGCGGCCACGACGGCGAGGATCGACACCAATGGGAGCAGCACTATCGGAGCATGGACGAACAACGGATGCGCCGGGAGGCCGAAGATCTTGAGCATGGGCGGTCACGGTAGTTCGTCGGAACGCTACGAACCGGCGAAGCGCGGTGGCCGCTTCTCGGCGAAGGCGCGTTGACCTTCGAGGTAGTCCTGCGACCGGAAGCAGGCCTCGATCATGGCGTTCACGCCGGCGACGTCACGATGTTCGGGCGCGCGTCTCAACTCGCCGATCGCGGCCTTGCACGCCGCGATCGTCATCGGTGCGTTGGCGGCGATGGCGCGCGCCAGCCCCTCGACGGTCGTCTCCAGATCGTCAGCGGCGACGACGCGATTGATCAAGCCGATCTGCAACGCCTCGGCCGCCGGCATTCGACGGGCGGAGAACAGGATCTCGGCAGCGAACGCCGGTCCGACAAGACCGAAGAGCGCCTCGACGCCGCCATAGCCGTAGCCGAGACCGAGACGCGCCGCGGGGATGGCGAACTGGGCGTCGGTCGACGCGATGCGGATGTCCGCCTGCATCGCGGTGATCAATCCGCCGCCGATGCAGTAGCCGCGGATCATGGCGATGATCGGCTTGCTCATCGCCCGCCACGCCGCCGCGGCATCGCTGGCGACACTGTCGTAGGCGGCACGCGCCTCGGGAGCGGTGCGCTGCTCGCCGAACTCGGAGATGTCGGCGCCCGACACGAACGCCTTGTTGCCGGCGCCGGTGAGCACGACGACACGCACATCGGCGTCGGCCGCCAGCGCAGCGAGCGCCGGCACCAACGCTTGTTGCATGCCCAGCGACAGCGCGTTGTGCTTCTCCGGGTTGTTGAACGTGATCCGGCCGATGCCGTCGTCGACGACGCACAGCAGCTTGTCACTGCCGGTGTCGTAGGAGCGCGTTGGTGGAGTGGTCACGCGCTTACCCTGTCAGACGACGCGGCGAGCGCGCAGATCGTCGATCCGCACCTGATCGAAGCCGAGCTCGGCGAGGATCTCGTCTGAGTGCTGGCCGGAGTCCGGACTCGGTGTGCGCACCGTCGACGGCCCATCGTCGAGCGTCACCGCGTTGCGCACGAGCTCCAGTCGCCCGAGCGCGTCGTGCTCGACGGGTGCGGCCATCGCCAGATGCGTGACTTGCACGTCGGCAAAGACCTCGTCGATCGTGTTCACCGGCCCGCACGGGACGCCGACCTCGTTCAGTGCTGCGACCCACTCGGCCGTGGTGCGCGTCCGCAGCCGTTCAGCGACGAGTGCGTTCAACGCGGTGCGGTTCTCCGACCGCTTCGGCCCGTCGTCGAAGCGAGGATCGTCGGGCAGCTCGGGCAGGCCGATGACCTCGCAGAAGCGGCGCAACAACCGGCCCGCCGGTCCGGCGATGTTGACGTACCCGTCGGCCGATGCGAAGCAGCCCATCGGCACCAGCGTTGGATGGTGGTTGCCCTCTTGCACGGGCACGACACCATCGATCGTCCAGCGCGCCGCCTGGAGGTCCAACATCGCGATCATCGACTCGAGCAATGACGTGCGCACCCAACGACCGACGCCGGTGCGCTGGCGGTCGTGCAGCGCGACGAGGATGCCAACGGCGAGGTACAACCCGGCGGAGAGATCGGAAACGGGGATGCCGACACGGGTCGGCTCGGTGCCGGGCAAGCCGGTGACGCTCATCAACCCGCCGAGTCCCTGCGCGATCTGGTCGACGCCGCCACGCGTCGCATAGGGACCGTCCTGACCGAAGCCCGAGATCGAGCCGTAGACGAGGCGCGGGTTGCGGCCATGGATCGTGTCGTAGTCGAACCCGAGCCGGTGCTTCACCGGCGGGCGCATGTTCTCGACGAGCACGTCGGCGGTGTCGACGAGCCGGTAGAGGATGTCGCGACCATCGGGCGCTTTGAGATCGAGCGACAAGGACCGCTTGTTGCGATGGAGGTTCTGGAAGTCGGAGCCGTGGCGGCGCTCGCCGACGATGCCGGGCGTGCCCGGTTCGGCGGGGATGTCGATCGTGATCACGTCTGCACCCCAGTCGGCGAGCTGGCGGACGCACGTTGGACCGGCGCGAGCGACGGTGAGATCGATGACGCGCAGGTCATCGAGGGGCAGGCTCACGAGCAAGAGCCGCGCTCAGCCGAGGTTGCGGGCGAAGAGCGCGAACAGCCGCTCCCAATGACGCTCGGCCGATGGTTTGTTGTACACCGCGCCTCGTTCTGGGAACGCGAAGCCATGATGCGCGCCGGGGTACCACTCGACGCGGGCGTTCGTGCCGACGGTGGCGAGGTGCTTCTCGAGACCCTCGACCATCTCGCGTGGGGCGTAGTCGTCGAACTCGGCGCAAGCGAAGTACAGCTCGCCGCGAACCTTGTCGGCGAGGGGCGCCGGCGATCCGTCGCCGAACAGGCGCACGCCGTACAGTGACGCTGCCGCCTTGATCCGATCGGGGAACATGCCCGCCATCGCGAACGAGAACGGGCCGCTCATGCAGTAGCCCATGCACCCGACGCGCGTCGCGTCGGCAGCGACGTCGGCATCGACGTGTTCGAACAACGACTCGGTGTCACTGGCGACGAGATCATCGGACAACGTGCCCATCAGCGCGAACATCGTCTTGCGGGTCTCATCCGGTTCGCCTTGGGTGTAGTCGAACTCGCGCACCGATCGGTAGTACAGGTTCGGCAGCACGACGTAGTAGCCGACGGTGCCGAGGCGACGGGCCATGTCGTGCAGCTCTTCACGCTTGCCGGGCGCGTCCATGTAGAAGAACACGACGGGGAACGGCCCACCCTCTTCGGGATGGGTGATGAAGGTGTTCATCGCACCGTCGCGTGTGGCGATGTCGAGATGGTGTTCGATCATGGCGACGACCCTACGTCACTCGCACTCACGGTCGAAACGTCCACGCCATCGGACCGGGCCGGCGCGCCGAGGCGACCAGCTCCGCCCACCGGCACAGGGTTGGGCGCGTCTCGCGCGGGTCGATGACCTCTTCGACCTCGAACACCTCGGCCGAGCGGAACGGGCTGCGATAGCGGTTCAGGCGAGTGCGGATCACGTCGATCTCGGCCGCCAGCGCGTCGCCTTCGAAGCCGGCGAGCTCACTGCGGTAGGCGACCTCCAATCCACCTTCGATCGGCAACGAGCCCCAGTCGGCCGACGGCCAGGCGTAGCGGAACGGCGTGCTTCCGGGCTTGGTGTTCGCCGCGCCGGCGACGCCAAACGCCTTGCGCACGACGACGCAGCAGAACGGGCTCGTCGACTGACCGAGCGCGGCGAGAGCAACGGAGCCGAAGCGGATCGTCGCGTCCTCCTCGGACTCCTTGCCGATCAGGAAGCCGGGGCAGTCTTCGAGGTGGACGAGCGGCAGGTGGAACGTCGAGGCAAGGTCGATGAACCGGGCCACCTTGCGCGACGCGTCCGCCGTCCATGCGCCGGCGTAGATGTAGGGATCCTCGGCGAAGAGCGCCACGGGCCAACCATCGAGCCGAGCGAACGCGGTGATCACCGAACGGCCCCAGCCCTTGCCGATCTCGAAGAAGCTGCCTTCGTCGACGACGGCGTTGATGATCTCGCGCATCTTGTAGACCTTGCGTGGCTGGCGCGGCACGATCGAGGCAAGCTTGTCGTCACGACGGTTCGGGTCGTCGATGCGCGCCCCGCGAGGTGGCAGCTCGTCGACGTTGGCAGGCAAGTAGGACAGGAACCGGCGTGCCCGCGCGAACGCCTCAGCCTCGGTGCCCACGACATCGTCGATGGCACCGTTGGCGGTGTGGATC
>Ga0209069_10000891_pt1 | contig 14607 bp, 11 predicted proteins | sample Str013_2_FD_187202 | JGI IMG/M metagenome (GOLD analysis project Ga0209069, IMG submission 187202) | Freshwater sediment microbial communities in response to fracking from Pennsylvania, USA - Straight Creek_MetaG_SC_2013 (SPAdes) (version 2) | ecosystem: Environmental > Aquatic > Freshwater >...
AAGGCACCGTCTACAGTGCCGCCAAGGCGGTGGAGGCGGCCGGCGGCAAGGCCTTGCCGATCGTCTGCGACATCCGCTTCGAGGAGCAGGTCGAGGCGGCGGCCGCGAAAACCGCGGAGACGTTCGGCGGCATCGACATCTGCGTCAACAACGCGAGCGCCATCTCCCTGTCGCCGATCGAGAAGACCGACATGAAGCGCGTCGACCTCATGTTCGGCATCAACACGCGCGGCACGCTGCTGACCTCCAAATGCTGCCTGCCCTATCTCAAGAAGGCCGCCAATCCGCACATCCTCGCCCTGTCGCCGCCGCTCGACATGCAGGCCAAATGGTTCGCCGGGCACGTGGCCTACTCGATCGCGAAATACGGCATGAGCCTGGTCGTGCTGGGCCTCGCCGAGGAATTGAAAGCGGCCGGCGTGGCCGTCAATGCACTATGGCCGCGCAGCACCATCGCCACCGCCGCCGTCAACAACCTCCTCGGCGGCGACAAGCTGATGCGCATGAGCCGCACGCCCGACATTCTGGCCGATGCGGCCCATGTGATCTTCTGCAAGCCGGCCAGCAGCTTCACCGGGAAATTCTTGATCGACGATACGCTGCTTTATGAGCACGGCATCACCGACTTCGAAAGCTATCGGGTCGACAAGTCCCAGCCGCTGGCGTCCGACTTCTTTGTACCCGATACGAGCACGCCCCCACCCGGCGTGACCGTGCACCGCATTCCAGGAATGTAGGGCGCGCGTCGTCTCGACCGAGGCAATCGACACCATGAAGCTCTACGTCACCCCATCCTCGCCCTACGGACGTGTCGCCCGCATCGTCGTCAACGAGAAAGGCCTCGGCGATCGCGTCGAGGTGCTGACCGCTCAAACGCGCGTAGCGGGCAGCCCCTACTACCGGATCAACCCGTCTGGCCGGGTTCCCTTTCTCCTTCGCGGCGACGGCGTGGGCATGGAGGATTCCGGCCTCATCGCCGCCTATCTCGATGCTCTGGATGGCAATCCGACACTCGACCACCCGCGATCGTTCGACAATTGGGACTATGGCCGTCTCGAAGCCTGCGCCCGCAGCCATCTCGACGGGCTGGCCGTGCTGGTGCGCGAGCTGCGTCGCCCGGAGAACGAGCGTTCGCCTGCGATCCTCAGCCACGAGTTGGACAGGAGCCGGCGCATCGCCGACCATTGGGAGCGTGAGATCGAGCATCCGATCATGCAGGGTCCGATCAACATGCCGCAGATCGTGCTGGTGTCGGCGGTGCTGCTGCGCGAGCATTTCCCGAGCATCGATCTGCTCGCAGCGCGGCCGCGCCTCTCGCGCTGGGCGGCTCGCCTGATAGAGCGTCCCTCCGTCGGGGCGACCATGATGAAGCGTGATGCGGCGCGGCCGGTCGGTTGAGTGGCTGGGTCCGATAGGATCACGGCATCACCGATTTCGACCCCTGTCGGCCGACACCAGCCAGCCCCCCCGCAGCCGGTTTCTTCGTCCCCGACGACGTGCCCCATCCCAATCGGTTCTTTTATGCTGCGGAGAAGCCTCAGCGCAGCTCGAGCCCGGCGATGCCGACCGCGACATTGAGGCCGGTCTGTCCCTGCACGCTCAAGGGCTGCAGCGCTATGGAGTTGTTGGAGCCGCCGACCAGCAGGTTGGCGCCCCCGCCGACGCCGACCGCGACATTGGCTGCGGCACCGCCATAGTTGCCCGCGAGCGCCTTGCGCTTCAGCTTGGCCGACGGCGCCAGCACCGTCCACACCAGCACGGTCTTGCCGGTGATGCCGACATCGACGCCGAGCTTGGTAATGGTGGCTGCGTAGGACTGCGGCGCTTGCCCGACCGGGTTGAACTTGCAGGCGAACGAGCTCTTCGAGCCGATGACGAAGCCGACCCCGCCGTCGCCACTGCAGGTCAGCGTCCCCACATTGACCTTGGTTTGAGCGGCCGCTTCCGGAGCGCCGGCGAGGAGGCCGGCACACACCATTGCGATACTTCCCAATACTTTACGCTGCGTCATGGGCAACCCTTCCGTCGTTCAACCGCACCACCCGTTCAAATCAGTGATCGCATGGTGCGCGCGAGCTCCGCGGTCGCAGCATAATCGACCTTGCCCGATCCCAGCACCGGTATATTGGCAACCACCAGCACGGCGCGCGGCAGCCACAGCTCGGGATAGCCGTCCTGCCTGGCACGCACCTGCAGCGCGCCCCGCTCCGCGTCGGGCTGCTCGGTGACCAGCACCAGCTGCTCGCCCTTCTTCTGGTCGGGCAAGCTCACCACGACATGATTGGCACCCGGCCAGATCGATGCTGCCATCGCCTCGACCGCCGCCAGCGATACCATTTCCCCGCCGATCTTGGCGAACCGCTTGGCGCGGCCCTGGATCACGACAAAACGATCCTCGCCGAGCAGACAGATATCGCCGGTGTCGTGCCAGCCGTCCTTTGGCGGCACGATCTTGCCCGGCTCCTCGGCGAACAGGTAGCCCGCCATCACGTTCGGACCGCTCACCATCAGCCGCCCGCCGTCGTGAATCCCTTCGACGGGATCGAGCCGCACGTCCATGCCCTGCAGCACCGGTCCGACCGAGCCCGACCGGTTGGAGTGGGGCAGATTGCAGCAAATGACCGGCGAGCATTCGGTCGCACCATAGCCTTCGAGGATGGTCGTGCCCGTGCGCGCCCAAAGGGTGCGGGTGGCGTCTTTCACCCGTTCCGCACCCGCCACCGCAAACCGCACAGTGTCGAGGTCGCCCGGATCGGCGGCGCGGATGTAGCCCTGCAGGAATGTATCCGTCGCGAACAGCACCGTCGCACGCGTTTCGCGGATCAGCTTGGGTACCTGCTTGTAGTGCAGCGGGCTCGGGTAGAGGACCGTGCGCATGCCGTTGAAGATCGGCATCAGCATCGCGGCCGTCAGGCCGAAACAGTGGAACACCGGCAGCGGGTTGAGCACCACGTCCTTGGAGGAGAAGAACCCGCTCGCGTGCGCGATGATCTGATAGGCGTTGGAGACGAGGTTGATGTTGGTGAGCACGACGCCCTTCGGCGCACCCTCGGTGCCGGACGTGAACAGCACCACCGCCGGCGCCTCCGGGCCGAGGCTGTGGCGGGCGTGAACGCGACCGGCGATGGCCGCCTTGACCGCGCCCTTGAGCTTATCGGCGCCCGATATGGTCTTGCGCAGCTCCTCCAGATAGACGATGCGGACCTTGCTGCCGTCTCCCGTGGTGGTATTGGCGAGCGCCGCGACGACATCATCGAGCTTGGCGTTGTCGATGAAACGGCGGGATGTCAGGATCGTATGGATTTGTCCGGTGCGGACCGCGGACCTCAAATTCTTGGTGCCGGCGGTGAAATTGAGCAGCGCCGCGACCCGGCCAAACGCGTTCAACCCGAACACCACCACGCCGACGCCCATCACGCTCGGCAGTAACACGCCGACCGTCTCGCCGCGCCGCGTGAAGGCCGCGATCTTCTCGCCGAGCACCAGCGAGGCGATGATCAGGCGCCCATAGCTCAGCGGGGTGCGCTCCTGGTCCTCCAGGATCGGCGTCGCCTTGCCGAATTGCCTGGCGGCCTTGATCAGGGCGCTGAACAGGGTGCAACGGGCGGCCGCAGGCTCGAATTTTGCGGGCATTTCAGGTCAACTCACAAGCACCGGGCACTCACAATCCATCCCATTTGCGGCAGCAATGCAACGGCCAGCTTCGCAGCTGCGTCGTGGATGGCACCGTGCGACAGGAAATGCCATTTAAGATTGTAATGCTAATTGATTTACACGTTTTAGATGTTTACAACTTTTGATTGTGCGCCGCCGTTTCTCCACAGTTCGGTGCGGTTCCGGCCAACCCTCGGCCATGCGGCCGCCTGGCGAATCACTGCAGTTTCAAGGACATGCGTATCAAAAAGCACACGCGCTTCCAGCGCCGGCGCTCCGGCTTCGCAGCCGCAGCCGCCCTCACCCTGAGTTTTTCCCTCGCCTGGTCGCTCGGCGCGCCAGCCTCGCGCGCCCGTGACGAGCTGCGGGCCGGCGCAGACACGCTGCATGGGTTTGCCCGAATTGTCGACGGCGATACCATCGTCATCGGCGGCGCCCCGATCCGCCTGCACGGCATCGACGCACCAGAATCCGCACAGTCCTGCAAGGACGCGGCCGGCAAGCCGTGGCCGTGCGGCGAGGAGGCAACGCGAGTCCTCGGCCAGCTCATCGGAGGTCGCGAGGTGACCTGCGCCTTCAAGACCCGCGACAAATACAAGCGTCTGGTCTCGGTCTGCTATGCGGGGGGCTTTGATCTCAACGCGGAGATGGTCCGCCGCGGCCTCGCCTGGGCGTTCGTCAGATACTCGCGCGATTACGTCACATTGGAAGCCGAAGCCCGCACCCGGCGCCGCGGCATCTGGCAGGCCGACAACATGCCGGCCTGGGACTATCGCTCGGGCGCCTGGCAGCTCGCCACCGGCGAGGCCCCCAAGGGCTGCCCGATCAAAGGCAATGTTTCAGCCAAGGGCGAGAAGATCTACCACACGCCCTGGAGCCCCTGGTACGGCAAGGTCAAGATGGACACCGACAAGGGCAAGCGCTGGTTCTGCTCGGAGGACGAGGCGATCAAGGCCGGCTGGCGCTCGGCGCTGGCGCATTGAGGACAGCCCTGGTTGGAAGGGGAATGGCCCGCCTCGCCACTCACAATTTCAACCCTTGTCGTCGTACTTGAACGACACTTTCACCTTGGCGCGATACAGCTCGACCTTGCCGTCCTTGAGCTGGATGTCCAACTCGCGGATCTCGGCGACCCGCAATTCGCGCAAGGACTCGCCGGCCCGGTCGACGGCCGCCTTGGCGGCTTTCTCCCACGACTCCGTGCTCGTGCCGACCAGCTCGATGACCTTGTACACACTCTCTGCCATGGAGACCTCCTGAGTTCGCCCCCGGCAGCCAGCATAGCGGTCGCGGTCGGGCATGACTATGTCGATCTGGCACCCAATGCGCCGTCGATTTATGCAGACCTTCCGAGAAATCCGAAAGCAGCGTTAACCGAGAAACGTTGACAAGGCTTGCGTCAGCATCCAGACGACCCAACGGTCTCGGCTGCTCATGGTATCGTCCTGCGCGTGTTGCCACATCTCGAGCCGAATTCCTTTCCCGGCCGAACCGTAGGGACCAGCGACACCGATTTGCCCGGAGCCTTGCGTGCATGCAGGTCAGCATCGTCATCAAAGCCCTCAATGAGGAGCGCAATATTGCCCGCGCCATCGAAAGCGCGCTTGCCGCGTTGCCGGGACGGGACGGCGAGGTGATCCTGGCGGATGCCGGATCGAGCGACCACACGGTGGCTATTGCGGCGCGCTATCCCGTCACCATCGTGCAATTGATGAGGCCGGAAGACCGCGGCTGCGGCACGGGCCCCCAGCTCGGCTATCAGTATTCGAGCGGGGACTTCGTCTGCCTGATTGATGGCGATATGGCGCTCGACCGCGGATTTGTCGAAGCCGCGCTTACGGTTCTCGATGAGCGGGCCGATGTTGCAGGTGTTGCGGGCAGGGTTCGGGAAATGAACGTCAGCAACCTGGAATTTCGCAGGCGCGCGCTGGCAACGGCGGGTGATGTCACGTCCGGCGAAGTCGACCGGCTGAACGGCGGCGGCCTGTATCGGCGTGCTGCGATCGAGGCGACCGGCTACCTTTCCGACCGCAACCTGCACGGTCATGAGGAATATGATCTCGGCGTCCGGCTGCGCGCCGCGGGCGGCAAGCTGCTCCGGCTCGACCGGCCCTTTGTCGATCACTATGGCCACAGCGGCGATGCGTATCAACTGCTCTGGCAGCGTTGGCGGACCCGCTACTTGTGCGGTGTCGGCGAGGTGCTGCGCGGGGCGATCGGCCGGCCGCATTTCCGACTGGTTGCGCGCGAGTTACGGGAATTCTACCTGTGGCTCGCGGTTTATGCCTGGCTGTCTAGCATCGGCGCGCTTGCGCTGTTTGCGCCCAGCACGCCGATGGCCGTTGCCGGCATCGCTTTTCTGGTCTTGCTCCCGGTCATTACCATGAGCGTGCGCCGCAACTCGCTCGATATCGGAACCTATTCGGTGGTGGCGTGGGTTTTGCACGCCGCGGGCATGGTGCGCGGCTTGCTGCAACGGCGTGTTCCTCCGGCCAAATGGATTGACAGCCGCGTGCTACAGCGGACTCCGCCCGGGCCTCCACCCCGCATCGGGGAGCGTGTGCACGCGCGTGTCCCGGACCCGGCGTCGTGAGCGATGGCTGGTCGCCATGCCATCGATGGCGCCTGGCGATGCCGCTGTTGCTGGTCGCGGTGCTGACGCAGGTTTGTGCTTCACGCGCCGATTGGGTTCCCGTGCAGGACATTGCATTGGCGGTCGAGCCGGGCAGTCCACTCGATTTCTCTGCATTGTTTTCACAGGAGCCGGCGGGAAGCCTTGGCCGGGTGGTCGCCGGCCGGCAGGGGCAGCTCGAATGGGAGCAGCACCCCGGCGTGCGGGCCCGCTTTCACTGCGCATCACTGGCGTGGAGCCCTGCCTCGGGTGGCTTCCCCGACCAGCCGACCGCCGATCTTTATGCCGCGCAGCTGCGGATGCATGGCTACAACATCGCGCGGTTCCATTTCGTCGAAGCCAACCTGATGACCGGCCGAACCGGCGATTTCGACTACGACCCCGAGCTGCTCGACCGTTTCCGTTACCTGATGGCGGCCCTGAAGCGGGAAGGCATCTACTGGATCATCGACGTGATGACCTCGCCCAATGGCGCGATCGGCAACGTTCAGCCGGAGCGCTGGACCGACCGCTACAATCTGAAGGTCGAGCTATATACCGGTGACGACGCCCGTCGGCATTGGCGAAGGCTCGCCGAGACGCTGCTCGGCACGCTCAACCCCTATACCGGGCAAAGTCCGCTAGCCGACCCGGCCTTGGCGGCGCTCGTGCTCGTCAACGAGAATGGCCTGGAGTTCGACGGCTGGATCGAACAGGGAAAATCCGGACACGCCTATCCGGCGCTGCTCGAGCCGCGGTTCAACCGTTGGCTCTCCGAGCGCTATGCCGACACGGAGAAATTGCGCGCGGCTTGGGGCCGTCTCTCGGCCGGCGAGCAACTGGAGCGGGCAAGCGTGCGGCTTCCCTCGAGCCATGGCGAGCGCGGACCCCGCATGCGCGATACGCAGCTGTTCTTCCGCGATCTGGAGGCGGAAAATTTCAGCTGGCTGGAACGGCAAATCCGCGAGCTCGGCTACAAGGGCCTCGTGACGGCGTTCAACAATACCACCACCGCGGCGGCGCACGCCACCCGCTCCACGTTGCCGCTGGTGACCATGAACACCTACTTCGACGAGGTGCTGTCCTACGAGCCGGGCATGACCATCAGTCAGAAAAGCTCATTGGAGGACGCGGCCGGATATCTGCGGGCGATGTTCACCAGCCGCTGGCTCGCTCGCCCGTTCGTGCTCACCGAATACGACCAGCCGTTCTGGAACAGCTATCGCTACGAATCCGGGCTTGCGGCGGCGGCGTACGCGGGGCTGCAGGGTTGGGACGCGATCTGCCGGCATGGCACCGGACCGATTGATCTGAGCTATCAGCAGCCCTGGCCGCACAAACGCGCCATGCTCCCCTACGTGATCGGCCTCGATCCGGTGGCGCGGGCGGGGGAGACGCTGGCGGCGCTGCTGCTGCGGCGGGGTGATGTCGCAAGGGCGCGGAGCCTGGTGGCGGTCGGATTGGGTGCGCCCGAGCGCATGCTCGAGGATGGCCAGGGTCAGATGCCAGGCGATATCAGCCATCTCGGCCTGATCACGCGCATCGGACTTGTGCCCGGCGAGGCAGCGGACGGCTGGCCGCCGGGATCGATCCGGATTGATCTCGACACCGGCGCGACGCCGAGCCCTGGGGGATCCGGGCTCATCAGCCGGCTGTCGGGCTTGCTGCCCGGCGCGGGGTCCGACCGCCTTCCTGCCCATATCGCGCGATTGCAAAAAGCGGGCGCGCTGGCACGGTCCAACCGCTCCGATCCTGCCCACCAGGTCTATGAAAGCGACACCGGGGAGATCCTCCTGGATGCTGCGGCAAAGACCCTGCAACTGGTGACGCCGAGGACCGAGGCCGCCGCCTTCGCGGTGCTATCGGCGCCCCGCGATCTCGGCGTATTGCGCATCGAGGCGTCGAGCGGTCCGGCGCTGATCGCGGTCAGCGCGCTCGACGACGCGCCGATCCGGGCCAGCCGCCGCCTGCTGCTGATCTTCGCGACCGACGCGGTGAATACCGGAATGAAGTTTCGCGATGCCGGGCGCCGGACCATCATGGAGTACGGGCGCATGCCGGTGTTGATCAGGCGCGAGAAGGTAGAATTGCGGCTGCGCTTCAGTCAGGGGTTCGTTTGGGCGCTGACCTCGCTGCATCTGGACGGCCGCAAGGGCACCAGCCTGCCGTCGCGGCTGTCCGGCCATGATGTTGCGTTCACGCTGGACAATGCCGCCACCGGCCACGGCCCCACCACGTTTTTTCTGCTCGAGCGTTAAGATTGACGACAGCGATGAGAGCGGACCGCTATTGCCTGCTTCCTGGGCAGCCGAGGGCTTGTTAAGGTGCCCGCACGTATCGCTGGGCGGAAACAAATGGGCTATTTTGCGGGCAGACTGGCCAGACTGGAGCAGAGGGTGGCGATCACCGCGTCCTCCCGATGGCATGTCAAACCGATCCAGGCCCAAGCGCAACGCCCGATCGTTTCATTCACTTTCGATGACGTGCCCGACACCGCGTTCACTGCCGGCGCCGCGATTCTCGAAGCCAACGGCGCACGCGGCACCTTCTACATTTCCGGGAGCCTCATCGGCACGGCCGAGCCGCATCGGCGGCTGATCAGCGCCGAGCAATGTCTGCAGTTACATCGCGCCGGTCACGAGATTGGCTGCCATACGTTTGCGCACCGCCGCTTGCGCTGGTGGGAAGGCGAGGACCTGGAAGCGGACATCGCCCGCAATCAGGCGTGTTTCACGGACATCGCCGCCGATCTGAAGCCGTCCAATTTCGCCTACCCCTACAACACGCCCACGCCGTCGGCAAAACGGGTGCTGGCTGCCGGCTTCCAATCCTGCCGCGCCGGTATCGCCGGTCTCAACATCGGCCGCATCGATCTGGCAATGCTCAAGGCCGTCGAGATCTGCGAGGATAGTGCGGATGTTGCTGAAGCCGAGCGCTGGGTCGCCAAGGCAAAATCGGAAGGTGGCTGGTTGATATTCATAACGCACGACGTGGTGAAGAACCCGACTCGCTGGGGAACAGATCCCGACAGCTTTGCCGCGATCGTCGACTATGCTCGGCAGAGCGGATGCGAGATCGCGACCATCCGCCATGCGCTGCAACTGCTCCAGGCGCCGCCGAGCGTGCAGCCGATGGCCGGTCGTACCCGGGCATGAGTGAGGCCTCGCAACTTCGGCTGCTTTCGATCAACAACTACCATTATCGCAGGGGTGGCGCGGAGGTGCTGTTCCTCGAGCACAACCGGTTGTTCGCCGAGCACGGTTGGGACGTGGTGCCGTTCGCCATGCGCCACCCCGACAACCTGCCCAGCCCCTGGTCGGATCACTTCGTGGATGAGATCGAGTTCGGCAGGGCCTATGGCATGCTCGACAAGGCCCGGCGCGCGGCGAAGATCATCTATTCCCGCGAGGCCCAGCATAAGGTTCGGCAGCTGCTCGACGCGGCACGGCCGCGCATCGCCCACGCGCACAATGTCTATCATCATATCTCGCCGGCGATTTTCCCGGTCCTGAATGCCGCCGGCGTGCCGGTGGTGATGACGGTGCACGATCTGAAGCTGGCCTGCCCGTCCTACACCATGCTGGCCGGGGATGAGGTTTGCGAGCGGTGTCGCGGCGGCAGAATCCACAATGTGGTGGTCAACCGCTGCATCAAAGGGTCGGTCGCGCTCAGCAGCGTGGTGATGCTGGAGACCGCCGTGCACCGCGCGCTCGGCCTGTATCGCCGGTGTGTCGACAGGTTTGTCGTGCCGAGCCGGTTCTACATCGACAAGCTGGTGGAATGGGGCTGGCCGCGCGAGCGTTTCGTGCATGTGCCGAATTTCGTTGATATCGAGCGGCTGCGGCCGACCGGCGAGCCCGGCAGTGGCTTTCTCTACTTCGGCCGCCTCGCCCCGGAAAAAGGCCTGCCGACACTGATCCGGGCGGCGGCGGCGGCAAAGGTTGCGGTCGACATTGCCGGCTCGGGGGCGCTGCAAACTGAATTGCAGCGGCTCGCCGATGCGCTCGGCGCGCGTGTGCGCTTCACCGGGCACCTCGACGAGACCGCGCTTCGTCAGGCCATTTCGGCCTCGCGGGCGGTGGTGCTGCCGTCGGCATGGTACGAAAATGCCCCTATGAGCATCCTCGAGGCCTATGCGCTTGGCCGCCCGGCGATCGGCTCGCGCATCGGCGGGATCCCGGAGTTGATCCGGGTGGGCGAGACCGGCGCGGTGTTCGAGCCAGGTGATGTCGAGGGTCTCGCCGCCCTGCTGACCCGCTTTGCTGAAATGCCGTCGGCCGGGATCGCCCGAATGGGGGCGGCGGGCCGAGCCTGGGTCGAAAAGGATTTCGACCGCTCGGCGTATCTGGGCCGAGTGCTCGAAGTTTATCGTCAACTGGGAGCATGGTGATGGTTGAGCGACGTCAGGGCCATCCAACGACGGGCACGCGTCCCTTGAAGGTGATGATGACCGGTCTGAGGGGCTGCCCGGACGTTCAGGGTGGGGTCGAGCGGCATGTCGAGCATCTGGCGCCGTCGCTGGTGCTGGCCGGCTGCGAGGTCGAGGTCCTCGCGCGCACGCCTTATGTGGGTGCGGATGCCCCGAGCCCCTGGCGGGGCGTTGGCATCACCCGCATCTGGGCGCCGCGCAGCCGCAGCCTGGAGGCCCTGGCGCATACGTTTCTCTGCGTTTTGTACGCAGGCTGGCGCAGGCCCGACATTCTGCACATCCACACCATCGGCCCGGCGCTGCTGACCCCGCTCGCCCGCCTGCTCGGCCTCAAAGTCGTGATCACCCACCAGGGCTTCGATTATGACCGGCAGAAGTGGGGGTGGCTCGCAAGGGGCGTGTTGCGGCTGGGTGAGGCGCTCGGTATGCGCTGCGCCAACGCTTGCATCGCGGTCTCTCCTGCGATCTGTCGCTCGGTGCAGGCCCGCTTCCCGGTTGCGGCGGTAACCATTCCGAACGGGGTAGCCATCGCCGACGCGCCGGCAACGCACGCGACCCTCGACGCCCTGGGACTGACCGCCCGGCGCTACGTGCTGATGGTGGGCCGCCTCGTGCCAGAGAAGCGCCACCTCGACGTGATCGAGGCCTTCAAGAAAGCCGCGCCGCCCTGTTGGCGGCTTGCCATCGTCGGTGCCGCCGATCATCCGGACGGCTATGTGCGGGCGCTGCATCAGGTCGCGGACGATACGCCCGGCGTGGTTATGGCCGGGTTCCAGTCTGGAACGCCGCTCGCTGAATTGTTTGCCAATGCCGGCATTTTCGCACTTCCCTCCAGCCACGAAGGCCTGCCGATCGCGCTGTTGGAGGCCTTGGCTTATGGGCTTCCCGCGCTGGCCAGCAATATCGACGCAAACACCGAGATCGCCATGCCCGAGGACCGGTATTTCGAGGTCGGCGATGTCGATGCGCTGGCTGCGAAACTGGCAGGGCTCGCACCGGCTTTGCCGGGCGAGCAGCAGCGTTCCGATCAGCGGCAACGCATCATGCAACTGTACGGCTGGGGACCGATTACGGAACGCACGCTGCTGGTCTATCGTAAGGTCGCAGGGTCGCTGGCGGACACCAAACCCGCCACCTCCTGGTCGGGGACGCGCGCCAAAGGCTGAGGGCGGAACGGCCGAAGTCCGCCTTTATACCCGCAGCTTGCGTAACAGGATCCATTTCAGCGGCCGCAGCGCACGCCAGGGCGGCGTCGCACGCAGCCAGGTCAGCACGCGGAGGCTCCACAGATAGCCCTGCCCGAGCGGGGTCTTGGCTTGGGCAAGGTCGCACAGCGGCAAGGGATGGTCGGTGTAGTCCAGCTTATAGGCTTCGTCGCCGATGCCGAAATCGGCGACCTCGATGCCTGCATCGTGGCACCACTCGAGCAGATGCTCGATGAAGCAACGTCCCGGCGAATGCTGGCGCCAGGGTTTGTCCGCGTAGCTCAACATCAGGATGTAGAGCCGGGAGTCGAGCATCAGTCCCCAGCTGACCGCGATGATGTGCGGGCCCGATTTCAGGGCGGCGACGTGGATGCGGCGGCTGCCCGCGAACCGCCGCGTCGCCTCCGCGAAGAATTCACGCTTGCCGGGGATTTCGAAACCCGGCACGCGGGTTTCGTTGAAGCGCCGGGTCTTCTGCTCGATGAGGGCTGCAAAAAACGTGGTGAGCTGCTCGGGGGTCTGGGCCACTTCGAACGTCACCGGGCCGAGCTTGTTCAAGGCCTGCAGCCGACGCCTATAGCGCCGGCGGCTCGGGAAGCGTTCGGCGACCATTTCGTCCCAGGGGCGGGTCAGGTCGAGCGCATGTCCCGAAGCCGGCGAGGCGGAGACGTCGAGCAGCGCCAACGGATTGGCGCGCCCATCGACCTCACGCGGCATTTTCTCCAGCCGCGCCACGTCGAACGGCGGCATGGCCGCCAGAATGCTCTGCCAGAGGGCCTGTGCCGATGCGGTGTTCCAAACCTGATCGGAGGGGAGCAGCACCGGCGTATTGTAGTCGGACACATCGCCGTCCAGGAACGTCAAGATCCTGACCGGGCCGCGCCGTTCGATGCCGAGCGGCAGCAGAAGCAGCGGGCGGTCGAGATCATCAAAGATGGCCGCAAGGCAGAGCTCAGTGCCGCGCGCCCGGCCCATCGTGTCGCGCCACAGCTCGAGCACGTCGGCGCACTGGAAAACGTGGCAGCGTACGTCGGTGGTCCGCCCGGCGCGTGGCCAGAGGTCGCCAAAACCGTCGACCGTGGGCGAGATGCGGACCCGGAACGCAGGTAGCTTGGGGCTGTCACCGTCGGCCCGCCCCGCCGCGCGCCAATCCGACCTGGCGAGCCGTTCGAGTGCCAGCCAGAACGTGCCGGCGAAGGCGGCCTCGACACAGTAGAGTCCGACCATGGCGCCGTTGGCCCAATACAGGCCGACCAGCAGCGCGACCAGCAAGGAGCCGATCAGCCCGCCGATATTGTAGATGGCGGCGCGCACGCCGTGATTGGACGTCGCCCCCAGCGCCTCCGTCGCCACATCGCGGATGCCCATCAATACCGCGACCCAGCACAGTGTGCGTGTGTAACTCACCATCAACGAGAAATCCTTGCCGAACAGCCAAGGCAGCACGGGAGCGAGCACGTAAACCGCAATACCGGTCAGCATCGCGATGCCGACGACGGCGACGAGCAGCTTGTGGGCAAGATCGAGCAGCTTGTCAGTGCTCTCGGCAGCCAGCACCGCCAGCGCCGGGTAGGTCAGCCGATGCAGCGCATTGGCGGTCAGCGTGCTGGTATCGAGGATGCGGCGGGCAACGCCAAAGCTGCCGACAACATTGGCAGGAGCCACCATCCCGAGCACCAGCAGGTCGACGTTCTGACGCAGCGCCTGGAAGAAACGCTGCGAGCTGAAGTAGCAGCCGAGCCTGATCTCGCCGGGGATCAATCCCCAGTTGGGGCGGCCGAGCGGTTTCAGGGCCCAGATGCACGCGAGCGCCATCACGACGTGGCCGCCGCCGTGCCACAGCGCCCAGTCGAACAACGTATGGGTGGCGAACAGATAGCAGGCGAGGAGCGCCGTCAGCGTCCGGCCGAGGGCAAAGCCGACGTTGGCCCAGTTGGCGGCGCGATAGTCGTTATGGGCGATGTAGATCTGCTCGCACAGCAGGATGCAGCGCACGAGCATCACATTGCTGAGCACGAACACCAGCATGACAAGGAAGTTGCGGGCGGCATCGCCCGTGACCTTGACGACAAGCGACATGACCACGGTCAGAACCGTCACAATCGCGGTTCCCGAGACCGCCATCAGAATGAGATTGTGGCCGAGCGCCAGCGGATAGATGGAAACATCCTGCGCGACCCGGCGCACCATGGTCTCGGTCGCGCCCAATCCGCACAGCTGCACGCCCAGATTGGTCACCGCGGTGATGGTGATGAGCACGCCGAACTGGTCGACGCCGAGGTTCCTGGCCAGCACCGCAAATGTGATCAGCTGGGCAACGCTGCTGATCAGCAGCGATCCCGACGAGAACGCATACTCCAAGGCCAGCGGCAGACGTTGCTTGGACGGAACGGACACGAGGCTCGGCCTATGTGGGGTTGCATGAGGTGGGCAACGTGTTCAAATCTCCCACAAGCCGCTCTGGCCGTTGTTCGCCGCACGACGATAGCACACGGCATGCGGGCAAATTGCCGTTCGTCCAATGCAATCATGTCAATTCACTCAGGGCGGCGACACGTCGGACTTTGCCCTGCCGCTCCCCTCGCACGCACCTAGCACGGATGTTGCCGGCGGGAAAAGGCAGCTGGCGTCGCTGCCCCACTTGATTTGGTTCAACACTCTTTTCTCCCTCCCCCCTCTTGCCGAAGGCGAGTCTCCGACTCGACGTG
>Ga0209069_10000892_pt1 | contig 14602 bp, 6 predicted proteins | sample Str013_2_FD_187202 | JGI IMG/M metagenome (GOLD analysis project Ga0209069, IMG submission 187202) | Freshwater sediment microbial communities in response to fracking from Pennsylvania, USA - Straight Creek_MetaG_SC_2013 (SPAdes) (version 2) | ecosystem: Environmental > Aquatic > Freshwater >...
GGTCTGCATGCAGCCCTTCGGTACAAACTGCACAAAATTTTGATTTATCTAATCTTATGGGTATTTATTTAAAAATATGCAATATAGTCAACCAAAACCTGATTTTTTACTGTCAGATACGGCTCATTTCGGTCGAATCTCCAATCATCCGCGCTATTAACGGTTTTGAAAATTGGGCTGGAACCCTATCTTTGCAAACTAACAAACGTTTGTATTATATGTCGGTACTCACCTCTTTCCCCTCAACGCCCATTGCCGGGTTTGGCTTTCCTGTGGTTGACAATATACACTACCAGTTGCCACCCGAAGAACTAATAGAAGACAGTATTTGCATGGGCGAAGGCCTGCTGAGCAATAGTGGCGCCCTGGTCATCAATACCGGAGAATTTACCGGCCGGAGCCCCAAAGACAAGTTTATCATTAAAGATGAAATTACCACAGACACGGTACACTGGAATGAGTTCAACCTGCCCATGGATGAAAAATATTTCCTCCTTATACAGAAAAAAATAAAAACCTATCTCGCTGCAAAAGAAGATCTGTGGGTGCGTGATTGCTATGCATGCGCCGACACACGCTACCGCATCAGCATACGCGTGGTAAATGAAAAACCGTGGATAAACCTGTTTGCTTATAATATGTTCCTGCGCCCGCAGGAAGAAGAACTGGAACATTTTACACCCGAGTGGACGATACTCTCTGCGCCTGATCTTAAATTGGATCCGGTTGAATGCGGCACCCGCCAGCACAATGCTGCAGTAATTTCATTTAAACACAAAACTATTTTAATAGCTGGCACCGGGTATACCGGCGAAACCAAGAAAGGTATCTTCTCTGTGCTGAATTTTATTTTGCCACAAAATAAAAATGTATTGCCCATGCATTGCTCGGCCAATATAGGAGCGCAGGGCGACACCGCGCTGTTTTTTGGATTGAGCGGCACCGGAAAAACAACCCTGAGCGCCGATCCCAAACGCAACCTGATTGGAGACGATGAACATGGCTGGTCGGCTGATGGCGTATTCAATTTTGAAGGCGGTTGCTATGCAAAGACCATCAACCTGAGTGAAGAAAATGAACCGGCCATTTACAATGCCATCCGCCCCGGTGCACTGGTAGAAAATACGCCTTTTTTCCCCGGCACCAACCGGATTGATTTTAGCAGCAAAGCCATTACCGAAAACACCCGCGTTTCTTATCCACTTCATTTTATCAGCAATGCTATAGAACCTTCTGTGGGCAATATTCCCCGCAACATTTTCTTTCTTACCTGCGATGCGTATGGCGTATTGCCGCCCATTTCAAAACTTACGCCAGCACAGGCCATGTACCAGTTTATTTCCGGCTATACCGCAAAAGTAGCGGGTACAGAAACGGGTGTTACCGAACCAAAATCTACTTTCAGCGCCTGCTTTGGGGCACCCTTCCTGCCACTGCATCCCGGTAAATACGCGGCCCTGCTGGGAGAAAAAATCAGCTCCCATAAAGTAAATGTGTGGATGATCAATACAGGATGGATCGGTGGCGCTTACGGAACCGGTAACCGGATAAAACTTTCATATACCAGGGCCATGATTACCGCTGCACTTGAAGGCAAACTGGAGAATGTGGCGCTGGAAGCGCATCCCGTTTTCGGTATGTTGGTGCCCGTTAGTTGTCCTGCTGTTCCATCAGAAATATTAAATCCACGCAGCACCTGGCACGATAAAGCTGCCTATGATACTGCTGCCAACAATCTTGCAAGGCAGTTTATCAGCAATTTTGAAAAATATGCGGCAGGTGTAAGTGCGGAAATTCTGGCTGCGGCACCAGTGACCAGTTAATAATTAAAATACTTTGGTCAAAAGCCACAGTGGATTTATGATAAAATAGCTTGTTTATAGTTGATGTGTTTTATACGGTCTCAACGATTCCGCTTGCTTTTAACGAAGAACTCCTTCACTTTTTGTGAGGGAGTTTTTTTGTGGCTGATCGAATATCAGTTTGCGGCTATTTTAAAGCCTGTTCCAAATCGGCCAGTATATCTTGTATGTTTTCGATGCCGATGCTCATGCGTATCAATCCATCCGTTATCCCAAACTGTGCCCTTTCCTCTTTGGTAACGCCAAAATGAGACATGCTGGCGGGATGTGAGATCAGTGTATCGGTGGTACCCAGCGAAACAGCACGGGTACACATTTTCAGTTTGTCAATAAATTGTTTACCGGCAGCCAGTCCGCCTTTGAGTTCAATGCTCATCATCGGTCCGGCATGGCGCATTTGTTTTGCGCAGGTAGCGTAGTCAGGGTGATCGTTTAAACCGGTATAATTCACTTTTGCAATTGCGTCATGAGCATTCAGGTAATAGGCCACATCCATTGCATTGTGGCAATGTCTTTCCATTCGCAGTTCAAGTGTTTTCATCCCCATCGTAAGCAGGTAAGCATCAAATGCATTGGAGTTGCCACCCAGCAGGCGGTGCCATTTGGTAAATTTTGTTTGCATCAGTTCAATGTCCTTTCCAATTAAGACGCCCCCAATTGATGTACCATGGCCGTTTAAAAACTTGGTGGTGGAATGAAAAACAAAATCGACGCCGTAACGGAAAGGCTGCTGCAGGTAGGGCGTGGCAAATGTATTGTCAACTGAAATGCCCATGCCATTTTGGTGGGCCAGTTTGGTTAATTCTTCAATATCCACACATTGAATGGTAGGGTTTGCCGGCGTTTCAAGGTGCATCCATTTCAGTCCCGGATTTTTTTTAATAATGGTCTCCGTTGCATCCAGGTCGCGCAGATCTGCAATGATAACGTCTATGCCCAGTGGCGGCAATACTTTGTGTAATAATTCATGTGTTCCCCCATACAGCGAATAATGCGACAGGATTTTGTCGCCTTGCTTCAGGCTGGCGAGAAAGAGGGTGGTCATGGCCGCCTGGCCACTGGCATGCAAAAAAGCTTTTAGTTGCAGCGGTGCTCCATTGTTACCTGCTATGCCAAAAGATTCAAAGGCACAAATGGTTTTTTCGGCTTCTGTAAAATTGGGGTTGCCCCATCTTGTATAAATATAGCCTTCTTCCTGGCCGGCAAAACGGCGCATGCCTTGTTCTGCAGTATCAAATGTAAAAGTGGAAGTGGCGTAAATGGGTGTAATATGGGATGAACGCGGATCATCTTCATGCCCTGCATGCAATGCTGTTGAACTAAAGCCCGTTAATGGGAAATTTTTATTGCTCATCTGAATAAATGTGAGAAATGTGGCAAATCTTAAAGTAAAACCATGCAAGTTCCAGGGAGTCATTTAAAATGAGAATCCGGTTACCCATTTTGCTTGCTGGTGAAAACACCAACAACGCCGGCCCAGTGTGAAAATAAAGAGATGTAAAAACTAAGCATGTCAAAATTCCTTTCTTCGCGCAGCAAAAAAATAATTTCAACTTTTATGGCACCGGTATTTCCACATTTACCACATTTTCATATTTGCCATATTCTTCCTCATTTCCACATTGGCGGTCTAGTATGCCCATTTCATCAGCGTGGCGCCCCAGGTAAACCCGCCACCAAATGCCGCCATCACAATCTTATCGCCTTTTTTCAGTTGCTTTTCCCAATCCCACAAACACAGCGGTATGGTAGCAGCTGTAGTATTGCCATAGCGCTGTATGTTTACCATTACCTTTTCTTTTGCAAGGCCAATGCGGCTGGCCGTGGCATCTATAATGCGCATATTGGCCTGGTGGGGCGCCAGCCAGGCGATGTCATCGCCCGTCAGGTGATTGCGTTGTAATAATTCTGCAGTCACATCTGCCATACCCTTTACGGCAAATTTAAAAACGGCCTGTCCTTCCTGGTAGGCAAAATGCTCTCTTTGGGTAACGGTTTCAATGGAGGCGGGCTTCAGCGATCCACCGGCTTTCATATGCAGGTAATTTCTTCCGCTGCCATCGCTTTTTAAAATACTGTCCATTATACCATACCCTTCGTTATTCGGTTCCAGCAAAACGGCGCCGGCGCCATCGCCAAACAAAATACAGGTATTGCGATCGGAATAATCCACAATGGCACTCATTTTATCGGCGCCCACCACCACTACTTTTTTATAGCGGCCGCTTTCAATAAAACTGGCGCCGGTGGTAACAGCATATAAAAACCCCGAGCAGGCGGCGCCCATATCAAAACCCCAGGCGTTTACCGCGCCTGCTTTATCACAAATAATGTTGGCCGTGGCCGGAAAAACCATATCGGGGGTAACGGTAGCCACAATCATGCAATCAATATCGGTTACCGCAATGCCTCTTTTCTTACAAAGTTCCAGCACAGCGGGCACGGCCAGGTCGGAAGTGGCTTTGCCCGCTCCTTTTAAAATACGCCGCTCCACAATGCCCGTGCGTGATTTAATCCAGTCGTCAGTGGTATCTACCATTTTTTCCAGGTCAAAATTGGTCAGCTTGTCTTCGGGTACATACCCTCCTATTGCAGTGATAGCAGCCGTAATGGGTTGATTCATATATGACATGTAATTTCGGTAAAAGTATGATTAAAATGCAAATGTGAAAATGTGAAGAAGAATGTGAAAATATGCAATTGTGCCAATGTGGAAATGCTATCTCCATAAAAGGGCTGTATTTAATTCATCTTGCAGTCGGCACTAAGGCAATTTATCACATTTCCACATTCCTCACATTATCACATTTTTCGCCTTATTTTCGCGGCCATGATTGCATTTGTAAAAGGCCTTTTTGTACAAAAAACACCGGCAGTTGTTTGGGTAGATGTAAACGGGCTGGGTTATGAAGTGCAGATAAGCCTGAACACCTATACCAGCATTCAAAACCTTGCGGAGGGATTGCTCTATACTTACCTGCACATCCGCGAAGATGCGCATGTATTGTACGGCTTTTCTGACTTAAGGGAAAAAGAGCTGTTTATACAACTAATCGCCGTTAATGGTATTGGCGCTGCAACGGCCAGGGTGATGCTTTCTTCCATGAAAGCCGATGAAATCAGCCGGGCCATTGTGCAGGGCAATGTAAAATTGCTGGAGAGCATTAAAGGCATCGGCAGAAAGACTGCAGAACGCGTGGTTTTGGAACTGCGCGACAAACTAAGCAAAAACGCAACAGAAATAAATATAGCTACGCTGGTAAACAATACATTAGAGCAGGATGCGTTAAATGCTTTGCTGGCTTTGGGTATTGGAAGACAGGCTGCCGAACAGGCAGTTAATAAAGTGGTTTCCAGCTCCCCCGCCGGCGAGAAAATTGAAGACATCATCAAAAAAGCACTGAAAATTATTTAAGCCTATTGACCCGATTTCTACCTAACTAATCTCGCTTTCAAAAAGTTGGTTGTTTCATTTCGTTCAATACTAAAGGCTACTTTAACCACACTTGCTGCTTTACTAACATTACTGTTGGGCTGCAACATAACTGCTTATGCCCAGGCCAAACCCGGCGACTCGCTCAAATATCCCATCACCGACAGAAGGGGCGACAAATTGTCAAATCCCGGAAGAACATCGCTCGACCTGAAAGATCCGGCCAATATCAAAGACTCTATTGAGTACGATCCAAAAACAAAACAATACTACATTGTTGAAAAAATAGGCAATACTTATTACCGCAAACCCACTTACCTCACCTTCGATGAATATGTGCGCCTGAAAGCCAAACAAGACGAAGATGCCTATTTTAAGAAACGTTCGGATGTACTCAGCGGCCTCAATAAAAAAATGCTGAAGCCCAAACTAAGCGTTACCGACAATTTGTTCAACCGCATCTTTGGCAATGGTAAAATAGAAATCAAACCACAGGGTAGTGTTGATATTACCGCTGGTTACCAGGGACAGAACATTAAGAACCCCACCCTGCCGGAACGTGCCCGCAAAAGCGGTGGATTCGATTTTAACATGGACGCCAACCTCAGCGTAATTGCCAATATTGGCGATAAAATGCGTTTGCCCATCAGCTATAACACACAGGCTACTTTCGATTTTGAAAACCAGCTGAAACTGGATTATTCCGGCGGCCCCGATGAAATTATCAAAAGAATTGAAGCTGGTAATGTCTCCTTCTCTACCAAGGGAACCCTGATACAGGGCGCCCAGCAATTGTTTGGTATAAAAACACAATTACAGTTCGGAAAATTAAGTGTTACCGCAGTACTGGCCAACCAACGTTCGCAGCGCCAGAGCCTGGGCCTGCAGGGCGGCTCTGCTTCCACACTTTTTGAATTCAGGGCCGATGATTATGAAGAAAACAGGCATTTCCTTTTAGCACAATATTTCAGGAACAATTACAACAGCGTATTGGCCAATCTGCCGGCTGTTATTTCAAAAGTGCAGATCCTGCAAATGGAAGTATGGGTAACCAACCGCAATGGTTCTACCACCGATACAAGAGATGTTGTAGGCTTGATGGACCTGGGTGAAGCAACACCATTTAATTCCGGTATTCAGCCGTATAAACCATTGCCTTTCGGCCTGCCCGATAATGATGTAAACACGTTGTACCGCAGCATCATCAATGATCCTAGCAGCCGCAGTTCTTCTTTTGTAACCTCAAAACTAAATGCACTGGGCCTTACACAGGTGCAGGATTTTGAAAAAACATTTGCAAGAAAACTCACCGCTTCCGATTATTATTATGACCCGCAGGTAGGTTATATCTCACTCAGCCAGCCCTTGCAATCCGATGAGGTACTGGGCGTGGCTTTCCGTTACAGTTACAATGGACAGATAAAACAGGTAGGAGAATTTTCGCAGGACATACCGCCGGATACCACTGCTGCAAAAACCGGTAACCAGAAAGTATTGTTCCTGAAATTGCTGAAAGCCACATCACAACGGCCCAACCTCCCTTTGTGGGATCTGATGATGAAGAACGTATATGTGCTGAAAACAAAGGACGGCAGCTATCTCAGCGGCGTGCAGCCAACCGATTTTCAACTGAACATTTTATACGAACAGCCCAGCCTTGGCAGCAAACGCTATTTACCCGAAGGCCCGCGGGCAGGCGTGCCACTGCTGGAAGTGTTGCGCCTGGATACCCTGAACACAAGAAACGATCCGCAACCCGATGGTATCTTTGACTATATAGAACAAAGAACCATTTTTTCGCAGCAGGCCAGGATCGTTTTTCCTTTGCTGGAACCCTTTGGCCGCGACCTGCAGAAAAGGGCCTTTAATGGAAGCCCGCAAACAACCATCGATCAGTATGTGTATTATCCCCTCTACGATACCATCAAAGAAATTGCAAAAACCTATGCCAACCTCGACCGCTTTATCATCAGCGGTAAGGCCAAGGGTACTTCCGCCTCCGAAATTTCACTGGGTGCCTTTAATGTGCCGCAGGGGTCCGTTAGCGTTAGTGCAGGCGGAACGGTTTTAAAAGAGGGCATCGACTATTCTGTTGACTATGGTTTGGGCACCGTAAAGATCCTGAACCAGGCCATTGTTAACTCCGGCGTACCGGTAAACGTACAGTTTGAAAACAACGCCAGCTTTGGCTTGCAACAGCGCAATTACCTGGGCGTTCGGCTGGACTACCAGGTAAAAAATACCGCCAAAGAATCGTTCAGCATTGGCGGACAAATGGTACGCATGGGTGAACGGCCCTATTTCAGCAAGGTAAGCACCAGTGATGGCGACCCGATAAGGAACACGATGTACGGGCTTGATTTTAATTACCGTTCAGAATTTCCCAAACTCACCCGCTGGCTCGACAAGCTGCCCGGTTACCATACCACGGAAATGAGTACCATACAGGCTTACGGAGAAATGGCAGCACTCAAACCCGGTCACCCGCCGCAGATTGGCAAGGGTACCAGCGGTTCCATTTATATTGATGACTTTGAAGGCGCCACCAGCAATATTGATTTGCGTTTTCCGCTGATCAGCTGGGCACTCGCATCCACCCCGCAGAACAACGGGCTGTTTCCAGAGTCGGCTTTAACCAATGATCTATCGTATGGGTATAACCGCGCCAAACTGGCCTGGTACAATATTGAACCCAATTTGCAGGATGCCAAAGGAACCAATAACCCGGTAAAAGGTTACCAGGACTTTACAGACCCGCGCATCCGCGCCATCAACCAGCAGGAAATCTATCCTACCAAATCGGTGGATTACGGCCAGGCCCAGCTGGTTACTTTCGATATGGCTTTTTACCCCACGGAAAGGGGCCCCTACAATTTTGATACCCGCCCGGGCAGCACCGCACCCGATGGCAAACTGCAGAATCCAAAAAACCGCTGGGGTGGTATTATGCGTGCACTTGACCAGACCGATTTTGAAACCAGCAATGTTGAATACATCGAATTCTGGATGCAGGATCCTTTCCTGCTGAAACCATCCAGTACCGGTGGCCAGTTTTACATCAACCTCGGCAACGTGTCGGAAGATGTGCTGCGCGATGGCAGAAGACAGTTTGAAAACGGCCTGCCCGGTGCAGATGGTAAAGCCGGGGTAGACAACAGTTCTGTTTGGGGAAGCGTACCCGCTAACCCATTGCAGGTAACCACCGCTTTCAGCAATGACCCCGCAGACCGTCCTTTCCAGGATGTGGGTTTTGACGGATTGAACGACGAGGGCGAAAAATCTAAATTCAGTGCCTACCTTACCCAGCTGGGCAACCTTTACGGTGTTGGTTCGCCGGTTTACCAGCAGGCACTGGCAGACCCCGCCAGTGATAATTTTAAGAATTACCGCGATGGCACCTACGATGCTGCACAGGCGAATATACTTGCCCGTTATAAAAAAATCAACAACCCGCAGGGCAATTCTCCCATTGCTGATGCCGGCTCTACCATTACCACGGCAGCCACTTTGTATCCCGATCAGGAAGATCTAAACCGCGACAATACCCTGAATGAGCTGGAAGAATATTTCCAGTATAAAGTGAACCTGGTACCTGGCCAGTTTGCCGTAGGACAAAATTTTATTACCGACAAACGTTCCTTTACACCCAATATTCCCGGCGGCAAACCAGAGAATTGGTACCTGTTCCGCGTGCCCATTGACCAGTATGAAAAGAAAGTGGGCAATATCCCGGATTTTAAATCGATCCGTTTTATCCGCATGTTTATGTCGGGCTTTGAAGATTCGGTGGTTTGTCGTTTTGCGCAACTTGAACTGGTACGCAATCAATGGAGAAATTTCAGTTTCAATATTGATACCACCGGCAATTATTCCAACGTGCCCACCAACAGCAGCACCGAATTCAATGTACTGGCTGTAAACATAGAAGAAAACAGCAAACGCACGCCGGTGCCCTATGTTACCCCTCCGGGCATAGAACGCCAGCAATTGCTCAGTAACAACAACGTAAACCTGTTTCAGAACGAGCAAAGCATGAGCCTGCAAATATGTAACCTGCAGAAGAATGATGCAAGGGGTGTGTTTAAAACTTTCAGTCTTGATTTGCGCCAGTATGGTACCCTCTCTATGTTTATACATGCCGAAGGCCGCGGCGCCATTGACCCTTTAAAGCCCGGCGCCCTGGTTGGTGTGATACGCCTCGGAAGCGATTTTGTGAGCAACTATTATGAAATTAAAATACCACTTACCAAAACACCTTATAACGCAACCGACCCGGCACTGATATGGCCCACACAAAATGAATTAGCGCTTAACCTTCAGCGTTTAATACAACTGAAAGTGAAACGCAACAACGTAGGCCAGCCAACCAGCTATTACCGCGAAACCGATGCCGATGGAAAAAGTTATGCTATCCTCGGCAACCCCAACCTGGGCGAAGTACGTGGTATGTTTTTGGGCGTACAAAACATCGGGCAGGAACCCCTGTGTACAGAAGTATGGTTCAATGAACTCCGCCTGTCTGATTTGAATGAAAAAGGCGGCTGGGCAGCACTGGGCCGGGTAGACATTAAACTGGCAGATTTGGGTACGCTTACCCTGTCGGGAAGTTTTAAAGGAGTTGGATTTGGCAATATCGATCAGCGGGTAAATGAACGTGCAAAAGACAACCTTACCCAGTTTGATGCAGCGACCAACCTGGAGCTGGGCAAGTTTTTTCCAAAGAAAGCAGGCATTTCCATTCCCATGTATGCCAGCTATTCGCAAACACTCAGTTCACCTGAATTTGATCCCTACGATCTCGATATTAAATTAAAAGACAAACTGGCGGCGGCCCCCGGCAAGGCTGCAAGGGATTCTATTAAAAACGATGCCATCGATATCACCACTATCAAGACCATCAATTTTACCAATGTAAAAAAGAACAATACCACCGGTAAGAAACAACACTTGTGGAGCATTGAAAACATTGATGTTAGTTATTCTTACACCCGGCAGGAGCACCACAATCCTTTGATTGAAAGCGACGAGCTGATTGTGCACCATGGCGGCCTGGGCTACAATTATTCTGTAAACCCGAAATACATTGAGCCGTTCAAGAATTTTATCAAATCAAAAAATCCCTGGTTTAAATTCTTAAAGGATTTTAATTTCAATCCCATGCCGTCCATTCTTAGTTTCCGTGGCGATGTGAAACGGCAGTTTGGTGCATTCCGCCCGCGCAATGTTGGTGGCCCAAAAAACATTTTGCCCGAAACCTATAACAAGTACTTTACGTTTGACCGTTATTATACCCTGCGCTGGGATTTCACAAAATCACTGAACCTGGATTATACGGCCACCAATTTTGCAAGGGTGGATGAAGCACCCGGCAGGCTGAGCAGTTATGAAAAACGCCAGATGTGGAACAACTTCTTAAAAGGTGGCAGAAATGTTTCTTACCAGCAACAAGCTACATTCAGTTATGTATTGCCCACCAGCAAGCTGCCTTTGCTGGACTGGACCACGGTTCGTGTGGGTTATGTAGCCAAGTATGGCTGGCTGGCTTCTTCACTGGACCCTGTAGCAAAAAGCCTGGGCAATTTCTTAAACAACGGGCAAGATCAAAATGCAACAGCAGAACTTGACTTTACCAAACTGTACCAGAAAAGCCGTTTCTTAAGAGCCGTAGACTGGGATGCGCCAAAAGCAGCACCCGTGCCGCAATTGCCGGCCGCAAAAAAACCAACCGATTCACTCAGCCTTAAAGGCAAAAAACCAAAAGAAAGAAAAATAAAAGATCCCAATGAATTGCCCGAACTCAGTACCGTTGTAAAAGTGTTTGGAAGATTGCTTACTTCAATAAAAAGAATGAGCATTACCTACAACGCTACCGGCACTACCAACCTGGCTGGCTATACAGACAGTACAAAAATGCTGGGCATGAACTGGCGCTCCATGGCGCCTGGTTTTGATTTTGTATTGGGCCGGCAGCCGGATACCAATTACATCAACCGGTTTGCCAGCAAAGGTTTCTTTACGCACGACCCCCTGCTGAACAACCTCAACCGGCAGGATTATAACCAGAGTTTTAAAATCAATGCGCAGCTGATACCAGTACGTGATCTTACCATCGACGTAAACGTGGACAAGACTTTTGGTAAAACTTATTCTGAGTTGTTTAAAGACACCAGTGCAGCAGGCAACAGCAACCTGGTAAGGCTAAGCCCCTACTCTGCCGGTAGTTTCAGCGTCAGCTATATTTCATTTAATACTTTGTTCACCAAACAAAATCCAAACGAGGTTTCCAGCACCTTCCTGAAATTCCAGGACTACCGTTCTGTTTTATCGGAACGCCTGGCCAAACTGAATCCTTATTCTAAGGATGCCGCGGGCAATCCCATACAAAACTCCGATGGCTATTACAAAGGTTATGGCAAATATGCACAGGACGTACTCATACCCGCTTTCCTGGCAGCTTATACCGGAAAGGATCCCAACTCGGTGGCGCTGATGAAAAACGGCAATCCGTCGGTTAGCTCCAATCCATTCAGTGGCATCAAAGCATTGCCCAACTGGCGTGTCTCGTACAACGGGTTAACCAGGATACCCGGCATGGAAAAAATATTCAGCAATTTTACCATTACACATGCCTACAACAGTACGCTGAGCATGAACAGTTTCAATTCTGCATTGCTTTACCAGGATCCGCTGATCCACAACTACCCCGGCTTTATTGATACTTCCGCCGGCGGCACAGGCAGTTTTATTCCGTATTTCCTGGTACCCAATATTACCATCTCTGAGGCATTTGCGCCCTTTATTGATCTTGATATGCAGCTGACCAACCAGATGGGCGCCAGGTTTGAATACAAGAAATCGCGCCAGCTTAGCTTAAGCCTGGTAGACTTTCAGCTGAGTGAATCACGCTCTACCGAATTTACCTTTGGTGGCCGCTGGAGAAAGAAAGGATTCCCTTTACCGTTTAAAGTGCCCTTCTCCAAAAAAGATACAAAGAAATTAGAAAACGATATTACGTTTACACTCGACTTCAGCATACGCGATGACATTACTTCCAACAGCCGCCTCGACCAGGTAACGGTATTACCCACGGCCGGGCAAAAAGTGATCACCATTTCGCCCAGTATTGATTATGTGCTTAACAACCGCGTAAAAATCATCCTGTATTTTGATCAGCGCAGAACAGAACCCAAAATTTCTACTTCTGCCCCCATCACCAATACAAAGGGCGGTATTAAGATCAATATATCATTGGCGCAGTAGAAGAAAGCTAATAGCTGTAAATCTTTGCTGCACTGATTTTTGGAGAACCCTGGAAATGAGATTTCTCCCGAACACAGATCATAAAAAAAGATTTTACTCATTATTTACCACCAGGGATTATTTCTACAGGTATCCGCTTGCAGCAAAGGCGCATCGGCTGTATTCATTTTTGCCTTACATTTATAGCTATGAGAAAATCATTTTTTGCACTCGCATTCGTCACGATTTTTTTTTCGTGTAAACAAACGCCAGTCTATGATACCATCATCCGCAACGGGTTGATCTATGATGGAAATGGCGGCGAGCCTTACAAAGCAGATATTGGCATCAATGCCGATACCATTGCCATAATTGCTGACCTGGCCAATGCCAAAGCAAAAAATGAAACCGATGCAAAGGGAATGGCAGTAGCGCCGGGCTTTATCAATATGATGGGTCATTCTGAAGAATCGTTGTTTGAAGATGGCCGTTCTAACAGCGATATCCGGCAGGGCGTTACCACCGAAATTTTTACCGAGTCCAGCTTCGGCCCGCTAAACCCCGCCATGAAAAAACAATTGCAGAACGGACAAGGCGATGTAAAATACAAAGTAGATTGGAACACACTGGGCCAGTACATGCATGGCCTGGAAACAAAAGGTATTTCGTGCAATATTGCTTCCTTTGTGGGCACTGGTGCAGTAAGGCAGTTTGTAATAGGCGAAGACAATAAAGCACCCACCCCTGCACAACTGGACAGTATGAAACTACTGGTGCGACAGGCCATGGAAGAAGGTGCATTGGGTGTTACCAATGCATTGATATACCCGGTTGATTTTTTTGCAAAGACAGATGAACTGATTGCCTTGTCGAAAGAAGCGGCCAAATACGGCGGCACCTACAGCAGCCACATACGCAGCGAAGGCAATAAATTATATGAAGCCGTGGAAGAACTGATCACCATTTCAAAAGAAGCTGGTATACCCGCAGAAATTTTTCATTTAAAAGCAGCCGGCAAAAACAACTGGGGCAAAATGGACAGCGTGATAAGAAGGGTGGAACGTGCAAGAAAAGAAGGGCTTGACATTACGGCCGATATGTATACCTATACCGCCGGTGCAACAGGCATGACGTCCGCATTTCCACCCACCCTGCAGGATGGGGGATTTGGAAAACTCTGGCAACGTTTGCACAACCCTGCCACCCGGAAACAAATGGCCGCGGCAATGAACAGCGATGCGGTTGACTGGGAAAATTTATATTATGGCTGCGGTGGTGCGGCCAATGTATTGCTGCTGAGTTTTAAGCAGGACTCATTGAAAAAATTTACGGGCAAAACTTTGCTGGAAGCAGCCACCATGCGTGGCAAAACGCCGGAAGAAACAGCCATGGACCTGATTGTACAAGATAGTACAAGAGTGGGTGTTGCGTATTTTTTGATGAATGAAGAAAATGTAAAAAAACAGGTAGCCCTGCCCTGGGTAAGTTTCGGCAGCGATGAAGCTTCTTATACAAACAGCGGCGTTTTCCTGAAATCAAATGCTCATCCGCGTGGATATGGAAATTTTGCAAGGGTGCTGGGCAAATACAGCCGCGATGAAAAAGTGCTTGCGCTAAAAGATGCCATTCGCAAATTAGCCAGTCTTCCTGCCAGGCATTTGAAACTGGTAAAAAGAGGTGAATTAAAAAACGGCAATTATGCCGACATTGTTATTTTTGACCCCGCTTCCATTACCGACCATGCCACTTATGATAAACCGCACCAGTATGCTACCGGCATGATGGATGTATTTGTAAATGGCGAACAGGTATTGAAAGCCGGCGAACATACCAATGCAAAACCGGGAAAATTTGTGAAAGGGCCCGGTGTAAAAATGAACTAATAATTAATCATTAATAATGAGCACCACAGTACGCAAAGCCATAAAGGAAGATTGCCCAAGATTATTGGAATTAATAAATGAACTGGCATTGTATGAAAAAGCACCACAGGAAGTAACGGTAACACTTGATCATTTTGCAGAAAGTGGTTTTGGCCAGAACCCGGTGTGGTGGGCACTTGTAGCGG
>Ga0209069_10000893_pt1 | contig 14597 bp, 16 predicted proteins | sample Str013_2_FD_187202 | JGI IMG/M metagenome (GOLD analysis project Ga0209069, IMG submission 187202) | Freshwater sediment microbial communities in response to fracking from Pennsylvania, USA - Straight Creek_MetaG_SC_2013 (SPAdes) (version 2) | ecosystem: Environmental > Aquatic > Freshwater >...
GTCTTATCCGTTATTTGGATATGATTTGGAAGATTATGATTCACTTTTTGCCGCGAAGCTTGATCTGCTGATGAAGCTGCGTGATGGCAACAACATCACATGGAATGGCAAGCTTCGGCCTTCGCTAGTGAATGCCGGAATTTATCCGCGGCCAGAACAAAAGAAGATGCCGATTTGGATTGCTGTGGGTGGAACACCTGAATCTGTGGTGCGGGCTGCAAATCTCGATCTGCCTATGGCACTGGCGATTATTGGGGGTGATCCGCGCCGCTTTGCGCCGTTATTTCAGCTATACCGTGAGACATATCAAAAGCTTGGGCGCGATCTCTCGAAAGCCACATTAAGTTTAAACATGCATGGTTTTGTATCCACAACCACTGCTCATGCCAAAGATGTTTACTTTGCTGCTCATACTGAAGTGATGAACCGCATTGGCCGCGAGCGTGGTTGGCCACCTCAGGGCCGCCCGCATTTTGAAGCGGCAACGGGGCCGACGGGTAATCTGATTGTGGGTGACCCTGAACATGTGGCAGCACGGATCATTGAGTTGCACAGGATTTTTGGCAATCAGCGCATTCTCATTCAAATGGCCATTGGCACCGTGCCACATGATGAACAATTGAAGGCGATAGAACTTCTTGGCACAAAGGTTGTGCCAATCGTGAAAGAGGCTTTGAAATGACACTGTTCCATATTCCAGACCCAATGCCCGGCGATGTTGCTGCCGCAGATGCAATCGAAACGGTCATCGTGCCACGGGCGCGCGATCTTGGTGATTTTGAAGTGCGTCGCGCTTTGCCCTCGGCCCAGCGGCAAATGGTGGGGCCGTTCATTTTCTTTGATCAGTTTGGTCCCGTGTTGATGAAAGCCGGGCAGGGCATGGATGTGCGCCCGCATCCGCATATTGGGCTTTCGACTGTGTCTTGGTTGTTTGATGGCACCGTTCAACACAAGGATAGTTTGGGGTTTGATCAATCGATTAAGCCAGGTGAACTCAATTGGATGACGGCTGGCAAAGGCATCGTACATTCCGAGCGTTCGCTGCCGCAGGATCGTTTGATCGAGCGTAAAGTTTACGGGACGCAAAGTTGGGTGGCATTGCCCAAGCATCATGAAGAAACTGCTCCCGGGTTTGAACATATCGATAAGGCTGCATTGCCTCTGCTTGAAGATAAAAACCGCAGCGTGCGGGTGATTGCGGGTTCGATTTTTGGCGCAAAGTCTCCGGTTAAAACCCATTCTGATTTATTCTATGCTGAGGTGATTTTGCAGGCAGGCGGAAAATTGCCGCTGCCCACCGAACATGTCGAGCGCGGCATTTATGTTGTTGAGGGTGAGATTGAAGTGGCTGGAGATGTTTTTGCGGCGGGTCGCCTTTTGGTGTTCCACCCGCGTGATCCGATTGTCATCACCTCACCAAAAGGGGCTCGCTTTATGATGCTGGGCGGAGAGCCCATGGATGGGCCACGTTATATTTGGTGGAACTTTGTGTCATCATCCAAAGAGAAGATCGAAGCGGCAAAAGACGATTGGAAAAATGCGCGCTTTGCCATTGTGCCCGGCGATGACAAAGAATTTATCCCGCTGCCACCCGTCTGACTCAGAAAAAAGTTGATCGACACCGTAATCGGGACGCGATTTTGACTTTTCAAAGAAAAAGTCAAAACGCTTTAATAACCATTGAACATGGCTTCTTTCAAAAAAGTGATTGGAGTTGATTTGAGTTTGCCGTCTAATTAGCCGAGATTCGACGAATTGGAGGAGTAACTCATGGAACAAGCTGACTCAAAGCAGCGCACTACAATTCATCGTTTAAGCGTACGGGTTTTTCACTGGCTGAATGCTTTGGCCATGCTGATCATGATCCCCAGCGGTTGGCAGATCTATAATGCTACTTCGTTTTGGAATGAAGATTATCAGTTTCCTGATGCAATCACACTAGGTGGTTGGTTGGGCGGCGGCATTCAATGGCATTTGGCGGGCATGTGGTTGTTAGTGATCAACCTCGCTGTCTACTTGATTATTGGAATCTTGAACGGGCATTTTAAGCGGCGCTTTTTCCCTTGGTCGCCAAGCGGCGTTATCGGGGACATTACCAAAGCCGTTCAATTCAAACTGCCACACAATCATGAGAAATATAATTATGTGCAGAAGACCACATATATCGGGATCATGCTGATCATCATTGTGACCATTTTGTCTGGCTTTGAACTTTGGAAGCCGGTGCAATTTCAGGCGATTGGCTATTTCATGGGTGGTTTTGAAGGTGCGAGGCGTGTGCACTTCATCGGCATGTCATTGATCTGTGCTTTTCTTGTGCTGCATCTTGCACTGGTCTTGATCGTCCCATCAACTTTCTTGCCGATGATCACTGGAACTTTCCGCAAAAAGAACTCTCATGAGAAGGATGCTCAACATGCTGGTTGATCGCAAAACACTTATCGTTGAAAACAAACAGCTGCTTGTTGATGTGCAGCGCCGTTCATTCATGAAGCAAACGCTGTCGCTTGGTGCGTTGATGATGCTAACAGGCTGTGCCGATGGTTATGAGCCTGAGTTTGCTGACGGTATTCTTGAGAAGATGTCGAGCTGGAATGACCGTGCGCAAGCTGCTTTGTTTAACAGCAATAGACTAGCGCCCACTTATAGTCAGGCAGATGTGGTAGATCCATTTCGGTTCAATGCTTATTATGGTGTAGAAGAAGTTCGGACCGTTGATGAAGCAACTTATAAACTTGAACTCAGTGGCATGATTGCCAAAAAGGAGAGTTGGACGCTCGACAAGCTTCGCGCTCTGCCGCAAGAGTCAGCCATCACTCGTCACATTTGTGTTGAAGGCTGGAGTATGATCGGCAAGTGGGGCGGGGTTCCACTCAAGACATTTTTGGAAATGGTTGGCGCTGACCTGACTGCCAAGTATGTCGGCTTTAAATGTGCTGATGATTATTGGACGAGTTTGGACATGCCGTCAGCTTTGCATCCACAAACAATCATGGCGTTGACGTTCAATGACAAGGTTTTACCTAAGGAAAATGGTTTTCCTTTCAAGGTTCGTGTGCCAACTAAGCTTGGCTTCAAAAACCCGAAACACGTCACGGAAATATTTGTGACAAATGACTATCCCGGCGGATATTGGGAAGACAAAGGTTACAATTGGTTCAGTGGATCATGATCAAAATCGCGTGAACAACGCGCACGTGATTTGATAGTGACACATTTGGTGAATAGGTTTTTTAGCAGGACAATATTGTCCGTTTATAATTGGAGAATCAAAATGTTAAAGACACTTGCAGCAGTAGCTTTGTTGGGCCTTGCTTTGGCCGCCCCAGCCCGCGCCGATGACATGATGGCAAAATGCGATGATGCGACCATGAAGATGATGACAGACGCTATGGCAAAAGACACCGACCCTAAAATGAAGGAAGGTGTTATGAAGGCTGGCGAAGAAATGAAGATGGCTATGGATATGATGAAAGCCAACAAAATGGACGATTGCACAAAGCATATCGGCATGGCGATGGACCACATGATGATGAAGCATAAGTAAGCTTCGATTGTTTTGCAGAAGGGGCGGAGCGATCCGCCCTTTTTTATTGAGTGAGATTGATCTCGGATGTCTGGCCCGCATCAATTTTGAAATCAGTCTTTAAACTTTGATCACCTAATTTTGCCTCTGCAATATAGTGGCCGGGCTTCAATATTATTTCTGCACTCATGCCAATAAGTGAGACCATGGACGCACCTTGATCATCGGTGATCTGCCATCGCACATCGCTTTCTTTGTTGCCTGATATGCTGAGTTTGGCCAATCCAGCGATGTGGTCGATGTTTACCGCACTGGTATATCCAGCCTTCACATTAACATCCGTAACGGCAATCGCATTGCTCGAAGCAAACTGGCTTTCAATGCGATAAGCACCGGCAGCCAAGTTCAGAACTTCACCGGCTCGCTTACTCGTGGCGACAAGTTTACCTTTTTCAATTCCTGACAGCGCAAAGACTTTGCTGATGCTGGAAAGCTTAAATTGATCAACACCCTTCACGCGCGGTAATATTCGCAAGGCACCTGCGTTCATCACAAAACTCATGCCTATCATCGTGCCGCCTTGCACATTGATTACTTCTTCGAGATGAGCCGAACCAAATACTGCTTCAACGTGATACTCACCGGGAGATAGCGGCACGGTGACAACAGATGCCGTTTTATCATAAATCAGGGCATGATTTTGGTCGCTAATTTTCCAATTTACATTGTCAATTAAAGCGCTGCCATTTTCTGTATAAAGTGCAGAAAGCTCTAGGCCTTCATGACCTGCGGACACCGTGGTAATGGCCATTTCGCCAGAGGCAGGCAAAGTCATTTCATGTGGAACAGGGTTTGTGTCAGTTGGTATTTCAGTGGCTGCTTGCGCGATGCCAGCACTTAAAAATAGAGCCGCCACCAAAGCAGGCGCGAAGCGCACTAATCTTTGGTGGCGGATATGCGTTGGACGGGTGCTGAGATCGCCCATTCGCTGTGTCCCCTTTTTAACTCTCCCCCAGCGCTCCGGCCGGTAAATGTGTTCAAGCATGGCGCGCCAAAAGCGGCAATAAAATGCTTAATGAATGGTTAATATCAGTATTGCAATTGAAAGCATTGCCAAATGAACGGCCAAACGCCAAATAGCTGCATCATGAAATTAAACGACACTTCCAATGTTTTGGCTTTTCTCAAAAGCCGTAAATCCGGTTCCGCTAAAGCCATGTTTGGGCCGGGGCCGTCAAAAGTGCAGATGGACGAAATTCTTGAAATAGCTGTGCGGGTGCCTGATCATGGCAAGCTTAACCCGTGGCGCTTCATCTTGATTGAGGGCGAGGGCCGCGCGCGCCTTGGCGACGGTTTTGCCCAAGTGTGGGCACAGAACAATCCAACACATGGTTCGGAGAGTTTGGATTTTCAGCGCCACCTATTTATGCGTGCGCCCGTGATTTTGGTGGTGGTTTCAACCGCCGCTGTTCATGGAAAAATTCCGGTCTGGGAGCAGCAACTTTCGTCAGCGGCAGTTTGTTACAACGCTGTGCTCGCGGCGACTGCGCTCGGCTTTGACGCTCAGTGGCAATCGGATTGGGTGGCTTATGATGATGGTGCAAAGGCCGTTATGGGCGTTACGGCGCAGGAGAAGATTTCCGGTATTATTTATATTGGAACTTCGAGCGCTCCTCTGGAGGATCGACCCCGGCCCGATGTTTCTACTTTGCTGACAAGGATCAATTCATAATGGCCATTCGCGGTGTGTTATTTGACAAGGATGGAACGCTAATTGAATCAGACGGCACATGGATTGCCGTGTTCAAAGCTTTCTTATCAGAAGTCAAAAAAGTTGGACCCGACGAAGTTGACGCTTTGATGGCCAAAGCTGGATATGACATTGCTAGTAACAGACTCATTCCCGGCAGTATTATGGCTGCTGGCACATCCCAGGAATCAATCGCAATTTGGTGGCCGGAACTTGATGCGGATGGCGTCGCTGAAAAGTACCGCCTGTTAAACCACGACTATGCCCATCTGTCGCAAGACCACATGAAACCGTTGATGGATTTGGTTCCGGTTTTCGATGAGCTGCATGCAATGGATTTGAAGTTGGGTGTTGGAACAAACGATACCCATCGTTCAGCCACTGGCCACATGCACCAGCTTGGCGTGCATGGCTATTTTGTTGAAATCATCGGGGCCGATAGTGTTGCCATCGCTAAGCCATCAGGACATATGATTAAACGCTTTGCGGATGTTTCGGGCCTTCATCCCCATGAGATCGCCATGGTCGGTGACAACACGCATGATATAGAAGAGGCACGCGCAGGTGGAGCAGGGCTTGCGATTGGGGTTCTCACTGGCAATGCAGCGCGCGAAGATATTGCACATTTGGCGGATTATGTTTTGGATTCAATTGCCGATATTCCAGCGCTTTTGAGAAGTTTGAAGTAATGTTTTATGAAGTCGCGAAGAATAATCATGGATTGCCGCTGGATCCATTTTATGCGCTGGTGGGCCCGCGCCCGATTGGTTGGATTTCGACACTTTCGAAAGAGGGTGTTGCGAATTTAGCGCCTTACAGTTTCTATAACGCATTCGCTCATAACCCGCATTATGTTGCATTTGGTTCTGGCGGGTTGAAAAATACGATGCAGAATATTTCTGACACTGGCGAGTTTGCCGTCAACCTAGCGACGTTTGAGCTTCGTGAGGCGATGAACATTACCTCGTCGAATGTGGAAGGTGATGAGTTTGTTTTAGCTGGATTGGAAAAGTCGGCTTGTAATCTAATTGCTCCGTCGCGGGTCGCTGCAAGTCCGGTGTGTTTGGAATGCCGCCATTTTCAAACGGTTGAGCTGCCAAATGACAAAGGCGTGGTTGGAGATTGGCTTATCATTGGCAAAGTGATCGGCATTCACATTGATGAACGGTTTATCGAAAATGGCCGTGTGAATACTGCTGCGATGCAGCCCATCGCTCGTCTTGGTTATGCTGAATATGTCACGGTCGAAACGGTCTGGAAGATGCGAAGGCCTGCTTAGTATCTGCATCTTATTCGAGGTATGATCGTCATAAATACAACTTTAAGAATAGTAAGTTGTCGAGTGAGTCGCTCTGCGAGTCGTGAACATTGCTCGAACGCCACAATTTGGCCTTGTTGATAACTCTGTTGATGAGTCGAAATATCCTATTTATATCAACCTATTAAGCTCCAAAAAAAGCTGTTCATAACCTGTTTAAGGAACTGTTAACCATCACGGAGTCAGGACTCGCATTACGTGCGGAAGAGAAGTGTTGTGAACAAGAGAGTGATGTAAAATGGTAAACTGTCTCCTGATAGATAAAAACCCTCTAGAACGTCAAAGATTGCAACAAATGTTGGGTGCAATTGGGTTCCATTGTGACGAGCGTGCTGGTGCTGAGGAAGGCATCCGTTTCTGCCAAGAAAGCAGCCCGGATGTGGTGGTTATGGAAGCTTCGGGCATTAAAGCCACGAAAGAATTTTTACGTCTTGTGCGCTACCAAGGCCGCACGAGCCGCAGGCCTGTTGTTATTCTTTATGCAGATAGGCCGAACATGGAAGCTGTGGGTGAAAATATCATCGACGGCGCGGCTGATTTTCTGGTGAAGCCCTTTGATCGCGACTTGCTATTGTTCAAGCTCGAACAAGCCGGCGTCTTGACACACTGAGCCTATTTCTTACTGAAACTTTAAGTTACATAATGAACCGATTGTTAAACCTTCGCCCTTAGCTTTATCAACACTGAAGTGACGAGTTGGTGTTGGTGATGAGTGAAAGCGAAAATCTGGGACTGGATATTTCAGTTCTAAATCAAGTTTTGGATAGGGGTGATGATGTGGCGCGCAGGGCGCTAGCGTTGCAACTTACTTCATTGGTTTCCGACCCTACAACTTCCGAACTTGAGCGTTCTCAAGTCACGCCGATTTTGCTTAAATTAAGTGTTGATGATTGTGCGGATGTGCGTCGTTCATTGGTGATGGCGCTGACTCATGAAGCTGCCCTTCATTCCGATATTGTATTTTCTATAATTGCTGATGATGACGCAATTGCACTGCCTTTCCTTATGCAAACGCCGGCATTGAACTCATGGCACATGATGGCAATCTTGCGAGTGGGCGATGAAGCGCGTCAAAAAGTTGTTGCTGGCCGTGATGATCTTCCGGCCGAAGCTGCAAATTATATCATCAAATCCTCGCCGCTTGGTACAGTGCGCGCATTGATGAGTAATCCAATTGTAATTTTTGAAACTCAAGACTGCCACACGCTTTATCAACGCTTTGGCAATGCACCTGAAATTGTTGAGTGCCTGCTGGCGCGACCAGATTTGCCGCTCGACATTCGCATCACCCAAGCCAAGCGTGCCGCCAGTCGTATGCGTCAATTGATGGCTGAGCGCGGTTGGGTTGCGGCCAATGATGCAACTGAGCTTGTTTCAGACGCTGAAGATAATACAATTCTGCGGGTGCTGTCTGAAGCAGATTTAATTGAGCGAGCAAATGCCACGCAATATCTAGCGCAGCAAAATATGCTAACGCCAGCGCTTGTTGTGCGTGCTGCGGCCACAGGGCAAATGCGCGTTGTTGAGGCAGCACTGGCTCATCTTGCAGGTCTTTCGCAGAGCCGGGCGGCAGAGCAAATGTATTCGCGTTCGACTTTGAGTTTTAAATCGATTTTCAAAAGATCTGGTTTGCCCGCTGCTTGTTTTGGTGTTTTGAAAGCCGCTTGTGATGTGGTTGTCGATGCTAAGGATGAAGGTTTGCCTTTGGAAACCGAAGAATTTGGCCGTCGCATATTGGAAGCTTTGATGACCAGATATGAGCAGATGAATTCTGCTGATCGTGCTAGGCAAATTGAATATTTGGGGCGCTACGGCTCTGAGCGTGTTCGCAAGATCGCAAAACGCTTAAAGGCTGACATGGTGCGCGCCGCTTAGAACTTGAACTGTTCGTTTAATACCCGCTCGGCTAAACTGTGGCCGGGGTCGAACAACATTTTCACGCTGCGCTTTTTGTCCTCCACAATTTCAACTTCAATCACGTTTCGCACTTCAATATGATCAGCCACCGCCGCAACGGGGCGCTTGTCATGTTCCAAAACCATGATTTTCACTTTGGCATTGTGTGGCAGAATTGCGCCACGCCAGCGCCTTGGGCGGAAGGCACTGATAGGTGTCAATGCCAGCAAGGGTGAACCAATTGGCAAAATGGGTCCTTGTGCGGAAAGATTATAGGCGGTGCTGCCAACGGGTGTTGCCACCAGCAAGCCATCACATATCAGTTCATCAAGTCGCGTCTGACCATCAATCGTAATATGAAGTTTGGCCGCTTGGCTGCGTTGGCGCAGAAACGACACTTCATTAAAGGCGAGGCCTTGGTGGGTTTTTCCGTCATGACCTTTTGCCGTCATTTTGAGGGGGCGGATGCTTGTCAGTTCAGCGTCGTTCAAACGCTCGAGGAGATTTTTTTCGGCGAAATTATTCATCAGAAAGCCAACAGAACCTCGGTTCATGCCATAGATCGGCAGGCCTGAAGACATATATTTATGCAGCGCCTGCAGCATCAAACCATCGCCACCCAAAGCGACCACCACATCAGCAGAGTCAGGGTCGGCGTTGCCATGCAGTTTTACCAGTCGCCCAAATGCTTTGCGCGCTTCGGGAGCTTCTGAGGCTAAAAAGGCGATGCGGTTATATTTCATGCCGTAATTTGATCGTTGACAGTATGGGGTTGCCGTTACATTGATTCAAATACGTTACCATTGCTTGAAGGCTTGTCCACCAAAGATGCGAAGTCTGGTTATTTGCTCCACATGTCGATTTTCTGCTGAATCCAAATATGCTCCTGACGGGCGCACAGGCGGGGAGATTTTAGTTACCCAGATGCTTGATGTTTTGGCGGAGCAGGGGCGTGGCGATGTTGCGGTTCAGAGCCAAATCTGTTTGTGGAATTGCACGCGGCCATGCAGTGTGGTGATACGCGATGATGAGCGGTTTTCTTATGTGACAGGTGGCAACGCGCCCACCAAGGCGCAAGCCGAAGCCATATTGCAATGGTTCGATGCGCATGGCCAAACCGAAACGGGCGAGGTGCCTTTCAAACAATGGCCGCAAGCCATGCGCGGTCACTTCATTGCGCGTATGCCGCCCTTGCAATTGAAGGATGAGAAGGCATGACAGTTTCTCTTATTCTTGGTGGTGCGCGGAGCGGCAAAAGCAGAATGGCGGAATCACTTGCCACTGGCAAAAAATATTATGTCGCCACGGCCCAAGCACTTGATGATGAAATGCAGTTGCGCATAGCTGCCCATAAGCGCCAACGTGGGAATGGCTGGATCACTCATGAAGTTCCATTTGATTTGGTCGATATTCTCAAAGATCTTGATGCTGCCGGTAACTTTATATTGTTGGATTGTCTCACGCTTTGGCTGTCTAACTTGTTACTTGCAGAAGCTGATTGTGCGGAGATGGTGGGTGAGTTGATTGAACATCTACAAGTGGCCAGAGCAAATATTGTTATTGTTTCGAATGAAGTCGGTCTTGGCGTTGTCCCAGACAACAAACTCGGTCGGGCGTTTCGTGATATTCAAGGTATAGCCAATCGGGGTGTGGCTGCGATTGCTGATGATGTGGTCTTTATGGCGGCGGGCTTGCCGCTGGTTCTTAAAGGATCATTGCCAAAACCACCGCAACCGCCAACAGAATAAGCAGCGCGCGGTCATAGAGTTCCAGACCCTTATCAATATCTGCTGCAGTCAACTGCGAACGACCTTCACCCATATAAGCAAGCTCAACTGTCTCGCCATCATATTCGCGTGGTCCGCCAAACTTTAAATCCAGTGCGCCTGCCATGGCCGCTTCCGGCCAGCCAGCATTTGGCGATTGATGTTTGTTCGCGTCGCGCCACATTGATGTGAGTGCAGCTTGTGCGCGAGATTTCGATTTGAACCAAGCGGCCGCAGCGAACAGAAGGCCAGTCAACCGCGATGCTGGCAGATTGACTAGGTCATCAAGCTTGGCGGCAGCCCAACCGAAATGCAGATATTTTTCTGACTTATGTCCGATCATTGAATCAGCTGTGTTGATTGCTTTATAGACGACAATTCCAGGAAGACCCGCCACGGCAAACCAAAAAATTGGTGCTGTGATGCCATCGGCTGTGTTCTCAGCCAAACTTTCGAGAGCCGCTTTTGCGATGCCACTTTCGTCCAAATTTGTTGGGTTTCGCCCCACAATTTTGGCCACTTCGCTTCGAGCGGATATAATGGATTGGGGCAGGGTGCGAGCCACGTCGGCCACGTGATCGCGCAAGGATTTTTGCGCGATGAAGACGGTGGCCAACAGAATATCAAATATCCAGCCATAGTGAAGCGACAGCAATAGCTTTTCGACCAGAAAAGTTGGAATAGCGACAGCTATGCAAAGTGCCACGATTGCGAAGATGCCATGATTGCGTTGGTCAGCATCTTCAGTGTCAGGATCATTCAAGCCTTCATCGAGATAAGCGATCAATTTGCCAATCCACTCAACGGGGTGACCCATAGCGCGTTGAATGAATTGCGGGTATCCAACAAAATACTCCAACACCAAAGCAAAAGCAGCCATGGTAAAATGGTTCATGAAATAGCTCCAGAGAGTTCAAGAATTTTATCGAGATTAAGATGTGTTTCAAGGTGGGCCGCCAACTCATCTAATGTTTGTTCGACGGTTAGGTCATAGGCAAAGCTACCCGCATTAATACCAAGTGATTTGAGAAAGGCATGGCGAAAGCCATCAGCAGAAAAACAGCCGTGCAGATAAGTGCCGGTCACCAACCCGTCTGGGCTTGATGCACCTTCGGGGCCATTTGCGGTTTGCGCAAAAAGGCGCTCGCAATCTGGTCCCGTGGTTTTGCCCAAATGAATTTCATAGGCATTGATCAATTGACCGCTCAGAGCATGAATGGCTTGGGTTTGGTTTGTCGTTTTCTCTGGAAGTAAGGTGGTTTCAACATTGAGTAGGCCAAGACCTTGGACGCTTTTCGGCGGGCCTTCCAAACCCTGTGGATCGTGGATCATTGTGCCTAACATCTGATAACCACCGCACAGGCCCAAAACCCTCCCACCACGGCGGACATGGGCTTTGAGGTCAATATCCCAGCCTGCCTCGCGCAAAGCCTTCAAGTCGGCCATAGTTGATTTGCTGCCGGGGATGATGACCAATTTTGCATCGCCCGGAATGGCTTCCCCAGCCGATATGAATTGAACATTCACATCAGGTTCCAACCGCAGTGGATCAAGGTCATCAAAATTCGCAATCCGTGGCAGTCTGAGAACACAAATTTTCAAACCTTTTGAATCAGTTGAAACCATATGCTCCAAAGTTACTGCATCTTCGGCTGGCAGTTTGTTGGCAGAGCCAAAATGCGGGATCACACCTAGACATGGTGTTTTGGTTTCGTGTTCCAAATACTGTTTTCCTTCAGAAAACAATTCCGGATCACCGTGGAACTTATTGATTATGAATCCTTTTATGTAGTTTCGATCAGCCTCGCTCAACACAGCAAAGGTTCCTATGATCGAAGCGATGACGCCGCCACGATGAATATCACCGATTAAAAGGGCTGGAACATTGGCCGCGCTGGCAAAGCCCAGATTGGCCAAATCGCCTTCGCGCAAATTCACTTCTGCCGGGCTGCCAGCGCCTTCAACCAAGACCAAATCATGATTTTCAGCCAATTGATGGAAGCTTTCGAGGATTGCAGGCATATAGCTGACTCGTTCTTGGAAAAAATCACGGGCTTTAAGTGTGGCCTTGCGCTTGCCTTGCACAATCACTTGCGCACCCGTCTCGCTTTCGGGTTTGAGCAGCACGGGGTTCATGTGAACCGTGGCTGGAATACGCGCCGCGCGAGCCTGCAAAGCTTGCGCACGGCCAATTTCACCGCCATCAGAGGTGACAGCAGCATTGTTAGACATGTTCTGGGGTTTAAATGGCGCAACGCGAAGCCCGCGATTAGCAAAAGCCCTCGCCAATCCTGCCACGATCAGCGATTTGCCAACGTCTGAACCCGTTCCGAGAAACATGATGGCCTTGGCGGTCATTCTGGGGCGACCGAAATGATATGTGCGTAAGATCCCATTGCACTCCCAACTCGTTGACCGATTGGCCCAAGGTCATTGCCCGCAGCATCAGTCGCGTGAAACAGAGGGTCGGCCGTGCGCCTGGAGGCTATTGTTGAATAGTGAAACTCATGACCGCGCAATTTGGATTTCCAAGGAGCATTGATTGGTTTCAATTGGCGATAACCCAGTTGGAGCTTACGCGTTGCGAAACTGGTGGTGACAGGCAAAAGTCCCGCCATTGCGTGGGATTTGCCATCCGCATCGATTATGGCCTCACCCAGAACCATGTACCCGCCGCACTCGCCATAGATCAGGCCTTTGTGCTGGCGCAATGCGCCGAGAAATTTCGTCTTTGAGGCAAGTTTACTGGCATGAAGCTCCGGATAACCGCCGGGAAGAAATATGGCCTCGCCTTTGGGCACTTCGTCATTCATAGGTGAAAAGAACGAAAGTTCTGCTCCCTGTTTGAGCCAATCAGCTAACAGATGAGGGTAGGCGAATGAAAAGACGAGATCGCTTGCTATGGCGATGTTTTGGGCCAGTGGCGGCAATAGAACGGCCTTCGCAAAAGACTGATTCGTAGTCTGCGAGGCTGATTCGACGATTTTGTCAAGAAATGTTTCACGGGAAACTCCTGAGGCCGCTGATTCGATAAAGGCCTCAAGTTGTTGATTCTCTTGCGCTTGGACCAATCCGAGGTGTCGCGACGGCCAGATTAATGAGTCATTCTGACGCATTAGGCCTAAAATTTTTGAGTCCAATGAGCCACTTAGCATCTTGGCATGGCGATCGCTTGCTACGCGGTTGAGGATCACGCCTGCGAAATTGAGCGATGACCTATATGTCGAAAACCCATGCACGACTGCAGCAACAGACTGTGCCTGCTTTGCCGCATCAATCACCAAAACAATCGGCAATCCCAAAGCTTCAGCCAAATCGGCCGTCGAACCCTTCGCGCTATCTGGCCCATCAAACAGGCCCATAACGCCTTCGACAATCACAATATCCGCGTCAATCTCGGCCAATCGCGCTTTGCACGCTTCAGCACCCATCGCCCAATAATCGAGGTTCACACAAGGCGCACCGCTTGCCGCTTCGTGAAAGCGGCCATCAATATAATCTGGCCCCACCTTGGCCGAAGCCACTTTCATTCCGCGATTACGCAATGCGCGAATAATCCCTAGTGTTATGAGGGTTTTGCCACTGCCTGAATGAGGTGCTGCAACAGCCAAACCTCTAGCCAATTGGGTTATCCTTGAGGGCAGGCGAATACCAATCCAGCAATTCCCGCCAATCTGAGGCATGCCCGATCACAACGATAGCTGGAGTAGGTGGCTTATTGATCCTCACAAACTCTCCTGCTTCGCTCAAAATCGTGCTGGCCACAGATTGATTCGGCATTGAAGCATTAGAAACCATGGTAACAGGGTGATCCGCCGGACGACCAGCTTTCATCAAAGTCTCAGCAATTTCTCCTAAGTTCTTGACGCCCATATACATTACGATCACGGGTGCAGCTGTCGCTATGGCCTCCCAATTCACGTTTGCAGGCATTTTGCCTGTTGCATCATGGCCAGTTAGAAAAATCACAGCATGATTGGTGTCGCGGTGTGTGACTGGAATGCCAGCATAGGCCAGTCCTCCAATGCCAGCACTTATCCCCGGCACAATGCGAAATGGAACGCGGGCTTTAGCCAAGCTTTGGCTTTCCTCGCCGCCACGGCCAAACATAAAGGGGTCGCCACCTTTTAGCCGCAGCACACGTTTGCCCGCGAGGGCCAGCTCAATCAGGCGCACTGAAATATCAACTTGCACGGGTGAAGGCTTGCCACCGCGTTTGCCTGCATATTCCAGCTCAGCGCCGGGTCTTACCCAGCGCAACATGTCGGGATTCACCAAAGCATCATAAACCACAATATCGCAGTTTTGCATGGCGTGATAACAGAGCAGGGACATAAGCCC
>Ga0209069_10000896_pt1 | contig 14548 bp, 14 predicted proteins | sample Str013_2_FD_187202 | JGI IMG/M metagenome (GOLD analysis project Ga0209069, IMG submission 187202) | Freshwater sediment microbial communities in response to fracking from Pennsylvania, USA - Straight Creek_MetaG_SC_2013 (SPAdes) (version 2) | ecosystem: Environmental > Aquatic > Freshwater >...
CCCTCCGGTTCCGTGCTTAGACTCTTAGAACATTGCTGTTTTCTTCGCCTGCGGCTCCGTCCTAATCTGCTGATTACGAACAACTTATCCAGAAGAGCCTCTTAAGTGTTAACTACTTAGGGTCTTCCCTTATTCCCGCGGTAACTTGCCCATCCGGACAAGGCACGGCAGAATGCCCTCAATCTTCACTCGAGAGTTGTGCCGCCGCTTCAAACGGATTTTTCAGGCTGATGTGGTTCAGCCTGGGCCCAGAAGACCAAAGGTCCCCTCAATCAGTAAAAGAAGAAGGATTTGAATGATGCGACTCAGCAACATTTCGCGGAGCTTTGCTTCCACTGCAACACTGTTACTCTTCCTGACGCTCATCAGCGCACCCGGCATAGTTCGCGCTGACGATAATGGCGACCAGAAAGCCCCGGTCATTGAGAAAGTTACCTTTACTTTTGATTCAGGCAACCCCAGCCCAGTGCAGATGGATATCTTCGGCCACGGCTTTGGCAACAGCTTGCCGCCGGTCGTGCTCCTGGACGGCCTGGACCAATCCGTCCACATCTTCACTGACACGCATATCACCGTGGCGCCGAACAAAATTGCTCCCGGTGGTTACGTTCTGCGCGTTACCCGTGCGGTCCTCCGCCGCGGCAAAGACAGCAAGGACGGCGGTGGTGATGATGACAGCCGTACCGGGCTGTTTGACGTAACCATTGGCGCCGTCGGCCCCAAAGGCGACAAAGGCGATCAAGGACCTAAAGGCGACAAAGGTGATACCGGCCCGCAAGGCACTCAGGGTGCCAAAGGCGACAAGGGCGACAAAGGCGATACTGGACAGCAAGGCCAACAAGGTCCGCAGGGACCTGCTGGTCCGCAAGGACAGGCTGGCAAGAATGGAACGAACGGAGCCAACGGAGCTCAAGGTCCGCAAGGCCCTCAAGGTCCAGTCGGGCCCCAAGGCCCCAAAGGTGATACCGGTCCGCAAGGGCCGCAAGGACCTCCGGGACCTTCCAGCAATCTCTTTGGCTCGAACACTCAAGGCGCCGTGGCAGGTAGCGGAGCCAGTTGCACCGTCGGCGAAATCATTCTTAGCGCCGGTAGCGTAACAGTAGGCGTGCCGGCCAACGGGCAAACTTTGCCAATTGCAACCAACGGGGCGTTGTTTAACGCGCTGGGAACCAGATTTGGAGGCGACGGTAAAACTACGTTCGGCGTCCCAGATCTGAGGAACACCGCGCCCAACGGCCTGACTTACTCTATCTGCGATAGCGGCGTTATCGCCGTGAAGCGATAGACCATTCATAAACTGCAAATCGCATTTTAAGTTTCAAACGAAAAGGCCCGCGTTGTCCGCGGGCCCTTTTTGTTTTGTCGCTACGCTCCAAACCGCTTGAGCGGGATTGCATGTTGGTGAGCTTCAGTTGCTCCTGTTGCGGCGGGCTCGGCGCGCGAGTCGGCCTCTCTTTGGTTCTTGTCGCTACGCTCCAAAAACCGCTTGAGCGGGCTGGATATTGGTCAGACTAATTTGCTCCTCTTGCAGAGGGCTCGGCACGCGAGTCGGCCTCGCCCTTATTCTTCAAACTCTTTATATCCCGATAATCTCGCCCTTTGCGTTTACGTCCACGCTCGCCGCTCTTGAGACTTTAGGCAGTCCGGGCATCAGCATCATGTTGCCGGAGATCACCACAACAAATCCTGCGCCTGCGGAAAGAGACGCGTCCGTCACGTTGAGCGTCCATCCAGAAGGCGCTCCCAGCAGCTTGGGATTGTCCGTGAACGAGTACTGCGTCTTGGCGATGCACACTGGCAGCTTGCCAAAACCCCAGTCCTTGAACTGTTGCAGCTTGGCTTTTGCTTTGTCGCTCAAATTGACGCCTGCCGCGCCGTAGATGTTGGTGGCGACCTTGGCGATCTTGTCTTCCAGCGCGTCGTCCAGTGTGTAGATCGGTTGGACGTTGGGGTTCGGATTCTTGTCGATCGTCTCCACAACTTTCTGCGCCAGCGCCATGGCGCCTTCGCCGCCTTTGGCAAAAGCTTCACTCAACGCAAATTCTGCACCGTGCTGCGCGCAATAGTCGGCCATGCGTTTCAGGTCGGCGTCCGTGTCGTTGGGGAAGCGGTTGATCGCCACCACCACCGGCACACCGAAACGTTGCATGTTCTGGATGTGACGAGCCAGGTTCGGGAAACCTTTCTCCAGATCGCCTTCACCTTGGTTGCGCAAACTTTGCACCGTGGTGACCAGAACGGCGCAGGCCGGAGCGATTCCGGACGAGCGCATCACAATATCAAAATACTTTTCCGCGCCCAGGTCGGCGGCGAATCCGGCTTCGTTCACCACGTAGTCGGCCAGCCGTACACCCATCATTTGCGAAATAATGCTGCTGGTGCCGTGCGCTATGTTGCCGAACGGCCCAGTGTGCACCATGGCCGGCGTGCCTTCCGTGGTCTGCACCAGGTTGGGAAGGATCGCGTCAGTGAGCAGGGCCATCATGGCGCCGCTGGCGCTCAGGTCTTTAGCGCGGATCGGTTTGCCTGATTTGGAAACGCCTACGATAATCGAATCGAGCCGGTGGCGCAGATCTTCAAGACCGTTTGCCAGGGCCATCACGGCCATCACTTCTGACGCCGCCGTGATCACGAAACCCGTCTGGCGCGTGGGTCCGCCTTTTTTCTCGCCAATTTCCACGGTGATGCGCCGCAGCGCACGGTCATTCATGTCCATGGCGCGCGGCCAGGTGATCTGGTCAGGATCAAGCTGCAGATCGTTGCCATGGAAAAGATGGGCGTCCACCAGCGCCGCCAAGAGATTGTGCGCCGACGTGATGGCGTGAAAATCTCCGTGAAAGTGCAGATTGATTTTCTGGCTCGGCTCGATCTGCGACTTGCCTCCGCCGGCGGCTCCGCCTTTCATGCCGAATACCGGACCGAGCGAAGGTTCGCGGGAGGTGATGATGGTCCTACGGCCAATACGTTCCAGTCCCTGCGTAAGACCAATGGACGTAACGGTCTTACCTTCACCCGACGCCGTGGGTGTGGTGGCTGTTACCAGAATCAGCTTTCCGCGCTTGGGGAACTTGGGATCAGACAACAAGCCAAGGTTCAGTTTGGCGCCGTGACGTCCAAGAGGTTCGTAGTGGCTTTCAGGCAGATTGAGCTTGCCCGCAATGGTTTGGATAGGCAGTAAATTTTGGCTCATATAGGCAAACGGACGAGTCTACATGTTCCCACGCAAGGCCAGCAAGGCCCATGTTGATACTCGTATTGTTCCCACGCTCACGTTGGTAACGCAGCGGCAGGCTAAGGGGCACACAATCAACGGCTTGTCTCCGGTGGACAGCAGAGAATATTCTCGGAGCAAGTGGCTTGCGATATTTCACGGTCACGACAAGGAAGTGGTAACCTTATTAGAGTTCTTTTCTGAGCACCCGTAGTTCAGTGGATCAGAACGCTCGCCTCCGAAGCGAGAGGTCGCAGGTTCGAGTCCTGCCGGGTGCGCCATTCCCACAATCCAATTGTTATTTGAGGTTCCTTCGCCGCTGGTTGGCGACAGCCCAACAAACTCACCGGCATTCCGCAGTCCAAACTGTATTCCAAGGAGTCATTTGATGAACCCCCGTCGCAATTTCCTCTTCACCGTCATGTTTCTCCCAGTTATGCTTCTGGCGTTAGCCTTCATTTCCATTCCTTCGATGGCGCAAAGCGCGTCCAGGAACCCAGCCATCGCGTCCCGGACCGCGGACGTGGATGGGGTCAAATTTCATTACATGATCGCCGGTCACGGCCCCGCAGTGCTGCTGCTGCATGGCTACGCGGAAACCTCTCGTATGTGGAAACCGATGATTCCGCTGCTCGCAGACAAATTCACGATGATCGCTCCGGACCTCCCCGGCATTGGCGATTCGAGCATCCCCGCGGATGGATTGAACATGAAGACTTCAGCCACGCGCATCCATGCTCTGGTGAAATCTCTGGGAATAGATAAGGCCCGGGTTGTGGGCCACGACATTGGACTGATGGTGGCGTACGCTTACGCAGCTCAGTTCCCGGCGGAAACGGAAAAACTTGTCTTGATGGACGCTTTCCTTCCCGGCGTGCCCGGATGGGAAGCGATCTACAACAACCCGGCTATCTGGCATTTCCGTTTTAACGGGCCAACGCCAGAATTGCTGGTGCAAGGCCGTGAGCGGACGTACTTCGAACATTTCTGGAACGATTTCGCGGCTGACAAAACTCATTCCATTCCCGAAGCCGAACGCCAGGCTTACACAGCCGCCTACGCCCGTCCGGGACGCATGCGCGCAGGCTGGGCGTACTTTGTTTCTTTCATTCAGGCGGCCAAGGACTTTGAGCAACTCTCGCAAACCAAACTGACCATGCCCGTCCTGGCCGTGGGCGGCGAAAAAGCCAACGGAAAAGCGCTGGGAGAGCAGGCAAAACTTGTAGCGACGGATGCTACCATCGTGGTCCTGAAAAACACGGGCCATTGGGTGATGGAAGAGAACTTCAAGGAAAGCAGCGAAGCGTTGCTGAAGTTTCTATAAAAAACCTAGCGGTAGCAATATTCAGATGCGTCCTGCCTTTAACCGTGGGACGCATTTTTTCTTTTGCAGGGTACAATTCCCCAGATTGAACGCATTTCAATTGATCGCTTCAATTCGCTTTTTCACAGAGAGGTGAAACATGTTCCCCCAGTTGTTTCAATTTGCGGATTGGAGTTTGCTTCTGTTGCGGTTGATGGTGGCAGCTGTATTCGTCACCAGCGGTTCTAGTCATCTCAAAGATCCCAAGGGGCGCGCTGCCAGCATTGGGATGAGCATGGGCTTTACGGTTTTTCTCGGACTCGCTGAGGTGGCCGGCGGACTGGGCGTTGCCTTTGGCGTAATGACGCAGTTGGCCGCCGCCGGGCTGATTCTGCTGATGCTGGGGGCCATCCAGAAAAAGATTTTCGTCTGGCATACCGGATTCTGGGGCGACAAAAGTTCCGGCTGGCACTACGACCTCATGTTGGTCGTGATGAACCTGGTGATTATCTGCACCGGAGGCGGCAGGCTGGCGTTGTGGAAATAAGTTGCATTGGTCAAGGCAGCAAAGCCCAGCCAGTAAACCGGCAGTACGCCCAGTTTGCCGTGACGTGCGTCACCAGTAACATTGTCTGCTCCGGCTAGAGTGTTTCGCTTATATAACTTTGCCGCCGCAGGACGTATTCATGAGAGCAGTACTCAGGGGTCCCACCGCTCTTCATGTTTCATCTGGATTACGTCTCTTGTTTGCTCACCGTGCTGTCTACCTGGATGGTTGGAAAACGCATGTGGCATGGCTGGATTGTTGCCGGAGCGAACAGCGCCATCATCATGGTGATTGGCCTGCGCACCGGACAGTGGGGTTTTATTCCCGCCAATATTTTCTGCATGGCCATCTATGTCTACAATATCTCGAGTTGGCGCAACTCGCAACAGACAGTCGCGGAGTCGCCAAGCATCACGCCGTCTGGTAGGCTGGTCGGGCTAAGAGAAACCGTTGTGAACGCTCCAGCCCCCTTCCACAAGGCGAGAAGGCTGGCCCGGTTCCAGAACAAGCGGGCAGTTCACAAGCACGGTGTTACTCAACACGGCGTTATTCAAGAAGGCGTTCTTCAACCAAACAGCGATGAGCGAATCGCCCGCGATCGAATTCGACCACGTCCAGTTCCGGACTACCGGGAATCGAGTACTCCTCTCTGACCTGAACCTCGCCGTCCGCGCAGGCGAAATTCTCATGCTGCTGGGTCCCAGTGGCTCCGGCAAGACAACAACTCTCAAACTGATTAACAACTTGCTCCGAGCGAGTGTGGGCCAAGTGCGCGTGGAAGGCCGCGCGCTGGCGGAATGGGACGTGATCCAGTTGCGCCGCCACATTGGCTATGCCATTCAGGAAGGCGGGCTTTTCCCGCATTACACGGTTTGGAAAAACGTCGCGCTGGTTCCCCGCCTGGAAAACTGGGACGCAAAGCGCGTTGCCACACGAGTGGACGAAGTGATGAACATGGTCGGCCTGCCGCCGGGCGAATTCGCGCAACGTTACCCTGCCCAGCTTTCCGGAGGACAACGCCAGCGCGTTGGACTGGCCCGCGCCCTGGCCGCCGATCCCCCGATTCTCTTGATGGACGAACCCTTTGGCGCGCTCGATCCGCTGACCCGCTCGGAGTTGCAAAAGGAGTTCAAGCACCTGCAACAACGCCTGAACAAGACAGTCGTCTTTGTCACACATGATGTGAGTGAGGCCCTGCTGCTGGGTGATCGCATCGTCGTAATGGATTCCGGACGAATTGAAGGCATCTATTTGCCGAAAGAATTTTTGGCGTCGCCGGATGCCGGCGTAAAACCGTACGTTGATGCCGTACGCACGACCGCGCAGCTGTTGCAACCTTGATTCTTGAGGTCGATCCGTTTTTACTGGCGACCTTTTTTTTGCTAGCGACCTGTTATTGATGGCGTCTCGTTTTTAATTGCAACCCGTTTTTGATGACAACCTGTTTTTGATGACATAAAGATGAAAGATTTTTTTCTCAACCACCGGCATGAGATTCTGACGCTGACCGCCGAACACCTCTGGCTGGTTGGAACGTCAATGTTGCTGGCCATCGCAATCGGCATACCGCTGGGAATCTTTCTCACGCGCCACCCGGTGTGGAAGAACCTGATCCTGCGCAGCAATGGCGTGATCCAAACAGTTCCTGTGCTGGCGTTGTTTGGCTTGCTGCTGCCCGCTCCCTGGCTGGGCGCCCGCGCTGATCGCCTGGCCATTACCGCTCTCACCCTGTACGCTCTCTTGCCCATTATCCAGAATACTTTTGAAGGGATCGCTGGCGTGGATGCTCCGGTGCGCGAAGCGGCTATCGCCATGGGACTCACCGGGCGCCAGCTTTTGTGGCAAGTTGAGTTGCCGCTGGCGTCGAACGTGATTGTCGCCGGCATTCGTGTTTCCACGGTGCTTACGGTTGGCCTAGCCACAATTGCGGCCGCCATCGGCGCAGGCGGACTGGGCGAATTTATTTTTCGCGGCCTTTCCATGGTGGATAACCACGTGATTCTTGCCGGAGCGATTCCAGCAGCAATCATGGCCTTGTCCGCGGACCTGGTGCTGGCATTATTTCAGCGGTTGCTGCGTCGCATTTACCACTAAAATTATGGGCCGCCTCATGATGGATCGGCGAACGTTTCTCGCAGCCGGCGCGTTGGCACTTGCCGGGTGCCGTCCTGGGCGGCGCGGCCTTGCCGTGGCGTCAAAGAATTTCACTGAGCAGTTGATCCTGGGAGAACTGCTCGCGCAGTATCTGGAAAAACCCACGATTCCGGTTGACCGACGCTTTTATATGGCTGGCACATATATCTGCCATCAGGCGCTGCTGGCGAACCGTATTGATATGTATGTGGAATACACCGGCACGGCCCTTACCGCAGTGTTGAAAGAAAAACCTTTTTCAGACAGCGCGCAGGTGTTGGCCAAAGTAAAGGATGAATATCAGAAAAGATTTGGACTGGAAGTGATGCCGCCCTTGGGCTTCGATAACAGCTTTGCCATGGTCATGCGCGGAGACCTGGCAAGAACCGGAGTACGCAAGCTGTCAGAACTTGCTGCAATCGCTCCGCAGCTGCGCATGGGCGTGGGCTACGAATTCCTGGAGCGACCTGACGGATTCAAAGGACTGGCCGCAACGTATGATCTCCACTTCGCCGAGCCGCCGCGCGTGATGGACCTGGGGTTGCTCTACCGCGCACTGCAAAGCCGTCAAGTGGACGTGGTGGCCGGATCGAACACTGACGGGCTGATCGCCGCGCTGGGGCTCGTTGTGCTGGAAGACGATCGACATTATTTTCCGCCGTATGAAGCAGTGCCCATCGTCCATCCGGCATGTTTTGCGAAGTATCCCGGCGTTCACGACGCCTTGCTGCATCTCGCCGGGAAGATTTCCGCCGAGGACATGCGCCGCGTGAACTACGCGGTGGACGGCGAAAAGAAAGACGCTTCCGCCGTCGTGCGCGAATACCTTGCAAGTAAGAACTGGTTTGAGCCTTGCGGTTAGTCTTTGGTCGCGATCAGCAGCAGAGCGCCGATACGCTTAAAGTCACGCAACTCTTCCGCGTTCTTGAACCACTTGCCGGAATATGTCTCCGGCGTGGGACTGCGGTCTGGGATGCGATGTGCCTCAACGCCGCTGAATCCGTGCCTCTTGAGCAACGCAATATACTCGGCTTCTGACAGCGCCTGGACCGCGACTTTGAGTTCCGTCACCCAGCGCAGCGAATACTGATTGTCCTTGTAGAGGTTAATAAGGATGAAAATCTTGCCGCCAGGAGCGATAACGCGGTGCAGTTCGTCCAAGGCTTTGCCCTGATCGGCATAGTAGTAGAACGATTCCACCGACAGCGCTTTGGAGAACGCATTGTCAGCCGCGGGAATTTTCTCGGCTGATCCCCAGACGTAGCGGATGTTCTTGAAGGCTGGCGACGCTTGCTCTGCGCGACGCAACATTTCATCGGCCACGTCAAGGCCAACGATTTCGCCTTTCGTCGCCACGCGGGCCATGCGTCGCGAGGCCCAGCCGGTTCCGCAACCGAGATCCAGGATTCGGTCGGCGGGTTGCAGGTCCATCAGGGCGAGCGTCTGGTCGGTAATGTCGGAATGGTGGTCTTCCATTTCGTCACCGCGGCCGGCGGCGGCCCACTGGTTGAATTCCTGTTGCAACTTTTGGTCAGCCTGGGAAGGGAGGGTGTTAGCTTTGGGATCCATACTTCTATGTTAATTTTGAAGTCTGATTCGCTCAAGCTGCGCCCCGAACCGCGTGACAAACAACATGACTCAACCTCAATCAACAAAGCCCCATTCGCCCGATGCCCTCTATTGCCCCAACTGTGCCCGCGAAGTAACGGACCCGCTCACCTGTGGCGATTGTTCCGCCGTGATCTGCCGAGTGTGCGGAACTCCGCTGGAATCATCGGCAGACCTGGGCATGGGATAGCTGCCCGATTCCCTTTTCCTAGCCTTGGACGGGAAAAACTCTTGGTGACAATCGAACTTGTGAAGCGTTCTAATAGATGACGACTGCGAGGTTTCCCGCCATGACCCGACTCCATACTTTCCGCTTCAGCTTATTTTGTTCCCTGCTTGTTGCATTCCTATCCAGCAATTGTTTTGCCCAGCAGCCAGCGAGTCGCGTGGTGGATTTGTCCGCTGCGGATGGCACCAAGCTCAAAGCAACTTACTTTGGCGCCAGCAAGCCCGGGCCGGGTGTGCTCCTGCTGCACCAGTGCAACCGGCAACGCAAAATATGGGACGGGTTGGCCCAGCAACTGGCCTCTGCGGGACTCAATGTGTTGACCCTAGACTTACGCGGATTCGGTGAAAGCGGCGGAACACCTATCGATAAGGCGACTCCGCAAGAAGCGCAGGCGGAAGGCAACCAGTGGCCAAGTGATATTGATATTGCGTTCCAGTATTTGCAGTCGCAGAATGGGGTAAATCGCGAGGCGATTGGCGTGGGTGGCGCCAGTTGCGGCGTGAACAATGCGGTCCAGGCGGCGCGCCGTCATCCGAAAGAAGTGAAGTCGTTGGTGTTGCTCTCCGGCAACACGGATTTTGTTGGCCGCCAGTTTTTGCGGCAGGCCGCCAACCTGCCTCTTTTGGCGTCAGTAGCGGAAGATGATGAGTTTCGGCCATCCATTGATTCCACAAAGTTGCTCTTCGTTATTTCCACCTACCCGAACAAAAGATTTGCATCGTACGAAACTGGTGGCCACGGCGCGGACATGTTTCCGACACATCCTGAACTGCGCACCATGATTGTGGACTGGTACGTGAACACTCTGATGAAAACTCCGGGCCGCGCTCCCGCCTCCAAAGAAACATGGACGGCGACGCCGCAGGTAGAGATGTTAAACATCATCGATCAAGCGGGCGGTCCAAGCCAGGCAGCGCAAAAATTGGCGGAAGCGCGCAAAAGCAATCCGAAAGCGGAATTGTTCAACGAAGCTTTGGTCAATGTAATGGGCTACGAACATATGCAAAACGGCGATACGAAGGGCGCGGTAGAAATTCTAAAACTGAATGCGACGGCTTTCCCCAATTCGCCCAACGTGTATGACAGCCTCTCAGACGCTTATTTGGCTGACGGCCAAAAAGAACTTTCGCGTGAAAACGCAAAGAAAGCCCTTGAAGCACTGGCAAGTGATACGGCGGATCCGGAAGCAAGACGGAATGCTATCCGCGATAGCGCCCAGCAAAAACTGAAATGATTGGGCGACGGCCAGCACTGACTTGGCGATGGCGGCAACCGCGCAGGATGATATTGTTTGGCAGCGCGAATGCCTGTTGGGGTCACACCGGCGTCTTGGTCTTGCGCTCCGGATTAAAGAACGGCACTTTCGCCACGGTGGCCGTTACTTTCTGACGCATGGCTTCAATGGTGATTTCCATTTGCAGCTTCGTGCCGATCTGCGAGTAGGACGTGTCCACGCTGGCCAGGGCAATCATCTTCTTTAAGATGGGCGACCAGGTGGTGGTGGTGGCTTTGCCCACCTGCTTGCCGCCCGAATACACGGGCACGGCCACGCGTGAAGCTTGCGCCGGCGCCGCCGGCGTGAGTCCGAACTGTTCGTAGCGCGCTTCCACTTCCGTCCAGTCAAGCTCCAGGCCGACCATTTGGCGCGGCACACCGTTTTTCGAATGCTTGGCGAGAGCCGGCTTGCCGACGAAGTTTTCTTTATCCAGGTGAACCATCTTGCCGAAACCGAGTTCGTAAGGCGAATACTTCTGTGACGCGATCAACGCTTTCTTGCTGCTGCTGTAATCAACTTCGATGAGCAAAAGGCCGGCTTCCACGCGAGCGACGTCAAGCGCAAGCATGCCGGCGGCATGAATGTCGAAACGTTTTCCGGCGTCCATCAGCGCGTCCCAGACTCTTACGGCGCTGTGCTTGTCGCTGAGCGGAATCCAGATTTCGTAGCCGAGGTCGCCGGTATAGCCGGTACGGGAGATGTCCACGGGGATGCCGGCAATCTTGCCGCTGGTCATCCGAAAGTATTTCAGGTTAGCGACGTCCGCTTCCGCCACGCTCTTGAGTAGTGCGCCCGACGTTGGCCCTTGCAGCGCCAGAGCGGCAGTTTGCTCGGAGATGTCTTCAATCTGAACGTCCATGTTCAGGCCGTTCTGGCGGAACCAGCGCAAACTGGGATCGGCGGCCGTCCAGCGGTATTTGTTTTCGTCCAGACGCGTGATGGTGCCGTCGTCGATGACCATGCCCTGCTCGTCACACCAGCAGCAGTAGATTACCTGTCCCGGCTTCACCTTGTTGATGTCGCGGGTGATCACGCGGTTCACGAGCTTGGTCGCGTCCTTGCCCGAGATCAGGTATTTGTACAGCGGCGAAATATCAATTAACGCGGCGGCGTTGCGGATGGCGTTGTACTCGTGCTCATGATGCACTTCATACACGCTCACCGTGTAGTAGCCGGACCACTCGCGATAATTCAGGCTGTGGCAGAGCGCGAACGTCCGTTCATGGAAAGCGGTACCGACGGGCAAGGCGAAAACCTCATGGTGAGTTGCGAACGGATGATTATACGAAAACCTTACCGCGGATGCCCTCTCCCTCCCAGGCTATCCCAAGGTTTAGGTCTTAGGCGCCGCATCCCAATTTGATGCGCTTTTTCAGGCCTTTCCGATTTCGGCGATGACGGCGATGACGGGCGATCCCGGCGATTCTTCACTCCCACCCCGTCATTTTTCCACTCGGTAATTATCCCTTGACTACAAGTAGAACATATGGCATACTGTTTCCATGAACCGGAGACAGACAATCCCGAAGGAACTGCGCTATACCCGTAATCAGTTTGATGCTGAATTCCCGAATGATGACGTTTGTTTGGAGACGATCAAAGAGCAACGTTTTCCGGACGGTATCGCTGCCTGCAAAAAGTGCGGCAAAGATCGTAAGCATTACCGGGTGTCTGGCCGCACCGCTTACGCCTGTGACCATTGCGGCAATCACATTTACCCACTGGCCGGAACAATCTTTGAAAAGAGTACAACGTCTCTCCGTATTTGGTTTCAGGCGATGTACCTCATGGGTTCCACCCGTTGCGGCATCTCCGCGAAACAGATTCAGCGCGAAACCGGAGTGACCTACAAAACTGCATGGCGCATGTTTAAACAGATTCGCACGCTGCTTTCTGAGGACATCACGCTGGAGGGCTCCTCAGTTGAGATGGACGAAACATACATGGGCGGAAGGCGTAAAGGGCACAGAGGAAGGCCGGGACGAGGAGACAAGAAAATGACTCCCGTTGTCGGCATCGCGGAGCGCACCACTGGCAATCGACGCGTGGTTGCAAAGGCTACTCAAGACGTGACCGCCAACACCTTAACTGGCATGGTGAAAGAATATGTGCTGCCTGAGAGTACGGTCTTTACCGACGATTTTTCCGGTTATGACAGATTGAAAAAAGAGGGGTTCACTCATCACAGAATTAACCACTCTGCAAAAGTTTGGGTTGTGGGCGATATCCATACCAACACCATTGAAGGCTTCTGGTCTTTGGTAAAGCGCGGCATCGGTGGCGTTTACCATCAGGTTTCCCAGAAGTATTTGCAGAGCTACTTGGATGAGTACACATTCCGCTACAACCGGAGAGATCAAGGCAATTTGATTTTTACTTCGATTTTGAAGAAGGTTTCTGAGCGGGCGAGCTAATCGCCCGCTTCAAGAGAGTGTGAAAATCAGAGCGAGTATAAGGCGTGTTCGTGTGTGAATCTCCCTTTTGATTCTTGGCGGAAGCTTTTGGGTGATTCTTCAAATTTCTCGCCTTCCTTCGGGCCAGCGGCCCGTCTTGGGATAAGTCTATCTCAAGGCAGATCAAAATGCAGCACGATAATGTACGCTCCACAAACACTTCTCTGTTTGGCGCAGGATTGCGCTATACTGCCGCGTTCATGGCACGCAAGAAAGTCAGACGCGAATCCGGAGACCTAAGAGAGCTTCCCAGCTACAGCATAGGAGAAGCGTCTGCTTATCTCGGAATTCCCGAATCCACATTGAACACCTGGGTACGTGGATATACAAGACGGGGTAAATCTCACCCGCCGATGATTAGGCCCGCTGATGCCGAGAGAGGACTACTCTCTTTTTATAATCTCGTGGAAGTCCACATATTGGAAGCGGCTCGCCGACGAAAGGTTCCTACTCGCCGCCTGAGAATAGCGGTTGAATGGGCATATGAGACCCTTGGGGGGAGCCATCCACTCATCACCAATGAATTTGCGCTGGCTGGTCGTCGTGTGTTTGTTAAGAAATTGCACGGTGACCCGATAGAAGCGTCTCGCTTCGGGCAAGTCATAAGTAAGAAAATGACGCCGCTCCTGAAGAAATTTCTTCAAACGATTTCCCGCGATCCTCACGATCACACGCCTATAGAAATACAGCCTATCCGCAAGACATCCACGCGGGTAGGACCGCTTGTGATTAATCCCAAGATTTGCTCCGGTCGTCCGGTCGTGAGGGGGACTGATGTTCTGGCGTCTGTTTTGAGGCATCGCGCAAAAGCTGGTGAGCCGCTGTCTGACTTGTCCAAAGACTACGGCTTGGACGTTCGTGAAATCAAGAAAGTCGTTAACTATCTCGGAAAGGCTAAAGCTGCCTAAGCTGCCAGTCTTTTTTCTAGATCGTACTTTTGGGGCTGAAAAGCTAGCCTCAGATTTACGTGACTGGAATTGGTCTGTCGAGGTACACAGAGGAAAATTCAAACCAAGAGCCGACGATGATGACTGGATCGTTCGCGTTGCCGAGAAAAAATGGCGCATTCTCACGTCAGATAAAGACTTGGAGTTCCGTTATCACGAAGTAATCGCTCGCACTGATGCTGGTATTTTTATCTTGAGTGATCTTGAAGAAGGGGAGAACTATAAGGGCTGGACTAGGATGTTAGTAAATTGCAAGAGGCATATTGAACACGCAGCTTGCCTCGCCCCTCGCCCATTTGTTGCCAGGATAAGCCATGATGGGAACCTATATCACATAAGCAAAATACTGCCTCACGGCAAGACGGCGAACATAACAACATCTGTGCGCTCCGACTCATCGCTGTACTTGTAGTCAAGGGATAATTACCTTCCACTCTTGTTGCAAACAAACCACTTCCGCAAATCGACCCTTGCTCGGCCCTTGGACGGAGCTTGCACGGAGCTTGGGCCGTCCAAGCTCAAGCCCGATGGCTGAGGGTCGCAAAACGCCCATCGAGGAACTGAAACAATGCCAAAAGCTGAGTACGGATCGCTAATTTTCAAAGATCTGCCCGGTCCACGCCCTAAGGCGTGGCCGATTCTAGCGTATTTCATGAGGCAAATCAATTACGAACACGTACACTGCAAAGCTGTCCCGCAATGTCCGCGCCCCAGAAATACTCGAGGCGCTGGTGTGATTGAGTGGCACAGGCACCCGGGGTCCCCGCCGGGCGCCTCGCCAGGTGGGGTGGAGGATCTCTTGCCTGTGCGCTTTTCTTTTTTGGTTCGCGACGGGCTCCAG
>Ga0209069_10000897_pt1 | contig 14543 bp, 12 predicted proteins | sample Str013_2_FD_187202 | JGI IMG/M metagenome (GOLD analysis project Ga0209069, IMG submission 187202) | Freshwater sediment microbial communities in response to fracking from Pennsylvania, USA - Straight Creek_MetaG_SC_2013 (SPAdes) (version 2) | ecosystem: Environmental > Aquatic > Freshwater >...
GCGTCCAGCACGCTCCAAAGCCAGCCGATGGCTGGATGGTCGGCACAAGGCCGACCATGACAACCTTGGGTACTTTATGAATGAGTCACAACACTAGGTTAGCCCCCCTTCATCCCCATAGCATCTTCCCTGGGTTCAATATCCCCTTGGGGTCGAGCTGCTGTTTGATTGCCTGCATGACGGCAAGCCCGGTGCCGTGCTCGGCGGCCATGTACTTGGCCTTGCCCTGACCGATGCCGTGCTCGCCGGTGCAGGTGCCGTCCATGGCCAGCGCCCGCTCCACCAGCCGCTGCAGGAATTCCTCGGTCGCGGCCTTCTCGGCAGGGTTGTCCGGATCGATCAGCGGCAGGCAGTGGAAATTGCCGTCGCCGACGTGGCCGACGATGGGGCTGATCAGGCCGAGTCTGCGGATGTCGTCCTGGGTCTGCGTCACGCACTCGGCGAGCCGCGAGATCGGCACGCACACGTCCGTCGAGAACGCCTGTGCGCCGGGACGCAAGGACTTCGCCGACCAGTAGGCATCGTGCCGCGCCTTCCACAACCGGCGGCGGTCCTCCTCCTTCTCGGCCCAATCGAAGCGGATGGCGCCCTCGGCGCGGGCGATCTCCTCGAAGATCGCAACCTGCTCGCGGGCGCCGGCGCTGCTGCCGTGGAATTCCAGGAACAGCATCGGCTTTTCCGGCAGATCGAGTTTGGAATAGCTGTTGACGGCTTGCACCTGCAGCGCATCGAGCAGCTCGATGCGGGCGAGGCCCAGCCCCAGCTGGATCGCCTGGATGGTGGCGTTGCAGGCCCCTTCCAGCGTTGCAAACGGGCAGCTCGCCGCCAGGATCGTCTCGGGGATGCCGTGCAGTCGCAGGGTGAGCTCGGTGATGATGCCGAGCGTGCCTTCCGAGCCAACCAGCAAGTGGGTCAGGTCATAGCCGGAACTCGATTTGCGGGCGCGGCGCGCCGTGCGCACGACGGCGCCGTCGGCCATCACCGCGGTGAGGTTGATGACATTATCGCGCATGGTGCCGTAGCGCACGGCCGTGGTGCCGGAGGCGCGGGTCGCCGCCATGCCGCCGAGCGAGGCATCTTCCGCCCCTGGATCGACCGTGAAGAACAGCCCCATGTCGCGCAAGTGGTTGTTGAGCCTGCTGCGGGACACGCCGGCTTCCACCACGCAGTCGAGGTCCTGAGAGTTGACCGACAGGATTTTGTTCAAGCCCGACAGGTCGAGCGAGATGCCGCCAAGCGGGGCGTTGACATGGCCTTCCAGTGACGTGCCGCTGCCGAACGGGATGATGGGGACGCGGTGCTCGCCGCAGATCCGCACGGTTTCGGCCACCTCCTGTCCGGAGTTGGCGAACAGCACGGCGTCGGGCGGCTGCGCCTCGATCCACGTCAGGGTCGCCGCATGCTGATTGCGAACCGCCTCGCCGGTCTGCAGGCGCTCGCCGAAGCGCTGCCGCAGGATGGCGACGGCGGTGGCGACCGATTGTCTGGAAGCGGGTGGGTAAGGACCGGGCTGTACTTTCATTGGGGCTTTCGGGAGACGTTGGGCGGACCGCGGCTGTGGGGCGGTTATACCTCGGTGCCGTGCTGGTGCCAAATTACCGAGGTCCCCAAAAGCCACTGTCAAGTTGCAATCACGAAGCAAGTTGGCGGAATCTCAGTCGATTTCACGTTTACGGACTTCTATGCCGGGGGGTTTTCGTGTAACTGATGGACGCTGCCGACCAGCATCGGCGTGGGAGAAGGAGTGAGTTATGTTCAGAAAGTTAGTACTGGCGGGCTGTGTACTCGCCGGACTCGGTGCGTTTACGGCCGCCGAGGCGCAACAACGGGCCAACGAGGTTCGCCTCGGGGGCAAGGACGTCGATCTGACCAAGGGGCAGGACCGCATCGACCTGTCGACCGCCAAGGGGTCGTACGTCGGCGTGCGCCTCATTGCACGCAAAGGCATCGAGATCTCCAAAGTCAGGGTGGTCTACGCAGGTGCGCCCGCGTACGATGAAATTCGCAACATCAACCTGCGTGCCGGCGAGCGCACGCGGCCGATCAATCTGGGGACGTCCGAGCGGTTCGTCGATGCCGTCGAGATCACCTACAAGCAGACCTCGAACAAGGACGAAGCCCGCGTCGAGGTATTCGGCATGCAAACCTCGGCGGGCGCCCGCAATACGCGCACGGCCGGTGTCGTAGCGGCCGCCAAGCCGGCAGCCCAGACGACGCCGACACCGACTGTGCCGGCTGTGGTCAAGCCCGGCGCACCGATCAAAGGCAAGATCGAGTACGCGGGCAACGGCGAGGTGCTGTTTGCCGAGAACACCGTCGGTCTGAGCGTCGACCGCGATACGGTCAAGATCGGTGCGGATATCGGCAAGTTCGACAGGATCCGCCTCAGGGTGCTCGAGAACGACCTCGATCTGGTCAGCCTGAAGGTGGTCTATTCGGATGGCGAGCCCGATACGCTGACGGTCAACCGTCGCATCTCCAAGGGGACCACGTCATCGGGATTCCCGTTGAAAGGCGACCGCTTCATCAAGGAGCTGCAGCTCGTTTACAAGGCGCTGCCCAAGCCGGCCACGGGCACGCGCAACGCCATTGTGCAGGTGCTCGGTGAATATTCGGAAGGCTGGCTGCAGGAGTCGCGCAAGTTCAACGAGGGCTGGTATCTGCTCGGCTCGGAGAGTGCCGGCGTGCTCGGCTTCAAGCGCGACCTGCTGACCGTCGGCCGCAACAGCGGCGGCTTCACCAAGCTGCGGTTCACCGTCAAGAACCGCGACATCACCTTGAAGGAGGTGAAGGTCAACTTCCGCAACAAGAACTCTGAAGTGGTTCCGGTGGACAGCAAGATCGCTGCCGGCACCACGTTCGGTCCGGTGGGCCTGAAAGGCGGCTTTGGCATCGACACGGTGCAGCTCGTCTATCGTGGCCGCATCTTCTCGCGCGAGCAGGGGCGCGCCATCGTCGAGGTCTGGGGACACGAGTGATCCCGACCCGGGCGCGCATCGGTTAGCCGGCGGGCGCCTGATGGCGAATTGAAAACGGACGGGTGGCCTGTTGGACGCCTGCTTTTTTTGCTAAAACTGCCCGCGGGAGCGCATGGCTCTCGCGGGCGGTTTCGTTTCAACACCGAAAACGTCCGCTGCCGTCCCCGAACCAGGGGCCGATCCTGCGTGAGGTCTGCATGAAAACCCGAGCCGCCGTCGCCTTCGAAAAAGGCCAACCGCTGCAGATCGTGGAGGTCGACCTCGAAGGTCCCAAGGCCGGCGAGGTGCTGGTCGAGATCAAGGCGACGGGCATTTGTCATACCGATGCGTTCACGCTGTCCGGCGCCGACCCGGAAGGCTTGTTTCCCGCGATCCTCGGCCACGAGGGCGCGGGCGTCGTGGTTGATATCGGGCCTGGCGTGACATCGGTCCGCAAGGGCGATCACGTCATCCCGCTGTACACGCCTGAATGCCGCGAATGCGACTATTGCCTCAACCCCAAGACCAACCTGTGTCAGGCCATCCGCACAACCCAAGGCCAGGGCCTGATGCCGGACGGCAGCAGCCGCTTCAGCTATGGCAAAGAGCGGGTGCTGCACTACATGGGCACGTCCACCTTCTCCAACTTCACGGTGCTGCCCGAGATCGCGGTCGCCAAAATCCGCAAGGACGCACCCTTCGACAAGGTCTGCTACATCGGCTGCGGCGTGACCACCGGCATCGGCGCCGTGATCAACACGGCGAAGGTCGAGCCCGGCTCCAACTGCATCGTATTCGGGCTCGGCGGCATCGGCCTCAACGTTATCCAGGGGCTCCGGATGGTCGGCGCCAACAAGATCATCGGCGTCGATGTCAACCCCGATCGCAAGGCCTGGGGCGAGCGCTTCGGCATGACGGAGTTCGTCAATCCGAAGGAGGTCGCCGGCGACCTCGTGCCCTATCTCGTGAGCCTGACCCAAGGCGGCGCGGATTATACTTTCGAATGCATCGGCAATGTCGATGTGATGCGGACCGCGCTGGAGGCCTGTCACAAGGGGTGGGGTGAATCGGTGATCATCGGCGTCGCCGGAGCAGGTCAGGAAATCCGCACGCGACCATTCCAGCTGGTGACCGGGCGCGTCTGGCGCGGGACCGCGTTCGGCGGCGCCAAGAGCCGCACACAGGTGCCGGAAATCGTCGACTGGTACATGGATGGCAAGATCGAGATCGATCCGATGATCACGCATACCATGCCGCTCGAAGCGATCAACGACGGCTTCGAGCTGATGCACAAGGGTGAGAGCATCCGCGGGGTGGTGATCTATTGAGCCGACTGAAGTGGGCATCCGGCGGACGGCGCGCCCGGAAACTGTTTTGCTGCGTGCGGCGTTGCAGCCACACGCCCGCCACGAGGGATGTGCTATTGGCAGGTGTGGTCGGCTCGCTTGATTCGAGCCAATTCCCTTGCACAATGGACCTCACTCCTTTGTCCCAATCACAACTTGCTGTCGCTTCCGAGCTGGCCTCGCCGCTTTGCGCGCCCGAAACGGCGCCCGGGGCAACCAGCGACCTGAAGGCTGCTGCGCGCCGTCTGGCGGCGCATTGCGCCGACTACCGAGGTGCCGACGCGACCCGCAGCATTCTGCAACTCGCTGTCACCACGGTGCCGTTCTTTGCGCTGGTGGCTGTCATGGTCTACGCGTCCAAGCACGCCTATTGGCTGACGCTGCTGCTGGCGATTCCCGCTGCCGGCTTCCTGCTGCGATTGTTCATCATCCAGCACGACTGCGGCCACGGCTCGTATTTTCCCTGGCGCACGGCCAACGATACGCTGGGCCGCATCATCAGTGTGTTGACGTTCACCCCCTATGGATTCTGGCGGCGCGCCCACAACCAGCATCATGCCAGCTCGGGCAATCTGCATCGGCGCGGGGTGGGCGATATCAATACGCTGACCCTGAAGGAGTATCAGAGCCTGCCGCCGCTGAAGCGGCTCGCCTATCGGATCTACCGCAATCCGATCTTCCTGTTCGGCGTTGGTGTGCCGCTGCATTTCACGGTGCTGCAGCGCATTCCGTTCGGCCAGCCGTTCCGGTTCCGTGAGGTCTGGCGCAGCATCCTGGCGCTCGATCTTGCGATCGTTGTGGTCTACGGGCTTGCAGCGTTCCTGATCGGCTTCAAGCCGCTGCTGATGACGGCAGCGCCGATGCTGCTGCTGTCCTCGATCGTCGGCGGCTGGCTGTTCTTCGTCCAGCATCAGTTCGAGGAAACGCACTGGCAGCGCGCCGATGATTGGGATTTCCAGGTGGCCGCGATTCATGGCAGCTCATACTATGTGCTGCCGGGCATCCTGAATTGGTTCACCGGCAACATCGGGCTGCATCATATTCATCACCTCAGTAGCATGATCCCCAACTACCGTTTGCAGGACTGTCTCAAAGCCAGCCCCGAGCTGCAGTCGATCAATCGGCTGACGCTATGGCAGAGCCTGCGATGCGTCAGACTGGCGCTTTGGGACGAGGACGCGCGCAAGCTGATCACCTTCCGCGAGGCGCGCCGCTCGATGGCCATGGCGTAAGGTCCCTGATCACTCCCCGCCCGTGAGGTTCCTCTCATTGAGCCGGAAGGTTGCGCGGCCGCGCTCCACTGCGGCAGCATTGCGATCCCGCGTATAGAAATTGCCGAGCACCAGCACGTCCATCTCGGTGCGCAAGAAGCACGAGATGGCCTCCTCGGGCCGCGCCACGATCGGCTCCTGCTTGTTGAAGCTGGTGTTGAGCAGCACGGGGACACCGGTCAGCTTCATGAACGCCTCGATCACACCGTAGTAGCGCGGGTTGGCCGCGCGCTCGATGGTCTGGATGCGGCCGGTGCCGTCGACATGAACGGCGGCGGGAATCGTGGCCACCTTGTCCGGCTTCACGCGGGGCGCCATCGTCATGAATGGATCCGGCTGGCTGATCTCGAAATAGTCGTTGGCGTACTCGGCCAGCACCACGGGAGCGAACGGGCGGAACGGCTCGCGGTATTTCACACGCTGGTTGATGATCTCTTTGATGGCGGGATCGAGCGGGGAAGCGAGGATGGAGCGATTGCCGAGCGCGCGGGGTCCCATTTCGAAACGGCCCTGGAACCAGCCCACGATGCGGCTTTCGCTCAAATCGCGGGCAACGCGTTGGATCAATTCGCCCTCCTCGAGACGCTCGTGGCTCAGGCCCGCCGTATCGAGCGCGCGCTTGATCTCCGCGTCCGAGTATTCGAGCCCGAAAAACGGGTGCGTCAGCTCGCCTTGCCGTGGCTTGCCGAGCGTCTGGTGCCAGTGCCATAGGGCGCTGCCGAGCGGAGCGCCTGTGTCGGACGCGCACGGCGGCACCCAGACGCGCTCGAAATCGGTCTTTTCCAGGATGCGGGCATTGGCGACGCAGTTGAGCGCGACGCCGCCGCTGAGGCACAGATTGCGCGAGGGCCGGCGCCGCGCCATCTCGCGAACGATATGCAGCACGGTCTCCTCGATCCGCGCCTGCAATGCAAAGGCAATGTCGTGCTGGCGTTCCGTCAGCGGCTCGTCGCGGCGGCGTGCCGGCCCGAATTTCTCAAAGTACCTCTGCGTCAACGGCCGGATGGCGCCATAGGTGTCGAAGCTGAAGTAATCGGTATTGACGGAATATTTGCCGTCTTCCTCCAGTCGGATCAGATCGCGGAAGGCGTCGACGTAGGTGGGGCGGCCGAGCGCAGCCAGCGCCATCACCGTGCCTTCCTCGAACGGCAGGAACCCGAGGTGGGTCGTGACGACGGTATAGACGAGCCCGAGCGAGTCGAAGAATGCGCTGTGCCAGTGCCGCTCCAAGCGATTGCCCTTGCCGGAATAGATGCTGGTGGCGGCGTCGTCGCCATAGCCGTCCATGACCAGCACGCTGGCTTCCTCGAACGGCGAGGCGAAGAAGATGGCGGCATGCGAGTCGTGATGGCCGACGTTGACAATCGGCGGCAGGTTCCGTGAGCCTGTGAATTTCCGCAGGTCCTGCTTGATCCAATGGTTGAGGAACACGACGCCGTGGTCCTGCACCGGGTTTGAGCTCGGCCACATCAGGTTGAGGCTGCGTGGAAACTTGGCGAGCACCGCTTTGGCGAATGTGCGGCGGATGCGCACGGGATCCCACGGCACGGTGATGACATCGATGTCGGCGAGGCCGCGCCCCTTCTCGCCCAGGGCCGCCGCAACGCAGCCCGCGGGGAAATCCTGGGTGTGCTTCTCGCGGCTGAGCCGCTCCTCCTCCAGCACCAGCGAGATTTTGCCATCCTCGAGCAGCGCAAGGCCGCTGTCGTGTGTCTCGCTGATCAATCCGAGTATTTTCAAGGGGCAGGTTCCAAGGTCTGCGCGAACAGCCGCCCGCAGACAACAGATGCGGCATTCTGACGCAAATGAATCGAAGTGAATTCGCCGAACGCCACGGGTGCCCGTGCGCGGGCGAGCGCGGCAAGCCTCTATCACCGAACCGGCCGCGAGGCTACTCTTGCGTCATGGAGAACTTAAGGCCAGGGCGATGGCACAGCCGACGGTCCGCGCTGAGAGCCGCGCTCGGCATGGCTGTCGCGGGGCGGTGCCTGTTGGCGGTCGGGCATGCCGGTGCGCAAGAGGGACAGGGGCAGCTGGCCGTTGGTTTCACGCTCGTCGACGCGGCCGGCAGGTTGGTGCACAGCTCGGACTTCTCCGGGAAATGGCTGCTGATCTATTTCGGCTATACCCATTGCTCGGATTTATGCCCGCTCGGCCTCACCACCATGACCGCGGCGCTGGACCAGCTTGGTCCGGCCGCCGAGCACCTTCAGCCGGTGTTCATCACCGTCGATCCCGAGCGCGATCGGGGTGCCATGCTGCAAACCTACACCGAGGCGTTCGACAAGCGGCTGATCGGCCTTACAGGCACACTTGATCAGATCGAGAACGCGGCTCGCCTGTTGAACGCGCCGTTCAGCAAGGTTCGGGCGGCTTCCGACGATTATGTGGTCGATCACAGCTCGGCTTTCACCCTGGTCTTCCCCGATCGCCGGACGTTCCGAACCATCAAGATCGCCGAGCCGCATCTGCTGGCGGCGCAACTGATCGAGGTGCTGGTGCGTGCGGACATTCCGCTCGATCGGGTGGGCAATCTCAGGGCCTATCGCTGACAGGGCGAGAGCGGCCGTACTTGCGATAGGCGCGCCGGACAGCAGTGACGCTTCCCAAGGCGCGGCGAACAGCCTAAATCCAACCGATGCCAGTCAGCGACCAGAACCGCCCCTTGGAGACGATTGCGCGAACCGCACCGCACGCCGGGGCAGAGGTCCCGGCCAGGCTCGAGCTGCTGATCTCCTCCGACCTTCCCGGCTATGAATTGCTCGACAGCGGCGAGGGCCGCAAGCTCGAGCGGTTCGGCACGCTCGTGGTGGACAGGCCAGAGCCACAGGCGGTGTGGTCGCGCCGACGCTCACCTGCCGAGTGGGGCCGTGCGGCGGCGGTGTTTGCCGGTGCGGTCGACAAGGACGGCGCCGATGGCGAGGCCGAGCGCGGCCGCTGGGCCTTCCAAGGCACGCCGCCCGAGAGCTGGCTGACGCCGATCACGGCGGGCGGCATTGCAGGCGTCAACGCGGTGTGCCGGTTCGGCAATTTCTGGCACCTCGGCCTGTTCCCCGAGCAGCACGCGCACTGGCAATGGATGCTGGCCGAGCTGGCGTCCTGCGGGGGTGAGCCGCGCGTGCTGAACCTGTTTGCCTATACCGGCGTCGCCTCGCTGCTGGCGGCGGCGGCGGGCGCCAAGGTCACGCACGTCGATGCCTCCAGGAAGGCGATCGCATGGGCCAAGGAAAATCAATCGCGCTCGTCCGTCGACACCTCGACCGTGCGTTGGATCGTCGACGATGCCCGCAAGTTCGTCGAGCGCGAGCTGAGGCGCGGCCGCACCTACCATGGCATCCTGATCGATCCGCCGAAATTCGGGCGTGGACCGGGCGGGGAGGTGTGGGATCTGTATACCGACCTGGCGCCGCTGTTGCGGTCCTGCGTCGGCCTGCTGGAGCCGTCCCGCGCCTTTCTGATCCTGACCTGCTATGCGATCCGCGCCTCCGCGCTCAGTCTGCACAATCTGAGCGCCGAAGTTCTGGCATCGCGCGGCGGCAGCGTCCATTCGGGCGAGCTGGCGGTGCGCGAGACCGGCGGCGGTCGTGTCCTCGCCACGTCCTTGTATGCGCGCTGGAGCAGCCATGATGAGCCCCGCTGAGCCGGGCGGCGGGATGCGCGGCGTTCCAGGTCTCAGGGAGGTTAGCAGCCCGCAGAACCCGCTGATCAAGCTCATCCGTTCGCTCGACATGCGCAAGACGCGGCGCGAGCACGGGCTGTTCGTGGCGGAAGGCGCCAAGGTGGTGGCGACAGCGCGCGATGTGGGCTGGGCTCCGCGCGCGATGTTGGTGGAGCGCGGCACGGCCGAGCGCGGCATCATCCGTGAGCTGTGTGTCTGGGCCGCCTCGTTCGGGGCCGAGCTGATCGAGGCGCCCGCCGCGGTGCTGGAGAAGGTCTCCCAGCGGGATAACCCGCAAAAGGTGCTGGGGGTGTTTCCGCAACGGCTCGCCGGCCTGCCGGCGCCCGCCGACTTGTCGAGCGCGGATGTGCTGATCGTACTCGAGGAGGCGCGCGATCCGGGCAACGTCGGCACCGTCATCCGCACCGCCGATGCGGCGGGCGCGAAGGGTGTCGTGCTGGTCGGCAACTGCTGCGATCCCTATTCGCGCGAGGCGGTGCGCGCGTCGATGGGCTCGATTTTCTCGGTGCCGTTGATGACCGCGAGCCGCGGTGAGCTGATCGCATTGGCCGGACGCTGGCCGGGCGCGGTTGTCGGTACCCACCTGTCGGGCACTGCGGATTTCCGCAAGACCTATCGCGGGCCGGTCCTGCTGATGATGGGCGGGGAGGGGCCTGGCCTGTCGCCGGAGGTGGCCAAGGCCGCGACCGAGCTGGTCAAGATCCCGATGACCGGACGCGCCGATTCGCTCAACCTGGCCATTGCGACGGCCTTGCTGCTCTATGAGATTCGCCGACCGGCACTGGGACTGTGAGCCCCCGAAGCTCACGGCGATATCGCCTCAGACCCCAAGACCTCAGTCGGCGCGGATCTTGAGCTCGGTGATCAGCTTGCCCCATTTGGCGCGCTCGTCGATCACGTATTGGCTGAATGCGCTGCGTGTCGAGCCGACCGCCTCTGCCAGCAGCGAGCCGAAGCGTTCCTTGACGAAGGCTTCCTTGCAGATGACCTGGGCGTCGCGCTCAATGACGTCGCAGACGGCTTGCGGCGTCCCGGCCTTGACGCCGACACCGAACCAGGAGGTCACGTCATAGCCCGGCACGGTGTCGCCGACGGGCGCGAACTCGGGGGCAAGCGTCGATCTTTTGGCGGTAGTGATGCCGAGCGGCTTGACGGTGCCGGCACGCACCTGGCTGATGATCGAAGGGATGTTGTCGAACATCAGATCGACGTTGCCGCCGACCAGATCGATGATGGCCGGCGCGCTGCCGCGGTAGGGCACGTGCACCATGTCGACCCCGGCCAGCTTCTTGAACAGCTCGCCTGACAAGTGGATCGTGGTGCCGACGCCCGAGGAGGCATAGTTGAGCTTGCCCGGATTGGCCTTTGCGTAGGCGATCAGCTCGGCCACCGAATTGACCGGGAGCTCCTTGCGCACGCACAAGAGGTTCGGCACGCTGGCGACCTGGGAGAGCGGAATGAAGTCCTTGGCGGGATCGTAGTTGAGGCGGGAATAGAGGAACTGGTTGGTGGAGATGTTCGGGGAGATGATGAGGACCTGCGATCCGTCGGTGGAGCCCTTGGCCACGCGGTCGAAACCGAGATTGCCGCCCGAGCCCGGGATGTTGTCGACGTAGGTCGAGACTTTCCAATGCGTGGCCAGCTGCCCGGCGACCACGCGCCCGACGATGTCGGTGGCGCCGCCAGCGGGATAGCCGACCACGAACTTGATGGTCATGCCGGTGGGGTAGCCCGTTTCGGCATGGGCGTGCGTCAAGGGGGCGGTGAGCGCCGCCGCTCCAAGGCCCTTGGCAAATCCGCGTCGGTCGAGCTGCACCACGATCACCTCCAGATAATTGCGCCTCACCACTCCGGCAAAGCCGAGCCCGTGCACCCTGAAACAGAAACCAGCAGCTGTCTGAACCGCAGCCCCTGCAATACCCTCATCCCGTCACGGTCGACAAGGGGCGGCACGTTTAGAGCATCAGACTTGGCTGCGCGCGATCTCCTCATGGTTCTTCAGCACGAGGCCGGTGAGCCCATGCTTGCGCGCGAAGCGGTCGAGGTCAGCGCGGCGCAGGCTCTCGTTGTCGCGACTTGAGGCCGTCTCCGCCCGGCAGGAGAAGCACACCCCCGTGCCGCCCGAATATAGCGGCGCGATGCCTGCATGGACAAGGCGCAGGTACCAGTCCCAGTCCCAATAGATCGGCAGGTCGGCGTCGAATGCTCCGAAGCGCTGGTGGAAGGCACGGGGGTAGGCGACGCCCGAAGCGAGCAGCGTGTTGTCGCGGCGGATTGACAGGGCATCGCAGCGTGCGGTGAACGGAAGACGGCCGGCGGGCCGGCCCCCGGCAGTTTCGAGCACGGCCGTTCCCGACGCGAAGGCCAGTGCGTCGGACCCGCCCAGCAGACGGGCAAATCGCGACAGGTGATCGGGCTCCTGCCACCAGTCGTCGTCATCGAGCCAGGCGATCCAGCGTCCCCGCGCCTGCGCGATCGCCTGGTTGCGCGCCCCGACCTGCCCCGACCTGCCGGACAGGAACGGCCTGATGCGGGACTCCCCGAACTTGCTGGCGGCCTCCGCTCCTGCGCCGTCCCCGTCATCGACCACGACGATCTCGAGCTGCGGGTAATCCTGCGCAAGGATCGAGCGCAGCGCGCGTTCGAGCAGCGCCGGCCGGTTCTTGGTGGGTACGGTGATCGTGAACATATCGCCGGGTTCCATGGCCTGCATCCTGATTTCCACATTGGAACAGGTAGTCTCCCAACGGGCGGCTGCCAAGCGATGCCGCGCCACCATGCCACTTCTGATCTCTCCGGAATTCCGCTAACGCTTCCCCACTCAGCTGTGCAGAGGATGAAGTCATGACAAAGCTCGCGCCCAGTGCCGATCCGGCGACCCTGCCGCCGTTGCGCGGCGGCATCGTGCCGGTCACCTTGTTCCAGCAGAACTGCACGCTGCTGTGGGACGATGCCAGCAAGCAGGGCGTGGTGGTCGATCCGGGTGGGGATTTGCCCCGCATCCGCGCGGCGATCGAGAAGACCGGGCTGATCGCACAGGCGATCTGGATCACGCACGGGCACATCGATCATGCCGGAGCAGCGGCCGAGCTGAAGGACCTGCTCCAGGTGCCAGTGGTGGGCCCGCACAAGGCGGACAAGCCGCTGCTCGACGCCTTGCCGGTGGCGGCCGCCCAATATGGCATGAGCGGCGTCAGGCCGCTGGCCCCCGACCGCTGGCTCGATGCTGGCGATAGCGTCACGCTGGCGGGCCGCAGCTTCGAAATTCTGCACTGTCCCGGCCACAGTCCGGGCAGCGTCGTGTTCTTCAACCGGGCCGAGCGGTTCGCCTTGGTCGGGGACGTGCTGTTTCGCGGCGGGGTCGGCCGCACGGACCTTCCCGGCGGCGACGGCAAAGCCCTCATGCGGTCGATCCGCGACGTGCTGCTGCCGCTCGGCGATGATGTGCAATTCATTTGCGGCCACGGTCCCGGCTCGACGCTCGGCGAGGAGCGTCGCACCAACCCGTTTCTGCAAGCCGGTTGAACGATCTGTTTTTGGTTCCGAACTAGCCCGTTTGCGCCTCGCGCGCCGCAGAGCCGCCTGCGGGAGCCGTTTCAAGCGCCGCCGCGTCCCGCGCCGTTTGCCGGACGCGAACGACGGTGACGGTGCAGGGCGCGTGCGCCACGACCTCGGATGAGACGCTGCCGAGGTAGCGCCGCAGTGTCGAGCTGCTGCGTGCCGCCATCACAATATGGTCGGCATGGTTGACGCGCGCATAGTCCAGGAGGGCGGCTGCCGGATCGGGCGACTCGAGCACATGGAACGATGTGCGCTCGCTGCCGAGCCTCAACGGCTCCGCCCAGTGCCGGAGCTGGACCAGCCGTGTGACGTGCTTGTTGCGCCCGTCCGGGTCGAGGGTGGTCTCGATCGCGAGGCGGGGCGTCTTCAGCACATGGACGCAGGCAAGGCGGGCGTCGTCGCTGGTCGCGATGATCCGTGCCAGCGTTTCGCGCATGGTGGCTGCCAGGGTGTCGGCCCTGGCATCCAGGTCAATCGCCGCGACGATGATGGGCGCGGCCAGCGCCTGGGCGGATGCACCCGGGCCCCGGTGTGCACGGCCCGCGTTGGAGCGCAGCCGCCGGCGGAGGGCCGTCGCAAACCCGTCCCTTTGTGCCTTCCGGGATCGCGCGGTCAGCTCGATCTGCTCCGGATTCTGCAGATCGAAGGCAAGCTGGGCGGCGGTGGGATGGCGCAAGGCGGGATCGACCTCCAGACAGCGCAGCACGACTTCCTGCAGCCACGGCGGAATGCCCGGATTGCGCCTGCGCGGCGGCTCGGGGTCGCGCCATAGCCGGCGATTGACCGCACGCTGGCCCCGTGGATCGCCGAACGGACGCTGCCCCGTTGCAAAAAAGTAGAGCAGCGCGCCGAGCGAATAAAGATCGCTGCGGGGCTCCCCTCGGTTGCGTCTGATCTGTTCCGGGCTCATGTAGGGCGCGGTCCCGATCGGGATATGAAACTCCTCCTCGAGCAGGTCCGGCAATTGATCGTGACGCGACAGGCCGAAATCGACCAGCACGGCCTCGCCGCTCGGCCGCAGCAGGATATTGGATGGCTTTATGTCGTTGTGGACCACATGCTGGCGATGCAGATCGCAAAGCGCGGTCGCGATCCTGGCGCCGAGCTCGGCGACCTCCGGTGCCGGCAATGGCAGTCCGGGCAGTCGCTGCAACAGCGAGCCGCCGGGTATCTGCTCCATCACGATGTAAGGTTGCTCCGAGAAATCACCGAGCGCGACGAATTGGGGTACGTGCGGCCCCTTGAGACGCGGCAGGATCATCTGCTCCATCTCGAAACCGACGATGGCCTCGGGATCCTCGCCCTCGAACAACAGCGGCACCTTCATCAGCAGCGGCATGCTGACGTCGGGGTGGGTGACCTCCCACAGCATCGCCATGCCGCCGGTGTGGAGCTGCCGGCCGATCTGAAAGCCATCAAGGACGGTGCCGGGCTGCAGGCGCGCGCGGGCCATGCGATCAGCCTCCCGCAAACAGCCGCTCGGCGAGCGTGGCGGGCAGTCCCGCCGCCCTTATCTTCCGCGCCGCTGCCTCGATCAGGTATGGCACCCGCATGAATGTGAGCGCATTGCTGCGATCGTCGAGCAGCGCATAGGCCGCCGCCGGATTGCCGTCCCGCGGCTGCCCGACGGCACCCAGCACCGCCAACCAGCGCCGTTGCGGGAGCAGCGGGACGGCGGCTGCGGTGATCGGCAGGAAGCCGTTCAGCTTCATCGTGAGGGTGATCGTAT
>Ga0209069_10000898_pt1 | contig 14536 bp, 14 predicted proteins | sample Str013_2_FD_187202 | JGI IMG/M metagenome (GOLD analysis project Ga0209069, IMG submission 187202) | Freshwater sediment microbial communities in response to fracking from Pennsylvania, USA - Straight Creek_MetaG_SC_2013 (SPAdes) (version 2) | ecosystem: Environmental > Aquatic > Freshwater >...
CCACAAGAGATTCAACAAGAAACGTGATCATCGTGGTTTTCTTCTGATTGGTCTTAATCTTGCCGCCAGATTCCATTAAGCTGTCTTCAAACATCCCTGTTCTCCAATTCTTGGGGGACTACTCATTACATTGGACACCGGGTCCGCCCGTTTTGCTCCCAAAAGGGAGCCTAAATCCTGCTAAGCCTTAGCGCGGCCTTTACCCGCTGCCGGGGCCGAAACTGCCGCGCCAGAGCGCCGCCAGTCCTGATAGGCCACCAACATGGGGGCCGCTACCGCGATAGACGAGTACGTACCGATCACGATGCCCACAACCAGGGCAAAAGAGAACCCGCGAAGTACCTCGCCGCCAAACAAAAAGAGCGAAAGTACGGTCAAAAATGTGAGTCCGGAAGTTAGGATCGTCCGGCTTAGCGTTTGGTTGATACTGCGATTCACAATATCCGCCAAACTCTCTCGCCGCAGCAGTTTCACGTTCTCCCGGATGCGGTCAAACACCACGATCGTGTCATTCATGGAGTAGCCGACCAGGGTCAGAATCGCGGCGATAACAGTAAGCGTTATCTCCTGATTCGTCAAGGAGAAAGCTCCCACCGTGATTAAGGTATCGTGAAATACGGCCACCACGGCGGCCACGCCGTAAATCAATTCAAAACGAAACCACAAATACACCAACATGCCGAGAAGGGAAAAGCCAACGGCCAGCCGGGCCTGCTGCTTAAGCTGGTCGCCCACCTGCGGTCCCACCACGTCCGACTGGCGGATTCCATAGTTGGCGGTATAAAACCCTTGCTTCAGGGCGTCAAGCACTGGTCCTGGGACTTGGCCCTGGAGATCGTCCATGCTCCGCAGGATGCCGTGGTTCACGGTGTCTCGTACGTCCATCACTTTGCGGGCTTGCGCGTCGTATTCCGTAGAGGCCACATGCAGAGGATCACGTTCAGCCAGCTCGGCACGCACCGCGGCCATGCCAATGCGGTCGCTATTGTTGATGTTCTTCTTGCCCGCTACCGGGGAGGTCTCCAGCGCGGCAATGATCGAGTCTTTACCGCGGGAAATGTCGGCTTCGTTGGTATCTTTTTCGTCCAACCGGATGACCATTTCATTGGCGCTGGCAGGACCGTAGGTCTGGAAGTTCGCATTGTGCAGACCAGCTTTGTCCAGGGCAGTGCGAATTTCCGCGTCTACGGGTTTGACGGCAAACTTCACGTACACCAGCGTTCCGCCACGGAAATCAATCCCCAGCGGGACGTGGTGCCAGAACAGCATGGAAAGAATGCCGGCCACGCTGAAGACCAGCGAGAACCCCAGGAAGTACCACTTCTTGCCGAGAAAATCGATGTTTGTGTTGCGAAAGAATTCCACTTTATCAACCCTTAATGTTCTAGATGCTCAAAGCTTCGCCGCGCTGTTTGCGGCTGAGGATGGCATCAAAAATGACCCGGGAAACGAAAACTGCCGTGAACAGGTTCGCCAGCAAACCAAACGTCAAGGTCACGGCGAAACCGCGCACCGGGCCGGAACCAACAAAGAACAAAATGATCGCCGAAACGATCGTGGTCACGTGAGTATCCAGAATCGTGGTCCAGGCACGATCAAAACCCTGGTCCACGGCCGCGGCAGGAGCCTTGCCGGCCCGCAACTCTTCACGAATACGCTCAAAGATCAGGACGTTGGAGTCCACACCCATACCAACAGTAAGAATCACGCCCGCAATGCCCGGCAATGTCAGCACCGTACCGCTGAAACCCATGAAGCCCAGCAGAATAACCAGGTTGAAAATGAGCGCGACGTTGGCGTTGATACCGGCTCCGCGATAATAGATCAACATGAAGATCAGCACCGCGAGCATACCGGCAATGGCCGCGTTCACACCCGCTTTAATCGAGTCGGCTCCCAGCGCGGGACCGATGGTGCGCTCGGTCAGGTAGTGGAGGCTGGCCGGAAGCGAGCCTGATTGCAGCAACTTTGCCAGGTCGCTTGCGCTCTGTTCGGTGAAACCGCCCTCAATGTAGCCTTCGTCGTGAATCTGGCTGTTAATGCTGGGCGCGGAAATCACATGGTCATCCAGGACAATTCCAAGATTTGCCGGATCCACGCCTCCCTTTTTGTGGAGCTCGGTGAACGCCGCAAATTTCTTGCCGGCTTCCACGGTCAGGAAGAAGCGGACAATGGGTTCGCCAGTTTCAGATTTAGTGCCGGTCTGGGCGTCGCGTATGTCCGTTCCGCTGGCCACCGGGACCCGCGAAACCAGATACACCGCATCGCCTCCAGCCCGGCTATCTGACTTGCCATGTATCAGGACCATGTTGGGTGGAATTTGACCTTGATTGGCGTTAATCGCTTCCTGTTCATTCGCGTACACTCCACCGCGCGATTCGCGAAGCTCCAGGCGGGCCGTGGACTGAATAATGTCTTTCACGCGACCGGGATCGTCAACACCCGGCAGTTGCACCAGAATCTGGTTGTTGCCAAAGCCATTGCGCTGGATGGCAGGTTCACTGACACCCAAGGTATCCACGCGGCGACGGATGGCTTCAATGCACAGGTCCACCGTGCGCGTCTTGAGATCGGCGATATAGGTAGGCTTTAAAGCCAGCGTCCAGTTGCCCTCGCCCGAATTCGTGGAATCATATTCGCGATAACGATCGGTAAAAATCCCACGCAATTTTGAAGCAGCGTCCAAAGACGCGCCTTTAATCGCCACCTGCGCGGCATGTTCGTCACGATCGGGCTTGCTGATGTCCAGGAAGGTGATGCCGGCCTTGCTCAGTTCGTCCCGCAGGCTTTCCACGGCGCGGTCGGTTTCCGAGTTGATGGCGTCATTCACCTGCACCTGGAGAATAAGATGCGTGCCGCCCTTCAGGTCCAGCCCCAGCTTAATCCGGTCCAGCAATGAAGCCTTCAGCCCTTCGCCGGAGAAAATCTTGGGACCGAGGATGCCGTACACAAATATCAACAGGATGGCGATGATGATGATCGTTTTGGTCAGTAGGTTCTTTTGCATTTTCTTGAGACCACTTCTTGGATTTCGTTTTTCTGATTGTTGACTAAATTTGTTGCTTAAACTTGTTGCTTAAAAAAATTGCCGCTTAAACTGGTTCTATTGCCCGGGGTTCAGCTCACTGTGCCGACTTCATTGGTTCGTCGTCGCGTCCCACGGACACCACGGCGGTTTTGGCAACTTCCAGCCGCAAATTGTCCGGCGGCACTTTCAACGTAACGGTGTCGTCCTTCAAAGAGATGACGGTTCCGCGAATCCCGCCGGTTGTGGTGACCTTGTCACCGCTTTTCAGCGTGCCCATTACTGCCTGCCAGCGCTTGGTCTTTCTCTGCTGGAAATAGAACGTGGCCACAATGAAAAGCAGCGGCAGCAGCAGGAAAATTCCCAGCCCGCCCGTGCCCCCAGTTTGTAAAAGTAGTAGATCCATTACGTTTGCACCATTCATTCTAGTGATCGCCGTGCCGGGGGGAACGCACACTCACCTTGACAGGTTGAGAGAGCTTTTCACCCGCTGGTCCACCGCTTGATCAATCCCGCCGGGGCCTCCCGCACATTGACCTGCTCGTGCCGGAGTAATTCGGAGGTTATTTTTTTGCCGGAATCAAGGAGACTCAGGCCGTGGTCACACTGCCAGAGAGAAATCCTGAGCTGTCCCCAAGTCGTATAGTCTGACGTACCGTCCGCATGGTGTCAAGGTAGAACGCCAGATTGTGAATGCTATTTAAGACACCCGCCAGCGGCTCCCCGGCCACGAATAAATGGCGCAAGTAGGCACGGCTGTAGCGCGCACAGACCTTGCACCCGCACTGCGGATCGGGCGGTAGCTGGTCCTGCGCATACCGCGTGTTCTTGATGTTCATGCGCCCTTCGGAAGTAAACAGCAGGCCGTGCCGCGCCGCGCGCGTGGGCAGAACGCAATCCATCATGTCCACGCCCAGCTTCGCATATTGCGCAATTTCATCGGGATAGCCCACGCCCATCACATAACGCGGTTTGTCTTTTGGCAATACTTCCAGCGCTGCGGCGATCATTTCCAGCGTTTGCGCGCGCGGTTCGCCCACGCTGAGGCCGCCAATAGCGTAGCCGGGAAAATCGAGTTCGACTGTACGTTCGGCCGATTCGCGGCGTAAATCCGCATGCATACCGCCTTGGACGATGCCGAAGAGAGCCTGCGTTTTGCCGGCCAGCGGGTGCCCCATGCTTTCCGCGGGGTTTGCGGCGTTCTTTACAGAGACGCCGGGTATGTTTGCCCACGGCACGTCATTCTTATGCGTTTCGAAATAATCTTTACTCCGCTGTGCCCAACGCAACGTCAGTTCCATGGACTTGCGCGTACGCTCACGGTCCGCCGGATGCTCGGTGCATTCATCGAACGCCATGATGATGTCCGCGCCCAAGGCAATTTGAATCTCAATCGAACGTTCCGGAGTAAAGAAATGCGAACTGCCGTCCAGATGCGAGCGGAAATTTACGCCCTCTTCGCTGACCTTGCGCAGATCGCCCAGGCTGAACACCTGGAACCCGCCGGAGTCGGTGAGCATGGCCCGCTTCCAGCTGATGAACTTGTGGAGTCCGCCCAGGCCGCGGATCAACTCGTGTCCTGGACGCAGATAGAGATGATAGGTATTGCCCAGGATGATCTGTGCGTCCACCTCTTCCAGCACATCTTGCGGGACGGCCTTCACCGAACCCACCGTCCCCACTGGCATAAAAGCAGGCGTTTCCACAATTCCGTGAGGCGTTACGATCTTGCCCGTACGCGCCGGTCCAGACTGGGCTTCGATGTTGAAGGGAAGACTCAAAACGCTCCTCCCTCGAAGTTGGCGGCGTTTTTGCCACCGTGCGGTGTCGTCTTGGAAATATTGACTCTGGCGAGAGTGTCCACACCCGACTTGGTCCAAGCGCCAAAGGCGCGACCAGAGGTCAGCCCACCGCAGAGCGGTGGGTAGGCGTCATAAAAAAAGACAAGCCCCGGAGGGGCGGCACGGTTCACAGAATCTATGTTACAAAACCCTCAGAAGTTGAGTTCGTTCCCGCGACGCGGAGAGGCTAGACTATGAAAATGTTGATGAGCATTTTGGCTGCGACATCCTTGCTGGCGATGGCACTTGCCGATGCGCCCAGGAAACCGGTTTTCACTCCCAAGGGCGGGTTCGTCCCGAACGCGGAAACCGCGGTGAAGATCGCGGAAGCGGTGTTGATTCCAGTGTACGGTGAAAAACAGATTCACTCCGAACTGCCGCTCACAGCCGTTCTAAAGGGCGATTCGTGGACTGTTCAGGGAACTCTGCAATGTGCACCGCATTGCGAAGGCGGCACGGCGCTGGTGGAGATTTCTAAAACCACCGGACAGATACTCCAGATGTTTCACACCAAGTAACCGCGACTTGGCCGCCGATCTTCCGGCTAACCATTTCCTTTCAAATACCGCTCGGCTACTTTTGCCGGATTCACAAACGCCCGGGTCACGGTGCCGCGTCCAATTTCGTGCGTACCGTTGTGGGCGGTGACGCGGAAAACATAAAAACGCGAGTTCATCGATTCCAGCACAGCTTCGGCCTTGACCGTGGCGCCAACCGTGGTCGGCGCACGATGCTCAATGTTGATGGCCGTTCCCACGCTGATTTCGCCGGGATCGCAAAAAGGCTTCATGGCGTGGGACGCGGCCCATTCCATCAGGCCGATCATGTGCGGCGTGGAATAGATCAGCGGCAAGTCTTGGTCGTGATGGTTGAGCGTATCCTGCGGGCCGACAACGATGCTGGCTTCTCCGCGCGTGCCGATGGGGATTTCTTTTGCCATGAAAGAAATTTAGCAAAAATGCTTCGCTCCGGACAAAACTGGCCTCACGTGCCGCCGCGCCAAAGCAAAAAAGCCAGGCTCCTTTGCCTGGCTTTCCGCTCGTAACAGAACTTGCTGTTGCTTTGTTTCTAGTGGTGGTCGTGGTCCTTGTCGTGATGGTGGCAGCGTTCACGCTGCTCCTCAAGCTGGCGGCGGCGTTGTTCCGCCTGGCGGCTGTGTTCGCCGTGCCTGCGGATGGCTTTTTGCAATTCGCCTTCCGCTTTGTGAATTCGCTGTTCGCATTTGCGGTCACGATCGCGGTCGCGATCATGGTCGTCTGCCTGGGCCACTCCGAAGCAGCCGAGCACAAAGCAAAGCGACAGAATTGCAGTTACGATTCCCTTGTTTCGAACCATAGCACCTCCTGTGATAGGCGGAATTCTACATCCGCGGTGCGAGAAAAGTCTTTATCTACAGGACACGCGGAAGGCGGTCAACCGCGCAAAAGTTTGCGGCTGGTCTTTGGTAATTACTGAGAGCAATTACCGGCGCTGAGATCTTAAGCGACCCGTCCACGCCGCGAATAGCCGGACCTGAGGGCTCAGCGCGGGGGCCGAGCGGCACTCCGGCATGTCCTTGTATAATCAAGTCTTGTCCCCCATGGCGTCTTCAAAAGCAGTCAACTCCGCAAAAACTCGAATCCGCTCCACCACCGTGCTGTGTGTGCGTCGTGGCGGCCACGTAGTGATGGCCGCGGACGGCCAGGTCACGCTGGGCGAAACCGTGATCAAACACACCGCCCGGAAGATCCGCCGCCTGTACAACGAAAAGATCCTCGCTGGCTTTGCCGGATCCACGGCTGATGCCTTCTCGCTCTTTGCCCGTTTTGAGGGCAAATTGGAGCAATATCACGGCAATCTGGGCCGCGCCGCCGTGGAACTGGCCAAAGAATGGCGGACCGACAAGGCTTTGCGCCACCTTGAAGCACTGCTTCTCGTCTCGGACGCGACTTTGACGTTCCTAATCAGCGGCAATGGCGATGTGATTGAACCCGATGGTGGGATTGCCGCCATTGGCAGTGGCGGCCCATACGCCCTAGCTGCGGCCCGCGCGCTGATGGACAACACTGACCTGCCGGCCCGCAAGATTGCGGAAGAGTCCATGAAAGTTGCCGGCAAGACCTGCATTTACACGAACGAAAACTTCATCATCGAAGAGCTGCCCGCCGTTGCCGACACAGCGGTGGTGGTAGCTCCCGCTTAGTAAACCAAAATGGCTGGCTACTCAGGAACACCGCTCGTTAAGAAGATTGGCATCAAGCCGGGCCATCGTGTGGTCCTGCGCAACCATCCGCCAACGCTTCTGAAAGACCTGGGCAAGTTGCCGGAAGGCGTGCAAACTGCGGAAAAGCTGAGCGGACAGGCATCCGTGGTGATGTACTTTACGGACAAGACCGCGGCGCTGGAAAAAGATTTTCCGGCACTGGCCAAGACGCTTCTGCCCGATGGCATGGTATGGATCGGCTGGCCCAAGAAAGCGTCCGGACGGCCAACGGATTTGAACGAGAATATTGTCCGCGATATCGGACTGAAGAACGGCCTGGTCGACGTGAAAGTTTGCGCGATTGACGAAACGTGGTCCGGATTGAAATTTGTGATCCGCTTGAAAGACAGGCCGAGTTCGGCAAAGAGCAAGAAAGCTGTTAGCGCTGGAAAAAAGTAATGCCGCGAAGCCGACTTGCGCGCTGAGCGGCTCGTAATAAGGGCATAATAAATTTAACGAAGACCACGCCCTTGAGCGGTGTGGAGCAAAGCGACAGGAGTAAAGATGGCAATTTATTTACCGGCCGCAGCCGATGAAACCGGCGCCATCCTGGACGATCTTACGCCCAAGGAAATTGTGGTCGAACTGGACAAATACGTGGTCGGCCAGCATGAAGCCAAGCGGGCCGTGGCCATTGCGCTGCGCAACCGCATGCGCCGGCAGAAGCTTCCGCCCGATCTGGCGGAAGAGATCATGCCCAAGAACATCATCATGATCGGGCCTACGGGCGTGGGTAAGACGGAGATCGCACGCCGTCTGGCTCGCCTGGCCAATTCGCCTTTCTTGAAAGTTGAAGCGTCGAAATTTACTGAAGTAGGGTACGTAGGCCGCGACGTGGAATCGATGATCCGCGACCTGGTGGAAATCTCTATCGATATGATTCGCGAAGAGCGCCTGGAAGAGGTTGCGGACAAAGCCGAAGAACACGCGGAAGAAAAACTTCTCGACTTGCTTCTGCCCGGATCGGGGACGCCAACCACTACAGCACCGGCTACGCCTTCACATGGGACCGCCGGGTTTACGTTGCCCGGCGAAGACGGCGACTCGGCTGCTTCTTCTGGGGGTGCTGCTTCGTATTCAAACCGCACACGCGAAAAACTTCGCCAGCAGCTGCACCAGGGCCAGCTTGACGACAAGGAAGTGGAACTCGAGGTCCGCGAACGCAATATGCCGGCGTTTGAAATCATCTCCAACCAGGGCGTGGAGGAGATGGACATCAACCTGAAAGACATGTTGCCCAACCTGTTTGGCCAGCGCACCAAGAAACGAAAGATGAAAGTCAGCGAGGCCATGGAATACCTGATCCAGGAAGAAGAATCCAAATTGATTGACATGGACCAGGTCACGCGCGTGGCAGTGGAGCGCGTGGAAAATTCCGGCATCATCTTTCTGGACGAGATCGACAAGATCGCCGGACGCGAAGGCGGCCACGGTCCGGACGTTTCCCGCGAAGGCGTACAGCGTGACATTCTGCCCATTGTGGAAGGCACCACTTGCAATACCCGTTACGGGATGGTGCGTACGGACCACATATTGTTCATCGCCGCGGGAGCGTTCCACGTTTCCAAGCCCAGCGACCTGATCCCTGAATTGCAAGGCCGCTTCCCGATTCGCGTGGAGCTGAAGTCGCTGACCATGGCGGATTTCATCGCCATCCTTACCGAGCCGAAGTCATCCTTGGTCAAGCAATACACGGCGCTGCTGGAAACCGAAGGCCTGAAACTGGAATTCACGCGCGAAGCGCTGGACGAAATCGCCAGTTTTGCTTTCAAAGTGAACGAGTCAACGGAAAACATTGGCGCGCGGCGTTTGCACACGATCATGGAACGCGTGTTGGACGAAGTCAGCTTCAACGCTCCGGAGCTGAAAGAAAAGACCGTAAAGATTGACGATGCTTACGTCCGCAAGATGCTGGCGGATATTGTGAAGGACCAGGATTTGTCGCGGTACATCTTGTAAGTCGGATTTTGGCTGCTCCGCTTCGCTGCGCGCGAGCTACGGCGTGAGGAAGGAATGCTTTGCCCGCATTCCCAGCGCTTACCCGTCAGCGCGCGATGCGCGCCTCCGAGCCGCACTGGGCTAACTCCTGCCGCGCCTCCGGCGCTGGGGAAATGAAGTGCGGAGCCTTGCGACCGCCAGGAAACTCATTTCGTCACGTGCGATTTCCCCCTGGACTGAAGTCCAGGGCGAGGCGGGCAGGCTTGAAGTCTGCCCGCTTTTTGCGCCCGTCCATTCCTTGGAGAAGACAATGGCCCGGTGGCGGATTTCATTCCATGAGAGCGGCGTGCGATTGCGAAGATAGTAAAGAGGCGCGTTGTTGGCGGGCGCGGGCCGTCACTTGTTTATTAATAACGGTCGGAGACGTGGCAGTGCCACATCTCTACGGCGGGGTGTTTCAAGCGCGAAAGTGAACACTTCCGCAGAAGCAAGTTGTCAAGATGTACTTCTTCGTACTGTATTCACCATAGAAACTGCGGTATGATGCGGCAGCAGTGCGCAATACTTGAAAATTTATGCGATTGGCAAAAGACACTCAGCAATGGGACTAAGTGGAAAGCAGACAAGGTGCGACCTCTCAGCCGTGGGCTTGGGCTTGGACGGCCCAAGGGCCATGCAAGGGGCGATGTCACTAAAGCCCTTTGTTTGCAACAAAAGCGGGAAAAATGCCGGGTGGGAGCGAAGAGATCAGGTGATCGGAGAATCTGGTGATCTGGTGATCGGAACGCCAAGACCAATCGCAGCCGGGGTCACCCGTGATCCAACTCTCACACCGCCGGGGGCGGCGGTGCCACACGAGCATCGCTAGGGATACAGAAGAGGGGTCGGCAGCAGTAATCGCTCGCACTCCATTTATCATGTGTGTCCCGCCTTTATAAGTGATGGGACGAAAAAGGAAATCCGGGATCAGGAACTAAGGAACAATCCTCATGCGGCTCGCCTCATTCTTAGTGTGCTTGCTCGTCGCTGGACTGGCCGGATGCGCCGTCCCCGGCGCGCCGATGGCGCCTTCTTTAGGGCTGCCGAAGCCGGTGACGGACTTGAAGGCCGTCCGCAAGGGCAATACCGTCACGCTGACCTGGACGATCCCGGAAAAAACTACTGACGGCGAGTTACTGCGCAAGCCCGGCAAGATGGTGATTTTCCGCGATGCCCTGACCAGCGCCCCGGCTCAGCCCGTGTCCGAATTGCCGTTGGAACCGACGTTAAAGGACGCACGTCCTGAGCGGGCGACGGCGCAGGATTCGCTCAGCAACCTGCTGGGTCCGCAACGCGCTTTTGATTTCGTGGTCTACAGCGTGGTGTCGCAAAATAACCTGGGAAAGTCAGCGGGGCCTTCGAATCAGGTGACCGTTGCCCTGATCGCAACCATGGCTCCGCCCTCCGTGGCGCAGGCGACACTTGGTCCGCAAGGCGTAACCATTTCTTTTCCCATGGAGTTGCCCGCGCCTGAATCCAAGTTGGGCTCACAATATTTCTACCGCATCATGCGCCGCGTGGAAGGTTCCGCACTGGCCGTGGCTGCCGGACAAGTCCGTCCGGGAAACCGGCCGGCCACTTTTTTTGATTCCGATATTGAATGGGAACAGCACTACGAGTATTGGGTAACGCCCGTGACGCTCTGGCAGAGCCAGAATAAATACGGCGAAGTTGAGGGCGACGACTCGCGGAAGGTCGCCGTCTTCGCCCATGACACTTTCCCGCCGGCGGCGACACAGAGCCTACAAGCCGTGTTTTCCGGCGTTGGCCAGAAACCATTTATCGATCTGACCTGGTCGCCCAACACCGAGCCTGATCTGGCTGGCTACAACGTGTATCGCTATCCGCCAGGGCAGCCGCCGGTAAAGGTGAACGCGGATTTGGTTAAGTCGCCTTCATGGCGTGATGCCGGCGTTCAGCCCGGCGCCAAGTATTTCTATATGGTCACCGCGGTTGACTTGCGCGGGAATGAGAGCGCCAAGTCGGAAGCTACGTCAGAGACGGTGCCGAAAGAGGAAGCAATTGGCAAATAGCAATTAGCATCTGGCCTTAGCCCACAACGTTACTGCCGACTTCCACGTGGTGTAAGCTAATTGCCATTTGCCGATTGCTAATTGCTTAATCACGTTGCAGTCGAACCCTCTGATTCAAGGACGCTCATGAAATATTGCCGCTTCGTTTCCGCTGAAGGCCCCCGCTACGGAATTATTGAAAACATATCTGGCGTTGACCAGATCACTCACATTGCTCCGGGTAATGAGATCCCGGACTTTCTTGGCGCGCAGAAAGTAGCGCCGATTCCGGTAGCTTCCGCCAAGCTACTGGCGCCGGTGGATCCTGCCAAGATCGTGTGCGTGGGCCGCAATTATCGCGACCACGTAAAAGAGTTGGGCAATGACGAGCCGGCCGAACCGGTTATCTTCCTCAAGCCACAGACGTCGCTCATCGGCCCCGGGGACAAGATCGTCCGCCCGCAGCGCCTTTCTCAGCGCGTGGACTACGAAGCCGAGCTAACCATTGTGATGGGCAAGCGCTGCCGCAATCTGGGCGAAAACGAAGACGTGAAACCGTACATCCTGGGTTACACCTGCTCCAATGACGTGACCACCCGCGATCTCCAGCGCAAAGACGGACAGTGGACCCGCGCTAAGAGCTTTGACACTTTCTGCCCCGTAGGCCCCATCGTGACCGATGAAATTGATCCGTGGGCGGGCGTCCACGTGGAAAGTTACGTGAACGGCGTGGTCAAGCAGTCAGAGAGCACCACGGCATTTATTTTTCCCGTGGACGTGATCGTCCGCTTCTGTGCCGCCGTGATGACTCTGCTGCCCGGCGACCTGATTCTTACCGGCACACCCGCCGGCATCGGTTCCGTGGTTGCCGGAGACGAGGTCGCAATCACGATTCAGGGGATCGGTTCGCTTAAAAATCCAGTGGTGGATAGTGACTAAAGCCACTGGGGAAAACTACTGAGCGCCAAATTCTTTAGCTCCTCTAACTCAAGGACTTAGGGCAAACGTTGCTTTCTTTTGTTGTGGCGAAAAACTATGGTCACCTTGTACTTTTGTGGTGCGCAGGCGATTCTGGTGGCGACGTCGGACGCTTTCGAGCGTCTCACACATGAGCCGCCATGTTCACCACGACCAAATCGCAGCAGATTAAATTCGGCATCCGCTCCACTTGGTGGAGCCTGCGCTGGCAGGGACAGAGCTGGCTGGTCTGCCTTTCGCGGCTGTGGACTTAAGCACGAAACTCAACGAGCCGATACCAAGTGAGTTGGCTCTTTTTGGTCACTATAAGCAAGCCCTTATTCCTGGCAGCGCGGGGACTTTAGGATAGGGCATTCAACGTATTTTCATGCGACGTTGGCGGCCGCATCATGATCTATTAGGTAGAATGATCGTGCGTTCTCGCGAAGATCATGCAGCTGGAGTTGGGCCGCGCTGAAATTGGTTTCACAAAGAATCCTCATGGAAGAAACACTTCGTCTATACGTCTTCGCAGGAGTAGGAGCAGCCGCTTTGGCTGGCGCCATGGCCGCCTGGACCCGCAGCCATCGCAAATCCCCGGAACAGTGGGAACTGGAACGGCGTATGCGCATTTCTGAAATCGGCCGCATCACAGACGGCACAGTCATCGACGTGAGCGAACAAGGCGCCACGAGCGGCGAGATGCAGCTTCTCATTTATCAATATGACGTAGCCGGCGTGAGCTACGAAGCCAGCCAGGACGTAACCGCCCTGCGCCATCGTGTAGACCTGCATTCCTGCCGAGCTGGTTTGATGACGTCCATCAAGTACGATCCGTCGAATCCCGGCAACTCCATTGTCATCGCGGAAAACTGGACCGGGCTGCGGAATTAAGGGCCGGAAAATCGCTTCTCCAAACGCACGCTGTAGCGCAGTCGCTTATCTCAGCCTGCTGCTTAACTGCTCTCAATAGTTTCTCGACTACATTCTCTGCGGTATAAGTGTTCTGTCCTGTCGTAAGAAACTGCGGGATCGCTTTCAAGTCATCGCCAGACGTGATCAAGCCCTGTTCGATGTGCTTACCGTTGCGGATCTGAGCAAGTCCAATGTTGGCCACCAGCGCGTTACACAAACACTTTCTGCCCACGGTGTTTTCCAGTTTGCCGCCCTTAGAGACATACACCGTAGCTGGCTCTCCCGGACAGCGATAGTCAATCTTGCCGTCCGGCGTGCGGTAGGCTTCGCGGAGAAACCCGAGATCGCAGATTCGTGGACGCGCCGCGTGGATTGCGGGATCAGACAACGTCCCCGCCAGTTGCGCGACTTTGAACGGAAAGCCCGTAGGCGACGCCAACGGATCAGTAAATACCGCAGCCTGGCCAGCAATGGCTTTATCGATGAGCGCTTGTTTGTAGTCCGGGCGCAGGCCTGATTCCGCGCAAAAAGCAAACGCCGTTCCCACCTGCACGCCCGCCGCACCCGCAGCCAACGCATCTTTCACTCTTTCCGGATGGCCATATTCGCCCGCCAACCAAAATGGCAATCCGAGTTCGCGAATCTTAGCCAAGTCAACGTGGTCGCGCTCGCCGTAGATGGGTTCACCCGCAACGTTCAACTCCAACTTGCCGCGCGGCGGAGCATTGTGTCCGCCGGCTGTGGGACCTTCAATCACAAAGCCATCCACTTTGCCGTTGGCTTTCTTCACCATGGTGGTCGCCAGAGTGTTGGACGCGATGATCGCCAGGAATTTGGGCCGCTTCAGAGGTGGCATCTCGCCGGGGACTGGGTTGCTCGAATAAATGTCGCGAGGCGTAAATGTCATGGTGCAGTCGTCGCCAGGCTGGGCTCCGGTTACGTAAAGGTCATAACTTGCAGATTCATGTTTCGCCAGCTGATCGAGCACGCCGGGAATCTTCAGTGGTATTCCTGCGCCCATCAGCACATATTCCACACCGGCCAGCATCGCTCCATAAAGACTGGGCAAGTGCGGCATCTGGACTTTTTCCAGATAATTGATGCCCACCGGGTTGTCGTGACCTTCGCGCGCCAAAAAAACTTCAACAAAGTTGGCGACGATGCACAGTTCCTGCAGCTCGGGGGAGCTTTCCTTGGAGTGCATGGCCAGGGTCTTGTAAGAAGCGCCCGGGCGCTTCCCGCCGGGGATGAAATACTCCTGCAGGATTCGCTCGGCCATCGCGGGGACTGGAAAATGATCGAGCGCGTGGCGCATGTGGCGGCCCGGATCGCCATGTTGCAAACGCCTGGCCAGGATATGGTCCAGCGCTGTTCCGGAAACCACGCCCAGCTGACCGAGCCGGGAAACTGCACGGGCCAAACGCCAGTCAGAAATACCGGCGCCCATGCCGCCTTGAATAACAACCGGAGTCACAATTGGATAACTACTCATACCCCGATTGTGACAGTGTTAACGCTGCCCGGCTGTCAGAGTTTGGTAATAGGAAAGTGTGACGGCGCTCACAAT
>Ga0209069_10000900_pt1 | contig 14534 bp, 12 predicted proteins | sample Str013_2_FD_187202 | JGI IMG/M metagenome (GOLD analysis project Ga0209069, IMG submission 187202) | Freshwater sediment microbial communities in response to fracking from Pennsylvania, USA - Straight Creek_MetaG_SC_2013 (SPAdes) (version 2) | ecosystem: Environmental > Aquatic > Freshwater >...
CCGCCGCGCAGACCGTCAAGCGCCGCGCCGGATGTGTGCCCGGCGCGGCGCTTGACGGTCTGCGCGGCGGTGGTTAAGTCCGTGATCATGGCGCGGGCCGGCTTAGCTCAGTGGTAGAGCAGCGGTTTTGTAAACCGTTGGTCGGGAGTTCAAATCTCTCAGCCGGCACCAATGCCTCGGGTTCAGGGGCCGCGCGGGAACGACCGCGAGCGGCATGGCACATCTGGAGACCAGCAATGAGCATCCGAGCAATGGTGAAGCGGGCCGGCCTCCTCGCAGCGGCCGTGGTGTCGCTCGGCGTATTCGCGGGCGCCGCGGTTGCGGCGGCGAGGCCCGGCGAGGCGGCGCCCGATTTCGCGGCGGTGGACAGCAAGGGCAAGCCGGTCAAGCTCGGCGATTTTCGCGGCAAGACCGTGATCCTGGAGTGGACCAACCACGGCTGCCCCTACGTGCAGAAGCACTACCGCAGCGGCAACATGCAGGCGCTGCAGAAGGACATGACCGGCAAGGGCATGGTGTGGCTCTCCGTCATCTCATCCGCGCCCGGTGAGGAAGGTCACGTCGGCGGCGCCGAAGCGGACAAACTGACGAGCTCGCGGTCCGCGGCGCCGAGCGCGGTGCTGCTGGATCCCGACGGCAAGATCGGCCGCCTCTACGACGCCCGCGCCACCCCGCACATGTTCATCGTCACGCCCGATGGCAAGCTCGCCTATGCCGGCGCGATCGACGACAAGCCCTCCAGCAATGTGGCCGACGTGAAGACCGCCAAGAACTTCGTCCGCAACGCGCTCGATCAGATCGCGGCGGGCAAACCGGTCAGTCCGTCGCTGACACGCGCCTACGGCTGCTCCGTCAAATACAAGGGGTCTTGAAGGGGCGGCGGGCGACAGCTACTGGCGCTTGATGATGCGATCCGACGACGCCAGAGACTGGATCAGCTTGAGGATGTCCTGATTGTCATTGCTCGCAAACTCGACGAACAGGCTTCTCAGCAGCGGATCGTCGGCGTCTTCCTCCCGGCGCCCCATATAGAACCGGAACACCTGTCGCACGAAGCACTGCTTGAATTGCAGCGAGCTGGTGAAGGCCTTCAGCGCCTCCACCGGACCGGCCAGGGTCCGCGGCTCGTCGTCGATTTTGACTGAAATGCCGGTGTTGATGGGCGCACCATTTTTCTCGCGGTCACGCCACCTGCCGAGCGCGTCGTAGCTTTCCTGAAAGAACCCGAACGGATTGATGATCTTGTGGCAGCTGGCACACGGGGCCTGGCTGGTCGCCTGCTCGATCCGCTCGCGCTCGGTCGCGGCCGCCTGAAGATACTGCGACACGTCGATGTCGGTCGGCTGCGGATCCATCTCCTTGCACATGAGCTTGCGCACCCAGAACACGCCCCGCTTGACGGGTTGCGTGCTGTCGGGGCCCGAATGCGAGGCGATCACCGCGGGTTGCGACAAGATGCCGAGGCGCTGGCTGGTTTTGAGCTTGGTGACCTGTGTGGGGTCCTGAAGCAAAACCGGGCCGGAACCCGCGTACGACGCGAGCACGGCAGGCAGCGACAAAAGCCTGACCGGTTGGCTCGCTTTGAGGGGGCCCTGGTTCTGGCCGGCCGGATCAGGGCTTTTGCTTTGGTAATTGGCCTCGAATTCCTTCCGCATGTAGGGTTGTTTGGGTTGCGTGATATCCTTCAACGTGGGCGCGGGCTGGCTCAGTTTCTCTTTCAGGAACTGGTCGGTCTCTTTGTAGATGCGATCGGCGTACTGGGCGTTGAATTGGGGAAATACCTGCTGCGACGTGCGGAACTCGCCCGGCTCGTTGATTTCCAGCCAGGCCTTGAAGAACCGCGCGAGCTTTTCTCGCGCCTCTGGCCGCGACACGAGCCTTTCCAGCGCCTCGGAGTGCGCCACGACCTCCTCGATGGTGCCGACGCGGGGCGCGGGGCCGCCCAGGATACGGCTCGCATCCTGCTGCTCGAGCTGCAGTGCGTCCGGCGGGGCGTCGGCAACCATGTAGGCCAAGGCCTGCAGGGCTTGCGGCGCCACAAGGCGCCCGCCCGGGGCGTCGACCTCCTTTCGGAACAGGAAGCTGGGTGAGTTGAGCACCACCTCGACGAGCTCGGAGGTCGCCTGATTGATTCCAGCGCTTTGCACGCCGGCCAGATAGAATTTCACGGTCTTCTGCAGCACTTCTGGGCTCACGTCGCCGCGAAATGCCTTGATAATGAAGCTTCGCGCCTGGGCTTCGAGGCACTTTTCGCCATTGCTGCCGGTCGGACATTTGATCACGCCGGACGGGTCTTTGTGCACCATGGCAACGATGTCGCGGATCCAGGCCGACAGCGCGCCAAAATTCGCGGAATTGATAGTCAACAGCTCCGCGTACTCGTAGTTGGTTTGCAGCGGGTCCTTGGCCATCAGCTCGCGGATCGAGGGTAGTTTATATCCGGGCAGCAGCGACCTCGCGGTCGCGTCGATCTGATCGCGTGTCAGCCGGAAAATCCGCTTCGGGGGCGCTGAATCGTCGTTGCTCGGGAAAAACTCGAGGGCTGCAGCATCAATCGCGGCGGCCTGCAGACCCGGGTCCTGGTCCTGATCAGTCTGCCCTGCCGGCGTCGCGGCTGGAATTTGTGCACCGGCGTGGGGTTGCGAGCTGGCCGCGACCACACCGCAGCACGCGATCGCCAGGACCAGCAGCGCTCGACGCCGTGCAAGTTGCATAAATGACTTTTCTGGCATGTCGCGCTCCTGGCTCAAGACAGAATCGGGCCCTTGCAGAGGCTTTCCAGGCCGAAGGTCGCCGATGGGATTCCGGCGGCGTTCTGACAGGAGACATGGATGTCGTTGTTGCTGCGCCCAGCGGCGTCGATGATGCGGCCGGTCTTGAAGCGCCCGCCGCCCTGACCGGCGAACACGAAGGGGATATTTTTCAGGTAATGGCCGCTCGAGCTGTTGCTCCAGCATTCCATGCCCAGCATCACCGAGCTGTTGTAGAGCGCGGTCCGGCCGCCCCCATCGTCGATGGATTTGAGGGCGGTGAGCAGGCTTGCGAACTTCTCCGAGTAGTAGGTGTCGATTTTGACGAGGCTGTCGACGTCGCCGCTGTGCTCGAGCGAGTGATGCGCCCTGTGGATGCCGCGGCTCGGCCAGGTCTGTCCGCTGGACGCGCCGGACAAGGTGAAGGCGACCACACGCGTCAGATCCGTCTCGAAGGCGAGCTTGATCAGGCTGATCATCTGATCGTGGACCGGGGACAGCAGATCGAGGCTGAACTTGTTGGCGCCCTGGCCGTCGGGGCGGACCGACTCCGCGCAGGGCTTGCGCGGGGCAGCGGGGCTGGCGTGCGCCGCCTGGTGGACGGATTTTTCCGACTGGCGCCAGTTCTCCAGCAATCCGTCCAGCTTTTGCCGGTGCTCGGAATCGAGCTCGAAGCGGTTCTTGGCGGTTTCGATGTCCTTGTAGATGAAATCGACGACGCTGGCCCGGCGCACCAGGGCCGCGTTCAGTTTCGCCGCGTCGCCGCGGGGCTGGTTGGATTGGGCGGTGCAGGAGCGGCTCGCCGCCTTCATCAGCAGGTCATAAACCTGGCCTGCGTCCTGGACCGGCTCGATCGCGTTGCCGTAGCGGGTGTCGCCGGCCTTGCGGTTGCGGAACGAAATGTACCGGTTGCCGACCCCGGTCTTGTCGCTGTCGGAGTGGGCTCCCGCGCCCAGATGCAGGCTCTTGAGGGGGACGTCCTTCAGGTCTGGGCGGCTCTCGTAGTGGTTGGCGATGCGGACATCGATGGATTCGTTGTCGGTGTAGGCGAAATAGGCATCGTTCTGCGAGTACTTGTAGGTGTTGCCGGTGGTGCAGCCGAACACCCCGGCCGCATGCTCCTCCTTGTAGCCCTCGCTTTTCGGGCTGCCGCCGTGGATGTTCATGTTCTTGAACAGCACCAGATCGGCGGCGTGCGACTGCAGCGGCGCGATCGGCGTTCCGGCAAGGTTGGTGAGCGTGCTCGGATTGGTCCGGCTCGGATAATAGGCCCCGCCCTTGAAGAACATGACGTACCGCGGCGCGCGCTCGAACGGGGTTTCCGCGGCATAGGCCATGCCCCTCAGCACCGGATGCAGCAGCAGAGCCGACAAGCCAAACCGCTTGATGAGCTCTCTGCGGGTCAGCGGTTCGCTCATTGTTCGCATGTGACGTGGTCCCCGTATCATTGCAAGAGGCGGTGCCGATGGACTTCGGCTGAAGCTGCAGCTCGGCCGCCCGCCGGGCGCTGAACATTCAGCTTCGCACCGCCGCCGGTGCCAGACGCCGAAAGCCTGCGAACGGATCAATCCGCCGCGGCCAAACCAACGCACGCGATCCTGAACAATCGGGATAGCCGGTTAATGCGCGGTGAATGGCGATTGCACCCTGTCGACCGAAAGGGACAAAACAATGATGTCGATTTTCGTGCCCTCAGGCGGCGATTGCGTGAATAAGTTCACAGTCCCGTGATAATGAGAGGTGCCGCCTGGGTTGAGGGGATGGGCTTCCGGTCGTTGCCACCCCTGACAATTCCCGGGATTGCCCCCCATATAGAGGCGGAAACGCTAGTTGAGGACCTATCCATGCTTCTCTCTCGGCTGACGACCCTTGTTCTGGCGATTGGCGCCGGCATGCTGCTGTTGACCGCCGACCTGGCGGATGCGCGCGTTGGCGGCGGCAGCAGCGTGGGCAGCCGCGGCTCGCGGACCTTCTCGGCACCGCCCGCCACCAATACCGCCCCCAAGGCGGCACCCATCGAACGGTCGATGACCGAGAAGGGCGCGGCCACGGCCGCCAAGCCGGCGCCGGCACCCGGCGCGGCCCAGCCCTCCCGGTTCGGCGGCTGGCGCGGACTGCTGATGGGCGGCCTGTTCGCCGCCGGACTTGCCAGTATCTTCGGGATCGGAGCGCTGGCGAGCTTCATGGGCTTCCTGCTGCAGGTCGCGCTGATCGGCGGCCTCGTTTATCTGGCAGTCAGCTTCTTCAGGAGCCGCAGCCAGGTGGCCATGGCCTCGGGAACCGCGCGCGGCCAAGGCGCACCGCGCCGCGCCGAGCTGCTGACCACGGTAAATGGCGCGAGCGCCGGTGGGGGCGGGTCCGGGCTCGCCATCGGCCAAAGCGACCTCGACTCTTTCGAGCGGCTGCTCGGCGACATCCAGACCGCTTACGGCCGCGAGGATGTCGGCAAGCTGGGCGACATGACGACGCCGGAGATGCTGTCCTACTTCAGCCGGGAGCTCGCCGACCGCGCCAAGCAGGGGCTTCGCAACGAGGTCAGCGACGTCAAGCTGCTGCAGGGTGATCTATCGGAGGCGTGGAGCGAGCGCGGCTCCGATTACGCGACCGTGGCGATGCGCTACGCCCTCATCGATGCGACGGTGGAGCGGGACAGCGGTCGCGTGGTCGCGGGCGATCGCCTGAAGCCGAGCGAGGCTACCGAGCTCTGGACGTTCCGCCGCGACCAGCGTGCGCGGTCACAGGGCTGGCAGCTCTCCGCCATACAGCAGGCGGCCTGAGCCGGTCGTTCGAGAGCCTCACCGAAGTCCGCCCAGCGCGCGCTCGTAGTAGCTCAGGTCGAGATACCGCTGCGGTTGCGAGGGGGCGGGCTTGCCGGTCATCTCCGCGCGGATCGCCAGCAGGTTGCGGAAGCCGTCCGCGTTGAGGCGCGCGTCCGTGTCGAGGCCGCCGCGCGGGCCGACCGCGGCTTCGACGCTCATTTCGGCAATATCGGCCGCGACGTTCAGCGACCTGGCCACGATCGCGGCGGTCTCGCCCCGGTTCGCCGGCAGCGAGGCCCAGCGGAGCGCCTCGATGATGCTCTGCAGGTACTTGACGAGCGTGTCGGGATGCTGCCGCGCCCACTCCCGCAGCACCCAGACGCCGTCGGCCTGATAGGCTCCGATCGCATCCGTCACGGTCCCCCAGCTCGGGTAGCCCTCCCGTTCGGCCAGGATCGAGCACGGCAGGTTCAGCAGCACCGCCACGTTGTTGGGATCGCTGCGCAGGCCATTGAGGCGGCGCATGCAGTCGCCTCCCGGCGCGATGCCGTAATCGCCCTTCTTAAGACCTTTCAGCGTCAGCATCTTGTACAGCACCAGCGCGTAGGCGGTATCGGGCGCATCGACCACCACCGATTTGCCGCGCATCGCCTCGTAGGATTTCACCTCCGGGCGCACGAACAGCTTGAGCATGCCGTTGCTGCCGCCCGCCACGATGATGACATCCTGCTTGGCGTCCTCGACCATGGCGACGGCGTTGTCGACCGCGGACTGGGCGATTTCGATCCGGCCGGTGGCCAAGGCCTCGCGCTGGGCTTTGGAGGTGGCGGTGGCCTGAATTTCGACGGCGAGGCCGCGCTTGGCGAACAGGCCCTTGTCCTGAGCCACGTACAGTGCGAGGTGCTGCGGCCCGGCGAACACGTTGACGCGGAGGCGTTCCTCGGCGCGCGCCGGGCCTCCGGCCGCCGTTGCGAGCACAGCCAGGCCGGTGAGCGCGATGCGAAAACCCGGGATCATGCTGATCTCCTCGAACGCGTGGGGACGGGGGAGTCATCAAAGCGGTTCAACTCAACCGTCGCAACCGTAATCTCCCCCTGTCTCCTAACTCCGATCGCTGCGGCGCGCGAGCCATGCGGTGATGCGGCGGGCGGCCTCGGCCATGTCGGCGGTGGTGCCGGCATAGGAGAGCCTGAGGTAGCTGCGGCCGCGCGCGGCGTCGAAGTCGATGCCCGGCGTGACGGCGACGCCGGCCTCCTTCAGCAAGGCGCGGGCGAACAGCAGGCTGTCGTCGGTCAGATGGCCGACATCGGCGTACAGGTAGAACGCACCGTCGGCCGGCAGGATGGTCTCGAGGCCCGCCTTGGGCAGCTCGGCGAGCAGCAGCTCGCGGTTGGCCGCATAGACACGCTTGTTGGCCGCCAACTCGTCCCGGCCTTCGAACGCGCCGAGCGCGGCCACCTGGGAAACGGCGGGCGGGGCGATGTAGAGGTTCTGCGCCAGTCGCTCGATCGGCCGCACCAGCGCCTCGGGCACCACCATCCAGCCGACCCGCCAGCCGGTCATCGAGAAGTATTTCGAGAAGCTGTTGATGATGATGGCGGTGTCGGAGTATTTGAGCGCGGTCTCGGCGGCCATGCCGTAGTCGAGACCGTGATAGATCTCGTCCGAGATGAACCACAGTCCGAGCCGGTCGCAGACTTCGCAGAGCGCGGTGAGGCGGGCCGGCTCCAGCATGGTGCCGGTCGGGTTGGCGGGACTGGCCAACAGCAGCCCTTTGAGCCCGGCTGGCTCGGCGGCGGCGGTTTCGAGCTGCTCCGGCGTCGGCATCCAGCGGCCGGCCGCACTGGTCTCGAGCAGCCTCGGCACACCGCCGAGCGCGGTCAGGATGTGCCGGTAGCAGGGATAGCCGGGGGTGGGCAGCGCCAACCGGTCGCCGGCGTCGAGCAGCGTCAGAAAGGCGAGGATGAACCCGGCCGAGGAGCCGGTGGTGACGATGACGCGGGCGGGATCGAGCGCGATGCCATACCACTCCCGATAGTGCGCGGCGATTCGTGCGCGCAGCTGGTCCCTCCCCAGCGCCAGCGTGTAGCCGAGTGTGTCGCTGTCGAGCGCGCGTTTGACCGCCTCGCGGGCGGCGCGGGGCGCGGGCGTGCCGGGCTGGCCGACCTCCAAATGCATGATCCGCTCGCCGGAGGCCTCGCGCTCGGCCGCCTCGCGCATCACCTCCATGACGATGAACGGCGGAATCGCGCTGCGCAAGGACGCGGCCGGCTGATACAACCGGCGTGAAGGTTTGGCGGATGGCGGCGGCTTGGCCTGTGACATGCTGAGGCTCTCATCGGACGAAACTGCAGCCTTTTTGATGCCGCGCGGCCAACATATAAAGTCGCCGGGGACCTGTGGCCAGCGCTCGCCGGTATTATATGCTCGCGAAGGGCATCGCGGCCGCTTCCCGGTGGCGACCATGCCGCAGATCATCAAGCAAGCGTGCGTTGACCCGGTTTCGGCGCGCGATGTACGGTTCTCGCCGGAAAATCGTCGGATTGACCGTTTACTCGCAGGCCAGGGCCATAATGATGGCGCAGCGGTCCTGCACCTGCGCAGCGGGAATGGAAGTTTTTATGAGCTTCGTGAAAGGTCGTTGGCAAGCCGGTCCGGGGCGGTCGCTGCGCGCGAGCGTTGCGCGATCGGCGCGGGCGGCGGCTGGACTGCTGATGTTCTGCGTGGCCTCGACACGGCTCACTCCGGCTTTCGCCCAGGAGATGCCGGGCTTCATTCGCGACACCGAGATCGAGAATCTGCTCAACGACTATGCCCGGCCGATCTTCAAGGTCGCCGGCCTCGGCAACAATCGCATCGCCATCCGGATCGTGCAGCAGGACCAGTTCAACGCGTTCGTGCTCGATGGGCGCAATGTGTTCATGAACCATGGCGTGTTGCTGCAGGCCAAGACGCCCAACGAGGTGATCGGCGTCATCGCGCACGAGACCGGCCATATCACCGGCGGCCATATGGCCTCGTTGCGTGCCAAGCTGCAGGGGGATGCAACGCGCAGCCTGATCATGAAGGTGCTCGGCATCGGCGCCATCATTGCCGGCGCCTCATCGGGCAACCAGGGGACCAAGGAGGGCCTCGCCGGCGCCGGACAGGGCGTGCTGCTGGGGGGCGATGAAGTGCTGATGCGCTCGATCCTCACCTACCGGCAGGCGCAGGAATCGGGTGCCGATCAGGCGGGCATGAACTTTCTCACGGCAACCAAGCAGTCCGGGCAGGGCATGCTGGTCACCTTCGAGCGCTTCGCCCAGCAGGAATATATCTCGGACATCTACAAGGATCCCTACCTGCGCAGCCATCCGATGGCCACCCAGCGGCTGGCGCAATTGCGCAATTTGGCGGAGCACAGCCCATATTATAATACCCACGACGACCCCGCGCTGCAGGCGCGGCATGATCTGATGCGGGCCAAGATCTCGGGTTTTTTGGAGCGGCCGCAAGCGGCCTTCAACCGCTATCCGCAGTCCGACACCAGTCTGGCGGCGCGTTATGCACGGGCGATCGCGCGCTATCGGATCGGCAGTTTTCAGGCGGCCATGCCCGAGGTGGAGGCGCTCATCCGGGAAAAGCCCGACAATCCTTACTTTCTTGAACTGAAAGGGCAATTTCTGCAGGAGAGCGGCAAGAACCGGGAAGCGCTGGAGCCGCTGCGCCGCTCCTTGAAGCTGCTCGGCGATGGCGGCGGCCAGATTCGCGTTCGGCTCGCGCAGGCGCTGCTGGGCACGGACGATCCGCGGGTCGTGGACGAGGCCGTCGAGCATCTGCGGCGCTCGGTGGTCGATGATCCTGACGGCTTGGCTTATAGTTTGTTAGCAGGAGCCTATTATAGAAAGGGGATGGGCCCGGAGGCCGACCTGGCCGCCGCCCAATCCCGCTTTTTCGAGGGAAACCTGAAGAGCGCCAAGGAATTTGCTCAGCGGGCGCAGAAGAATTTCAAACCGGGGTCCTCTGGCTGGATCAAATGCCAGGACATCATCAACTTCAAACCTGCCGACAGTTGAACAGGTCGGCATCTGCAACATGGAGACCAATACACCGATGACCGCTCCCAATTCCGAGATGCCCAATGCGAAGGGCGGACTTGCCACCTGGCTTTCGGGCTCCGACGGCAAAAAACTCGTGACCATCGGCACGCCGCTGGTGGCGATGCTGGGTCTGTTGTTCGCGATCGGTGGTCAGCCGCAACCGCCGGCGAAGGGCGGCGGCTTGGCAGCGCCGGCGGCATCGTCCGGTCTGCAGCTCATCGGCTCGGCGCGGGCTGCGGACAGCGAGGTGTTCAGCCCTGAGCAGAAGGCCGCAATCGAGCGCACGGTCAAGACTTATTTCCTGAACAATCCAGAAGTGTTCGAAGAGATCCTCGGCGCGCTCGAGAAGAAAAAGCGTGACGTGGAAGCCGAAAACATGAAAAAGGCCGTGTCGCAGAACGCGACGGCTCTGTTCAAAAGCCCAACGGCTTCGGTTGTCGGCAATGCCAAAGGCGACGTTACTGTGGTTGAATTCTTCGACTACAACTGCGGCTATTGCAAACGCGCGCTCAGCGACGTCAATCAGATGGTTCAGACCGATTCCAAGCTGAAGGTGATTTTCAAGGAGCTTCCCATCCTTTCGAAGGGCTCCGAGGAAGCCTCGCGTGCGGCGATCGCGGCACGGATGCAGGGCAAATACTGGGAGTTCCACAAGGTCATGCTCGAGTCGCAGGGCCAGGCCAATGAGGCCGCCTCGCTGAAGGCGGCGGAGAAGCTCGGGCTCGACATGGCCAAATTCAAAAAGGACATGGCGTCCGCCGAGGTCAGGAGCGAGATTGCCGAGGATCGCAAGCTCGCCGAGCGGATGGGAATTAACGGCACCCCGCACTTCCTGATCGGGGATAAAGTCATCCCTGGCGCGCCGGACAACCTGAAGGAGGTCATGACCGGCATGGTCGCAGACATCCGCAAGAACGGCTGCGCGGTTTGCTGACCTGGCCCTGACCTGGGGATAAATGTTCGGGGCTGTGCCTGCGACAAAGCCCTGTGGGCAGGGTGGCGAAGGCGCAGTGACAGCCTTTTGCAGTTGCGAAAAAGCTGCTAGACGAGGCCGTGGACACAAGTCCGCGGCCTCGTGCGTTGGGGGCATCATTTCTCGGAGCAGAACCGGCAGACCATGAGGCAGCCGACCACCGTTGACGCCACACGCGGTCCGGGCGTGACACGGCCGCCGGCCGCTGAGCGCAAAAATTTGCTCCAGGTGCGTCTCAAATGAGAGGGCGACACGGTGGGGACAGCCGGGAACGAAGCCGGCCCGGCAAGAAGCGATCGGGGCGATGGAGCGACATGAGCAAGGACAAAGATAAAACCGGCGGCGCCGAGCGTGAGTTGATCAGGGGCCTCGCCGAGCTGCTCAACGAAACAGGCCTGTCGGAAATCGAGATCGAGCGGGACGGCTTGAAGGTGCGGGTGGCGCGCACGCTGACCATTGCCCATGCTCCGCCGGCCCACCATGCCTCCCCGGTTGCCGCCGAACCGGCTTCACTGCAAGCCGGCAAATCGGCATTGGCGGGCGATCATCCCGGGGTGCTCAAATCTCCCATGGTCGGCACCATCTACTGCTCACCGGAACCCGGCGCAGCACCATTCGTCGAGGTCGGCGCCCGTGTCGTGCAGGGCCAGACACTGCTGATCATCGAGGCCATGAAAACCATGAACCACATTCCGGCTCCCAAGGCCGGGGTCGTGAAGGAGATACTGGTTGAAAACCAGCAGCCGGTCGAGTTCGGCGAGCCATTGCTGATCATCGAGTGAGGCAATAGGCAGCAGAGAGAAGGAGAAGAAATCGGAAGGAGAAGAAATCAGAATTCCGACTTCCGATTTCCGACTTCCGATTTCCGGCTTCTGACTTCCGGCTTTCTTACTGCCTATTGCCTACTGCCTACTGCCTATTGCCTACTGCCTACTGCCTACTGCCTGCTCTCACCTCCAACCCCCGGGCCCCCGCCGCAAAATGTTCGACAAGATACTGATTGCAAACCGGGGCGAGATCGCGTTGCGCGTCCAGCGCGCGTGCAAGGAGCTCGGCATTGCGACCGTTGCTGTGCATTCGACCGCAGACGCTGATGCCATGCACGTGCGCCTCGCCGATGAAAGCGTGTGCATCGGCCCCCCTCCTGCCGCGGAGAGCTATCTCAACATTCCGCGGCTGCTGGCGGCCTGCGAGATCACCGGCGCCGATGCGATCCACCCCGGCTACGGGTTTTTATCGGAAAACGCCCGGTTCGCCGAGATTCTGGAGGAGCATGGCATCACCTTTATTGGGCCGACGTCCGAGCACATCCGCATCATGGGGGACAAGATCGAGGCGAAGGAGACCGCCAAGCGCCTCGGCATACCCTGCGTGCCTGGCTCTGACGGCGCCATCACCACCGATGCGCAGGCTTTGAAGGTCGGCAAGGAGTTCGGCTTCCCGGTGCTGGTGAAGGCCGCGGCAGGCGGTGGCGGACGCGGCATGAAGGTGGCCCGGTCGGCCGATGAGCTGTCGATGGCGCTCTCCATGGCGCGGGCCGAGGCGAAAGCGGCGTTCGGCGACGACTCCGTCTATCTCGAAAAGTATCTGCAGAAGCCGCGCCACATCGAGCTGCAGGTGTTCGGCGACGGCAAGGGCCAGGCGATCCACCTGGGCGAGCGCGACTGCTCGCTGCAGCGGCGCCATCAGAAGGTATGGGAAGAGGCGACCTCGCCCTCGCTCAACACCGAGCAGCGCGAGCGCATTGGCAGCACCGTGGCGAAGGCCATGCAAAAGCTCGGCTATCGGGGCGCCGGAACCGTGGAGTTCCTGTACGAGGACGGCGAGTTCTTTTTCATCGAGATGAACACGCGGCTGCAGGTCGAGCATCCGGTCACGGAAATGATTACCGGGCTCGACCTCGTCATCGAGCAGATCCGTGTCGCCTCGGGCGCGGCGCTTTCGCTCAAGCAGTCGGAGGTCGTGTTCTCCGGCCACGCGATCGAATGCCGGATATGCGCGGAAAACCCCAAAACCTTCCGCCCTTCGCCCGGCAAGATCACCTATTGGCACCCGCCGGGAGGCCTTGGCGTGCGCGTTGATAGTGGGGTTTACCAAGGCTATCGGATCCCGCCCAATTATGACAGCCTGATCGGCAAGCTGATCGTGCACGGAAAGAACCGGACGGAATGCCTGATGCGGCTGCGCCGCGCATTGTCCGAGTTCGTGATCGACGGGATCGAGACGACCATCCCGCTGTTCAATGATCTGATCCGGCAGGCCGACATTCAGAACGGTGTTTATGATATTCACTGGCTGGAAAAATATCTGGCTGCCGGATGATCCGCACGCGCGGCGGGAATATACTGCTGGCCGTGCGCGCAGAAATGGAACAAGATCAGCCAAATGGTGCGCTCCTGCCCCGCAATGCGGCAACTGTGAGGGGCGTCGGGGCGCACACCTGAGCAGATTTGACGAACAACCGCGCGGACGGATGTTTCGGATTGTGTGCGGCTCGGATGACGGGGGGATAACGGTGGGGCGTTCAGCAGCTGGAATTGATCATTGTCGTATGGGTTCGCTGGGTGCGATCGCCGCGGTGAGCGCGATCAGTGCTGTGCTTGCCGGATGCGGATCGTTGCCGTTTCTCAGCGGATCATCGCCTCCGAGCGATCCGGTCACGATACAGGCCCCCGCTGCGACGCAGACCACCGCCGCGACACCAGCTCCCGCTGCAACTCCAGCCAGGACGGCTTCGCCCCTGATCAAGGCGGCGCTTTCGCCGATCGTGGGGGTGCCGCCGGCGCTCTATGGGCAACTGGTCCGGCAAATCAATCAAGCCGCCGACCGGGACAATATCGCCTTGATGGTGGACCAGGGAGCCAGCGGCGACTTCAGCGTGCGTGGCTATATCATTGCGGCGCGTAACAAGAGCAAAATTATTGTCACTTACATATTCGATATTGCCGACAGCGCAGGAAGACCCGCCCGGCAGGTCAAAGGCGAGGAGACGACCGAGGCTGGGGCCAACGCTGCCGATCCCTGGGCGGCAGTCACGCCTGTGATGACCCAGTCCATCGCCGAAAAGCTGGTTGCAGCGTTGAATTCGGTGAGAGCCGGCTCGCCAAACGGTCAGATCACCAACGCCCAGCGTTGAGTTGGCGACGTGGCAATGAAGCCCGGCTTGGGGCACACCAGCTGGCGGCGGTGTCAGACCCTCCGGGTCTGACACCTGGGACAAGGATGCCGGTACGGATCGCAGATTTAAACGTGCGAGCCAAGTGTCAGACCCAGAGGGTCTGACACTATCCGGGCATAGGCGCAGGCTCCGGGCGACGCGACCTATTTGATCCGATGCGTCAGACCTGCCGCGTGCTCCCGCTCCACTTCCTCGACCAGGAAATCGAGCTTTCCGGCTTTGATATCGGCCTCGATCTGCTCGTCGAACCGCTGCGCCGCCAACTCCTCGAGCCAGGCCCGGAGAGCGGCCTGCTCGGCCGGTGTGAGCGTGCTCACCGCAGCCTTGATGTCGTCGATCTTGCCCATATGAATATTGTAACGGACTTGCCATGGGCCGGCAAACTGTCTGGCGCCTTGTACGGTGGTGTCAGACCCTCCGGGTCTGACACCAGGGACAACGGCGCCGTCAGGGATCGCAGATTTGCCTTCGCGCCCGAGCCAGGTGTCAGACCCGGAGGGTCTGACACCATAGCCCTCAGGCACCCGGTCGTCCGGTTTTCTTTGGCCGGCCGCGGCGGGGCTTGGTGCGCTCGATGGCGCCGCTCGCGTCCTCGCCGTATTCAATGGTCCGCGACGGCAGCGGCGGCTTCACCGGGGCCGGCTTGCCGGCGCTCGGCAGGCCGCGCTCGGCGTGCGGGCCCATTTCCTCCAGCGTCGGTTTGTGCGGCCCGCGGATGGCTTCGCCGTAAGCGTTTTTTTCCCCTCCCCCTTTTGCCGAAGGCGAGTCTTCGACTCGACGTGGGGAGGGGTAAGG
>Ga0209069_10000901_pt1 | contig 14526 bp, 12 predicted proteins | sample Str013_2_FD_187202 | JGI IMG/M metagenome (GOLD analysis project Ga0209069, IMG submission 187202) | Freshwater sediment microbial communities in response to fracking from Pennsylvania, USA - Straight Creek_MetaG_SC_2013 (SPAdes) (version 2) | ecosystem: Environmental > Aquatic > Freshwater >...
GGTTCAGAATTTCGTAACTTCCTAGCGTGCCGCCGGGCGGACGGCTCGGTCGAGGAATGCCTCGAGGGCGGCGATGCAGTCGCGATCGCGGTAGACGAGCTGTTTGCGGATCGCGATTCGGGCCGACAATACGGCCCGTTTTGCCGCATCGCGGCCGAGAGACACCGCGATCGAGACGTAGTCGTCGAGGGTCCGCGCCGTCGTCTCGCGTATCCCCATCATCTCCAGGATGGCGGCGGCGTGCCGGGCGCGCATCGTGTCACCGGGCAGGGTAACGATGGGGACATCGTGAACCAGGCTCTCCAGAATGGAATTGCAGCCCGACCATCCAATGCTGTCCAGCACGACGTCGCACTGACCGATGGCCGCAACGAAATGGTCTGGTGCCAGGCGCGGCAGGAAAACGCAGTGATCGGCGGCGTTCAGGCCGGCGGCCCGGAACGCGCGATCAAGGCGCCCTCGAAACATCTCGTTGACACCCCGGCCGCCTGCGAAGTCGATGAACGTAAACTGGCAGCCGGGAACCCCGGCCGCAATTCGCGCAAAAACCTCGTCGAATTGCGGCAGATATTTCGGCAAGGACTGGCAGCACCAGAAAACCACGGCATCCGCGCGCAAACCAAGCTGGGTCCGGTCAATGCCGCGAGCCGGAGCGTCCGATGGTTCGTAGTAGATCGAGAGATTCGGGAGCCGGATCAACTGCTCGGAATAGTGAGCCGCGGCTTCCGGCGGCTCCATGAGGTCGCTGCTGATGAAATAATCGATGGTCGGAAGACCGCTGGTGACGGGATGTCCCCAGGAAGCGCATTGAACCGCCGCGAGGCGTTGCGCCGCCAGCTGTACCGACACCTTATCCATCCCGATTTCAGGAAAGATCAGAGCATGGGGCGCATCGTCCAGGATTGCGCGCCGCCAGGCATCGAGCGACAGCGGGCCCTCCACGAAGCGTTCGCATAGCGTCGCGGCGATCTCGGTCTGATCATCCCGCTCGTCGCCCGTGTAATAGCCGGAGACATGGAACCTGGTTCGGTCCAGCTCCTTGAGCCATCCCTTGATCGGGATCTTCCAATTCGAGTGCTGCCTGAAGAACCCGCTGACGATACCGAGGCGGATCGGCTCCCCCGGACCCGGCGGGTCGGGCAAAACGGGCGCATGATATCGCGCAGCCATTATTCCGCTAACCATCGAGCCGTACAGGGTTTGAAGCTCTCGATCGTTGCGGCCCTGGTACGGCAGGTAAAACGGCTGGTGCGAGCCGATCGCCTCCGTCAGCGCCGCGGGTGCCACCGCGCTTGCGACGTCCGCGCTCAGCCGGGCAAGCTGGCCGGCATAGGCGCTGCGCCGCTCGGCGATCTCAGGTTCGTCGTCGTAGAGGGCCGGAAGCTCGGCCATGCAAAGGGCTAATTCGGCTTCGAGAAAGTCCGGCTTGAGCGCCAGGGCTTGCGCGAAATGCCGCCTCGCTTCCGCAATTCGCGCCTCGCCGCGCAGCGCGACACCGCAATTGTAGTGAGCCATGAAGGAGCCGGGATCGGTTGCTATCGCCGCCTCGTATTGCGCGATTGCTTCATCGCGCCGGCCGAGGCCCCTGAGAATATTGCCGAGATTGTTGCGCGCGCCGGCGCCGTCCGGACGCAGCGCGACCGAACGTTCCGCATGAACGAGCGCTTCGGGCAGTCGATTCATATCCGCAAGCAGCGAGGCCAGATGGGTATGCGCATCGACGAAATCGGGCCGTAGCGAAACGGCGCGGCGGTAGTGGCTCTCGGCGTCCGGCTTTCGGCCGGAAAGCTCCAGCACCGATGCCAGATTGAAATGTGCGACCGGAGACTCCGGCGCGTTGTTCAGGACCTGTCCAAACTGCACCAGCGCTTCGTCGAAGCGGCCGAGCGACCGCAATCCCCGCGCGAGATTGTTGCGCGCTTCATGATATCCGGGATTGAGCCGCACGGCCCGCTCGAAGCTGGTGACTGCTTCCGTAAGCGATCCGTTGGCGGCGAGGATCACGCCCCGGTCGTTGTGAGCCTCGGCGAAGTCCGGGGCGAGCGTCACGGCCTTGCCGACGAACGACGCCGCATCAGGACGCCCGAGCTGATGGGCGACCACTCCCAACAGGTGGAAGGCGCGCGCATTCTTCGGATCGTTGTCGCAGGCCAGCCGGTACAGGCGCTCGGCCTCGACCAGGCGGCCGGCACGATGATGAGCCATCGCGGCTGCGAGGCTCTGCTCGGAACGGCCACCGGCATTCATGGCGATATCTCGAGAGCGAGCGCTCCCCGTTCAACGCCAGTCGCACGACCGAGAGCGTCCGCGACCCAGATCCACCTCGCACGGGCTTCCGTAGACCCAGACGGGCTGATCGCACGGCAACGCCCGCGTCGCGCGATAGGGCGTATTGCACGCGATGTTCGAGGCGGGATGCAACACCAGCGTTGGGCCGTCATAGGGCGCCGGCGCAACGACCCGCGGCTCGGCCCCGACAACATAGGCGTGGTGGTGATGCCTTCGTGCCTTATGGGCGTCGGCAAATCCGCTGCCGGTTCCGAATGCCAGAACGGCGGCGAAAGCGACGATGATTCGCATCAGCATGGTCTCTATCCTCTCAAACGCCTTCGATCGAAAAAGCGGCCGGCTCCTGTCCGGAACTCCAAGTTTGCCACATCCGCGCATAGGCCGCTTCAATATTCGCAGTCGATCTTGGCAGATCGAAGAGAGCGGCGGTGTCACGATTTTTCTCCAATTTGCTCCGCAACGCGCGCAGGCGTTGCGGATCGCGCGCCAGGGCCAGAGCCGTCCCTTCATAGTCGTCGAGCGATCCCGTGACCAGTTCGGGCATGCCGGTGGCCATCAGCAGACTGCCGGCCACACGGCCCGCAAACGTGTCTCCGCTACAGGTAAGGACCGGCAGACCGGCCCACAACGCATCGCTGGCCGTGGTATGCGCATTGCAGGGCAGGGTGTCGAGAAACAGATCGGCATGGCGGTGACGTCCGAGATGTTCTGCCGGCGAAACGACCGGAGCAAATATCAGCCGTCCGGCTTCGACGCCGCGCTTTCCGGCTTCGAGGCGCAAATTGTCTTTGACCAGATCGTTGGTCTCGAGCAGCCACAGAACGCTGCCGGGGACCAAGCGAAGCAGGCGCATCCAGATATCGAAAATCGCCGGCGATATCTTGTAACTGTTGTTGAAGCTGCAAAACACCAGCGCGTCGGCCGGCAACCCCCAATCCCGCCGCGACGCTCCCGCTCCCGCCACTTCACGCTTTCTGTCGTTGACCTGATAGCTGCCCGGAAGATGCACCAGCCTTTCGGAAAAGAATGTCTGCTGGTTTGGCGGGACGACAAAGGGATCGACGATGATGTAGTCGATGAAATCCGCCCCCATGGTGGCGGGATATCCGAGATAGCTCACCTGCACCGGCGCCGGGCGATACGCCGATATCGCGGGCCGCGCATGATGGGTATAGCCCTTGAGGTCGATCAGGATGTCGACCTCGTCCGCTTGAATGGTCCGCGCCGCCTCGCGATGCGACAGCGCGCCAATGTCGACCATACGGTCGAACGCGGAAGCAAGCCGCGCGCGCATCGGGCTATCGTCGACGGGCCCATAGGAGTAAGCCAATACTTCAAAGCGCGCGCGGTCGTGCTGCTCGAACAGTTCCGCCATCAGCTGCGCCGTCGCGTGCTGATGAAAATCTCCGGACAGATAGCCGAGACGAATGCGTTGCCGGCCGGCGACGGGCCGATGGTCGAAGACGTCCTTCGGGGGCGGCCTGACCGGGCGGATCCATTGCCGGGCGCAGAGCAGTTGATCGGATGCGGACGCCGGCGTCGACAGCAGATAGAAGGGCGGAACACGAACTCCCCGCCGCACCATTTCGACGAGCGCTTCCTGGTCCGCTTCATGATTGTCCCAGTCGCAGGCCTGCGCGCGGTGATACACGAGCTGGCTGAACGCGTCCGCGTACTCCGGCCGGAGACGCAAGGCGTTTCGATAGGCCGCGATCGCGCCTGTGAGATCGCCGCGTTCCCGGCAGACATTTCCGAGATTGTAGAATGCCTCGGGGAAATCGGGCTTGTGGGTCAGCGCCTGCTCGAACGCCACCCGCGCCTCATCGGCCCGTCCTTCCGCCAGCAGCGCGGTCCCGATATTGTTGCAGGCATCGGCGTGCGCCGGCGTCTGTTCGAGGAGCCGGCGGTAAAGTTCGATCGCCTCACCGGCGCGCCCCAGTTCCTGAAGCACGATGCCGGCATTGTTGATGGCATCGGGATAATCCTTTCGAAGCGCGATGGCCCGGGCATAGGCCGCCAGCGCTTCCTCCGCTCGCTCCTGCTGCTGCAGCACGGTCGCGCTGTTGTAGAACGCTTCCGCGTAGTCCGGATTCAGCCTGATGGCATCGTCAAAAGCCGCCAGCGCTGCGTCGAGCCGGCCCTGATCCTTCAGGACGGTTCCCAGATTGTTGTGGACGATGGCGACAGCGGGATCGAGCGAGATCGTCCGCCGATAAGCCGCTTCCGCGGCTTCCAGGTCATGCATCCGATGCAGCACCGTGCCGAGGTTGAACTGGGCTTCCGCGTAGGCCGGCCTCAGCGCGATCGCCTCGCGATATGCCGACGCCGCCTGGTCGAGCCGGCCCTGCATCTGCAGAAGGACGCCGATGTTGGTGTGGGCCTCGGGATATTCGCGCCGCGTCTTGATGGCCGACCGATAGGCCTCCATCGCCTCGTCGAGCCTGCCGAGTTGCCCGAGCGCGTTGCCGAGCGCAAAATGGGCCTCCGCATAATTCGGGTTGAGTTTTATCGCCTGCCGGTGAGCGACGATGGCGTCCGCCGGCCTGGCCTGCTGCTGCAGTAGCGATCCGAGATTGTTATGACTCGCCGGATAATCCGGCCTCAACTCGATCTCCCGACGCATGAGCCGCTCGGCGGCTACCAGATCGCCCTGCTGGGCCGCAATGATGGCAAGGTTGCCGAACGCGGCGGCGTTGACGGGATCGATTTTCAACACGGCGGCATAAAGCCGCTTCGCCTCGGCGAGCGCACCCCTGCGTTGCGCCGCGACGGCATCTTTCATTAGCTGTTCGGGTGTCGGATGTCCCACAGCGTCGTTTTCAGCCGAACCGCGCAGCGATCACTCGCGCTGCCTGTAATTGACGTATTGGATATCGAAGCTCGTTGCGCCGTAAAGCTTCACATAGATCATTGGACCGGAAAGCTTGACTTCATCGATCGAGCGGGGGCCCTTGAACAAGGTGCCATCATTCTCGTTGCCGGCGGCATAGATCACGGCCTGGCCGGTCGGTGGCGTCAGCGTCACGATCATCGTCACCACGGTCGCCGATTCCGGGATGTATTTGAATACGTTGACCTCGATGGGTGCCGGATCGACCGGCGCATCCGGGACGTCAGCCTGAACAAGCTGCACAATGGCCGGCGGGGGCTGCATATCCATTTGTCGGCCTCCCTGTGTTGCTGGCAGGTTTACCCAATTCTAGCCCGGCGGACTTGCGCTAGGCCAGTTTTTTCAGGGCATTTTTTCGGGCGGGCAGCGATCGGGATTCCCGGTTGCAGGCAAAGGTCCCGGGAGACAAGAAAAAAGGGGGACTCGTCAAAGTCCCCCTTCATCCAAAATCCGCAGATGCTCAGAAGTTGAACGTCATGCCGGTTGTGGCAGCTCTGATCGTCGCACCGCCAATCGTATTGTTGGCCGCATCGCGAGAGCAGACCTGATAGCCGTGGCCGCTCGCGCCAAGACAGTAATGCGCGCCCGGACCTTGGTTGAGCTGAGACCCGACAACGTACCAGCTGGCCCAGCTGTTGAAGTAATAGCGGGCGCCGAGCGCGTACTGGCTGGCGGAATCGTCGAACCGATTTGCCTGGAACTGGCCGATCTGGACGATAGGTCCGGGAGATACGCACCCCACGCCGGCATTGACGTTGTTGAGGCTAAGACATGTCGGGTTACCAGGGGTTTTGAAGGCATGAGCATAGGAAGCGCTCAAAGCCCACTGGCCGATGTTCTGCGTGGCGCTGGCGAACACGCCGTCGCGCGACCGTTCGTTGAACGGTTGTTCGATCGTGGTCACGTCGCGCCGAATCCATTCGTAATAGGCATTCAGCTGGACATCGCCGAGACCGTCATTGAAGCGATAGCCACCGCCGATTTTCGCGGCCCACTCATTGTGAACGCCCGTCATGACCTGGGAACCATCGGGCAGGAAGACCAGAGCGACCTGACCAGGCTGGGTTCCGTCATCGCCGCGGCGGTTGACTTGCTCATGCAGCTCGTAAGCGGCAATCGCATTGAACGGACCGTTCTTGTAGGTCAAAGCCGCGCTATAGGCATTGCCGTAGGAACCGTCGGTACAACCGTTGCCGCCGATGTTGCCCGCAACCGCGCCGCCGGTGCCGGGGAAGTTGCTGCCGCTGCCGCGGGTCGACGCGCCGTTACATTGAAACGAGTCGCCGTAGGCGTAGTCGCTGTTGTCCTTTGCGTAGTTCTGACCTGGAGAAGCCAGCGCGCTGAACTGGAAGCCGTTGTAGATCGGCGATTCGTACCAGACCGCATGGTTCATGCGCCAATCGAACTCGGCGCGGTTGTCTCCGCCGGTATTGCCCATGATCGAATTATAATCGCCGAGCGTCCGCGAGAACGGATCCATTGCGGCGGTGGACTTCTTGTAGGGCGTATCGGTCTTGCCGGCCTTGATGGAGCCCCAGGGGCTCTCGACTCCGAGGAAGCTGTCGCGCGTTCCAAGTGCCGCGCGCTCGGTCGGAGCTGACGCGATGTCGACTTGCGATTCCAATTGCGCCACGACCGCCATGCCTTCCCAGCCGTATGGCGCGAGGTTATGCCTGACACGGACGCCGAAGCTCGAAATGTTGCTCGCGATTCCGAGTTTCGTTCCCTGATCGTAAACCGAAGGGTTGAAAATGTCCCCGGACAGATCGATCGATCCGTAAAGCGTGACCGTCGTGTTATCGATCAACGGTGTCAGCGGGCCTGCCTTCACCGGAATGCCGGCAATCATCGGGCCGGGCTTGGGCGCCGGCGAAGTCGCGACGCTGCCGTGCAGAACAGGATTACCCTTGAACTTGCTCGGATCGGTAACAGCCGGTGCCGCGGCTACCGGAACGGCAACCTGCTTTGCTGCGGAGAGGGTGCGCACCTTCGAACGCAATTCGGCATTTTCTTTTTCGATCTTGTCGAGCCGCGCCATCACGTCGTCGAGCGTCGCCGATCGCGCCGCACCGCTGAACGCGACCAGACAGAGAGCGGCGCATGCCGTTCCCGACAGAAGCTTATTCCTCATGGTATTCCCCCAAAACAGCTTTGCGTTGCGCCCGACTCAACTTATGAACGACCCCACCGTATTGTATACCAGATGCCAATAGGAAGGCTTCGCGGCCCCATTTGTTAAAGAATTGGAGGCTGTAGCAAAAATGGTACAAAAACACTGCTGCGTTGCAATAACTTAGCAGCAGTGCGCGGTCTTCGATGAAACGGACCGCGGCGACCTGACTGCTTTCCAGGTGGCTTGCCTGAGGATCCAAGAGGACCTTTCCTCCTGACACCAAAGGGGATTTCAATCAAAAATTGTGCGCTGCGCAATTGCTTTTCGCTAACGCGAAGGCCCAAGCAATCCGTCAGCCCTCCCAGGGCTTCTCGCCGCGCGCAATGCGTTCGGTGATCTCGGCCTGGAAGGCCGGCGGGCCGAAAACGAACCAGTCTTCCTTGATCTGGTAGATCAGCAAGCGCTTCGTTTCCGCGCTGAACTTCATCAGCCAGTCCAGCGCCTTCTTCTTCGGGCCGGCTTCGGCGGCGACCAGCACGTCAACCGGCGCGCCGCGCCAGAAAAAATTCGCTGCGAGCATGATCGCGCCGGACTTGTCCGGACGCATCCATTCCGGCAACGGACTCGATGCGACCAGCCATCCGCAAACGAATTCACGGCAGGGATCCTGCGGGCGTTCGCCGTAGATCGAGCACCGGTTCGCGACGCTGAACGGACACGGCTTGCCCGGCCGGATATGGTGTCCACGCACTTCGATCTGCAGCCAGCCGTCGCAGCATGCCGTGCAGTCCCCACAGGTTCTCGGATGTTGCTGATTCAAATGACAAGGCCGCGGATGGATAGCCGATGGTCGCTCAATGAAATCGCGAACGCAAGCAAACGGAAGCCGCGGCGCCCAAATGCGGGCCGAACCTGAAGCGGCCCGGTAAGGCGGTGCGGACGAAGGAGACAAAAAAATGTTTCCTTCGCCCGTTTTGTTCGGTTCACCGCCGGCGGCGGCGGGCCGGGCTTGCTGCTCAATCACACACCCGGACGTTTCGCACAATGCGTTCGCCATAGGGCGTGATCACGACGCGTCGCTGGATATAGCAGTCGGGCCCATAGCCGTAAGCGGGAGGTGCTACGACGATCCCGCCGCCGAAATAGCCGTGGTGATGGTGGTGGTGATGGTGATGGTAGGGGTAGAACGAATGGTGATGATGATGGTGGTGATGGTGATATTGCGCGAGCTGCACCAGCGGCTTCGGCTGGTGTGCCCGGGTCAGGTCATCCGTGATGAGCGCCTCGAGGGCATTCGGAATCGGCTCCAGCAGGTCGGCATAGGACTGAACCGGGGCGGAGGCGGACGGCGAAGGCGCCGCATCGGCGCCATTGAAGGTCAAAAGGCCGGTAGCACCGCATAACAGGACGGCGACGTGATTTTTCAAGTTGGTACTCCATCAAGTTGAAGTTGGATCGTCAATGTGACTCTCCCGCAATCACCAATCCGGTGCTTGCTGCATTGTTTCCTGGTGGCGATGGTTTTCCGAATAGCTCGAATCGGGTGTTTAGCAGATGCAGGCCGATTCCGTTCGTTCGGCGGCGGAATCCATTTTGAAATTGTTGAGTTGACGGAATTGTGGTCAGACACTGCAAGAGGTCCGAAAGATGCCATCCGCGACAAATTGGCGCCCCTGCCTGGGTCACGAAAGCCGGCTAAGCGTTGCTGCCAGAGGGCGCACGCCATGAAACTTCTTCGCCGTGAATTTCTGAGGCTCGCAGGCGTCGTTGTCGCCGCTCCAGCTTGGTCACAAGGCGCGTCGGCGGCGGATTATCCGGCGCGGCCGGTGCACATAGTCGCCGGTTTTGCCGCCGGCGGCGGGGTCGACATCACCGCGCGCCTGATCGGCCAGTGGCTCTCCGAGCGGCTCAAGCAGTCCTTCATCACCGAGAATCGGACCGGAGCCGGCGGCAATATCGGCACCGAAACGGTCGTGCATGCGCCGCCCGACGGCTATACGCTGCTGCTCTCCACCGTCCCCAACGCGGTCAACGCGACACTCTACGAAAAGCTCGGTTTCAACTTCATCCGCGACACCGCGCCGGTCGCGGGCATCATCCGCGTGCCGATGGCCATTCTCGTGCACCCGTCGGTGCCGGCCGAAACCGTTCCCGAACTGATCGCCTACGCCAGGGCCAATCCGGGAAAAGTCAACATGGCCTCGGCCGGCTACGGCAGTGCGCCCCACATGGCCGGCGAACTGTTCAACGTGATGGCCGGCATCAACATGGTCCACGTCCCGTATCGCGGCCAGGGCCCGGCGCTCACGGATCTGCTTGGCGGTCAGGTGCAAGTCCTGTTCGCGACCACTCCGGGGACGACCGACTACGTCGCGAGCGGCAAGCTGCGCGGCCTCGCGGTCACCACCGCTTCGCGGGCAGAGGTGCTGCCGAACCTGCCGCCGGTAGGGGATTTCGTGGCGGGTTACGAAGCGAGCCAGTGGTACGGCATGAGCGCGCCGAAGAACACGCCCACCGACATCGTCGACAGGCTCAACAGGGAAATCAACGCGGCAATTGCGGACCCCGGGATGAAGTCGCGGTTTGCCGACATCGGCGGCGAGCCGCTCCCGGGTTCGCCCGCCGAGTTCGGCAAGCTGATCGCGGACGAAACCGAGAAATGGGGCAGGGTGGTCCGCGCGGCCGGCATGAAGCCGGAATAGAGCCGAAGCGCAATCAGCGCATTGCGCCTGTTCGGCGGTTTCGGTCTTTCTCCGGCCGCGCGCAACGATCAACGCGGCCGGACAGAACGGGCTATCTTCCGTCGAACTGATCCGGGCCCATGGCCCAGAGCCATTGGTCGTGGCCATCGGCGTAGGTTCGGTTGGTCTGTGCCGGATTGCGGTTGATCAATGGCCGCAGGTACATCGGATGCGTGGCGCTGCGCACCTCATGCTCGACCGTGAAAAGATGCCTGCCATCGGCGGGATCGATGATGTCGCGAAAGCGGTATTGATACTGGTTGTCTTCCTGGGAGACCAGGCCGCGTTCCGACAGAAGGCGGTAAGGACCCGAGAAGTTCGTGATGTACATCTGCACATGGTGGCCATCGTATTCCGGCAACGCAGAATCGGTCTCGCGGAACTGCAGATACTGGTCCCTTGCCATCTTCACGCGCGCGACAGTGCCGTCGCCGTTTTTGATTTCGGCTTGTATCCCCATGATCTGTGGATAGAAGGCGCAGATGCCTTGCGCCGTCCCGGCCGGTACTTCGAACTCGACATAGGGGATGCCGAGCGTGATCCGTCCGAAGCGCGCGGCATCCGGCTCATAGCAGCGCACGCGATTGCCCCAGGGACAGATTGCCTCGACGTAGTCATTATGCTCGCTGAACCCGAAGGCGGTGCCGTCCAGTTTCCTGGCCACAACCGCAAGCCGGTCGAGCAGGGCCTCGCGGCCCGCGATGACGATGCCGGTATGGCCGCGGAGCACCTGCGCGTTGCCGCTCGGCAGATGAAACTGGCTGCGGCCGACATTGACCCACATATTGGTATCGGACACCATCAGATAGGGATCGCGGGTGAGCCCGAGACCGGCGACATAAAACAACGTGGCCAGCCGCTGGTCGGGTACCTGGACGTTGACGTGTTCGAGATGGATCGAATTGCCGAGATCCTCGGCGGCGCGGTCGAATGGCTGCGTCATGGGTGCGGTCCCCGGGGATACGCTGGCGCGCATCATAATGGAACGCGCCACCAATCCAATACTCGGTGACGAGAATTCCGCTCGCCGGAATCCGCTTTGGAACCTCACCGCACCAGCGCGACGTTCCGGAACGCATTCACCAGTGACCGTTCCAGCTTTCCATCCATGCCGCACAGGACTTTGTAGGCGTCCTGGCGAGGCATGGCGGGCCGGTACGGCCTCGATTCGATCAGCGCGGCGAAGATATCGGAAATCGTCAGCAATCTCACCAGATCGGGAATCTCGGCCGCCGTCAGCGCGTCGGGGTAGCCGGAACCGTCGAGATATTCGTGGTGGTGCCTTACGCCGTCGAGAATCTCCGGGCTGATGCCTGCGATATCCTTCAACAACTCGTGCCCGATAACCGGATGACGTCTCATGATCTCCTCTTCACCGGGGTCGAGGCGGCCGGGCTTTTCGAGGATCGATAGGGGGATGCGGGCTTTCCCGATGTCATGCAGGGTTGCCGCCAGCCCGAGCCGTTTGACATCCTGACCGGTGAATCCGATGTCCAGAGCGAAGCCGACCGCTACTCCCGTTACCAGCAGGCAATGCTGGAACGTTCCCTCATGATAGCGGCGTACGTCGCGAAGCCACGCGCCAAGCCCGTTTTGCGTAATGCTGTTGATGATTTGCGATGTGGCCTGTTCGGCGCCCGCGAGATTTATCGACTTGCCGTTCCGTATCGCCGAAAACATGGATATGAAGGCCGCCCCGCTATCTTCGATTTCGCCCGGCGCAGTGGCCGGATCGCCATTGACGGCCTTCTCCGCGACCTCGATCTGCGCCAGTCTCGAGATGATTTCCTTTGGACGCGAAACCACCGCGGTCGCTCCGAGCGCATACGCCTGCGCAATCATGGAACGCAGCTGGTTCGGAACGACGAACAACTTTTCAGAGATGGACAATTGGTGCTGCAAGACCAGCCTGATCTGATCGACACGGACCATCTGGCGCAGGTCCGCATCGACCATCAGCACGCCGTTCGAGATGATCCGTGTGTCGTCACTTCCCAGTAGACGGGGGTCAATGTGATGCTGGGGCGCCAGCATTGCACGGATGACGGGTATCTTCCCAGGCTCATCGGTGACGAAATGAACGAGCATTTCAAGGCCAATCGGGAGAAGCTGAGGTTCTGGCCTCTCAAATCCAAGTAAATCAGCAATAATCAGTCATTGTACCGGAATTTCTCTAACCAACAGCTAACGGGTCGCCAGTATTCTCCGTTCTGCCTGGGCTTTTCGCCGTTGCCCTGCTGATTTGGGTCGTTCCGGGACTGCGGCGAGCCCGCACCACCCGATGAAAAAAGGGGTGACCGAAGCCGGTCACCCCCTGGGTCTCCGCCCCTCAGCCGGGGCGAAGGGATCGTCAGTCTTTCAGACCAAAGTCCGGCAGCCCGCGGGTATGCTCTTCGCCGCGCACGGTTTCGAGCCGTTCGGGCTCCAGGCCCAGCGCCGTCAGGATGGTCGGCGCGACCTGCTTGTTCTCAACCCTGTCGCTGACGACCTTGCCGTGAAGCTTCGGGTTGGAGAGGACCAGCAGTACGTGCGTGTCGTCGTCCGAGAAACCGCCGTGCTCGGAGATCTTCTTTGCGCTCTTGCTGTAGATCGTTCCAGCCACCGGCTGGATGATGATGTCCGGCGTGCGTCCCAGCGCCGGGTCGCCAAACCGATCCTCCAGCTTGTCGCCCGCGTAGATCTTCTCGATGCGCGCGTGATTGCCGAAGTTGCGGTCGTTCTCCAGAGCGGCGACGGCCTTGGACGACTGGCTTTGATCCGCCAGCCAGATCAGCGCCACGTCGTCGGAGGTCTCCTGCGCCACGCCCACGCCGGCTGCGGTCAGCAGGTCGACGGGGTCGGTGACGTCGGCATGGCCGGCAAGCAGCTTGGGGTTGGTGCTGCCCACCAGCATGTGCAGCTTGGTTACGTCGATGGGGGACTGACCATGCTTCGCGCCGACGATCACCAGGGTGCTGTCGGTGAGATGCCGGTCGTCCAGCGCCTGCAGCATCTGGCCGAGCGAAGCGTCAACGAAGTCGAGCGACAGCTCGAGTTGGGTGCTGGGCGTGCCCTGGGCGTCCAGATAGCCGTCAGCCGTGACCTTCTCGCCGACGCTGACGGACTGGAAGTTCATGCCGTAGATCGCGGGTACGCCGACCTTGGTCGTCCCCGTGTGGTCGAAGCCCTTGATCCAGTTGATCACCGCAGCGACCTTGAACCCGTCGTAAACGCGCGTGAAGCTCGGATCCGTGGTCCAATCCGCGCCGGGCTGTCCCGGTACCGACGTCGAGTTGATCTCGGGCGCATAAAGCTCATCGAGACCCTTGCCCGACGGTCCGCTGATGATCTCGTAAGCCGGATGCTTGTCCGACCACGCCGTGCGCTTGCCGGCAGCATGGATAACTTCCATGATCGTGTTGGTCTTGAGGAACTGGTGCGGATAGACAACCTCGCACTTGCCGCCGACCAGGCGCATCGGCAACTGTGCCGGGTCGATATGGTTGGAGCCGGCCGCGCCGCCGCCATCGAGCTTGGTCAGGTCGTAATCGATGTTCTCGGCGAACATTGTTTCGGTTCCGGGCTTGCCCTGGCAGTTGCTGTTGGGCGCAAACAGCGTACGGTCGTAGGTGTCGTCATAGAACACGCCATGCGACAGCGGCGAGCCGCCGGTCATGAATGCCAGCAAACCGGGGAACGAGTCCGACGGCCGGGAGGTATGGGCATCGGTGAAATGTACGCCGTGGGCAATCAGCCTGGCGAAGGATGATGTCGGGTGGAATTTGACGTAGCGCTGCAAGTCGACTTCGTGCATGCCGTCGACGCTCACGAGCAGGACATGCTTGATGCCCTCGCCCTTGTCTTCGTCGGCCCGCGCGTGCGACGGGGCGAGCAGGGCGAGGCCCAGGCTCGCGGCACAAGCAAAAGCGATGGCCGTCTTCGGCCTTGTTTCAACAATCATTAGTAACCTCCCAGGTGAATTAATGGCGCGGGGATGCGGCGATGGTCTGCAACAATCTTGCAGTCGCTGCCGAACTCTGATTCTGCGGCAAGCGAGCCGACTAGATAGGAAGCCACTATGAAGTCTGGATGACTGTCAGGTGACGGCGCGTTTTACGCGCAGAAGGCCGAAGCTCGGGGCCGCGCCAAATCCAGGGGTCCGCAACGTCAGTCAAGAGGCGTGCGAAGGTCGCCTCCGGCGAAGCCGGTCATGTTTCCGAATGCCGCACGATCATCGGCAAGCCGGCAGCATCGCCAGCCTATCCGCCGTAGCTCTGCACCAGGCTGCCCGCCACCAGCGACCAGCCGTCGACCAGCACGAAGAAGATCAGCTTGAACGGCAATGAGACCACGACCGGCGGCAGCATCATCATGCCCATCGACATCAGCACCGAGGCGACCACGAGGTCGATGATCAGGAAGGGGAGGAACAGCAGGAAGCCGATCTCGAAGGCGCGTTTCAGTTCGGAGATCATGAACGCCGGCACCAGGATCCGCAGCGACATCTCCTCGGG
>Ga0209069_10000902_pt1 | contig 14522 bp, 10 predicted proteins | sample Str013_2_FD_187202 | JGI IMG/M metagenome (GOLD analysis project Ga0209069, IMG submission 187202) | Freshwater sediment microbial communities in response to fracking from Pennsylvania, USA - Straight Creek_MetaG_SC_2013 (SPAdes) (version 2) | ecosystem: Environmental > Aquatic > Freshwater >...
GTGAAGGACGCGCCAACGATATCTGCGAAGGCGGCATGCTGGTCTTTGCCGGCATCGAGCTGCGTGCCGACGATCACGTCTATTTGGAATTTACTCCGCCATATTCCAGCACGCCGTTGCGCGCGCCCGGCGTCATCCGCCACCGCCGCGGATACTACTACGGTGTCCAGTTCATGTCTGACACTCCAGAAGACTTGGAGCAGACTGAACGCTTCCGCAACATGCTCAAACTCGCCGCCGGACGCTAGATATTTTCGGGCGATTTGTTACGGCACTTCCGGCACCATGTATTTGTCCAGGAATTCCAACAGCTTGTCGCGATGAGCGGCCTGATACGCCGCAAAGTCTCCCGCGATTCCCTGGTCCGGATGAAGAATCAACACAAACGCTTCCAACATGCCGTCCTTCTTGAGTTTGGACAAAAGATCAAGTTGGGGATCGGTCTGAGCCGGCTTCCCGGCTTTGGCATCTGCTTCAGCCAGTTCGTGATAAACCGTCGCCACGCTCGAAAGCGCCGCCACTTCTTCCTTCAACGTGTGGCGATACGTTGTCTCCTGCGGAAATTCCTTCTGAAATTTTTCCTTGGGCCATAACGCTCTCTCCATGGAATAGGACATCCACGCCGCGCTGCCCGGCTTCCCCAGAGTTGCAGGATCAATGGAGATATTTACGTTTCCCTTTTCGTCCACCGTAGGTCCCTTGGGCAACTGCATCTTCACGTTTTTGTATTGCAGATTGTTCGTCTGCACCCAGTGGTTGAGCCCGTCCCAGACGACCTGCTTGTAGGGCCACGCCACCAAGGCCCCAATGAATTTCATGCGGGCCTCCTTCATTCTGGAAGCTGCCATCAGCGCATCGCCCCAGTAGCGGTAAGCAGTTTCCTGGTTGGGCTCAATCTGGATGGCCCGGGCAAACCATTCGCCGGCCTTGTCGGTTTGCTTCATGCGGAAGTAGGTATCGCCCAGGTCTAACGCAGCCAGATACAGTTTTGGATCCAGATCAAAAGCCAGCGTGTACTCTTTCAGCGCTGTGTTCCAGTCGCCGTTGGCAAAGGCGGCTTCGCCCCGCTTCATGGCGGCATCAACCTCGGCTTTGGACGAAAAAGGAGAATCGCTGCCGTCCTCGGGGATGTCCTCCAGCAATACATTGCTCAGCGGTGATTTGCTGCCTAAGTCTCGGGCGATGATCAACTCCCGGCGCGCCCGGTAGCGATCAACTTTTCGCCGTTCCGGTTCGCTCCAACCGGAAGCCCGGCTGACGAGCGCCACGCCCAGCCGTTCATGCGCGATTGCGTCCTCAGGGTATTTGTTCACCACTTTTTCCAGCAGAGGGACAGCTTCGAGCATCTTGTGTTGCTCAAAAAGGCTGAAGGCTTCTTTGCGCGTGGGATCATCTGGATTTGATTTTTGCCCAGCCCCCGGCCCCGGCGATTGCCCTGCTGCTAATCCGCCGATCAGACAGAAAATCGCCGCAATTTCCATCGCGTGGTGCGCAAAGCCAGCCAGTTGCATGAGCTACCTCCAATACAAAGAACGTACCAGATATTGATCTCCTGCGCTCTTTTTGCCTGGTGATACGCCCTGCAAACTCTTGCCCTGGCGGGCTTCGGCTTGGCCTTATGATGGACTGCATGAAGAAGCGCGTTCTTCTCTCATGGAGCAGCGGAAAAGACAGCGCGTGGACCCTGCACGTTCTGCGCCAGAGAAAAGACCTGGAAATTGCCGGACTCCTCACGACTGTGAACTCTGCGTTTGATCGCGTCGCCATGCATGGCACCCGAAGGTCAGTGCTTGAAATGCAGGCCCGGGCCACTGGACTTCCGCTGGTCACCATACCTCTTCCCTGGCCATGTTCGAATGAAGAATATGAGCGCCTAATGACCGGAGCATGCCGCGACGCTTTGGCGCAGGGGATCAGCGCCGTCGCGTTTGGGGATTTGTTTCTGGAAGACATTCGCGCCTACCGGGAACGGCAACTCCAGGGGACTGGTCTTGAACCGCTCTTCCCTCTCTGGCAGATACCTACCGGCCAACTCGCGCGTGACATGGTGCGTGGCGGTCTTCGCGCCAAACTCGTTTGCGTCGATCCGAAAAAACTCCCGCCGGAATTCGTAGGACGCGAATTCGATAGCTCTTTGACCTCGGACTTGCCGCCCGGAGTCGACCCGTGCGGCGAAAACGGAGAGTTTCACACTTGCGTATACGCGGGACCGATGTTCAGCCAGGCAATTCCCATTGTTACCGGCGAACGCGTTCTCCGCGACGGTTTCTGGTTCTGTGATGTCCTGCCCGCAACAACCGCGGCCACGGCAAGCTGACCTAAAACGCTGGTGTCAGAATCCCTTAGGAGCCCGTCGGCACTTCAAATTACTTGCTTTTCGACTCAGGCCGCCCCGGAATCGTGGTAAAGTTTTCTGCCGCCATTTCAACGACTGCCCGCAGCCGCATGGACCGCCCCTACATCGACCGTCTGAGCAAAACTCTATTCCGCTTTCTTGCCCAACACTATTGGCGCATTGAAACCGCGGGCCTCGAAAATCTTCCCACTCAGGGACGCGCCATTCTCGTAGGCACGCACCGCGGCATCATTCCCTGGGACGCCATCATGGCCCTGCATCTTGTCGTCCAGGTCACTGGACGCGTACCACGATTCCTGATTCAATCCGGCCTGCTCAAGTTTTCTCCCGTCGCCAAAGTCATCACTCGTCTCGGAGGCGTGCTTGCGACTCAGGAAAACGCCGCCAGTGTTCTTGAAGACAACGACCTTCTCGGTATCTTCCCGGAAGGCGTGAATGGCGCCTTCACCCGTCTTCGCGACGCTTATCGTCTGCACAGTTTCAGCCGCGACAACTTTGTGAAAATTGCGCTGCGTCACCGCGCGCCCATCATTCCGTTCGTCACCGTGGGCAGCGCGGAAGTCCATCCGGTATTTGCTCAGATCAAGTCCCGCCTCTGGAAACGCTTTGCGGACTGGCCGTGCATCCCGGTCTCTACTTTCCCTCTCATCCCGTTTCCGTTCCCGACCAAGTGGCACACCATCTTTCTTGAAGCCATTCACGTTGAACGGCAACACCGGCCCGAAGCCGCGCAGGATGCTGCCATCGTCAAGAGCATCAGCCTTGAAGTCCGCGCGCGGATGCAAGCCGCCATGGATGACATCATCCAGCGGCGGCGTTCAATTTTCCATGGCTCGGTTTTTGATCAACAACAGGAATAGCAATCTGCGTGACCGTACCACACGTAACAGGGCATGGGTTTACTCAAGCCGAAAATGCTTCGATTTTGAATTGGGCTATAGCCTCTGCGAAATCTGAAGCGGGGCACGACCGGCTTGCGCGCCGAGTCCGCTGCACCAGGCGCCGAATAGCTTTGCCCACTGGGAATGATCCAGAGCGGTTTGGAGCGAAGCGAGATAAAAAAGAGATTAAGGGCTAGGCCGACTAACGCGACGAGCCCACGGTTTTCAGGCGCCGAAAGGTCTGAGCGCGAGCGCAACTCTCAAGCGGTTTGGAGCGAAGCGACAGAGCTAAAGACCCGCCACGCAATTCCCACCCGCTCGGCCAATGCCAAAGTTCAGAGCCACGGCGCGCGACTTGCCTTGCGCGTCCGTAAGCCGCGCTCGCACCAAATGGTTGCATTGCTGCTGGCCTTCGCCGGCGAGAAAAATTGCCTGATGGAAAGTTCCGTCGGCAGCCACCGGTACTGCTTCGCCCTGGGGATGCCACCGGTCGGTGAACACTTCCACCCGGACGTACCATCCGGGTTGCGCGCCGCTTGCCACGCCTTCCATGGATGTTTCCACCTGGTTTACTAAAGATCCAGTGGCTGGCAAGTTGATGCGGATCGCCGGAATGTTCGCTGGGTTATTCGACGATGACGCTTGCGTGATCGGCGAAACTTCCGGAACCGAGCGCGCATAAATCTCGATTGGGTGCCCCAACACAGGGTCAATCGCGCGCATCTGCAACTTATAGCCACCCAGCACGGGACGAATCGCCGCGTTCAACTGTTGCGCTTCGCCGCCTATGCCGCCATCGAGCACAATGTAGTTGAAAGCTTTCTCCGTGACCGCTGCCTTGTAGGCTGCGTTGCCGGCCAAATGGGTTCCCGCCGTGTCCTGGTAGGCGAAATACATGGGATCAACAATTTGCCCCTGCCGCAACGGCGGATTGAAGTAATACCGGAACACCGTATCGTCCACCAACACTTTGTCTTGTGGGGTCAGGCGTCCTTCAAAGTACGCGACCACCGGGTCCACGTTCGGCCAGAATACAAATTGTTCAAAGCTCTGTACCTTGCCCAACCAGCCCGCACCTGCCGCCAAAGCCGCCACAATCGCAACGCCCCATATCAGTTGCCCGCCCAGGTCTTGCGGCAAAAACTGCCTGATCAAAAACAGTACGCCGGCCGCGGCGAGTGGAACCAGAAACAACAACGCGTAGTTCACATGTTTCCAGTAGTCAAAGTCCGCGCGCATTTTCCATTGGACGGCCAGCAGGATAAATGCGCCCGCCCATAACCACGCCGCGCGCGATCGCCAGGTCCGCGTTCCAAACGCTAAGACGCCGAGCCAGGCGAGTAAAAAGAAATCCCAGCGTGCAAAAATGTAAATGCCCCATGCGTCCGGCGCGCGCAATGAACCGTAACCGGAGCCATAGCGCAACAGGTGAAGCAGATCTTTCGAATACATTCCCCAATAGATGGCGCACGCAGCGGAAAGCGGAAGCGCAAAAAGAAAGACCGGCTTCTTCCCTTTCATGAGCGCCAGAATCACCAGCGCCGGAAAGAAAATTGCCACCAGATACTTACACAGGAACGCGGCCAGCAGGAACAACGAGGCCAGCGCCCAGTGGCGTTTTTTGTTTTCCTGCCAGGCACTGGCGAAGGCCCACAGCGCCAGCGCAAAGAAACAAACAGAACCGGAATCGCGCGTGGCGATTCTTGAAATTAAAACCGCGGGTCCCAGCACGGCCATCACCGCGGCCGATGCCAATCCCACCGGGCGTGAAAACACGCGGCTCGCAAAACCATACGTCGCGGCCACGGTCACCGTGCCCAATACAGCGGCCAGTTCGCGCAACCCAATCAGTCCGGCAATGCGATCCGCAATCGCTGCCATGGCCGGCCACAAATACCAGCCGAACGTCCACTGCAACGGCGTATCCAGCGGTGCTTCAAAATGATGCGCCAAAAACATGCGCCCGTAAACCACATACACGGATTCATCCATGTACGCAGTGTTGTACAGCGGGCTGCGCATGCGCAGATACGCGGCAGCCACCAGGACCACCATCAACGCCAGCCGTCGCTCCGTGCGCAACGAGTCCTGGCCTTCGCCGTCAGGCTTGGTGGTTACGGCCGCGCCTTCCATCGGCACGGCCGTTTTGGTTTCCGTTTTGTCTAGAAGTAATGACGCCATGTAAACCGTGCAAGATGCCGGTGGAATGCGTTGTAAACGTTCAGGTACTCGTATCCAAACCGGAGTTCGTTCATGGGTGTGACGCGCCAGAACACTTTCGTGCCGAAGCTGGACGCGAATTGCGTATTGGAGAACGTGACTCCCTGCGCTTCAACGTTCTGCACGCCCGCCGTTGCTGTGGCCTGCCAGTTCACTTTCTTGCCGAAGTCGTAGGACGTGCTCACCACACCCTGATTCAGCAGGAACCGCGTCGGGCTGAAGTAACCGCCGGTGATTCCCGAAACGATTACGTTGTTGTGAATGTCGGCGTCGTGATCAAAACTGCTGTAGTTCGCGTCATACGCCAGACGGATGTAAGGATGATCGCCGCGCAACGCTCTCCCGACTTGCCCTTCCACGGAGAAACGGCGGTTGGAATCAATACCATTGCCGGCGTAAACGCCGTCAGTGTATTCCACGGACGCATCGATCTTGTGCGCGGAGTTGTAATAACCCAGGCCGATCGCCGCCAGATTGGCGTTCACTTCTCCCTGAAAACCTGGAAGATTCAGACCGCGGCGCGACAACACACTTTCTTCCACCCGCTGCCGCAGGAACGAAACCCGCACCACCGTGGACGAAATTGGCTTGTAATGCAAATCAAAGCCGCCGCCAAAGTTCACTGGGACTTTGTTGATGGTTTCCGTGCCGAACTGAAGTTGCGTAGTCAGCTTGTCGCTGGGTTCGGAATCCAACGCAACTTCAAAATAGTTGCTGTTGAAGTTCTGCGTGGAGCCATCAAACAGCGTCGGTTGATAACTGAAGGACAGCCGGTTGGCCGCGTTGATCGGCGTGGAAGCTCCCACCGTGAACCGGTCATAGCCCAGGCTGTTTTCCATGCGTGCAGCAAAGCCCGCATCCATCCATGTGCCCATGCCGCGGCGTACTTCCTGCCGTGTATCGTTGAAGCCCGGTCCCGGATTGCCATGCACGTCCGCTAGCACGGCGCGCGCGTGCTCAAATTTACGCTGACCCACGTCAGCTCGCGCAATTTCCAGTAGAGCGCGATCATCGCCCGGAGCAACCGCTTGGGCTGATTGCGCCAGCGTGCGCGCTTCAGAATAGCGGCCTTTCCAGTTCAGGATTTCCGCTTTCCCGCGCAGAGCAGCGGCGTTCTTGGGTTCAATGGCCAGCGCGCGATCATAAAGCGTAAGCGCTTCTCCGGCCATGCCCTTCCATGCCATGAGTTGTGCTTTCCCGGTTAGGGCACGCACGTTCTTCGGATCTTGCTGCAACACCTGGTCAAAACGAAGAATCGCTTTTCCCCGTCCCGCGTTCGACCACGAGAGCACTTCCGCTGAACCCACCAGCAACTCAGTGTTCTCAGGATCGCGCTGCAGGCCTTGCTCAAATAATTCAACCGCCTGCGGACGAGTATCGTCACTCCAGCTCAGGATCTGGGCCAGCCGTATCCGCGCGGAAACTGTTTCCGGATGGGCCGCAACAATTGTCTTCAGGCGGCTGACAGCGTCCGGCCGGGTCTGCGAATTCCAACTCAGCACTTCAGCATAGGCGCCACAGTGTTCCGGATTGCCGGGAGTAAGTTCGCAGGAGCGTCCCAGCAGTTCCAATGCGGACTTGCGTCCGTCAGACTGCCAGCCGCGCATCGTTCCCAGTTTGTATAACGCTTCCGCGTTCCTGGGTTCCTGCTTCAGCACCTGCTCCAACAGCGGAACCGCTTCTTGCCACTTGCCGGCGGCTTCCAGTTTGTTGGCTCGCTCCAGCGTTGCAGCCACGTTGACCGGCTCCTGCGCCAATACCGCAGTCGCCAGAAGAAGGGTCATAACTACCATCAAGCGGACTTTCATGCCTGGTCTCCTTCGCGGCTGGCTTGCGTCAAGCGCAGCACTTCTCCCTCTTTGGGAGCAATCTGCCAGAACAGATATTTGGAAATTTCATCCTGGTCAGACGGAGCAATGTCCTCAAAACGAATGCCGTTGGAAATCTTCATCGCGCCTTTCACCCGATAAGTATGGTTACGCACTACTTTGCCAAGCGCGCGTACCGTCCTATCCGGCAGAAGCAATTCCAGATCAACATTCGTGCCCGGGACAATACTGTCTTCCAGCGTTACGGAAACGCCGGTACGGTTCAGGTTGCGGGCAAAGTTTTCAAAGGTAACCGGCCCGTGCCCGTTCGCGTAAGAAACGCGCATGGGAATATCCAGGTGCGCACGGAAGCGATATCCAGAGCGGTCTTCCTTGCGCTCCAAGGACCGGCGCAGGACGAAGCCCATGGTCACCATGAATACCACCGCCCAGAAGATGTTCACGGTCAGCGCCCAGAAGAAATATCCCCAGCGCGGAACGTGTTCAACGCGGATCACGCCGGCCACCAGGGAAAGTCCCAGCATGGCCACTATCACCGCGGGAAGCGCAAGTTCAGCCAGTCGCGCCGCGGCCGCTTGCGCCTTCGGTGTGACTTTGAAAACGCCGCCGCGGAAGAGCCCGCTGATGGTCTTGATCAGCACGTGCATCTTCAGCAGGTTGAAATATTCGCTGATCAGGAAGCTGCGCACCCCGCCCTGCAACATGATGGAGCACACCAGGTTCAGGCAGAAATACGGCAGGAAATAGCTGGCGTACGAGAGTGGATCAGTCACCAGCGCAAACACGCCAAAGAACAAAGACAGAATCGGCGTGACCACCATGAACAACTTGATCCAGCTCATCCAGTAAAAATAGAAACTGCTCAGATAGCAGATCTTTTGCGACAGGGTCAGGTCTTTGCTGCGGAAAGGCTTTTCCGCGCGCAGCACCTGCATGGACCCTTGTCCCCAGCGCTGCCATTGCGTGGCAAAGCCGGTGAACGTTTGCGGCGCCAGGCCGCGGGCCAGCGTACGGTTGTAATACAGCACGCGCCACTGTTTCTTTTGCAGGCGCAGGCTGGTGTGCATGTCTTCCGTGATGGTTTCCGTAGGGAAGCCGCCAATTTCATCCAGCGCCGAGCGCCGCAGAATTCCCGGACTGCCACAATAGAACGTGGCATTGTGACGGTCTTTGCCAGGCTGAATCACGCTGAAGAACAATTCCTGCTGTTGCCAGCCGGCGCGGGTCTTCCAGTTCACCAGGTGCTGGAAGGAATCCAAGTTATAGAAATCCTGCGTGCCTTGAACAATGGCCACGCTAGGATCCACAAAGAAGCCGATGGTCTCTTCAATCAGCTCGGGCGAAGCGATATGGTCGGCGTCCAGTGTAACGATGAACTCGCCGGACGTCTGTTGCAACGCATTGTTCAGGTTGCCGGCCTTGGCGTGCTTGCCGTTCACGCGGGCTATGTAGCCGCAGCCAAACTCTTCCGCCAGCTTCTTTACTTCCGCGCGGTTGCCGTCATCCAGCACGTAGGTCTTATGCGGGTACCGGATGTTCACCGCGCACAATACAGTCTCACGCAGCAGTTCCACCGGCTCGTTATAAGTGGGAATATAAACATCCACAGTCCGGCCGGTCAACGGCGCCGGACGCGTATATCGCGTGGGGTTCCAGGCGACAAAGTAGAAGAACAGGCTCTCCAGAAAGCTCAGGCCTTCCGCGACCAGGAAGGCATAGAAGAACACCCGCGCCGCGGGGTTCATGGTGTGCATGGCACGCCAGTAGAAGTAGCGCAGGGTTACGGCCGTGGCCACCACAATCGCCAGCCGGGTCGCTGCCAGCTTTAGCTGGTTGTGCGGCCCAAGTTTCTCGGTCGGCTTGATTGTCGTGTCGTTTTTGGTAACTCCTGCTTCTCTTACTAAAGGAACTGCTGAAAACCTGTTTGCGTGGCCTCCGTCAGGCCAAGTCATCCGTCTCACGTTTCGTACTCACTTCCTACCCGATATGGTACATGTACATTAGTACATGTCCTTTCAGCCAGTGTACCATAGGTCAGGGTACTTGCAAGTGAATTTTCTTGCACTCATGTTGCAGAAAATACGTTACTTCTCCGGCCTGGCAGAATGAATGTGACCCGGCTCACCGCTTCCATTGACGGGGCTTACAGCCCGGCCGTGACAAGGCAGCAAGACTATTCTCATCGGCAGCATTGAAGGATGGCTTCAATAAAAGAAGGCCTGCCGGGGAGGCAGGCCTTTGGAATCAATCGTTTGTATGCGCTTACTGCGGCGTACAGTCGCTGGCCGGGGGCAAGGCCACGCCGATCTTGGTGTTGAGCGAAGGCGCATTGTTGAAGTCAAACATGTCCAACATAGCGTTGGCGTGCTGGTCGCGCTTGGTCAGGTGCGGACGCTGCGCGTCATCCTGATCGTCGTCATCACCTTTGGCGGAAGTGCTTGCCGGCGTCATGAAGACCGTCTCGATCAGGGCCAGAATGGAAGTATGATCGCCCACGGTGTGGGAAACGTAGCTGGGCTTGGAGAACGGCGAAATGGCCACAAACGGCACACGAACGCCATATTGATCAAAGTTCGCGCACGCCGCCGGGAACGGTCCCGTGGGGTTCTTGGCAAAATCCGGGCAAAGGTCCGTGGCATCGGCAACGCTGGTGTCCGTCTTGCTCAACAGGTTAAAGGAGCACTCCGCACCTTTTCCCGGTTGCAGGCTCAACGGAGGATTTGAAAGATCAGCGCACTGGCCCGGGCTGATGCCATCAGGATTGGGTGCGTGTCCCTGGCGAGCGCGCGGCGGCTGCACGTGATCGTAAAACCCGCCGTGCTCGTCATAAGTAAAGAGGATCACGGTGTCTTGCCAGAACGGGCTGTTGCGGACTGAATTCAAAACCAGAGAAACGAACGCCTGGCCGCGCTGGATGTCCGTGGGCGGGTGCTCGTCATTTTCATTCTTTATCCCCAGCACGCCCAGGTTCGGATCGACGAACGATACCTGCGGAAGGGGCGGAAGGCCTGGCTTGCCGGCCAACTGTCCCAGAAACACGGGCAGCGGCAGGAAGTGCGGATCAATCGGCGAGGGGAAAGGACGGAAGCTGCCGGCCTGCGGAACGTCCTGGAAATAATCCGCCCAGGTCACTTTCTGCTTTTCCATCAAATCAAAGATCGTGCCGGTGATGGGCTTGTATCCACCGCTGCCAGGAAGCGGAAAGCTGTCACTCGTGGTCAGGTGGCCGAACGAGGTGGCTGCCATGAGGTAAGAGCGGTTCGGGAAGGTCGGTCCGAGAACGGACGCGAAGTACCGGTCATTCATCGCGAACTTCTGCGCCAGATCGTAATAGAACGGAATTTCATTCTGGTTATAGAAAGCCATCGTCTGGTCGTCCGTGGCATTCTCCACGCCATTGTCAATCTGTTCCGTCTTGTCGTTGATCCGGACGAAGCCATCCATCAGCCCTTGGAACAGCGTGTCATTCGGGCGGTTGAAGTTGGCGGAGCGGTGCGTGTTGGCCCAGCCATGGTCCAGGTCCGGAGCCACGCAGCGGTGTGAATCATGGAACGCGAACACTGTGCTGCCGTCATCGTCAAGGTTGGCGTTGCGGCATGTGAACTTGCCGGCGGCATCCACGCTGCAGGCCAGACCGTCCACGCAGCGATGGTCGTCCTTGCGGCAACCGCCATCGCGCTCGTCGCGGTCTTCACGCTTAGGTGCGTGATACGGGCTGCCGGGAGCATACGTCAGCGCGCCAAAGTAATTATCAAAGGAATGGTTTTCCTGCATGATGACGATTACGTGCTTGACCTTGTGCGGATCACCTTCAGCACGGGCCATCTGCCCAACTGTGAACAACGTTACGATCAGCAGCGCAGCCTGAGACATTCTTACAAAACGCATGGGGGATTCTCCTTGTAATGCAATGCGCGATTACACAGGAGCTTTGCGAAAGCAATGTGAAGGTTTTGTGAAAATTGTGTTAGGAAGCGGAGAGCTCTTGAATCCGCCGCCACCTATTCTCCGGGCGTTACCACAACCTTACCCGTGGACTTACGTTCGCGCAGCGCTTCCAACGCTTGCGCGACGTGGTCCAAATCAAATCGATGAGAAACGTGCGGCTTGATCTTCCCTTCTTCAAACCAGCGGAAGAGTTGCGCAAATGAACTCGCCAGCAACTGCGGTTTGTGCGCCTGATATGAGCCCCAGTAGAAGCCGATAATGTCAATGTTCTTGACCAGGACGATGTTGGCCGGAATTTGCGGGACGCGTCCCGCGGCGAAGCCGATCACGACGATTCGTCCGCCCCAGGCGATGGACCTGAGAGCAGCGTCAAACGCGTCGCCACCGACGGGATCGTAAACCACATTCACGCTCTTGCCGCCGGTAATGGCCTTCACCCGTTCGCGAATATCTTCCTTCGAGTAGTCAATCAGGTGGTCAGCCCCGTGCTGTTGGGCGATGGCCAACTTGTCGGGCCCGCCCGCGCAGGCAATGACTTTCGCGCCCATGGCTTTGCCGATCTCCACGGCCGTGAGCCCTACGCCACCCGCGGCTCCAGTCACTAGCAACCATTCACCGGGCTGCAAGCGCGCGCGCCATTCCAAGGCTCCATGAGAAGTTCCGTAGGCCACAGGGAACGCAGCCGCACTGGCGAAATCCATCTTGTCAGGAATCCGCATGACTTTCGCGGCATCCACCACGGCTTGTTCCGCAAAGGCTCCCAGGCCGGTGAGGGCCATCACGCGGTCGCCCGGCTTCAATCCCTTCACACCGTCGCCGACTTCAGTGACGACGCCGCCAGCTTCCGCGCCGGGTGTGAACGGGAAAGCTGGCTTTTCCTGATACTGTCCGGCAATCAGGAGAATGTCGGCAAAGTTCACGCCCGCCGCATGGACGGCAATTCGCACGGCGCCATCGCGCATCGGCGGCGCCGCAACTTCTTCTACAGTCAACTTTTCCGGACCGCCCCACTCTTTGCAGATCACCGCACGCATGATCTCCTCCAGTACAGCAGCGACATTGTACCGGAGGAGTTCCTTACGCTTCTGCTTTAGCTCCTACTGCTTCGCCGCAGGAGGGTTGTAGTCCACCTTGGAGTCGTAGGCTACTTTCTCCCACCGGACCTTGACGTGTGCTTCTTTCTGATCGTTGAACATGATCACGCCATTCATCGTGGTGGAACTGTCGCGAGTCAAAGTCGAAGTCGCTACTTCCGTTCCCGGCGCTCCGGCAAAGACAATTTCCTTGTCGCTGAATTTCTGTAGCGTCATCAACAGCGGCGGCTGGACCGCTTTCTCACCCAGATCGGTGGGGAAAACACGCGACCTTATTTCCAGTCCCGTGGGCGAATCATAGATCGTATACATCTCAAACATCACCGGCTGCCCTTGCACAAATACCCTGAACAGACAAAGCATTTCGCCGGACTCCGGAGTGGAGCATATCTGCTCGGCTATCGCGTTGTTTTGCAGATGGCCGATCCAGCGGCCGGTGAACCAGCCAAAGTCCGCGACTTTTACCTTCGCCGCGTCCTTCACCGTACCTTGGCCTTGCGCCATAGGCGCGGCCGCCGCAACAACCACACACAAAATGACCAACATCAGCATCGCTTTTACCAGCTTCATTTGTTTTTCCTCTAATTAGTGAGTTTTTATTTGTTTGTTTTTCTTTTTGTTCTTACTTCCCTTGGGTTCGGCCTTGGGTCCGTTCTTGGCTGCTTTTTGCAGCTCTTTGAAATAAATTTTCAACTGTGCCACGCAATCATCGAAGGGTTCAATGCACTGGTAGGACCGCGCCTGCATCACGCCGCCTTCCATCACCGTGAGTACAAATCGCGCGAGCTGGCGAACATCGCAAGCAACCGGCAGCTTGCCCGCGGCCTGTGCTTGCGCCAGCAGTTCCTGCACCGCGCGCGACCATCCCGTGAAGTTGGCGGCAATCTTGTCATGCACGGTGCGCCGGTCGGGCTCGATTTCCAGAGCCAGCCGCCCGAGCGGGCAGCCAAAGGCAAACTCCGTCATCACCACGCTCTGCCGGTATTTTTCCAGCAGCAGAAAAATGCGTTTGATCGGGTCCGTAGACTGCTTGAAAACCGGAGCCAACAGCACCGGACCAAGGCTAGCCAGGTACCAGTCCAGGACGGCCACCAGCAGATCTTCCTTGCTGGTGAAGAAGAAATAAAAGCTGCCGCTGTTGGCATTGGCTTTCTTCAGGATCTCGGCCATGCCGGTGCCGGCATAACCGTGGGCGTAGAACAGTTCCACGGCGGCCTGGATGATGCGGTCTCGGGTTGAAGGCTTTGCGGCTTTCATTGATTTACTTGAACGATCAACTAAGTTTAAGGCAACCTTCATCGTTATGCAAGCGTTTTTTGCGGCCCTTGAAAAAAAGGAGCAGAACCGTCAATCCCGCCGCCCCGGTGCGTCACGGGCACATGTGAGCGGCATCACCAGCGCCGGTTCCAATAAAGGAGCATACTTGGTATGTGGTTCGGCCTCAGGGCCTTGGTGTCTGCGCCCACGATCTGTTTCTCGAGATCGCGCATCGCAAATTACCTCGAATCGCCCTCCTGCCGCCGCCAGGCGGTTTCAGTTACCTCTCCACAGGCAATCTCCAACCGTTGCACCTAGCCATGTTTCCCAAAGGAGACCAAGCATGAAACAAGCGTTGGCCGTGGCACTTATCTTCTCTCTCTTCCTGACTGTCTCTCCCACTGGCATTCAGGCGCAAGGAACCAATTTCTTAATTTCAGCAGCCGTCAGCATGCAGGACCAGCAGTATCAGGACCAGCAGTACGACACCTACTTCTCTCCGGACCAGTTGGATAACTTACTGGCGCCGGTGGCGCTCTATCCTGACCCTTTGCTGGCCCAGGTGTTGCTGGCTGCAACCTTCCCTGATCAGATTGATGAAGCCGCCCGCAACGCTCGGGCCTACGGCAACGGCTACAACATTGATGCCACTGACTGGGACGTCAGCGTGAAAGCCGTGGCCCATTACCCTACCGTGCTTTCCATGATGGCCGACAAGATGGACTGGACCACATCCGTGGGACAGGCCTACGCCAACCAGTCAACGGACGTGATGGAAGCCGTCCAGCGCCTGCGCGCACAAGCTCGCTCCATGGGCAACCTGGTGACCAGCCCGCAGCAGGAGATCGTTGAAACCGACGGGTACATCTACATTTATCCGGCGCAGCCGGAGTATATCTACGTGCCAACCTACGACCCGGCGATCATCTACGTTCAT
>Ga0209069_10000903_pt1 | contig 14517 bp, 14 predicted proteins | sample Str013_2_FD_187202 | JGI IMG/M metagenome (GOLD analysis project Ga0209069, IMG submission 187202) | Freshwater sediment microbial communities in response to fracking from Pennsylvania, USA - Straight Creek_MetaG_SC_2013 (SPAdes) (version 2) | ecosystem: Environmental > Aquatic > Freshwater >...
GTGTTGAATTTTGACTTGGACATTTTTTCGGTTTCTACTCCACAAATATATTTGCCATCTTCTAAAATAAATTCTGCATCAGCATATTCATCATTTTTCCATTTTTTAAAAGACTCAATATTTAATTCTACCCCGTCGACCATATTTACATCAGCATGAATAGCAATAATGTGAGACACTTTTAAATGGGTTATTTCAGGAATAAATTTATCTAATTCTACCTCGGGGTATTTGTCTCCTCCTCTTTGTAACCATAGTTCATAAAAAGATTTTGAAACAAATGCTACTTTGAAAGTTTTAAAACCGTTTTCGATTACTTGATACAATCCTTTATACACAAACCTGCTACTCCCCGTTATCATCCCCTGATTCACCAATCTTTTATACGGTTCCTCATAACCGATATAACCCAGGTCGAACAATACTTTGGTCCACATACGGCTATAGAGCAAATGCCCAACTGCATGTTCGGTACCGCCTACATATACATCTACCTGGTTCCAGTAATCGCTTACTTTGCGGTCGCAGAATGCTTTGTCATTGTGCGGGTCCATATAGCGGAGAAAATACCAGCTGCTGCCAGCGTAACCGGGCATGGTGCTGGTTTCGCGCAGGCCCCTCGCCCCCAACTGCCCTCCCCCGGTAGGAGAGGAAATTGAAACCCAATCTTTCAAATTCGCCAGTGGGCCCTCGCCTTCAGGGCCAGGGCCATATTTATCCACATGCGGCAGTTCAAGTGGCAAATCTTTTTCGTCTAACGGGTATGCCTCACCGTCAACCCACACAATCGGAAAGGGCTCGCCCCAATAGCGCTGGCGGCTAAAACCGGCATCCCGCATTTTATAATTGATCTGGCGCCGGCCGATGCCCATTTCCACCAGTTTGGTAATTACCACATCAGCAGCATCCCGCATCACCATACCATTTAAAAATCCGGAGTTGGTAAGCGTTGCATCTTTGGTTGCGTTGGAGGTGGTTCCGTCAAAAGCATCGCCAATAATATTGGTAATGGGTATATTAAAATGTTTGGCAAAATCATAGTCACGCTGGTCGCCGCAGGGCACAGCCATAATAGCGCCGGTACCATAGCCCGCCAAAACGTATTCGGCAATCCACACGGGTATCTCGCGGCCATCAAACGGATTGATGGCATAAGCGCCAGTAAAGCAACCGGTAATTTGTTTTACTTCGGCCATGCGTTCGCGGTCGCTGCGGCTTTTTACGTATGCCAGGTATTCGTCAATCGCCTCCTTTTGATCAGGGGTTGTAATTTTTGCCACCAGTTCATGCTCAGGCGCAATTACCATAAAATCTACGCCAAAAATGGTGTCGGGCCGGGTTGTGTAAACGACCAGTTGTGGGTCGGAACTGCCGCTCACCCCCCTTTCTTTTAGAGTGGGACCCGAGGAAAGGTTAAAGCTTATTTCTGCTCCCTGGCTTTTGCCAATCCAGTTGCGTTGTTGTTCTTTCAACGATTCAGAAAACTCCACTTTTTCCAGTCCTTCCAGCAGGCGATCTGCATAAGAAGTAATGCGCAAATACCATTGCCGCATTTTCTTTTTTACCACGGGATGGCCGCCGCGTTCGCTGACGCCATTTACCACTTCATCATTGGCCAGCACGGTGCCCAGGGCTTCGCACCAGTTTACTTCGCCGAAAGAAGAAAATGCAAGGCGGTAATCCATCAGCAACTCTTGCTTGCGGGCATCTGTAAACGCATTCCATTCGGCTGCAGAGAAAATGGCTGGTGTACGACGGTTGATGGCTGATGTGCCTTGTGTTTCGAAAAGGTTGATTAATGAATCTATTTTTTCTGCCTTATTGGTGGCGGGGTTATACCAGCTTTCAAACAACTGCAGGAAGATCCATTGTGTCCATTTATAATAGGCAGGTTCGCTGGTGCGTATTTCGCGGCTCCAGTCGAAACTAAAACCAATCTTATCCAGCTGGCTGCGGAATGTAGCAATGTTTTTTTCGGTGGTTACGGCCGGGTGCTGGCCGGTTTCCAGTGCATATTGCTCGGCCGGCAAACCAAAACTGTCGTAGCCCATGGGGTGCAGCACATTGAACCCTTTGAGCCTTTTATAACGGGCATAAATATCCGAAGCAATATAACCCAGGGGATGGCCTACATGCAGGCCTGCGCCACTGGGGTAGGGAAACATGTCAAGCACATAAAATTTTGGTTTGGCGGAATCATTGCTCACTTTGTAAGCCTGCGTCTCTTTCCATTTTTGCTGCCATTCCTGTTCAATCTTTCTGAAATTGTATTCCATGATAACTATGCGGTTAATTGTTTTATTTTTTTAGTACCTAGCTGCGCCCGGTGCAAACAGATGACGCCCCGACAGGGCCTTTTGTTAGAGAAGACTTAAAAAGTATATTATATGCACTTCTTAGTGGTCTGCACCAAAATATTTTGCGGACTGCCATCGTTAAAGAGGCCGCAAAAATAGCAATTGTGCTGCAGAATCCGCTATTTTTGCCCCTTTCAGCATTGCTGCAGACCCATTAAAATCAACATAGTTATGGTGCAAATTGGCAAATCATCCAGCAAACGTTCCCAGCCTTCTTATTTCATGGCCATTTTGGGCGTGTCTTTAATTTTGATCATGCTGGGCGTACTCGGCTGGTTTGTCATCAATGCCAATAAACTGGGCCAGTATTTTAAAGAAAACGTGGAAGTAAGGGTGTATGTAAGGGAGAATGTGTCGGCCAAAGACAGCACTGCACTGGTAGAATACATTCAGACCCGCCCCTACGTGAAGTCGTCTGAATATGTGAGCAAGGAGACCGCCCGCCAGAAATACCTGGAAGACGGCAACAAAGACTGGGTGGGCGTTTTGCAAAACAATCCCCTGCCCGCCAGTATCAATTTTAAAGTAAAAAGCGATTACGCTGTTACTGATTCCATGCAAAAAATGCAGGCCGACCTGGTGCAAAACATTGCGGTAAGCGATGTGCAATACCCACAGTCGCTGGTGAGCAGTCTCAATAATATTATTCGTAAAATAAGCCTCGGATTGCTGGTATTGGCGGTAATTATTTCTGTGGCGGTGATTGTACTAATAGACAATACCATAAAGCTGGCCATGTTCAGCAACCGCTTCCTGATTAAAACCATGCAGATGGTAGGCGCCACCCGTAGTTTTATTGCCAAACCGATGAATATCCGGGCCATCATCAACGGTGCGTTGAGTGGCCTTATAGCCGTAGCCGTTATTATAGGGGTGATCATTTTTGCGGAGAAATGGCTGCCCGAAATCAGGGCCCTGCGTGACTATACCCTGCTTTCCATCCTTTTCATCTCTATTATTCTGCTGGGAATGGTCATCTCTTTTGTGAGCACCCACCGCAGCGTTGTTAAATACCTGAAAATGAAGCTGGACGACCTGTATTAGTCGTAAACCGCTGCCATTAACCGGGCGTTTAACGGTCACCAATAGCCCCTGCCCGACAGTTTTATTGACGGGGGTATTTCACGACGCAAGACTAACGATTCACGTTGAAAATTTGCTATATTGCAGCCCTAATAAATGATTTATGAGCGATAAAAAATCAAGCACCGTAAAAACATCGGACCCGCTTTTTACCCGTGAAAATTATATGTGGATGATTGCCGGCATCGTTGTAATTGCGCTGGGCATGTTTCTGATGAGTGGCGGTAAAAGTGATAACCCTGCTGTTTTTGATCAGAAGGAAGTGTACAGTACCACCCGCATTACAATTGCGCCGCTGGTTATCATCATTGGACTGGCACTGGAAATTGTGGCCATCTTCAAAAAGCCCAAAAGCAATGCGTAAAATGATTTATCATTAAATATTCAGTGGCGGTGAGCAATCATCGCCATTTTTATTTATGTTGCGCCAGTAAATCAAAACCGACACCTTATTTATGAATAGCATTCAGGCCCTCATTATTGCAATTATAGAAGGATTGACTGAATTTTTACCCGTTTCGTCAACCGGTCATATGATCATCGCCAGTTCGGTAATGGGTATTAGTAAAGATGATTTTGTAAAGTTGTTCGAAATTGCCATTCAGCTGGGCGCTATTTTATCCGTAGTTGTGTTATACTGGAAAAAGTTTTTTGATTTCAGCAAATGGCAGTTTTATATAAAGCTGATCGTGGCTGTAATTCCCGCCCTGGTTTTGGGCAAATTGTTATCGGATAAGATTGATGAATTGCTGGAAAGCCCGGCCACCGTTGCCGTTAGCCTGCTGGTGGGTGGTATTGTGCTGCTGTTTGTTGACAAGCTGTTTAAGAACCCGGTTATTACGCAGGAAAAAGACATCAGCTATGCAAAAGGTTTTATCATTGGTATATGGCAGTGCCTTGCCATGATACCCGGTGTAAGCCGTAGTGCGGCAAGTATTATTGGTGGTATGACGCAAAAATTAGACAGGCGTGTAGCCGCCGAATTTTCTTTTTTCCTGGCGGTACCTACCATGGCCGCCGCTACTGGTTATAAACTATTGAAAACCTATAAATCGCATCCTGAAATTTTAAAGGATAAGCACAACCTGATGATACTTGGTCTGGGTAATGTGGTAGCATTTATTGTTGCCATGCTTGCTATTAAATTTTTTATCGGCTATTTACAGAAATACGGGTTTAAACTTTTCGGCTATTACCGGATTGCGCTGGGGATTATTGTACTGGTGCTGATCTACAATGGCAGTATAAAGTAATGTGGAGACCGTGACAAATGCAGAAATCCGGCGAATGCGTTTACGTTTAATTACACATCAATAAATACGTTACCCGTTTCTGCATTTTCACATTGGCACATATTCATTCTTTCACCTTTTGCTTATGCAAACTGCCTCTAAAAAAGTAATCAACGGTTGGGCAATGTACGACTGGGCCAATTCGGTCTACAACCTGGTCATCACGTCCACTATTTTTCCGGCTTATTACGAAGCCATTACCAAACAAAGAATAGACGCAAACGGTACCGCCTACACCCGGTTCCTGGGAAGAGAATTTGTGAATACCTCCCTGTACAATTATGCGCTGGCCATCGCTTTTTTAATAGTGGCCATAATTTCGCCCCTGCTTTCTTCAATTGCCGATTACCGGGGCAACAAGAAGAGCTTTATGAATTTTTTTCTGACTATGGGCAGCTTTGCCTGTGTGTTGCTTTTTTTTCTGAATACGCATGATGGTAAAATCAATTCGGGTGTCTCCAATCTTGGGATGGGCATCTTGTGTATGATTGTTGCCTGTGTGGGTTTTTGGGGCAGCCTGGTGTACTACAATTCTTTTCTGCCCGAAATAGCAGCACCCGAAGACCGCGACCGTGTAAGCGCAAAAGGATTTGCCTATGGGTATATTGGCAGTGTAATACTGCAGGTAATTTGCTTTGTACTTGTTTTTTTTCCGCACCTGGTGGGTGGCAGCGATACTACCGGTGAAACCACCACCATTCAGTTCCGGCTGGGGTTTTTGCTGGTAGGCATCTGGTGGTGGGGATTTGGCCAGTTTTCATTGAGCCGCCTTCCAAAGTCGGTACCCGCCGGCAACCCTGCAGAAAGGCATTTTATTACAAACGGCTATAAAGAATTAAAGAAAGTAATCAGCCAGCTGCAGCACCTGCCGGTATTGAAACGTTTTTTGATATCCTTTTTCTTTTTTAACATGGGTGTGCAAACGGTAATGCTGTCTGCCGCATTGTATGGCAAAGGCGAGCTGGCAATACCCGATACCAACCTCATTGCTTCTATCCTTATTATACAACTGATTGCCATTCCCGGTGCGTACGTTATCTCGAGGGTATCCAACAAAACCGGCAACCTGGTGGCGCTGATGATTTGCGTGGCCGTTTGGATTGGCATTTGTATTGGCGGTTACCTGATACCGCGTGGTAATGTAAATGCATTTTATGTGATTGCATCCATCATTGGTTTTGTAATGGGGGGAATACAATCACTTAGCCGATCCACTTATTCTAAACTGATGCCCGAAACAAAAGACACGGCTTCTTTTTTTAGTTTTTTTGACGTAACTGAAAAAATTGCGGCCGTAATTGGATTGTTTGGTTTTGGTTTTATTACCGAGCTAACGGGCTCGCAAAGGGCCTCTGTACTGGCCTTGATGGTGCTTTTTATAATTGGATTTATATTGCTGCTATATACCAAAACGGCCGAAAAAGCAAATGAACAAAAGCAATGAAACTGTATACCATTGATACCGGCTTTTTTAAACTGGATGGTGGCGCCATGTACGGTGTAGTGCCCAAAAGCATCTGGAACAAACTGAATGCTGCCGATGAAAACAATTTGTGCAGCTGGGCGCTCCGCTGTTTATTGATAGAAGACGGCAATCGTTTAATACTGGTTGATACCGGCAATGGCGATAAGCAGGATGCAAAATTTTTTGGCCATTATCATTTGTATGGTGATGCCAGCCTGGAAAAATCTTTGCAGCAACACGGCTTCAGCAGCGATGCTATTACCGATGTTTTTTTAACCCATCTTCATTTTGACCATTGTGGCGGCGCCATTAAAAGAGAAGGCGATAAACTGGTGCCTGTATTTAAAAACGCCACTTACTGGAGCAATGAACGCCACTGGAAATGGGCTACCGAACCCAATGAAAGGGAAAAAGCATCTTTTCTAAAAGAGAATATTTTACCCATCAAAGAAAGTGGCCGGCTTAAGTTTATACCGGTGGGCAATGATGCTTCTTACATACAACCGTTTGCATCGGGTATTACGGAAAACCTGTCGGTGATTGTAGTTAGCGGCCATACCGATGCCATGATGCTGCCGGTGATAAAATACAAGAACAGAACGATTGTGTACATGGCGGATCTGCTGCCGTCTGTTGGACATCTGCCACTGCCCTATGTAATGGCTTACGATATGTTTCCCTTAACAACCCTGCAGGAAAAACGATCCTTCCTGAAAGATGCAGTGGAGAATGATTACATTCTTTTTTTTGAACATGACCCCATCACAGAATGCTGCACCGTGCAAATGACGGAAAAAGGAATCAGGCAGCGGGAAACTTTTACACTGAAAGAAATAGAATAGAACGCAGGTTTTTATGATTGCACAATACCATGTCAGCACACGTGTGGGTCTGACTATAGCGGTTATACAAAACCATACAGCGCACAACCATCCTAAAAACCTGCGTTCTCTTTATTTATAGGGTATGCCGGAATTTTATAATGGTGCTATTGCAGCAATCATTTTGTCTGCTTCTGGTTGTTTAAAATTGGTGATGGCCCCCATTTCGCAACTCAGGATATACCAGATACCGTCTTTTTGTATATCAACCCTTTTTATTGTATAGTCTTTAAAACGGGCAATGTCTCCGGTGGCCCCTTTTTTTAAAGCAGCTAAACCCTGTTGAAAATACCTTAACTGTACCAGGTTTGTAAATTTGAGGGTGGTCATGATGTCTGAATTGGCAGACTGCTGATCACGAAACTGAAGTACATAACAAGTATCGGATTCTTTGGTAACCCTTTGCAGGTTGATGGGCCATTTCTCTCCCTGCCTTAACTCTACAAGGCTGACGGTGGAGGTATTCACAATGGTAAATTGGGCTTTGGCGGCAAAGGGTAAGAGTAAGGCTAAATAAATCAGTTGTTTCATAGTGATACAATTTATGCTTGTTTTAAATGTGGCGTTTTAAATAAAAGTTGCACTACATGCTTACTGCAAAAAATGATACCGTCATTTTGGTCTTGTTAAAATTTTGATTCCCTGATGGTTTTGACCATCAGATCAGCCTCGGACTGCCTGAAATCGGTTAAGCCCCATTTTATCTGAAGTATATACCAGGTGCCTTCGTATTTCTTATCGGCTCTTTTAACGGAATAATCTTTAAACCTGGCAATATCTCCGTTGTTACCTGTTTTTAATATTGACAGCGCTTTTTCAAAATATTTTAATTGCGACAAGTTGGAAAATGGCAATGTATCCATGACCACGCTGCTCAATACTTGTGCATCACGAAATTGAAGTGAATAAGAAGTGTCGGATTGCTGAATCGTTCTTTCTAATTGTATCGGCCATTGGCCAGAACGTATTTCAATAGGACTATGAGTTGATTCGGAGATGCCGGGCATCCCGCCGTTACCGGCAAAAGGAATCATTAGCAGGCTTAAATAAAATTTTTTCATACAAATATTGGAATGGTAAGATAGAATGATATATTAATAAATGCAATATAAAGCTCCGATCAAAAAACACGTATTTGTCCTAAGGGAATCTCCTTGCTGAAAATGAAATCATTAGGTTATTTACTAAAAACCGACGGCTTTGGGTGTGGTTTTTTTGCCGGATGGTATGGAGTCTGCGGATCAGGAAAGATTTGCTGTAAAAGGGTGCGACGCAAGAATGCTAAGCGGAGATCAAATGCCGGGCTCAAAAAAAAGATGAATTAATGATAGGCCCGTGCTTATCTGACAGAAACCAGCGAAGACAAAGGATAGCGCAAATTGTGGTAACTCATCATGTCTACTTTTATGCTTCCAACGCTGATGGGGCTTTCTACGCGTAAAGGCAGGTGATTGGCATCATCGCTTACCCAAACCATCATTTTTTCACCACCTTCAAAAATGGTTCCTTTTACCAGCAATGGTTTAAATTTTATTGCCCTGAATTTGCCGTATTTGGTTTTGATCACTTCTTTGCCCAGGTAACGGATGTACAAATCGTATTTCTCGTTGTCCATAAACATTGTAAATGGAATCTTGTCTTCCGGTTTGTATTTATTGAAATCGATATTGCGGGCATAGAAAATAGCGCTTACCACATCCTGTACGCAATTGGGTACTTTAAAAACACCTTCGTTGGTAACGGCCGTACCTGTTTGGTGATTGAATGTTACATTCTCGTTTTTGCGGTAACTGCCTTCTTCTACATGCCGCAAAAATTTTACGGGCAGCAATGTAGCTGTATCAACAAAGGTTTCGTATTTGTCGCGCACCCTGAAAAAACTATCGTAAAAACTATAGGTCTTGCCTTCGCCGGTAATGTGGTAAACCGGTTTATTGTTGAAATGTTCCTGGCTTACATTAAAACTGGCTTCGCCCGCTGCTATGTAAACACCCAGGGTATAATACACTTTAAAAACACTTTGCTCGCCCGCCTGGAATGCCGAATTACGGATGCCGCAAAATTCATCGCCGGCATTCATTGCAATACAGCAAAGGAGCAGCAGGATTAGGAATAGAGGTCGCTTCATTTATCTGAGAATATTTTAAGGCCTAAAAATAAAAGACTACCTGCCAGCGCCGGTATTACCAGGTTTATAAACCAGATAGCCGTAGCGGCCCCCACAATACCAAACTTGTTTGTACTAACCAGCGCAAACAATAACAGGCTTACCTGTCCGCGAATGCCTGCTTCTGCCAGTGCAATTGTTGGAGTAATGGCAAGAATCAGGTACAGGACGCTGATGAGCCAAAAGGAATGCCAAATGGCCACTTCCACATCAAACAATTGCAGCAGTAAGATATATTGAAAAACAAAAATGATATAACGCAGCAGCGAAAGACCAATTGTTCTTAACAAAATTGTAACAGGAAGATCTTCAATTATAGTGATATGCTGTACAAAATTTCTTGCTTTTGGCAATTTTTCTACCCATTTTATAATTTGTCCCAGCCTGAAGTACAACAGAAACAAGAAAACCGTTACCAGCACCGTTCCCCAAAGCAGTACCCGAATCCAGATGGCGTAGCCGGCAATGCCTCCCACGGTTGCCTTGTTTAGCAATAAAAAGATCAGTCCGCCCACACCCATCAGCAGTGTTACAATCAGCTGGCTGAAACTGCCGATAATTGTCAATGAGAATGCTTTCCAGCGATGCCCTTCATGCACATACAATACCCTACCGCCGTATTCACCAATACGGTTGGGTGTGTTCATTGAAAAGGCAAGCCCGGCCAGCACGGCTTTAAATGCACTGAAGAAACCAAGGGCTTCAACGGGTTGTATCAATACCTGCCACTTTCTTGCTTCCAGCCCCCAGTTTACCGGCACCAGCACCAAAGCCAGGTAAATCATCCACGCCTGGTTGCCCGTTACCGATAGTTTCAGGTTGTGCAGTGCTTCCTGCAAATGAGGTTGTGTTTTTACCTGCTGGTAAATAACATAAGAAAACCAGATGAATAAAAGCGGGCCCAATCCATAATTGACCAGTATTTTGATATTTTTGTTTTTAATAAACATCTTTTCAAAAATAACAGTTCCTTTTTGCATACAAGGTCTAAAATAATTTTGGGAATCGACCCCGGTACCGTAGTGATGGGTTATGGCCTGATTGCCGTACAAGGCAATGCGATACGGGTATTGGAGATGGACGTATTAAAACTGGGAGGCAAGAAAGATATTTACGAGCGCCTGGAAATTATACACAGCACTGTTTGCAAACTTATTGTTACCCATCGCCCGCAACTGTTTGCCATTGAAGCCCCCTTCTTTGGCAAAAACGTGCAAAGTATGTTAAAGCTCGGCAGGGCGCAGGGTGTTGCCATTGCCGCAGCCATGCAGAACGGCATACCGGTAACGGAATATTCTCCCAAAAAAATCAAGCAATCGGTTACGGGCAATGGCAATGCTGACAAACAACAGGTATGGAAGATGCTGCAGCATATTTTGCAACTGGCAGATGCCGATATTAAATACTACGATGCCTCCGATGCGCTGGCTGTAGCATTGTGTCACCACTATCAAACCAAGTCGGCCGTAAAGCCATCAACGACTGCTGCAGTTGCCAAAAAAACAAAAGGCTGGGATGCATTTGTTGCCCAAAACCCCGGCCGCATTAAAAAGAAATAATTGCTTATCTTCCTTTACCTGCCCTGCCAACCGGGCTTCCACGTTTAACCCTTTTTTAAAAGCACCCTAAAATTACCAGATGAAATACCTGTACCGTTTTTCAATGATGGCATTTGTATTACTGGCAGCAACCAGGGCTATTGCGCAAACACCGCAACAAAAAATTACCCGGTTCTGCAAAGCCAATGAAAAAGCCATCATTGGTGAATACATCCGGTTTTTATCGTTGCCCAATGTTTCGGCAGATTCTGCCAACATGCCACTGAATGCGGCGTTTATTGTGCAGATGATGCAGCAACGCGGCATAGCGTCCAGTTTATTACAAGGCAAAACACCGGGTGTAACGCCTGCTGTTTTTGGCGAGATAAAAGTACCCGGCGCCACAAAAACCATTGCATATTATGCGCATTACGACGGCCAACCCGTAAACCCAAAACAATGGGCTGCGGGACTGGAACCTTTTAAACCCGTTTTTATAACGGCACCGCTTGAACAAGGTGGTACTGTTGTGGACTATAAAACCGGCGACAGTATCCCTGCAAACTGGCGTTTAAGCGGCCGCGGCAGTTCAGACGATAAAGCCGGCGTAATGGTGATCCTGAATGCTTATGATGCGCTGGTAAAAAAGGGTATCAAAATAACACAAAACATAAAATTCTTTTTTGAAGGCGAAGAGGAAGTTGGATCCCTGCACCTGGGAGAAATTTTTGAAAAAAACAAAGACAGGCTGGCGGCAGATCTTTGGGTGATTGTGGATGGGCCCAGGCATGTATCCGGTAAAAAAATGGTGGGCTTTGGCGTAAGGGGCGATACGCATATGGACCTTACCGTGTATGGCCCCAAACGCCCGCTGCACAGCGGTAACTATGGCAACTGGGCGCCCAACCCTGCCATGATGCTGGTACAATTGCTGGCGGGTATGAAAGATGAAAAAGGCCATGTGCTGGTGAAGGGATTTTATGATGATGTGGTGCCCGTTAGCGCAGCAGAAAAACAGGCCATTGCCAAAATACCCAATATTGAAGCCACCCTGCAAAAAGAACTGGGCATTCCGCAGCCCGACGGCGATGGCCAGCCTTTTCTTGAATTGCTGATGCAACCCACCTTAAATATAAATGGAATACAGAGCGCCAATACGGGCAAGTTGGCCGCCAATATTATTCCAACCATTGCAAGCGCCACTTTGGATTTGCGGCTGGTTTTGGGCAATGATGCCGAACGCCAGACACAAAAAGTAAAAGATCATATAGCGGCCAGGGGATACCACATCATAGACCATGAACCCACTGATGCAGAAAGGGCGCAATATGCCAGGCTGATAAAAATTATTGCTGGCAGTGATGGCTACAATGCACAACGCACACCCATGGATTTGCCCGCTGCGCAGCCTGTTATTAAAGCCATACAATCAACCGTCGATTACCCCGTGGTGCTTTTGCCTTCCAGCGGTGGCAGCCTGCCCTTGTATTTATTTGAAAAACAACTGGGCGCAAAAGTGATCAGTGTACCGGTTGTGAATTATGACAATAACCAGCATGCAGAAAATGAAAATGTAAAAATCAGCTATTTATACGAGGGGATTGAGACGCTGGCTGCGATAATGAGTATGTAAGTCCCGGTTTTTCTATTACAGTAAAAGTTTATGGAGGTCCGATTGGCTATAGCTGCGACACAATTTTTTGCTGCACTGCTTCAAATGTTTCGGGAGATAATTTTAGTTTGGCTTTTTTAAAATCCATATCCTGTAAGGAATCGATGGGGATTAAATGGATATGCGCATGTGGTACTTCCAGCCCAATTACAGTAAGGCCGCAGCGGTTGCAGTCAAATGCTTTTTCAATGGCATGGGCAATGGGTTTTGCAAACAACAATATGCGGGCCAGGTAATCGCCGGGCAGGTCAAAAAATTTATCCGTCTCTGTTTTTGGAATAACAAGTGTATGCCCTTCGCGCAAAGGGGCAATGTCAAGAAAAGCAAAGAAATATTCATCTTCGGCAATTTTATAGGAAGGAATCTGTCCGGCAATGATTTTAGAAAAGAGGGTCATAACAATTTTTTATATTTTGCTAAATGGCTGATTGAAACAGAAAGCATAGGTGAAAAGGCAAAGTTAAACCTAAACCAATTCAGTAAAAACGATAGCGCCGGAACGCATAAAAAAAGCCGGAAAAATTCCGGCCCTTGCAAAAGGTAATACAATACTTTATTCCTAAGCAGATATGCTTTCTACTTTAAATTTGACAACGCCTGCAGGCACGTTTACGTCTACCACATCGCCTACTACTTTGCCCAGCAGCGATTTGCCAATGGGTGAAGTAACAGAAATCTTGCCCAGTTTCAAATCGGCTTCTTTTTCAGAAACAATCTGGTAGCTGACCTGCTTTTTTGTAGTGAGGTTTACCAGCGCTACTTTGGTAAGGATGCTTACTTTGGAAGTATCGATGGTATTGGTATCAACAATACGCACGTTGGCAAGGTCGCTCTCCATTTTTTTAAGCCTGGCTTCCAAAAGGCCCTGGGCTTCTTTGGCGGCATCGTATTCAGCATTCTCTTTTAAATCACCTTTTTCCCTGGCTTCTGCAATGGCTTTGGAAGCGGCGGGGCGGTCAACCGTTTTCATACGCTGCAGCTCTGCTTTCAGTTGCTCCAGCGTTTCTTTTGTCACATAAATTACATCACTCATAACACTTTCTTTGATTAGTGAACAGAAAAAAATAACAACGCCCCAGATGTGTTACTGAAGCGTTGCCATATTTACGAAGATACGAAATTTTTGGGCCGAAAATCACGGGCTTTTTAAGGCCAATTTAATGCCCGGTGCGGCTGATAAGGATGCTTGTCGGGGCCATTTGTTGACAATAACAAGCATGTATTTAATACCCCGGGCCGCTTGCTGCCCGCTATTCGCGAACAAAATTGTACGCGTAGGTATAGCTGCCCGTTGTATAAACCGCTTTGAAACTTGTGCCGCCATTGTAATCGTTGTCGTCAAAAACCCAGTCGGCGGCCGGGTTGCCATTGCCTGCTTCATAGAGCTGTATGGAAAAAACATTGTGGTAACCCTCCCGGTAATGGCCATTGCCATCGTAATAGCCATCGGTTACCGGGTACATGTTCCAGCTGCCATGCAATGCCCCAAGTGCATCGCTGTAGGAAAGATCGCCATTTGATTTAAAAACAAAAGTACCGCTTTCATAACCCGTGCTAAAGGTTTGCCATTTATAAGCATCATACCGTTCGGCACTTTGCAGGTACCACCTGCCGGTTAATGCAGGAACATAGGGTGCATCCACGTATTTGCGGCAAGAAGAAGCCAGCAGCATGATTAACCCGGCAGATAAAACAAGGAGTAGATTTCTTTTCATAATAATGAGTTTACTATAACTCATTCAAAAGCGTACCGGATGATGATAAGCAAGTGTTAAAACGCAGTGTGCGTAGTGAGAAGTGCGCCGTCAGTCGTGAGCAGGCCGTATTTATAAAAAACTTAACCATTGCCCGTTAAACCATTGTACAAAAAGTAAAACAGGCGGATGTTCTCCCGCATCCGATCGCAGTTCCCGCTCATATTGGCCCCGTGCCGCCGCACCCGAATGTCCAGTTCACCATCACCACGCTGCAGCCCATGTGGCGCCAGAGCGATGGATTGGCACAGGCCGCCTTCGAATATTGTCTGTCGGCGCGTTACTGGTGTGCCGTGCTGGCACGCCTC
>Ga0209069_10000904_pt1 | contig 14517 bp, 11 predicted proteins | sample Str013_2_FD_187202 | JGI IMG/M metagenome (GOLD analysis project Ga0209069, IMG submission 187202) | Freshwater sediment microbial communities in response to fracking from Pennsylvania, USA - Straight Creek_MetaG_SC_2013 (SPAdes) (version 2) | ecosystem: Environmental > Aquatic > Freshwater >...
GAATTAGGTAGAATAAGTGCATAAGAAATCCAGTAATAATTGAATGTCACGAAGGGCGATGTCATCAAGTTAAAGATATATCACCCTGTCAGCGCAATGTTATTTAGTTAAGAGCGGTTGGTGGCGACACCAACCGCGGTGTGCCCATGGCGGGTGTCCCCACCCGCCACATAAAATCCTTAACTAAATGACATTGCGCTGACGGGGTGACGCTTAACAGGACTAAATTTGTGCTTAGTAAATCATTTTAATCAGAAGTTCTTATGAATTCATACGGATTGAATTCAATAAAATCTGCAACTTTTACTGTAACCGATTTTACTTTTCCATTCACAACAGTGAAAGGAAAAATAGCTTTGCTGAATTCGGGATCAGTAAATATTGCATAGAAACGATTGCCATTCAGTGATTGCAGCTTCGCATACATATTTGGGTGATGAGAAAATTTCATCCGCAACTCTCCATTTTCTTTTATTACACGCATGTTGCCATATACATTGTTGAAATAATTTCCGGTATATGCGGATAAAGGAAGAGCAGGTTTCAAGTTCATTGCCGCCGAATCGCTCAACTGCTGTTCTTTTTTTGCGAAAACTTCGTTATTTTCCTTAAAAGACTTCAGGTACACTTTGCTGTAATCACGATAGGGTAATTTAAGATAAGCATCTACGATCTCCCACTTCAATGCTTCAAATAGTTCGTTTTGATCAGTATTGGTCAAAACTATAATGCCTAATTTTTCTTCGGGGATCATGGTTACGCTGCTAACAAATCCATTCACACCGCCGGTATGCGACACTATTTCCCTTCCTTCATATTCTTCCAAAAAAAGCCCAAGCCCATATAAAGCAAAATGTCCTTTATTAAACATTGTACCTCCATTGCCCAAGATAGAATGGGGTTTTCTTATTTCAGCGATAGCAGATGCAGGTATGATTTGCATGCCATTGAGTTTCCCCATATTCAATTGCATAATGACCCATTTGCTCATATCATTGACCGAGGAACTGATACTGCCTGCAGAAGCAAGATTGTCAATCAGGCAATATGGAATTCTAATCAGTTTGCCATCAACAATGGTGTGCGCTGTAGCTTTATTGGCGGCACTGGGTATATCTTTGCTAAGCGCCAGCGTGCTGGTCATCCCCAGTGGTATGAATATTTTTTCTTTGATAAAATTTTCCCAGGATGAGCCGGTAACTTTTGGAATAATTTCTCCTGCAGTTAGAAATGCAGCATTGGTATAGCCCCATTTGGTACGAAAAGGATATGTTGCTTTGATGCGACTCATTTTTTCAATCACTTCTTTTCGTGTAAGGTTACTTGTCCAATAGGTAAAATCGCCCTGGAAGGTTTCGAAGCCGATGCGATGGCATAAAAGATCACGAACAATGGCCTGTTCACCGGCGGCTTTATTGTCTAACTTAAATTCGGGTACCCATTTGGTTACCTTATCATCCAATGATAATTTTTTTTCTGCATCCAGCATGGCCAATGCAGTTGCAGTAAAAGCCTTTGTGTTAGAGCCAATCATAAACAAGGTATTTGCATCTACTTTTTCGTTGCCACCCATTTCTTTTACCCCATAACCTTTTGCTAAAACAACTTCACCATCTTTTACAATACAGACAGCAATGCCTGGAATTTCCCAGTCTTGTAAGGCCCTGCTGACATAGGTATCCAGGCTGTCGTTGATAAACGGGGGTATTTCTTTTTGAGAAAAAGCATTTACCTGAATAAAAAGCAGGATAATAATTTTTTCGAAGTGATATTTATATTTGCTCATTTGATATCTTTTTATATTTATAAATCTTCCCGTTATAATGATTTAATTGCTGGATATATTTTTATCATTTGGATGAACCTTTTTTGCAAGCCCTTTTTCATATCTTTTTCGTATAAGAATCATAAATAAGGGAATAAGCATAGGTAAATACACCGCATACCGTACATCAATTAAATAAGCGACTGGTAACATCATCAAAAATAAAAAAGGTACAATTAACGACCTCCATTTAATCATTTGTACAAACTCTTTTCCCGGTATGCCATGTGAAATATTAGTTTTTGGATTACTTATATAACTCCAGAGCCAATAATTAGTAAAGCCAGTTAAAGTAATATTTATCGAGTATACCGTCATAGGAACCTTCAATTGCCTTTCGAACATGATAGTACCTGTATATTCACTGTACAGCCCGGTACTAAAAGGCATGATGATGATTGTTAGTAAAAAATACAGGTTCAGCCAAAGTAACTTTCGATCATGGCTTATTACAAATCCAAATATTCGGTGGTGGATTGTCCAATACAGACCAATCAGGAAAAAACTTACCAGGAATCCCAGGAATTTAGGAATTAGTTTGATGAGTTCTTCCGATAATAAGTGATCAGTGACTTTCTCGTTGAATTCCGGAACCCTTATTTCCAGTATCAGCAAGGTAATGGCAATTGCGAATACAGCGTCGCTAAATAAGATCATTCTTTCGAGCTGAAATTCTTTTTTTAATTCCCTTTCAAAATGGTCCATGAGCTTCTGAGTAAAATGATTAGACAGTTTAGCTACTGATTTTTAGTTTTTGATTTACTTGCACAGTTAGCTAATCATTTATTGCCTGGTATACCAATGCTTTGAATTTATCAGATAAATCACCATGACTGTTTGGCGCAATTTGCGTCATGACCAGAGCCGTGATTTTTTCTTTTGGATCGGCCCAGTAAGTGGTGCTGAAATAACCGCCCCAGTCAAATGTATTTACATTATTGGGGCTGTGGCTGCTTCCGGCTTCGGTAACGATCTCGAAGCCGAGCCCGAATTTATTTGCACCAAGGTTCAGGTCACCGATCTGGTTCATTGTCATCATGCGCACGGTGCTCCTTGATAAAATTCTGTTGCCATTGTAAGTTCCGCCATTCAAGAACATTTGCAAAAAAACGGCATAGTCGTAAGTGGTTGATGACAGTCCGGCACCGCCTGAATAATAAGTTCCCGGTCTGTTGGGATAATCCGAATGCAGGCCATCGCCCCCATCGGGTCTTTTCATGATATGTTGCAAGGAATCTTCTGTGTATAAAGTAGCAAGGCGATTGTGTTTTTCGGTAGGGATATAAAAATAAGTGTCATGCATGCCCAGCGGCTCAAAAATTCTTTTCTTAAAAAAATCATTTAAAGACATTCCTGAAAGCACTTCTACCAGGTAACCCAATACATCCGTATTTAATCCGTATGTCCATTTTTCACCCGGCTGATGAGCGAGGGGCAATCTTGCAAGTTTTTTTATTTCCGAGCCAAGTGTTTTGTTTTCTGTTCCGATTCCGGAAGGGATGCCTTGCTTTGCATAGATGGCGGTCATTTTTTGGCTGCCGATAATTGCATAATCAATTCCGGAAGTATGGGTAAGCAGGTCGCGGATGGTAACCTCTCTTTTGGCGGGAACCGTTGTATAGGAAGAATCTGTTTCATTGAATTTGTCCAGTACCTTCGGGTTTTTGAATTCGGGAATATATTTTGAGATAGGATCATCCAATAAAAATTTCCCTTCTTCATATAATATCATCACTGCAGTGCTTGTAATTGCCTTGGTCTGTGACGCGATACGAAAAATCGCATCTCTTTTCAGGGGTGTTTTCTTCTCTATATCATCATACGCGACGCCTTTGTAGTAAGCTATTTTTCCATCATGCACAATGATTGCAGCGGCACCTGCGATCCATTTGTTATCGACATATTGTTGGATCAGGTTATCAATTCTTTTTAGGCGCTCCGACGACATTCCGGCTGCTTCCGCTTTTGCCTCCGTCAATACCTGTCGGGTTGTTGTTTGTGCTGAAAGTGTTATGACATGGATCACTATGATCATGCAAACGAAAAAAGATTTTTTCATGAACAGTTGTTTTAGATGTGGGAATTGAGATACAAGATACAAAAGCTCAAAGATTAATGTGCAGATGTCTGAACCGGGATTGAACTTCTGATTTAAATGGTTAAGTATGTAAAACTTATTTATTGCGCACGGAGCTATAAGAGAAAAGGAGCGTATTCTCTTTTTCTCTTATAGTTCCGTGCGAAAACCTCACATATTAAATCAGAAGTTCATTGCCTTATTTCTCTGCCGCCCCTCTGTTTAATTCCCCTGTATTCTTTAGCAGCCAATTTAATGTAATCATAAAATTCATAATCAGATGTGGTCTGGGTAAACTCGTAGGAGGGCCTGTATTTAACCATGAAGGAATCGAGATCATTGCCGTCGAAGCGTGTTATTTTTTTTACAATTGACCGGTTAAAGCGATGATCAATAAAACTTTCTTCTTCTTCTTCCAGTAATCTTCTTTGAAAAGCAAGCATGCGCCTTTTTTTATCAAAGCGGAAAATATTGATCAGGGCATCAAGATCAAGCCCTACACCCAATCCACCGGATGACGGACTGGTAAGTGCGAGCCCGGGTTTTTTATAATCAAATACCTTTTGATAATCCTTCCTGTTTTGCAAGGAATCCATATGATAGTTCCGGGGAGTAATGCGCACCTCATTCAACTCTCCGTTTACATGCAAAGCGATATCAAATCCCGTCACCTTATTCATTGTACTAACAGGGAATTTCATGGTCGACTTTCCAAGGTAAGAAAATGAGAGGGAGTCGGTATCATTCACTACTATTACATAATTGCCATTCGAATCTGTAATGGTTCCTTTGCCGGAACTACTTACAACACTTACCGCTTCAAGAGGTTTTGTTCTATACATATTAAATACGACGCCTCTTATTGTTACCTGTTGCCCCGCAGCATCCTGCCTTGAAAGCAAGAGCAAAATGAATAGAAAAAAAGGTAAAATGTTGTATAAAAAATAGCGCAAAAGCAATGGTTTAATCTGTGATATTACTATCAATAATGCAAAAACTAAGTTTCATGATTATTTTTTAACTATATTTTGCATTCCAATCAATTCACCGATCACCCTGGGGAAATGTGCATGTTCAAGCTTATGAATTTTCTCTGCGAGTGAATCGGCCGTATCGGTTTCCGTTACAGGGCATTTAGCCTGGAAAATGATACGACCATGATCGTATAATTCATCCACGTAATGAATGGTGATCCCACTTTCTTTTTCTTTAGCAGCGATCACCGCTTCATGCACATGCTGTCCATACATCCCCTTTCCACCATATTTAGGTAATAATGCCGGATGTAAATTGATGATCCGGTTTGGATAAGCACGGATCAATAACTCTGGGATCTTCCATAAAAATCCTGCGAGTACAATAAGATCAATTTTTTTTTCTTTCAGCTCAGGGATATAGGCATCTCCCATAAAAAATTTTTCCTTTTCAAGAATAATGAAAGGGATTTTTTCTTTATTGGCGATATTCAGCACGCCTGCACCTTGTTTGTTGCAAATGATCAACTCAACCTTAACCTCAACCTCGGCCTTAGATGAGGTTGAGGTTAAGGTTGAGTGAAAATGATCGATTATCTTCTGTGCATTGCTGCCTTTTCCTGAAGCAAAAATCGCAATCCTGGTGACTGAATTGGTTGCTTCCATAATCATTTTATCACTTGAATTTTGGCAGGCATGCTATAAATTATTTTTTGTTTTTTGCAAAGATGTATTAAAAAATTGACTATTGCAGTGTGCTGAAATGGAGCTGTTTCATTTGACAATTTCGCTGACAAAAACATGACGCGCAAAAATTCGAAGAAAGCATAATCAGCTGAAATGCAGGCCAGATAAGGGAAAAAAAATTTTCTGCATGTTGATATTTTGTTGATTTCCTGACTTATTTTTGCACCCAACTCAGAAGATTTTTTCATATTTATACAACAGACTGTATATATGCTTCATTACAGACTAATTGCAAAATTTTTTCTCTATATCCTTCTTATTACGGCGGTTTCGATCAATGGTTTACAGGCACAGGATGGAAAGGGTTTGTTTCAGGCAAACTGCGCTTCCTGCCACAACCCGATCAAACAGGTTACCGGTCCTGCGCTGAAAGGTATTTCAGGCAGGGTTCCCGACAAAAAATTATTGCACGCGTGGATCAGGAATAATTCAGCGGTACTGGCAACAGGGGATAAATATTTTAATGATCTCTACAACCAGTTTAGCAAAACACCGATGAATACATTTCCCGGCCTGAGTGATGGAGAAATAGATGCCATTATCAAGTATGTTGAAACATATCCGGACCCCAGCACTGTTAAAGGAGGTCCTGAAACATCGGTCGGCAAGGCACAGGAAAGCGATAACAGTTTATTATATGGAATACTTACGCTAATACTTGCTGTGATTATGCTGGTACTGCTTCAGGTAAACAGCAATCTCAAAAAACTTTCCGACGATAAAGAAGGTATTCCTGCGATGGAGCCCATACCCTTTTACCGCAATAAATTTTATATCACTTTTGTTGTACTGATCTTATTTGTTGTGGGTGGATATTATGTTGTAGAAGGAGCCATTGGCCTGGGGCGCACACAGAACTATCAGCCGGAACAACCCATTTTTTATTCACATAAGGTACATGCAGGCACCAACCAGGTTAGCTGCCTGTATTGTCATGGAGGCGCCTGGGAAAGTAAACATGCAGGTATTCCGTCTTTGAATGTATGTATGAATTGTCATGCAGCCATCAATGAATATAAAGGCGACGCACTTTACAGGGAGGATGGCTCAACGGTCGATGGGAATGCGGAAATTCAAAAATTATACAGCTATACAGGATATGATGCCAAGTCGGGCAAGTATTCTCAACCTGGCAAAGCCGTTGAATGGATAAAGATCCACAACCTACCCGATCATGTATATTTTAATCATTCGCAGCATATACGTGCAGGCAAAGTGCAATGCCAAACATGCCATGGAAACATTACGGAGATGAATGAAGTGAAGCAGTTTGCTGAACTGAGCATGGGATGGTGCATCAATTGTCATCGTACTTCCAAAGTTGATTTTCCGGATTCAACCGGCGCCGGAAATAAGTTCTATAGCATTTATGAGAAGTTCCATAATGACCTGAAGTCGGGTAATATGGATAGCGTTACCGTTGAAAAGATCGGAGGCACAGAATGTCAGAAATGTCACTACTAATTAAGATAATGTGGAATTGTGAGGATGTGGAAATGTGAAAATATGCAAGCTACTAGCTCCGACCTTCAAGGCGGAAAAAAATAAATTTTCAAATCAGAAGATACATGAGCGATAAAAAGTACTGGCAAAGTTTTGGAGAGTTAAGTGAAAGCGAAGCATTTCAACAATCGACCCAAAATGAATTTCATGAGGAATTGCCGCTGGATGGTCTGGATGGCAAAGGCCTGCTTGATGCTAAAACTCCGCGGAGAGATTTCCTGAAATATTTAGGATTCAGTACTGCAGCAGCAGCGCTGGCTGCCAGTTGCGAATCGCCTGTAAAAAAAGTTATTCCTTACGTTAATAAACCAGAGGAATTAATTCCTGGTGTTGCAAATTATTATGCAACCACGTACATGTCCGGTGGAGATGCCATACCGGTCGTAGCAAAAGTAAGAGACGGAAGACCTATTAAAATAGAAGGAAATGAACTGTCCTCTTTCACAAAGGGAGGAACATCTGCAAGTGTACAAGCTTCCGTGTTGGATTTATATGATACTGCCCGCCTGCGCTACCCGGTTCAGTTGGTAAATGGCACCGCGCAGGAAGTAAGCACTTTTGAAGCATTCGATAAAATGACCGCTGACGCGATGGGATCATTGAATGGATCGGTTGTACTGCTTACCAGTACGATCAATTCACCTACAACCAAACAGGTCATCGGCGAATTTCTTGCAAAATATCCCGGCAGCAGGCATATACAATATGATGCGGATTCATACAGCGGTCTGTTACTGGCCAATGAAGCTACCTATGGAAAAAGAATCATCCCTTCTTATCATTTGGACAATGCAAAAGTAATTGTCAGCCTGGGCGCCGATTTTCTTGGAACCTGGTTGTCTCCTGTTGAATTCGGATGGCAATATGTACAGGGAAGAAAGATTGATGAAAAGAATCCTGTGATGAGCAAACATTACCAGTTTGAAAGCATGCTCTCGATGACTGGTGGCAATGCGGATGACCGTTATACACATCGTCCTTCAGAAACCGGTGCCGTAGCACTGGCTCTATTAGCAGAACTCGGTGGTTCGGCTACACTCACTGCGCCATCTCTCAATAATAAATTAAAAGCCGGCATCAGCAAAGCGGCAAAAGATTTGGCAGCCAATAAAGGCAAGGCGCTTGTAATTTGCGGAAGCAATGATCCAAACATTCAGATCATTGTTAATGCCATCAATGAAGTAATTGGTGCAAACGGAACAACAATTAATTGGAGCAACCCCATTCAAACCCGCCAGGGAATTGATAGTGATATGAATGCACTGGTGGCAGATATGGAAGCAGGAAAAGTTGGCGCGTTGCTGGTTTATAACGTAAATCCTGTTTTCGATTATCACGATGCGGAAAAATTCAAGACGGCGCTGCAAAAAGTAAAGACTACCATTTCCTTCAATGATCGCCTGGATGAAACAACAGAATGGTGCAAATATGCAATACCTGCTCCGCATTTCCTGGAAAGATGGGGCGATGCTCAACCCAAAGCTGGGCATATCAGTATGATGCAACCTACCATTGCACCATTATTTAAAACAAGGGCATTTGAAGATTCTTTATTAAAATGGAGCGGGAACAATAATTCATACGAAACTTATTTCCAACAATATTGGATTGGAAAACTTGGCGGATTGGAAGCTTATGAAAAAGCTTTGCAGGACGGAGTGGTTGAACAACCAGCATCCGGTGCAATCAATGCTTCATTTAATAATGCTAAAGTAGCAGAAGCCGCAACTGCAATTGGTGCAATGAAAAAAGGCGGCAACCTGGAATTGATTTTATACCAGACAGTGGCCATGGGCGTGGGCAATCAATCCAACAATCCCTGGTTATTGGAATTGCCTGATCCTATAACCCGTGCAAACTGGGACAATTATGCCGTTGTATCTCCCAAATTCTTAAAAGACAATTGGGGAATTGATCTTAGTGATCGTCGCCAGGCCGATAAATTCGAAGTGCATCCGGAAAGACAGGTTATTAAAATCAAAGCAGGAGGAAAAGAAATTAGTTTGCCCATCCTGCCGGTTCCGGGTACACCCAATGATGTAATCGCGATTGCCGTCGGTTTTGGAAGGCAAAGTGCCAAACCCGAAAATACCGGCGCTTATATCGGAAGAGCAACTGTAGGAGCAGGAAAAAATGCGTTTCCACTGGTTGGTTTCAATGGAACCACTATTGAATGGAGCGTTGCAGATATTTCATTCGAAAAAACGAATGAAATGTACCAGGTTGCGCAGGTACAAACGCATAGTTCTTATGAAGGTCGTACAGAAGTGATAAAAGAAATGACGCTCGAAGATTTTCGCAAGTCGCCAAATGAATTATTAGAAGAAAGAGAAAAAGAATTGAAACCTTATGGCGGATTGGAAGGTTTCGAAAAAGAAGGAACATTGTATGGAGTGTATGATAAGCCCGGCATCCATTGGGGCATGTCAATCGACATGAACTCTTGTTATGGTTGCGGAGCCTGCGTGGTGGCATGTCATGCTGAAAATAATGTGGCAGTAGTAGGTAAGGCCGAAGTATTGCGCTTTCATGATATGCACTGGTTGCGCATTGACCGTTATTTCAGCGGCAACCTCGAAGATCCTGATAATATTCAAACAGTGTTCCAACCTATGTTGTGCCAGCATTGTGACAATGCGCCCTGCGAAAATGTATGTCCCGTTGCTGCGACTAACCATAGTAGTGAGGGGTTGAATCAAATGGTATACAACCGTTGTATCGGAACAAGATATTGCGCCAATAACTGCCCTTTCAAAGTGCGTCGTTTCAACTGGGCCGATTATACCGGGGCCGATAGTTTCCCCAATAACCAGGATGAACAGGGGGTTGGTAAGCTGGACGAAGCCGTGTTTATGATGAACGATGATTTAACCAGAATGGTTTTAAATCCTGACGTAACTGTTCGTTCCAGGGGCGTGATGGAAAAATGTTCTTTCTGTGCACAAAGATTACAGGATGGGAAATTAAAAGCAAAAAAAGAGAATCGCCCGTTAAAAGATATGGAAGATGTGAGAACAGCATGCCAGCAGGCTTGTCCCGCCAACGCAATTGTTTTCGGAAATGTAAACGACAGCCAGAGTAATATCAGTAAGACAAGAGTGGAGAATAAGCAGCGCCTGTTTTATGTGTTGGAAGAATTGCACATTTTGCCCAATATAAATTACCTGGCAAAAGTTCGTAATACAGAGGCAATAAGCGCGATGGAGACCGAAAAGCATGGATAAATGATTGGTTGTGGGTGAGAAGAAATGTGCAACCAGATATAACTCGAAATTATTTAAGCTAGAAGCTAATATTTTAAAGCTAAAGCTCAGAAATTATGGCATTATTAAAATACGAATCGCAGGTAAGACCTCCGCTGGTGGAAGGGGATAAGAATTATCACCAGATCACCGAAGATATTGTCAGACCTATCGAAACAAACCCGAGCAGATTGTGGTGGATCGGTTTCCTGATTTCCGTAGCATTGCTTTGTTTCGGTATTTTTTCAATTACAAGGGAAGTAATCTATGGAACGGGGCAATGGAACCTCAATAAAACAGTGGGCTGGGGATGGGATATCACCAACTTTGTGTGGTGGATCGGTATTGGTCACGCCGGTACATTGATCTCCGCTATTCTTTTATTATTCCGTCAGGGGTGGAGAACAGGTGTCAACCGGGCAGCAGAAGCCATGACCATCTTTGCTGTAATATGTGCGGGCCAGTTTCCTATCTGGCACATGGGTCGTGTGTGGCTGGCTTTTTTTGTATTGCCTTATCCGAATACACGCGGCGTGCTCTGGCCGAATTTTAATTCAGCTTTATTGTGGGATGTATTTGCGATCTCAACTTATTTTACCGTTTCCCTTTTGTTCTGGTATTGTGGATTGCTTCCTGATCTCGCTACGATTCGTGACCGTGCAAAATTAAAATGGAGAAAATTATTTTATGGTGTTGCATCTTTTGGATGGAGCGGATCTACCAAGCACTGGCAAAGGCATGAAGCATTGTCGCTGGTGCTCGCAGGCTTAAGTACACCGCTGGTATTGTCAGTGCATACCATCGTATCATTCGATTTCGCCACCTCTGTGGTTCCCGGCTGGCATACAACCATCTTTCCCCCTTATTTTGTTGCAGGAGCCGTTTTTTCCGGTTTCGCCATGGTGCAATCATTGCTTATCATAACAAGAAAGGTTTTAAAACTGGAAGAATATATTACGCTGGAGCATATAGACGTAATGAATAAAATCATTGTATTGACAGGCTCCATTGTTGGCTGCGCATATCTTACAGAATTGTTTGTTGCATGGTACGGACAAAATAAATTTGAAGGCTGGGCATTTTTCCAAAACCGCATCAACCTGTTCAGCCCGCTCGGCTGGAGCTACTATATCATGATGGGCTGTAATGTAATATCACCGCAGATTTTCTGGTTCAGAAAACTGAGAAGAAATATTACAGTTACTTTCTTTATGTCTGTGATCGTAAATATTGGTATGTGGTTCGAACGCTTCGTAATCATCGTTACTTCGGTGTACAGGGATTATTTGCCCAGTAGCTGGAGCACATATTATACACCGACGATTTATGAAATGGGATTTTACCTGGGAACATTTGGGTTATTTTTCACCTGTTATTTCCTATTCTCTAAATTCTTCCCGGTAATTGCTGTTGCAGAGATCAAGCATATCCTGAAAAAATCGGGAGGAAATTATAAAGAGAAAATGGATGTAGCGGAAAAGGAAACAGCGGAAGAATTTGCACATGAATTCGAACACGCGCATTAGAGATTAAGGGTATAAGGTTTGGGTATGGATTTCTACCCCACTCCTCACGCCCCATACCTTCTGCCTTAAAGTAATAAGTATGGCAATAAAAAAATTTGTTGTTGGTTGTTTTGATGATGAAGCGGTTTTATTTCCTGCAGTAAAAAAAGTGCGGTCAGCAGGATACAAAATCTATGACATCTATACACCGATGCCCATTCATGGATTGGATAAAGCAATGGGCCTGCGTGATACGAGCCTGCATACAGCAGGATTTATTTATGGAATCACCGGCACCACAACGGCACTGTCCGGGATCGGCTATGTTTTTACTTACGACTGGCCAATCAATTTCGGCGGCAAACCACATTTTGCATTACCCGCATGGATACCGATTACATTTGAATTGACTGTACTGTTTGCATCTGTTGGCATGGTACTTACTTTTTGCTATCTCTGCCAGATGGCCCCTTTTGTGAAGAAGCATCATTTTCATCCCAGGGCCACGGACGATCTGTTTGTAATGGTCATTGAATGTACCAGTAAAACAAATGAAACGGATGTAGTAAAATTTTTGGAAAGCATCGGTTCTATAGAAACCAATGTACAGGAGGCAGAAACAGGCTGGTGGCTTGGGCGCTATGATAAACCGACAAAACCATTTGAACATAAAGAATCTGCTTTAGCATAAAACGAAACGTAAATTGAAAATGCTGACGAAGAAAATATCAATCATATCACTCATTGTAATCACAGCGATGATCGTGATTAGTTGCAGTGATATCAAGCGCAAACCAGGACGGGTATATATGCCGGATATGGCCTATAGCCGGGCATATGAAACCTATTCTGTAACTGCCGAACAAAAAGAAGCTTTGTTAAAGCAGGGAATACACTATAGCAACATGCCCGTTGCAGGAACCATTAAACGGGGTGAGCTGTTTCCATTTGCATTGACAAAAGATAAAGAAGGCGATACAACAAATTATGTAGCATCTAAGCAAATTAAAAGCCCCATTGCTGCATTGAACACTGCTCAACTCGTAGAAGCAGAACGTTTGTATTTGGTTAATTGCGGTATTTGTCATGGATCTAAACTGGATGGTAATGGACCTTTGTATAATGACGGTAAGGGCCCTTTTCCGGCCGCGCCGAAAAATTTTATTGGAGATGCCGCAATGATTGCCATGCCTGAAGGGCAAATGTTTTATTCCGCTACGTATGGCAAAAATAAAATGGGAAGTTATGCCTCCCAATTGGATAGCCGCCAGCGATGGATGGTAATTAATTATATTAAATCCAAACAGGCAGCGTCAAAAAGCAGTACAGCAGGTTTGGATTCTGCTGCTGCAAAAAAATAATGAAGCGTACATTTTAAAAATATAGCGAATGTCACTGAAGGAACATTTTGAAATACCGGCTCGCTACAAGCAATGGTCTTTGGGATTGATTGCTGTGGGCGTATTATCGCTGGTCGTTGGCTTTTTCATGTATGGAACCGGCGATGATGCGCACCAGACACGTTTCTGGGCCACTTTACTGCAAAACAGCATATATTTTTTGCTTGTTGTAAATGCAGCCATGTTCTTTATTTGCGCCTCTACATTGGCCATGGGTGGATGGCAAATTGCTTTCCGTAGGGTAACAGAAGCCATTTCCGCATCAGTGCCGTTGATTGGCGGCATCACTTTTGTGATACTCATGGTGATCGTTTTTGGTAATAAGCATCTTATCTATGAATGGCTTGATAAAGATCATGTGAGTAAGGATGAAATTCTGAATGGGAAAAAAGGTTTCCTGAATCCTACTTTCTTTACAATCTGGACCATTTTATCTATTGGTCTTTGGACCTTATTGGGGATAAAGATGCGTGCCATCTCCCGTGAAATAGATAAAGCTCCGCTGCCTGTTGAGGAAGGCAAGCGCTATATTTTTAAAAATACGGTATGGGCCTCTCTTTTTATAGTCTGGTTTGCATTAACAGTGGCGTCAACCGTTCCCTGGCTTTGGCTGATGAGTATCAATGCACATTGGTTCTCTACCATGTATAGCTGGTATACTTTTGCCAGCACTTTTGTAGCGGGCATGGCGTTGATTGCGCTCTTTGTTATATATATGAAGAACCAGGGATACCTCGAATATACCAATGAAGAACATTTACATGACCTGGGTAAATTTCAATTCGCATTTTCAATTTTCTGGACCTACCTGTGGTTTTCACAGTTCATGTTGATCTGGTATGCAAATATTTCGGAAGAAACCATTTATTTCAAATCAAGATTTGAAGGCGCATATACAGGAATTTTTTACCTGAACCTGATCATCAATTTCCTGGCTCCTTTGTTAATATATATGAGGCGAAGTTCCAAGCGCAATTATGCTACACTTGTTTTTATGTCAGTAGCTTTGCTGTTTGGGCATTGGCTGGATTTTTACCAGATGGTTTTCGGAGGCTTGTTCCCGGATCATGTGCCGATGAATCTTTTTGATTTTGGAATTGCGGCAGGGTTTGTGGGGTTGATTATCTGGAGAACAGGCGTGGTGCTGAGCAAGTATCCATTACTGGCAAAAAACCATCCGTTTTTCAAGGAAAGTATTATTCATCATACTTAATTAACCAGGCTCGGAAAAGTAACCGGGTAAA
>Ga0209069_10000905_pt1 | contig 14511 bp, 10 predicted proteins | sample Str013_2_FD_187202 | JGI IMG/M metagenome (GOLD analysis project Ga0209069, IMG submission 187202) | Freshwater sediment microbial communities in response to fracking from Pennsylvania, USA - Straight Creek_MetaG_SC_2013 (SPAdes) (version 2) | ecosystem: Environmental > Aquatic > Freshwater >...
GGTATTCAAAACACGATTCATTACTACTAAATCGCCTGTTAAATTCAATCGCATTTATCCCTTTAAACATAACTAAATAATTTAGATCAAATATACTAACTTATTTAGTATTCAACAAACCCTGTATTTACTTTGCGCTTATTCTACCTAATCCTACAATCAATGTTCGGGGTTAAAACGGTTCCCCATGCGTTTTCCGGATCAACCAAGAAACAAATTTTGGGAATGGCTTGACTGAACGAATCAACAGGTTGGAAAGAAATTCATTGCCAAAAAACCTTTGGATAAGCCGACCGGCTTGCATTCGCCTGCTGAATTGTTTGTTCCATCTATCGGTAAAATATTGTTCCATTTCATGCCTTTCAATCTTTTCTTGCAGAAACTGTTGCATGCATTCAAACGCAATTTTACTTCCATGCAAAGCCATGCTCATGCCATTACCGCATAATGGCGTGATCATGCCTGCTGCATCGCCGATAAGTAACACATGATCCTGAACCTGGTTTTTTTTGGAAAAACTTATTTGCGAAATTGTCAACGGCTGATCATACAAAAAAGTTGCGGTAGAAAAAATTTGCTGTAAATATGGATTGCGTTGCAGGATATTCGCCTCCATAGTGGCAATGGAATTATCACTTGCCTGAAGGTTTTTAGCTGTGGTCAGATAACAAAGACAATATTTCCCATCCTCCACGCGGGAGATACCGCAATAACCATCACTGAAATTATGCAATGCGATGAGATCATTCGGAAAATCTGCCTTTATATGATATTTGACACCTATATAATTGTTTAGCGCATTATTTTTTTGGCGCACAAAATTTCGTTTCCACCTTATATCCAGGTTGCTTCTTTTTCCAAATGTTCCGCAAGCTATCAATGCTTCACAAGCGATGGATGATGATGGATGAACGATGAATCGCTTGTTTTCAAATTCCACTTGATTTACTTTAACTTCTTCCAGCAATTTGACGCCGACTGATTTTGCAATGCCCGCCAACACTCCATCCAATTTGTACCTGCTTATTCCGAATCCTCCCAATGGCAGATCATGTTCTATGCAGTTCCCATCGGGTGCAGTAACCAGTAAACGCCTGATCGCGGGAAGATTCCAATCGCTCAGGGGAACTCCGAGCTCTTCTAAAAAATTCCAGCTTTCCAAGCTGATGTATTCACCACATACTTTATGAAATGGATATTTTTCTTTTTCAAAAACCATCACACTGTATCCTGCCCTTGCCAGTTGAATGGAAAGAGACAATCCGGCAAGGCCGCCGCCGACAATGACAACATCATATAATTCCCTGCTTCCGGAGGGAGCTATATTCAAATCATATTTTGCATTTTCTCCGGTCATTTTATAAAGGCGTTGCGTTTCAACTTCAGGAAAGTCCTGATGCAGTTTTACAGATAATGAGCCAGCGGAAGGCCCATTTCCATTGTATTGAATAAGAAGTAATGCCAGCCTCTTGTAATAATTGTCGCCATTCTTTTTTGATAAAAGATCTCAATACAGAGAGCGGTGCATCGTTTTTGACCAAATAAGATTTGGAAAAAAGGCTGGTCAGCATTTTAATGGAATAATAGGCCAGGAAATTCCGGTGCAGGTCATTGATAAAAAAACCGAGCACAGAATTTGATTTCATCCATTGCAGCATCATAATTAATTCCTCATTGCTGAAATGATGGCAAAACAATGATGAAAAAATGATATCCGGCTTTTCATTAAAAATAAATTCCTTATAATCTGAAACAAAAAAAATGGATAGCGGGTTATTTACTTTAGATCTGGCGGTGCTGATACAATCCGGGTTAATATCCACCCCGATGCATTTTACAGTAATATTTTTTTTCCGACACCATTTTTGTATTGCCAATAAATTATCTCCTCCACCGCATCCGATCTCACAGATACTGATTTCATTTTTGCCTTTTATCAATTGCCTTAAGCCTTGTATGGTGATGCCATGACCACCAAGATATGTGTTGATGATATCCAGCTCATGCATATTCCTTTCGATGGCTTCGAATGGAATATCTGTGCGATCCAGTAATTCTTTTCGATATGAACGCGCGGAAAAATTCATGTAACAATTTAGGCTTTATTAAGGTATAAGGTGTGAGGTATGGGGTGTAAGGTATGACATACCCTATACCTTACACCCCATACCTTATATCTTAGTTGCTTGCAATAAATGTTTCCATTGTCAATCCCGGGCCGAATGCTGCGCCGAATATATTATTCGGGATATGATAATCGAGATCGTTCATGATTTTTTCCAATACAAACAAGATGGTAGGAGAGGACATATTGCCATAATGCTGCAACACCTCGTAGCATTTGTTCAAATGTCCATTATTAAAATGAAGGCTCTTGTGCACAGCTTCAAGAATTTTTTTTCCGCCTGGGTGGATGCACCAGTGAGAGATATCATCCTGGGCAAGGTTATTTTTTTTAAGCGCTTTATTTACCAATCCTGCAAAGTCTTCTTCGATAAGGTCGGGAATATAATTGCTCAATGTCATTGCAAATCCGGTAGAAGATAATTCCCAGGCCATATCTTTTTTGCCTTTTGGCAACACTTCTGAATAAAAGCTGCTGAGATGAATGCCTTTGGCCTCGTATTCATCGGCTGTGATCAGAGCTGCTGCCGATCCATCTGCAAACAGAAGACTGGAAGCGATATTATCCATTGTAGATTCTCTTTGAAAATGAAGGGTGCACAATTCTGTACATACAACCAGCACTTTGGCTTTTTTGTCTTGGCAGCAGATAGCATCTGCCAGCTTCAATGCATGAATGGCCGCATAACAGCCCATAAAGTTGATGGATGTCCGAAAAATAGTTTTTGGGAAATCCATCAATTCCATCACCTGCAAATCGAGACCCGGCGCGCTCATGCCCGTACAGCTTACTGTAATCAGGTGGGTAATTTCTTCCGGATGTAATTTATTAGTTATACAACGGCGTATGGCATCTACCGACAATGGAGCTGCATACCTGGTGTACCACGACATCCTGTGCTCAAGCGAAGGGAAAGGCTCCAGGTTTTCTGCATGCGGATAAAATTTCCATTCATTGATTGGCCGGCTATAATCGCCAATAATGGAATGTCTGGTCTTTATACCGCTTTGATGATATAGAAATCTTAATTTTCTTTTGTCAGGCTCAGTGAAAGCATAAATCCTGAACATAAATTCAAGGATGTCTTCCTGTTGATGCCTGAATGCAGGAACCGCGGTACCGATGGATATGATTTTACTCAAAACAAATATTGTTAAATTGTAAATGAATCAGCATGATCAGGAAGAAAATTATTGCATCAGCAATACAACAATAAAGCCAATATTGGTACAACAGGAAGCGAGCAGGTTCATCCTCATGGTGTTTTTAAAATTAGCTTGTTTTTCATCTTTCCAAACCTTTACGGCCCATATAAAAAAATATACGAGAACTGGCAGCATACAGGTTGCCAATGCAAAAAATTCTTTTATTTCCAGGGACGAAAAGAAATAATATCCCATCGCTGTAAATGCAGCACCATAAAGGATCATAGCGAAAATAAAAGTTCCTCTGTATCCTAAGAGATAACTGATGGTTTTAACACCGTCTTTCAGATCTGCTTCATGCTGGTATACCTGTGTCAATGGATAGAAACCGCCAATCAACAACGAACTGGCAATCATTGCCGACACCGGAACATGCAATGTACTGTTTGCGTGACTACCATGATAAACCAAGAAGAAAGTTACAGCTCCTTGGAATATGATTACTGTCAGATAGCCGGCAAACGGATATTTTTTTAAGCGGATGCCACGATAACTATACGCTCTTGATGCAAATATATAGGCAATGACTCCTGCAAGAAAATAAAAACTGATAAAGCAACTAAGTAACATGGCCAATGCATCCATGAAAACCGTGATATAAAAAAGTTGCTTTGTGGGTAACAATGGATTTTTTAAACCGCCGATACTTGTTTCATCTCTGTCCATATAGCTGTTATAACCATTGCTGGCAGGATAAATCAATAGGTGCAATATGACGAAGACAAGTATTGCATGTGGAATGTTCTTATATACAACCTGGCTCAGGGCAAACCAATATACAGGCATTAAGAAAAAAGAAAAATGGAAGCGCAATAATTGTATGGTGGACCGAAGTAGCATTTCTAAAGTTAATGAAGTTGAGATATTAATAATCGTAATTGCATAAAGGCATTTATTCTACAATTCGGAATATAACTCCAAAAAAGGTTTTTTTACCACCGACATATTTTTTTAGTTTTTTGATAACCAGTATATTATATTTTGGTATGGCTGTTGGCTATATCCGGCAGATAATTGAATATGTATCAAGGAGAATTTACTACTTACAGTAATGTCTACCCGAAAGAAGTCCGGGTATAATAGATAAACTAATTTACTCATGGACGGGTAAAAGTCTCACTTCGGTGGGGCTTTTTTTTGCGCTAGCTGAGGTTGTATTGATCGTGAGGCGTCAAACCTGAGACATGAAAAATTAAACGCAAAAATCTCACGTCGCGCGTTTGACGCCTCACGATCAATATTTCACCGTAATATTAATCCCAATGCTAAGGCCTTTATATATTTTCCATTTTGCCTGACTTGTTTCGCGGTAATAAGTAGGAGTTCCTAAAATTGATGATGATACAAACACACTGCTTTTCGCATCTCCTTTTACTTCCACCAATTCCAGGGCAACAAGAATATCATCTTTGGCCACTAAGTTATATTTTGACAGATCGATTTCTATATTGCCGGTTTGTTTATTGCCGAGATTGATAATTACATTTTCGGGCAGGATATTTTCTCCTAGCTCTTTATTCTTCATGGCATAGATATTCAATCTTACTTTGATGCTGTCCAATTTATTATAAGATATATGGAAGTCTACTTTTTCGAGGTGAGAAGGTCTTTTTATTTTGATATGTGTTCCTGCTTCCGCTCCCAGGTCACTGGAAGAGAAACCCCCGCTCAGGAATTTTGATTTCGTTGTATTCCCTAAAACTTTTACCCTTAATTCTTTGGGTGTGATCACTACATCCTGCAATTGCTGGTATGTTGCGGCCAGTCTTATTTCTATCAGTTTATTGCTGTCGGCACTGGCTAATTGTTGCAAGGCAAGGACCTGGTGTTGATAACCGATACTTGATATTTCCAATTTTTCTGTCAGGTAACTGCTGGTAATTTTTATTTCAAAATTTCCAGTGATATCAGAAACAGTCCCGATATTTTTTTCTTTGATGCCAATATTTACGTAGGGAATGGCTTTACCTGTAGAATCAACAACCCGACCTTTAACAAAAAAATTAGTAGCGGGTGACTGACCATACAATACCAGGGCAGGAAACCAAAACAATAAGGCAAATGAAGAGAATAGATTTTTTTTCAGGCCGTAGTTTTTTTAAAACTACAGAAGATATTATTGATAAGAAGTACGGGCAGGATTTTTCGTAAAAAATTAACAAGGGATAATATCCAAAATTCAAGGGCCAAAACCCTAAGTTTAAACTTATATCAGCATTGTAAAAACTCAGTCTTGGACATTGGGTCCTGGATTTTGGATATTAGCTTTCGCGTCTTGCATGCTTATACCAGCATTCGCAAAGGTTCTTCCAGCAATCCTTTGAGCGTTTGAAGAAATGCTGCGCCTGTTGCGCCATCTACCACGCGATGATCGCAACTCAATGTGAGTTTCATGATATTGCCTGGTACCACGGCTCCATTTTTCACAACAGGTATTTGTTGAATAGCGCCGATGGCCAGGATGCATGCATCCGGCGGATTGATGATGGCTGTAAAATCATCAATACCAAACATACCCAGGTTGGAAATGGTGAACGTGCTGCCTTCCCAATCACTAGGTTGTAATTTTTTATTCTTTGCTTTTTGTGCGAGGTCTTTTACTTCCGCGGCAATTTGCGAAAGCGATTTTGTATCTGCGAAACGGACAACAGGAACCAATAATCCATCTTCCACCGCAACGGCTACCCCTATACTAACGTGATGGTTTATGCGAATTTTTTCGCCCAGCCAGCTGCTATTCACGGCGGGATGCTGTTTCAGCGCTACAGCAGTAGCTTTTAGTACCAAGTCGTTGAAAGAAATTTTTACAGGAGCAACTTCATTCAGTTTCGCCCGGCTTTCAACTGCTTTGTCCATATCAATGCTCATGGTAAGATAAAAATGCGGAGCTGAAAACTTGCTTTCAGCAAGACGTTTGGCAATTACTTTACGCATTTGTGAAACAGGCACTTCATCAAAACTTACAATTCCTGTTGATGTGGATGTGAGTTGAACAGCAGCTTGAGCCAGCTCAGTTTTTTTACCTGTTTGGGCTTCTTTATAATTATCGATATCAGATTTAACAATACGGCCGCCATCCCCCGAACCATGTATCCTAGAAATATCAATCCCTTTTTCCTGCGCCAGTTTTTTTGCAAGAGGAGAAGCTTTTACTCTTCCGTCGCCATTCAATGAAGCAGTGGTTTGACTCCGCTCACCATCATTTCCCCCAACAGCGCTTGTTGTTGTTGCAGGAGAAGTAATATTGGAACTGCTTTGAGCAACTTGTGCCGGGGCGGCCCCACTCTTTGTTCTGGAGGCCTCCACAATTTTCTGCACATCTACTTTTTTTTCATCCCCGATGATGGCAAGCAAATCATTCACTGCTATTTTTTCTCCCTTTTGTGCGCCGATATATAATAATTTTCCTTCTTTATAACTCTCAAGTTCCATAGTAGCTTTATCGGTTTCAATATCCGCGAGGATATCTCCTTTCTTAACTGCATCGCCTGGCTTCTTATGCCAATCAGCGATCACACCTTCTGTCATCGTATCGCTTAGCCTTGGCATCAGAATGACTTCCTGCATGGCAGAAAGATCTAATGATGGAGCAGTGGTAGCTGAGGGAGAAACGGGTGGAGGGGCAGTTTGCCCGGACTGCACGTCATTGCGGCCAGCCTGCCCGCCACCGGTTTTTACCAAAGTGGAAATATCTTCTCCCGGTAAGCCAATGATAGCAAGCAGATCATTCACCTGTATCTTTCCGCCTTTGTCGGTGCCAGTATATAGTAATGTCCCGTCCTTGTAACTTTCAAGATCCATGGTGGCTTTATCTGTTTCCACTTCAGCAAGCAGGTCACCTTTTTTAATGGGATCGCCTATTTTTTTATGCCAGGCGGCAATCACCCCTTCGGTCATGGTATCACTGAGACGCGGCATCAAAATAACTTCGGCCATAGTAGGTAATTTTATTTATAACGAAGCCCGAAATTAATGCAAAAAAAGAAAGGAAAAATAAGGAAAATCAGAAAAGCCAGTAGCCTGGCTAAAAATGATTATGATGTAAAATATTTTCCAGTGTTAAGTTAAGCGCTAATGGGCAATGGTGAATGGTCAATAATTCACGATTGACCATTGCCCATTCACCATTCACCATTCACAAATGCTGCCGCCACAATATATTTAGCATAATGCCAGCCTAACTCACTTCTCCGGCTTTTTCCCAGGTTCTGGCCGGCGACATAATCTCTTTCACATTCCCTGTGCGCTTCAATACACCCCAATGCTGCAGTTCGCCTTTGATAGCTCTTCTGAATGCTTTGAACAGCACGTACCACATGAGCCAGCGCCAGATCAACCTTTGTGGAATCAACCATATCAATTTTGATATATTTTCTTTTTCAAAACTGAAAGCGAGTATGGCTACGGCTACATCCACGAGCATGAATATCAAATAATACCAACCTATTTTTTCAGCATTGCCGGTTGCGAGCCCAACAATCATAAAAAAGTCTGCCAGCGGTATGATGGAAGGAATGATGTATTGAAAAATAAGCATATTGGGCATGGCGATCCAACCCAATGATTTGTATTTCCAATTAAGAAGGATATCCCTGTTTTTCCAGAAGGTTTGCATAACGCCAAAAGTCCAGCGGAAACGCTGTTTGAAAAACATCTTTAGTGTTTCGGGCGCTTCAGTCATCGCAATAGCTCCCGGCTCATTTTCAACGATATAATTGCACCGCAGAATGCGTATGGTCAAATCACAGTCTTCCGCCAAAGTATCTGTTGTAAATCCGCCTGCTTTTTCGATTGCCGCTTTTCGAAAGGCGCCGATGGCGCCCGGCACCACGGTAATGGCGTTGATATAAGCGAAGGCCTTGCGGTCGAAGTTCTGGCTGCTAACGTATTCGATGGATTGCCATTTGGTGAGCAGGTTTACCTGATTCCCTACTTTTACATTTCCTGCTACAGCACCCACGGCGGCCCCTTCCCGACCTTCTTCTGTGGAAGGGAAGAAATGCATCATGAGTTTGGAGACTGCATCCGGAAGCAATTTAGTGTCAGCGTCGATGCATACCACGTATTCGGCCGATGATTGTTGTATGCCGAAATTGAGCGCAGAAGCTTTACCTCCGTTGGGTTTTGTGTAAACTTTTATTTTGGAATGATGGGTAAAAGCATTGTTGACCTTTTCATAAGTATTGTCTTTACTGCCATCATCAATAAATATAATTTCAAAATTGGGATAATCGGTTTTCAGAAGGTTTTGTACTGAACTTACTGCATTCACTTCTTCGTTATATGCAGGAACAATGATGCTAACCAATGGGACATTGCCACCACCATGCAGCCAATACGGAACAAGTTGCTCCTTCTTTTCTCTGATATGTTCTTTGGAGGCAATTGTTGCTATGAAAAGAACTCTTGCCAGCGAAAGAATGATAAAAACGATAAATACGGAAACTAAAATATGGCTGCCGAAATAAGCCAGCAAAGCAAGATAATAGTTCAGTTGTAAAAGATAATAACCACTTCCCCTGGGAACACTGGGCATCAGGTCATCTTTTTTCTTGCCCAGTAAATCGGCAACGGTTGTAAAAGTATATCCGCGCCCTTTGAAATAATGAATGATCTGCGGCAGCGCTTCCACGGTGGCGGCACGGCTGTCTCCGCCAGCATCATGAAGAAGAATGATATTTCCACTCAGATTTTGCCTCGTCATATCTTCTTTTCGCTGAATAACGCGCGATACAATGGAATCTGCCGTTGTGCCTGGTTCCCAATCCAGCGGATCAATGGATTCGCCAATATCGAGATAGTTTTTTTCGCGGGCGATAGCAACAGGTATCAGCTCTTCTGCTTTTTGTGGTTCAAAATCGGCATTGAACGGCGCACGAAACATGATGGTGGAATGACCTGTTATGCATTCAATCAGTAAACGCGTGGCTTCCATTTCGAGTATTGCTCTTTTCCGGCTTACTTTAGCAATATTTGGATGTGTAAAAGTGTGGTTGCCGATTTCATGCCCCTCTTTGTAAATGCGTTTCACGATTGGGATATTATTCTCTGCATTGATGCCTACAACGAAAAAAGTTGCCGGAACATGTTCACGGCTCAGGATATCGAGGATCTCCGGCGTGTATACAGGATCAGGACCATCGTCAAAAGTCAATACCAATTTCTTTTTATCCTGAGATCCGTATTTCCGGGCGAGCCATTTTGAAGGCAAGCTGTCATATGTCTCTTCACTAATAAGCATTTCAATTGTATCTACTTCGGGCGTGATTTTGCCGGTAGTGGGGCCGTTCATTACGTCCAGCACCTCACCTTCGCCCGAATAAGATGGGGTTTCATCATTGCCGAATGCTTTTACCGCGTTGAAAATTTTAAAATCGAAATTCCTGATGCTGTCCTCACTCATATCATGGTCATAGAAATCCCATAAACGAAAATCTTCTGAACCCAGTTTCCAAACCGATACACCACTCAATCCATATTCAGCGGCAAATCGCATGGAATTGAATGTGGTTGCTGCATCTGTAAAGTGTACTTGGTGCTCTACTCCGTTATCATCATCATAGCTGAAATGAAGATTGTATGAGTCATTGTCAAAATCAATTTTCCCGGCGTAACTGCGGGCAAGGGTTAATGCTTCCTGGTAACTGATCGGCCTGGCCGATACCGGTTTTCCATTTTCATCTATTTTCCAGTCATAACCGAAACCAGCCAGGGCTAGTATTAATTTTTGGATAGGAATTTTCTGAACCGCTTTATCAATAGCGCCTTCGATCCATTTTTGGTGGCATATTGGCCCTGGAACGGTGCTTTCAGAATATTGGTCATAGGCCATTACAAATACATAATCATTGTATTTGCTCAGCTCTTTAAAATTGTAATCTTCATTGAATGGCACTACATCCTGGGTAACCAGTTTTCCTTTCGCGTGCAGTTTTTCATATAATTCCTTTTGAAAAAGAACCAATGTCTCGTTGTTTTTCTCTACCAATTCTTCCAGGTCCACATTCAAGCCGTCAAAGTTGTATTTCTGGATCACATGTATGATATCATTGATAAAACGGGTCCTTTTTTTGTGATCGTTGAGTATACGATGAACGACATCACCGCGGAAAACTTCTTTGTAATTATTTGTAAGCAGTGGTATCACTTTCACGCCAGCTTTGTTCATAATATCCAATGCCTTGCTGTCAATATTTGTTTCAAGTGTGTCTGCATTGGGGTTGATGAACAGCCACTCCGGAATGACCATGTTCAGGCGGGCAATATTTTGTTCGAGCGAAGTAAAAGATTTTGGATCCCAGTTTACATAAAAAGCAGCGCGGATGCCTGCGGTAAATTTTTTGAATGAATAAAAACTTGAATCGGCCTGCACAATGATGCCGTTCTTTTTTCTAAACCGTTTCGGAATCGGATAGCCGCCAGCTTTATATGCTTCTTTTTCATTTATAAATTTTCTGAATCCGCCATATTGTCTGCCAATCTTGCTTTTGCTGAAGAGCCAACTGCCCGTGCTGTCCAGCAATGCCTGCTTTTCTTGTGCACTTATCATGTTTGGAAGGGCGGGAGTATATACTCTCGAGAGGGTAATGATGATGGTAAGAATCCCTAATAAAATAAGTAAAAAAAGAAGCCTGCTGCTCCATTTGAAACGTTGCCATCTTGAAGCGGAATCTGTTTGAAAGACCTGGGTTGTAGAGTTTCCATCCATATAGTAAGTGGTGACAAATTTCCAGCCATTTGCGAATATGTCAAAATTGTGAGCATAATTTAACAGAACCCTGATTTACATGATTTGAAAGGATGAAGAGGAGATTAAAAGAACGGTAGCACTCGTTGTGAACAGCTTCTTTTTCTTTCGAATCCTTTCAAATCATGTAAATCAGGGTTCTCTAATAATCCAATTCAAGCTTTAATCTGTCTTTTAGTTCCCTGACAAGGGGATATTGTTCAATAATCTGCACGTATTGTTCTCTTTTGCTGAGTGATTTTTCTACCTGTATTTCAGTATCGGTGTTTTCTGCAATGCTGATAAAGAAAGAAAGGCTTTTATCATTGAATAACTGCTGCAGATGATCTGACAAATTTCTTTTTTCCTGTTCAATGAATTTTTGTTCCAGGTTGTTATGTGTAATCACTTCGAAAGTATGAGGGTCCGTTATTTTTAATACTGCCAGATCGAAGCTTTGAGCCGCAGAGTTTTTATTTTGTTTCAATTGCAAGGTATATTGTTGCCATGCCTGCTGCAATGCGTCCAGTTGCAATGGCTTTAGCCCTTCTTCGTTACTATGCTGGCGGTTTGCAAATTGCTGTCGGATTTTTGAGAGCGCTCCAAACGCAGGCACTCCAGATGCAGTTTTGTTATCCGGCTTTTCGGGAGTTGCAGGGGTATATGTTTTTTCTTCAGGTTGTTTTTTTTGATCGGTTTGTAAGTTTTCAATGATCAGCTTAGCATCATTACCGGGATATTGGATATTGGGTTTTGGATCCTGACTCTTGGATATTGGGTTTTGAATCGCGATTTCTTTTCTCCCTATTTCAATGGGCCGTATATTTCGGAAAGCAACCGGCTTTACTGATTCAGCTAGTTTTTTTTTACTTGTTATTTCGTCGTTGTTTACTAGTTCGATCGCCTGTTGCAGGTAACAGAGTTTTATGATGACCAGCTCTACATGCAGGCGTTTGTTACGCGCAGCTTTATAATTGATCTCTGCTTCATTCAATATATTCAGAGCGCTGATCAGGTATGCCGGCGTTGTTTTTTTAGCGGTGGCGATATATTTTTCTTTGAAACTTTCTACCACTTCCAGCAAAATAGCCGCTTTTTCATCATTGCACACCAACAAATTGCGGATAAATTCAGCGAATCCATTTAATACGAGATCCCCTTCAAAACCTTTGCGGTTAATGCCATCATACAACAACAGCGCATCTGCCAGATTTTGCTGCAACATGGCTTCGATTAATTTAAAATATTCGTCGGCATCGAGAATATTCAAATGCTCCAAAGTGTCCTGGTAAGTCACTTTGCCATTGGTGAAACTCACAATCTTATCCAGGATACTTAGCGCGTCACGCATACAACCTTCGCTTTTCTGAGCGATAACCTCCAGGGATGCTTTATCGGCTTTGATTTCTTCTTTACCACATATTTCCTGTAAATGCACAACAGTATCATTGACGGTTATGCGCTTAAAATCAAAAATCTGGCAACGGCTTAAAATGGTAGGCAGGATTTTATGCTTTTCTGTAGTGGCGAGTATAAAAATGGCATAAGGCGGTGGCTCTTCCAGTGTTTTTAAAAAGGCATTGAAAGCAGATGAACTGAGCATGTGCACTTCATCAATAATATAAACCTTGTATTTGCCAGCCTGTGGAGCAAATCTTACCTGTTCAACCAGTGTTCTGATATCATCCACCGAATTATTGCTCGCAGCATCCAGCTCATGGATGTTCATAGAAGTTCCTTCATTGAAAGAAAGGCAGGAATTACATTGGTTGCATGCCTCACCTGCTGCATTACGGTTTTCACAATTGATAGTTTTGCCAAGAATCCTGGCACATGTTGTTTTCCCCACTCCCCTGGGGCCGCAGAATAAAAATGCATGCGCCAGTTGGTTATTTTTAATTGCGTTTTTGAGGGTGGTTGTGATATGCAATTGCCCCACTACTGTGGAGAAATTCTGAGGGCGGTATTTTCTTGCGGAAACGATGAATTTATCCATGATATTGATCAGAGATCCCGGGCCTGTTATCCGGTTCCGGGTTCTGCAATAATAGCGAAGTTTTATTAAGAAACAAGGTGGAAGGTGTGTGGGGTTTAGGTACAGGGTTTGAGGTATAAGGTGTGCAGCATAAACTGTGTAATACCTTAAGCCCACACCTCCTACCTTGTTTCTTAATTTAAAACCGGGTGCCTCTTGAATTCTTTTGTTCTGTCGAATAAATATCTGTACGTGGTAAGTGTTCTGCTCCGGAAAGTGTCGCCGAGACTTTCTGCCATATTGATCATTTTCGGATTGAAATCACCGATCCATTGCATTTCGTATTCTTTGTACGCGGTTTTTGGCTGAATGATCTTCCCCGCCTCAACTATCATAAACGCATCTATCCCTTTTCCCTGAAATTCCGGTACTATTCCAAACACAATACCTGTGAATTTTTCATTGGGCATTGTTTTCTGTAGCCACAAGAATTTCAATTTTTGAATCAACCCGAACTTTCCATCAAGATGTTTAAACCATTTGTTGAGATCCGGGAGATTTACATATATAGCTATTGGCTCTTCTTTGTAATAAGTAAACCAAATAATTTTTTCATCCATTACTGGTTTCATTTGATGAAACATGATGGATACCTGCTCCCGTTTTAATTGTTTTAAGCCGCCATGACCTGCCCATGCTTTATTATAAACCTTTGTAAAATCTTCTATGAATTTAGCTAATTGATTTTTACGAATATGCATCGCTGTGAAACCCGGATCCTGGGATATAACGGCGTGCCGGTCATAAACTTTTTGCGATAATTTTTTTTTAGGGTCCAAACCAAAACATATCTGGTCGAAAAAAAGGCGGAACCCATAATTTTCAAAAAGGTCCTTATAATATGGCGGGTTATAATTCATACGGTACATGGGCTCATGAAAGCCCTGCGTAACCAGTCCCCACCAATTTACGCGCTCTCCAAAATTGATTGGCCCATCCATCGCGCCCATTCCTTTTTGCAGCAGCCAGTGTTTCGCTACGTCAAAAAGCATATCTGCGGCATGCTGGTTGTTGATACAATCAAAGAAACCAATACCGCCAACTGCCACTTCATCGCCTTTGGTTTTATATTTTTTATTCACAAAAGCTGCAATACGACCGACAAGTTTCCCCTCGTCGTCTTTCAATATCCAGCGAATACATTCTCCATGACGAAATGTTTTATTTTGCTTCTCATCAAATACTTCATGAACATCCTTATCGAGCGGGCGGATATAATTTGGATCCTTGCAATGGAGTAATACGTTTACCTGTATAAAATTATTCGCTGTAGATTTGCTGTCGACCTGGATTAGCTGCATAATTTTTGTAAAGTGGTAAAAATAAGCAAATGTGGAAATGTGAGAAATCTGGGTAGTGGGTTAGTTTAAAAATAGTTGCTCTCATGCTATGTGCATCTATGTTTCTATGATTCTATGTG
>Ga0209069_10000906_pt1 | contig 14509 bp, 15 predicted proteins | sample Str013_2_FD_187202 | JGI IMG/M metagenome (GOLD analysis project Ga0209069, IMG submission 187202) | Freshwater sediment microbial communities in response to fracking from Pennsylvania, USA - Straight Creek_MetaG_SC_2013 (SPAdes) (version 2) | ecosystem: Environmental > Aquatic > Freshwater >...
GTGCCAAACGTGTCGCCGACGTCGCGCCTCTCCTGCCAGATCATCTACGAAGAGCAGCTCGACGGCCTCGAACTGCTGCTTGATGGAGCCGGAATATGAGATATTTCCCGATTTTCCTGGATCTCGAGGGCCGCAGCGCAGTGGTGATCGGCGGCGGCGAACCGGCGGTGCAGAAGGTGCGCCTGCTGCTGAAGACGCCCGCGCGCATTACGGTGATCACTGAGCAACCCGCCGCCGAGTTGCGCGCGTTCGCCGATGCTGGCCGCCTTACCCTGCTGACGCGAAGCTGGACGCCCGCCGACCTCGACGGCGCGGTCATTGCCTACGCCGCGACCGGCGACAAGGGGCTGAACGCCCCCATCGCCGCCGCCGCGCGTGCCAAGGACATCCTGGTCAACGTCGTCGACGAGCCCGGCCCATCGACCTTCATCACCCCCGCCATTGTCGACCGCGACCCGATGGTCGTGGCCATCGGCTCGGAGGGCGCGTCGCCCGTGCTGGCGCGCGAAATCAAGACTCATCTGGAGGCCTATCTGCCCGCCGGTTTTGGCCGCATCGCCCGCGCCGCCGCAGCTTTGCGCGAGCGTGTGGCCCTCGCCATTGCCGACTTCCCCACCCGCCGCCGGTTCTGGGAGCGGCTGTTGAGCGGCCCGTTCCGCGAGGCCGCGCTCAACCAGGACGCCACCGCCGCCGAGGCTGCCGTCGCGCACGAATTGGCCGTCGCCGCCGGAGTTGACGCCGGCCGGCCGGGCCGCGTCATTCTCATCGGCTGCGGCCCAGGCGCGGGAGATCTGCTCACCCTGCGCGCCCAGCAGGCGCTGCAACGCGCCGACGTTCTGGTGATCGACCGGCTGGTGCCCGATGAGGTCGTCGAGCACGCCCGTCGCGAGGCCAAGCGGATTTACGTCGGCAAGACGCCCGGTGGTCCGAGCGCCAAGCAGGACGACATCAACGCCATCCTCGTGCGCGAGGGGCTGCAAAGCAACGTGGTCGCGCGGCTGAAGGGCGGCGACGCTTTCGTGTTTGGCCGCGCCGCCGAGGAGATGACGGCGGTGCGCGCCGCCGGGCTTGAGGTCGAGGTCATCCCCGGCATCACCGCCGCCCACGCCTGCGCCGCCCGCATCGGCCTGCCGCTGACCTTGCGCGGAAAACTGCGCGAGTTCACGTTGGTCACAGGCGCGACCGCCGAGGGGCATCTTGACCTCGACTGGCAAGCGCTGGCGCGCGACAGCCAAGCCTTCGCGGTCTACATGGGCGTGGACAGCGCGCCGCTCATCCAGGCCGAATTGCTGGCACATGGCGCGCGGGCCAATTTGCCGGTGGTGATCGTGGAGAACGGCACGCTGGCCAATGAGCGGGCGTTTGCAACGACCCTGGCGGAACTGGCCGCTTGCGTTGACGCCGGTCAGGTGCAGGCCCCGGCCATCCTGTTCTTCGGTCTCGACTGGGCGGCGGCTGGACTGACACGGCCGGATCATGTCAAGCCCTTCCCGGCCAAGGTTGAGCCACTGGCCTGGACGCAGGCGGCGGTGGCCGAGGCGACGCATTGGGTTATGGGGTAGGGAACAGCATGGCCGCCAAGAAAGCCGACATCCGCCAGGTGCTCACCGCCAATCTCTTGCGCGACGGCCTGGTGGTGTTCATGACCGACGGCGCGGCCTGGTCGCCCTGGATCGAGGACGCTGCCATCGTCACCAGCAAGGACGCGGCGCTGGAGCTCGAAGGCAAGGGCAATGTCGCGGCAAAGGCCAATGTGGTCGTCGGCCCCTATCTGATCGACGTCATCGACGACAACGGCCGCCCCCGCGCCGCGTTGATCCGCGAACACCTGCGCACCCTCGGCCCCAGCGTGCGCCGCGACCTCGGCAAGCAGGCCGAGCGGGCCGCCGGTGGCAGCGGGCAGGGTGGAGCGTTTATTTGACGGAGGGATGAGGTAAGAGGGATGAGGGATGAATTGCGGCCCTTTTGTCATCCCTCTTCCCTCATACCTCATCCCCAACTTCTTTCCTTGAGCATCCCATGTACCGCTACGACGAATTCGACCATGCCTTTGTCCGCGAGCGGGTCGCCCAGTTCCGCGACCAAACCGAGCGCCGCGTGTCGGGCGAGCTGACCGAGGACGAGTTCCGCCCGCTGCGGCTGATGAACGGGCTCTATCTGCAATTGCACGCCTATATGCTGCGCATCGCCGTGCCCTATGGCACGCTGTCGTCCAGGCAGATGCGGCAGCTGGCGATGATCGGCGACAAGTGGGACCGCGGCTACGGCCATTTCACCACGCGGCAGAACCTGCAATTCAACTGGCCGAAGCTGGAGGATACGCCGGACATCCTGGACGCGCTGGCCGACGTGGAAATGCACGCCATCCAGACCTCGGGCAACTGCATCCGCAATGTCACCGCCGACCATTGGGCCGGGGTTGCCGCCGACGAGATCGAGGACCCGCGCCCGTGGGCCGAACTGCTGCGGCAATGGTCGAGCCTGCACCCGGAATTCTGCTTTCTGCCGCGCAAGTTCAAGATCGCGGTGACGGCCGCCGAAGCCGACCGCGCGGCTGTCGCCTTCCACGACATCGGCCTGAAAATCGTGCGCAACGCCAAGGGCGAGGCCGGCTTCCAGGTTCTCGTGGGCGGCGGCATGGGGCGCACGCCGATGATCGCCAAAGTGTGCCGCGACTGGCTGCCCAAGGGCGAGCTGCTCGCCTACATCGAGGCCGTGATGCGCGTCTATAACCTGCACGGACGGCGCGACAACAAATACAAGGCGCGGATCAAGATCCTGCTGCACGAGGAGGGCGACGAATCCTTCCGCCGGCAGGTCGATGCCGAATATGAGAAGATCAAGGCAACAGGCGGCGGCGTCAGCCACATGGTGCCGGACGCCGAGATCGCGCGCATCGAGAAATACTTTGCACCGCCGAAGTACGACGCGCTGCCGGAGGAGGATGCTCAGCTTACCCAGCACCTCAAGGCCAACGCCAAGCTGGCGCGCTGGTATGAGGTCAACTGCGCGCGCCACAAGCAGCAGGGCTACACCATCCTCAACATCTCGCTGAAGCCGGAGGGCGGCATTCCGGGCGACGCCACGTCGGACCAGATGCGGCTGGTGGCGGACCTCGCCGACAAGTTCTCGGCGGGCGAAATCCGCGTCAGCCACGCCCAGAACCTCGTGCTGCCATACGTGCGCAAGCGCGATGTGGTCGCCGTCTATCACGCGCTGGAGAAGGCCGGGCTGGCCTCGGCCAATCTCGGGCTCGTCACCGACATCATCGCCTGCCCGGGCCTCGATTATTGCACGCTCGCCACCGCCCGCTCGATCCCCATCGCGCAGGCCATTTCCAAACGCTTCGAGGCCCCCGCGCGGCAGAAGGAGATCGGCGACCTCGCCATCAAGATCTCGGGTTGCATCAACGCCTGCGGCCACCACCATGCCGGTCACATCGGCATCCTCGGCCTCGACAAGGCGGGCAAGGAGTTCTACCAGATCACGCTCGGCGGCTCGGCCGACGAGCACGCCTCGATCGGCCAGATCATGGGGCCGGGCTTTTCCGGCGAGGACGTGCCCGCCGCCATCGAGAAGATCGTCAATACCTATATCGGCCTGCGCACGCCGGGCGAGACGTTCCTTGGCGCCTACCGGCGGCTGGGGCCGGCGCCGTTCAAGGATGCGGTTTATGCCCAGGCAGCGGAGTAGACCTCAACCATGCCGCTGATCAAGAACGGCCAATACGCCACAGACACCTGGACCCGCATCGAGGGCGAGGTGCCGCTGCCCGATGACGGCGATTTCATCATCGACGCGGTGCGGTTGAAGGACGATCCGAATTTGCTGCGCCCGCGCAAGGGCCGCCTCGGCGTGCTGCTGATGAACACGGTGGATGCTGAGGAGCTTGCGCCGCATCTGCCCAAGCTGGCGCTGGTTGCGCTGGAGTTCCCCAGCTTCAACGATGGCCGCGCCTTCAGCCAGGCCCGCGTCATCCGGCACACACTCGGCTTCAAGGGCGAAATCCGGGCGACAGGCAAACCCATGGCCGACCAGGCCGGACACCTGTTGCGCTGCGGCTTCGATGCCTTCGAGGATTCCCCGCGCCAGCCGCTGGCGGTCTGGCAAAAAGCATTGGCGGCGGTGCCACGGGTGTATCAGCGGGACTACGCGGCAAGGCAGGACCAGATCAGGAAATAGCGAAGCGAGCAGAGGCTTTTTTTCCCTTCTCCCGTAGGGAGAAGGGAAGACGTCAACTGAAAGCAGATCATGACCACCATCGTTAATTTCGCCCCCGTGGCCCCGCTGGCGGGCGGGGCGCTGATCGGGCTTGCGGCCACCGGGCTGATGGCAACGCTGGGCCGCGTCGCCGGACTGACCGGCATTGTGCGCGGCGTTATTCCGCCGTGGACAGATGGACAAGAGGGCTGGCGGTTTGCCTTCCTCATCGGGGCGGTGCTGGCTCCGGCTGCGCTCTTGCTCGCCGGCTACTGGCCCATCGGCTTCACCTCCAGCGCGCCCTCGTGGACGCTGCCGGTCACCGGCGCCATCGTCGGCATCGGCGTCACCTATGGCAATGGCTGCCCGAGCGGCCACGGCATCTGCGGCCTCGCCCGCTTCTCGCCTCGCTCGGCTGCGGCGGTCGCGACCTTCATGGCCACGGCGGCGCTCACCGTCTTCGTCGTCCGCCATGTGATCGGAGCCTGACATGCGCAACCTGCTGACATCCCTCGCGCTCGGCCTGATCTTTGGCATCGGCATCGCCGTCTCGGGCATGATCGACCCGGCCAAGATCATGAACTTCTTTGACATCGCGGGAACCTGGGACCCCAGCCTCGCCCTGGTCATGGCGGGCGGGCTCGCCGTCTCCGTGCCGGGCTACTGGCTGGCGCTGGGGCGCGGCAAGCCGCTGTTCGCCGACGCTTTTTCGCTGCCGGACGCGATCAAGATCGACGCCCCGCTTATCGGCGGCTCGGCGCTGTTCGGCATCGGCTGGGGGCTCTCAGGCTTCTGCCCCGGCGGCGCGATCCCGGCGCTCGGGCTTGGCCGCGCCGAACCGTTCCTGTTCGCCGGAGGCATGGTGCTGGGCATCGCTGTCGCACGCGGGCTCCAATCCTTCCAGGGCGGGCGGGTGGCTGCTACACGCGGCGCATGATCGCTGATGCCCGCGCCGATGCCGCCGCCACCCGAGCCGCCCTCGCGCTGATCGCCGCCTTCGCGCTTGCCCGCGTTGGGCTGGCGATGGGCCTCGGGCTGGGCGTGGACGAGAGCTACACGCTGCTGATCTCGCGGCGGCTCGCGCTGTCCTATTTCGACCACCCGCCGCTGCACCAGTGGATCGCGCATTTTTCGGCTCTGGCGTTCGGCGAGACCTGGGCGGCGCGGCTGCCATTCATCGCCCTGTTCGCGGGCACGGGCTGGCTGATGTTCCGGCTGACGCGGCAGCTCTATGGCGCGGCGGCGGGCGTGTGGGCGGTGTTCGGCCTCAACGCGGCGCTGTTTTTCCTGGTGGCGGCGGGCGGCTGGATCGTGCCGGACGGGCCGCTGCTGTTTGCGCTGCTGGCCGCCGCGCTCGCCATCGCGCCGCTGCTGCTGTCCGGCGATCCAGAGGCATCGCCCTGGCGCGGCTGGCTGCTTACTGGGCTCTGGCTCGGCCTTGCAGGGTTGTCGAAGTACCTGGCGATTTTCGCTGCGCTTGGGCTGCTGCTGTTCATCATCTTTTCGCCGCGCCAATGGCGCTGGCTGCTCCATCCGGCACCCTATGCCGCCGGGCTGCTGGCGCTGGCCATCATCTCGCCGGTCATCATCTGGAACGCGCAGCACCATTGGGTGTCGTTCCACTTCCAGGCCGGGCGCGGCACGCCGGACCATGAGCTGCATCCGGGACAGGTGGCCGGGATTATTCTCGGCGAGCTTGCCATGCTGACGCCCTGGAACATCGTGCCCATCATCGGCGGGCTTGGAGCGGGTCTGGCGGCGGCGCGGCGCGATGACCGCGCGCAGCTGCTGCTGTGCCTGTCGCTGCCCGCGATCGTCTTTTTCACCCTGCAACCGCTGTTCGGCGATCGCGGCTTTCCGCATTGGACCATGCCGGGCTGGCTGTTTGTGTTTCCGCTGATGGGGGAGTGGGCGGCGCGCACCTGGGCTGACGCGGCGCGGGCGCGGCGCTGGGCCGTTGCCTCAGTGGCGGCCCTCGCCGTCGTCGCGGCGCTGGCCATCTCGCACGCCAACACTGGCTGGCTGCTGCGGTTCTACGGCCTGCCCAAGGGACAGACTGATGTGAGCCTTGAGGCCTGGCCCTGGGCGGCCTTGCGCGATCAGCCGCTTTTGGGCGGAGGCGGCGGCGCTCTACCGGGCTTCGTGGTGACGGGCAAGTGGGGCACAGCGGGCAGGCTCGGGCTGGCGCTGGGGCGGCAGACCCACATCCTGGTCTTTCCCGGCGACCCGCACGGCGTCGCCTTCCTCGAAAAGCCCGCCGCCTTCGTGGGCCAGGATGCCGTGATCGTGCTGCCGCTGGCCGAAGTCGCCGACACCATGCCGGCCTATCAGCCGTATTTCACCAGCATTGATCCGCCAACGGTCGTCACGCTCGGCCGCCTGGGCGCGCCCGAAATTCCCATCGCGCTCATCCCCGCGCACGGCCTCAAGAAGCCGTTTCCCATGCCGTATCTGCGATGACAGATCACCCGCACCCCGGCGGTTTTCCGCTCGGGGCCGGGTGCGTTTGCTCATTGATCAAGTAAGCTTTGGGAGTGTGGTCCGCGATGGGTTGCCGGGCCACTTTTCAAGCTGCGGCAACCGTGACTTGTTTGCGCCTGGAAGGGGAAACCCGCATCGTTCAAACAGATGAGAAACGTCAAAAATTGCAAAAACCTGGGTTCGGGCGCAGCGGCTGTGCTATCAGCCGCCTCAACAGCCCTCATTCCGAGCCGTCATGGACAGCCCCCGCGCCCTTTTCACCTACCCCAAGCACTGGGCGAACCCGTCCGGAGCCGCCGCGCGCTTTCTGCCAACCACGCGGGCTGAAATGGACGCACTGGGCTGGGACGCCTGCGACATCATCCTGGTGACCGGGGATGCCTATGTGGATCATCCCAGCTTTGGCATGGCCATCATCGGGCGGCTCCTGGAGGCGCAGGGTTTTCGGGTCGGCATCATCGCCCAGCCTGATTGGCAGAGCGCCGAGCCGTTCCGCGCGCTCGGCCAGCCCACGCTGTATTTCGGCGTGACCGGCGGCAACATGGATTCCATGGTCAACCGCTACACCTCCGACCGCCGCTTGCGCCACAATGACAGCTACACGCCGGGCGGCGAGGGCGGCAAGCGGCCGGACCGCGCGGTGATCGTGTACGCCCAACGCTGCCGCGAGGCCTATCCCGGCTGCACCATCGTGCTCGGCGGCATCGAGGCCTCGCTGCGGCGCATCGCGCATTATGATTATTGGTCGGACAAAGTTCGCCGCTCGATCCTGCCCGACGCCAAGGGCGACATTCTGCTTTACGGCAACGCCGAGCGGGCGATCGTCGAGGTCTCGCACCGGCTGGCGAATGGCGCCAAGCCCAGCGGCCTCGACGATGTGCGCGGCATCGCGCTGATGAAGCCGCGCGTGCCGGACGGCTGGACCGAGGTGATCGCCAACGATCTCGACAGCAGCGATGAAGGCGCCCGGATGACCGCGGGGCAGATCGTGGTCCGGCTGCCGAGCTATGAGCAGGTCGAGAGTGACAAGGAAGCCTACGCCCGCGCCAACCGGGTGCTGCACCGCGAGAGCAATCCCGGCAACGCCCGCGCGCTTGTCCAAAAGCACGGCGACCGTGAGCTGTGGCTGACGCCGCCGCCCATTCCGCTGACCACGCCGGAAATGGACGCGGTTTACGACCTGCCCTATGCGCGCGGGCCGCATCCCGGTTATGGCGAAGCCAAGATCCCCGCCTGGGACATGATCAAGTTCTCGGTCACGATCATGCGCGGCTGCTTTGGCGGCTGCACGTTCTGCTCGATCACCGAGCATGAGGGACGGATCATCCAGAACCGCTCGGAGGAGTCGATCCTCCAGGAAATCGAGACCATCCGCGACAAGACGCCAGGCTTCACCGGCGTCATCTCCGACATCGGCGGGCCGACGGCCAACATGTACCGCATGGCGTGCAAGGACAAACGCACCGAGGAGTTGTGCCGCCGCCCGAGCTGCGTGTTCCCCGGCATCTGCCCCAACCTTAACACCAGCCACGATTCATTGATCGCGCTCTACCAGAAGGCGCGCGCGGTGCCGGGCATCAAAAAGGTCATGGTGGCGTCTGGCGTGCGCTACGATCTGGCGGTTGAGAGCCCCGAATACGTGAAGGAACTCGTCACCCACCACGTCGGCGGATATCTGAAAATCGCGCCCGAGCACACCGAAGGCGGGCCGCTGGCCAAGATGATGAAGCCGGGCATCGGCACCTATGACAAGTTCAAGGTGATGTTCGACGAGGCGGCGAAAAAGGCGGGCAAGGAATATTTCCTCATCCCCTATTTCATCGCCGCCCATCCCGGCACCACCGACGAGGACATGATGAACCTCGCGCTGTGGCTGAAAAAGAACCGCTACCGGGCCGACCAGGTGCAGACCTTCCTGCCTTCGCCGATGGCGGTGGCGACGGCGATGTACCATTCGGGCGCCAACCCGCTCAAAGCCGTGCGGCGGGGCGCGTCCGAGGCGGTGGACGCCGTAAAGGGCCTGAAGCAGCGCCGCCTGCACAAGGCGTTCCTGCGCTACCACGACCCCGAGAACTGGCCGGTGCTGCGGGACGCCCTCAAGGCCATGGGCCGCGCCGACCTGATCGGGCCCGGCGCGCACCAACTGGTCCCTGCGACGCAGCCTGGCAACGGTAAGCGGCAACCTGCGACAAGTGGCGCGTCCCGGACGCAAAAATTCACCACCAAGGGCTTACGCCCCCGATGAGGCGAACACTGTTATTGTTTTGACGCAAATCATCCCTACATCAATCGCAGCGTGAGAACGTCTGCCGGCAACGATGACTGGATGGCCATGCTGATTTACGGTGCCCTTTTCGTCCTCATCGCAGCCCTGGCTGGCTTGCTGGTTCCAATCATGCGCCGCCGCGCGCTCTATGCGCAGTTGAACTCACGGATTGAGTCTCTGGTGTCATCCGGGTCCGCCGGGCTCAGCGGCATCGCCACGCGGGCCCGGCCAGACTTCGGCCAGCGCCTTGCCACTTTCAACGACTTCCTGCCTGCCGAAGTCTTGGCGGCCGTCACCGCCGACGCCGAGCGGCTGGTCGCGCCCGAGCGCAGCTACATCCCCACCCACAAGAAGGGCGGCACGGTCGCCTACGAGACCATCATCGCCAACGCCCCCGCGCTGGTCGCGCTCTACCAGTCGCGCGAGCTGCGCGAGTTTGTCTCCAAGCTGGTCGGCGAACAGGTGAAGCCGACGCCGCTGCACGACCAGAACTCGCTTTCGGTGCTGTTCTACGACAAGCCGGGCGATCACATCGGCTGGCACTACGACCACAATTTCTATCTCGGACGGCACTTCACGGTACTGCTGCCGGTGGTCAATCGCGGCTCGGGCGAGGGCGGCCTCTCGCACGCCCGGCTGACAGCGCAGCTGCCCGGCGGCGACCTCGACATCGCCACGCCGCCCAACAAGCTCGTCGTCTTCGAGGGCGCGCGGGTCCGCCACAAGGTCGCCCCGATCATCGAGGGCGAGCGGCGGCTGGTGGTGAGCATGACCTATTGCGCCGACCCGCGCGAGCGCTGGTGGCAGGGCATTGCGCGGCGGGTCAAGGACACCGCGTTCTTTGGCGTCAGGGCGCTGTGGACGTGAGGCGCGGGGCCGTTACGTACTTGCCAGGATGGTTGTGATCGGGGAGATTGACGCTGCGAGCTTTGGAGGGCGCGGCATGGACCTCGGCAGGTACGGGCAGGTGCTCAAGGGCGGGCTCGGCGTCATCAGCTCGGTCATCGCCATCTTTGTCGGCTACCGGCAGGAGCCGGTGCAGAAGCTGATCCGCAGCCAGGTCGGCCCGAGCTATTCGTGCAACGACAAGCGCATCCTCAACGCCTCCGAGCTGCAAATCTGCACGTCCTGGCAGCTCTCGCGGCTCGACCTCCAGCTGTCCGACGCCTATTACGACGCCTGCGGCAACATCGACAAGGCGCTGGGGGCAGACGAGATCGCCTGGATCAAGACCACCCGCAATGTCTGCGAGGCGGACGAGGCGTGCCTGATCAAGGCTTATAATGAGCGGCTGGCTGTGCTGAAGGCCAAGGCCAAGCCGCGCTGTGTTTGACGGCAAGGAAGCCGCCCCCCTCTTGAAATCGCACTGCCGCTTCCCATCTCCCCTGCGTGCCGTTGGCCATCATGGCGGCGGCGCTTCCCACGGTCCGGCCCACTTGGGCGGATCATTCCACGGGTCGCTTCCTTCAGGAGGATCATGTGATGCGACAGTTCGATTTTTCCCCCCTCTATCGTTCCACCGTCGGCTTCGACAGCCTTTTGTCGCTTCTCGACAATGTTGCGGGCATCCCCGCCGAAACCTCACCCTACCCGCCCTACAACATCGAGCGGCTCAGTGAGAACAGCTACCGCATCTCGATGGCGGTCGCCGGTTTCAACCCGTCGGAACTCAAGCTCGAAGCCAAGGAAAGCCTTTTGACCGTGCGCGGCGAAAAGGCCGAGGACGCTTCGGCCAAGCGCGAGTTCCTGCATCGCGGCATCGCGGCGCGCAGCTTCGAGCGGCGTTTCCAGCTTGCCGACTATGTCGAGGTCAAGGGCGCCGACGTGCGCGACGGCATGTTGCATATCGACCTGGTGCGCGAGGTGCCCGAGAAGGCCAAGCCGCGCGTCATCGCCATCGGCTCGTCCAACGATGCCGGCAAGGCGATCGAACACAAGCAGGCCGCCTAGCGTCTGCCTGAGTTTGAGTTGCAACGCCACCAGAGGGCGCTCCCGCCGGGGCGCCCTCAGTCTTGTGCGCCGTTCACCCGGCATTCAGGTGCAAGCCGCTAGGGTCAGCCCATCGGATCAACAGGACGCGGCCATGCGCATCAACCGACCCTTCATCGCCTGGACGGCGGCGGCCCTTGTCGCCGCCGGCATCGGCTTGGCCGCCCTGCTCGGCTCGGGGGCGACGCCCGCCCATGCCGACGCCCAATGCGCGGCAAAGTGCAACGCCGCCCACGGTGAGTGCATGAAACCGTATCCCGACCGGGCCAAGTGCGACACCGAGCGCAACATCTGCCTCAAGGCCTGCGGCGGCGGCTGACGAACAGGTTTCCTTGCGGGGACTGAACTGAGAGCAAGGGCGGGCGCGGCGCAGCTTATTGGCGCAGCGCCCGCCTGCGTTCGATCAGATAGGCGCGCACGGCGGGATCGGCTTCAAGGCCAATCGCCAAGCCGTAAGCCTCGTCCGCCTCGATGATCTGGCCATCATCGGCCAGCAGCCGCGCCTTGGCCGCCCAATAGGGCTGATACTGGGCAATGGCCGAATCCACTGCCACGGCTTCCAGCGCCGCCAGGCCCGCCCTGGGTCCGCGCGCTCCCGCCGCCGCCACGGCCCGGTTGATGGCAACCACCGGCGATCCGGTCAGCGCGTACAGCCCGTCGTATATTTGCACGATGGCGTCCCAATCCGTCCGCCCGGTCAGCCCACGCATGGCGTGTGCGGATTGGATGGCCGCCAGCAGTTGGAACCGCCCGGTCCCCTGCATCCCGCTCGCCTCGCGCAGCAGCGCCTCGGCCCTGGCGATCAGCGCGCGATCCCATCTCTTAACATCCTGCTCCGGCAATGCCACATAGCGCCCGGCGTCATCCCGGCGCGCGGCCTTGCGCGAGTCCGCATACAGCATCAAGGCGAGCAGGCCCTTGGCTTCGGCCTCCTCCGGCAGCAATTCCGTGATCAGCTCACCCAGCCAGATCGCCTCGGTGGCGTGTCCCCGCCGGCCCGCCTCGCTGCCCACCGCATCGGCCCAGCCATCGGCAAAGCAGGCGTAGATTGCCTCCAGCACCGCTTCGAGCCGCTCGGGCAGCTCCTCGCGGTCAGGGACGCGGAAGGCGATGCCGGCCTGCTTGATCTTGGCCTTGGCGCGCACCAGCCGCTGGCTCATGGTGGCCGGGGAGACCAGGAAGGCCGGAGCGATGGCGGCGGCCTCGAAGCCGAGCACGGTCTGGAGCATCAGCGGCGTGCGCACGGCTGGGTCAATAGCGGGATGGGCGCACACGAACATCAGCGCCAGGCGCTGGTCGGGTATCGGCATGTCACTGGCCTCAGCGCCTTCCCCGGCCAGCAGTTGGAGATGCGGCCAGGCGGAGACCACCGTCTTGTTGCGGCGTGAGCTGTCGATCTGCTTGCGGCGCGCGACGGTGAGCAGCCAGGCTTCGGGGTTGGCCGGCGGGCCGGAGCGCGGCCATTGCTCCAGCGCCGCCGCGAAGGCCTCGGCCAAGGCGTCCTCGGCCGAGGCGACGTCGCGGTTGCGGGCGGCGAGGAAGGCGACGAGCTTGCCGTAGCTGCGCCGGGCGGCGGCTTCGGCGGCGATGGTGGCAGGGGTCTGATCCTTCATCGCACTTCTTTCACCGCAATTCCTTCACCGCACCGGCCACCACTCCGCTTCACATCTGCCAGATGGACCGCACTTCGATCGTTCCGTGCTGGGCGCCGGGGCATTTGGCGGCCCATTTCAGGGCCTCGTCCAGGCCGGGCACGTCAATGATGTAGTAGCCGCCGAGCTGCTCCTTGGTCTCGGCAAACGGCCCGTCCAACACCTTGGTCTTGCCGCCGGGGGCGCGGACCGAACTGGCGGTGCTGGTCGGCTTCAGCCGCTCGCCGCCGATGTAGACCTTGGCCTTCTTCATCGCCTCGGTATAGGCGCCGTAAGCGGCCATCATCTGCTCGACCATGTCCTTGGGCGCGCTAAGCATCCCGGCCTCGTTGCCGTATATCAACAGCATGTACTGCATAGTGGTTTCTCCTAATGTTCCGGCAAGGCCTCAGTGCCCTGTCATGGCAATGTCGGATGTGCTGGGCTGAAAACGACAGAACCGGGAATTATCTGGAGAATAACAGGGTCATGGCAGGGTATATCAAGACTGCATTCTCGGCTTGCCCGCTGGCCCTGGTTGATTGTATAGCTCTGGCTTCCTGAGGCCCTGCCCCGTTCGTCTAGCGGTTAGGACGTCAGCCTCTCACGTTGAAAACAGGGGTTCGATTCCCCTACGGGGCGCCAGCCGGTTAGCGCTGTCCCGCTTTGGAGCCGATCAGGAATGGCGGAGTGTAGCGCAGCCTGGTAGCGCACCTGCTTCGGGAGCAGGGGGTCGGGAGTTCGAATCTCCCCACTCCGACCAATCGGCCTTCAGGGGCCCATTTGCCTCATGGGGCCAGTGCGCGCTAGGTTCCCGCGATGACCCAGGCGCTCAACTTCGACCGCTCAATGGATTTCAATTACGGTGTGGCCCGGGAGGTTGGCCAGGGTGTGCGCCGGTTGGTGGCCCGGAATCCCAGCCCGATGACCTTCAAGGGCACCAACACCTATCTTGTGGGCCGCCGCAACATCGCGGTCATCGATCCGGGACCCGATGATCCCATGCACCGGCGATCGATCATTGCCGCCGCAGGGCGAGGGCAAATCACCCATATCCTGCTGACACATACCCATCTCGACCACAGCGCGGGCGTGGCCGCGCTGCAAGCCGAAACCGGAGCCATGACTTGCGGGTTCGGTGCCAGGAGCGAGCGCCGTGCCGCGGCTGCTGGCCATGTCGGGGCCAAGGCCATTCTTCATTCCGGATTCCGGCCCGACCAGTGTCTGGGCGACGGCGAACACGTCAACGGCCAAGAGTGGATCCTGCAAGCCACCCACACCCCCGGCCACGCGCCCGATCATCTGTGTTTTGCCATGACTGGCAGCGACCTCATGTTTTCAGGCGATCATGTCATGGGATGGAACACGACCGTGGTCGCGCCGCCCGAAGGGCATATGGGTGATTACTTGGCGTCGCTCGAAAAATTGATGCAGCCGGGCAAGCCACGGCATGGGACTTATCTGGCCGGCCACGGCGAGGTCATTCGTCAACCCGAACGCCTTGTTCGCTCCTACCTCATACACCGCCGGATGCGCGAAGCCATGATCCGTGATTGTGTGTTGGAAGGTCTCGACACTGTCCCGGTAATCACCGAGCGGGTGTATCGGGGCATTGCACCCGCGTTGCTCAGTGCCGCACGGTTGTCTGTGCTGGCCCACCTGGAGCACCTGGTGGAAAGGGGAGCCGTCGTTTGCGACGGAGCACCGTCGCTGCACCGGCAGTACCATCCGGCGGCTTGATTGCGATGGCGGCCTGGTCGACGGCATCGCCTGCCAACACCGGCTCCGTGGGTACACTGGCATCGATGCTCGCCTTCACCGCAACCGGCGGCTTGCCCCAGCCAGACAGCGGCGTGATCTTGTAGCCCTTCTGGATAGCGTGGACCGCTTCATAGTCTTGTGGTCCATCCGTCTTGGTGCGGCCGATAATCCAGACATAGGG
>Ga0209069_10000907_pt1 | contig 14508 bp, 5 predicted proteins | sample Str013_2_FD_187202 | JGI IMG/M metagenome (GOLD analysis project Ga0209069, IMG submission 187202) | Freshwater sediment microbial communities in response to fracking from Pennsylvania, USA - Straight Creek_MetaG_SC_2013 (SPAdes) (version 2) | ecosystem: Environmental > Aquatic > Freshwater >...
CGCATCAACATGGTGAAGATGCCCCAAAGCACGGGGCTGGGCACGCCGATCATCCAAAGCCCAAGACCGATCACGAGGCCGGACACGGCATTCAAGGCCGTCTGCAACAGGAAGTATTTGCTCAAGCCCCGCGCGGCCTCTTGCATCGCCTCCGTGGTGCGGTGCAGTTCTCGCGGCCCGAGCAGCCGGATAACGCGATCTCGCAAATCCTCCTGCTGCAGCAGAAAAAACACCACGAACAGCACAACCAGCAGGGTGCTCGCGAGCGGGCTGAAGATCGCCTGCAGATACTCGGTCGCAAGAATGAAGGGATTGGTGCTGGAGGAATGGATCTCGACCGGGACCGGCGTGCCGTCCGGCGATCCCAACGCAGGGGCTGGCGCGCCGGGCTGCGGATGATTGCTGGCGGAAATTTCCTGACCGATATCCGCGATGACGCTGGTTGCGCGCGCTACCGGACCGTCGCCCGATGTCGAGATCTTGACGGCGCGGATCTTGTCCCGGATGTTCGATTGGTATTGCGACAGATTTTCCGCCAGTTGACTGATTTGCGATGTCCCGAGCACCCCGACCGCCAGGATGGCGCCGAAGGTCAGGACCACGACGGCAATGACGGCGGGCACGCGCGGTATGCCGGCGCGCCGCAACGCATGCGCGACGGGGGCGAGGACGAAGCTGATGAGCACCGCCAAAGCGAGCGGTATCAGCACGTCGCGCGCCAGATACAACGATGCGACGATGACCACGCCCGTTAAGATAGTCGCGACCGTCGAGAGATCCGGGGGCCGAGCCTGACGCGGCAGAATAGGGTGATCATTTTGCATCGCCATCCACCTATTCTATGCCGAGACCAACCTGGCACCGATGCGAGGCAACGGCCTAGAGCTGGCCAAAGCGCTCCCCACTGTCAATACGAGGGGCGTAATTGTCCTGGCGGGAAACAAACGCACGTTCCTTGCCGCATGAGCCGCAGACATAGATCGTACTGCTTAAGCCCAGCATGGCGTGGGCGGCGTCGATTCGCTTCAATTTGAGTTGTCCGCCACAACAGTCGCATTGCGACGATGGAGGCGGCTCGACTGTCTTACGCATCAGCTTTCCTCCTGCGGGATCTTGCTCCTCCCTGCCAATGCCAAACGCGGTGGCGAGGCAAAGGTTCCCGCTGTGAGTTCTGGATGCTGACCGGCCTGGGGCAGCGTGCCGAGGGTAACTTCGACGCAATGCGTGGCGCCGTCATCGGCCAAGGCGATGATCAGCGGCCGAGCGGCAACGCTGTCGCCATCCAGCGTGGCCCGAAGCACGCCGCGCGATACGGCATCTGGATTCTCGACGTGGATTTCATAGCGGGATGCGCCATGTTTCAAGTGGATGCGGAATTCGGGCCAGCTTTCGGGGATGCACGGGTCGAGATGCAGCGTTCCCGCCACCAGCCTCATGCCAAGAATGCTTTCCAATCCTGCCCGCTGCATCCAGCCCGCCGACCCGGTGTACCAGGTCCAGCCACCCCGTCCGACATGCGGCGCCACAGCATACACGTCGGCCGCGACCACATAGGGCTCAACGATGTACTGGCTGACGTCCGCGGCGGTCAGCGCATGATTGATCGGATTAAGTAATGAGTAAAGCTTCATGGCCTTGTCGCCCTCGCCGAGCCGGGCGAAGGCGACGATGGACCACAGCACGCCGTGTGTGTACTGACCGCCATTTTCGCGAATGCCCGGCGGGTAGCCTTTGATGTAACCTGGTTCGAGTGCTGTTTTGTCAAACGGCGGCTTGAACAACAGCGCCATTTTTTGGTCCGGCAAAATCAGCTCGCGTTCGACCGCCGCCATTGCCTGGGCAGCGCGCGCGGGGTCGGCGACGCCGGATATGACGGACCAGGATTGTGCGATGGCGTCGATTTGGCACTCCTCGCTCGACGCCGAGCCGAGCGGCGTGCCGTCATCGTAGTAGCCGCGCCGGTAGTAGTCGCCATCCCAGGCCTCGCGCTCGATCGATGCCCGCAGCGTTTCGGCGTGTCCGCGCCATCTGTCGGCACGTGCGGTCTCGCCGCGCGCGTCTGCATAAGGGGCAAACGCGCCGAGAGTGGCGCAATGGAACCAGCCCAGCCAGACGCTTTCGCCGCGCCCGTGCTCACCGACACGGTTCATGCCGTCGTTCCAGTCACCGGTGCCGATCAGCGGCAAGCCATGCGCTCCCAGCGCGAGACTTTGATCGAGGGCGAGGGCGCAGTGCTCATAGAGGCTGGCGCTGCGATCGGATGCCACGGGGTTGAACAGGCTGTCGTGTTCGCCCTCGCGCAGCCATTGGCCCTCGAGAAAGGGCACCGCCTCGTCCAACAGCGTGCTGTCACCCGAAACCTCGATGTAGTGCATCACGGCGTAGGCCAACCAAGCACGGTCGTCGGTGATCCGCGTCCGTACGCCTTGTCCGGTGTTCTGGAACCACCAGTGCTGTACGTCGCCTTCGATGAACTGCCGGCCGGCGGCGCGGACAATATGTGCCCGCGTCAGCTCGGGCCGAATCGCCGCCAACGCCATGCCATCCTGCAGCTGGTCGCGGAACCCATAGGCGCCGCTGGCCTGATAGAAGGCGGCGCGCGCCCAGATCCGGCAGGCCAGGGTTTGATACAGCAGCCAGCCATTGAGCATGATGTCCATCGACCGATCTGGTGTGGTGACCTGGATGGTCTCGAGCATCTGCTGCCAATGCAGCGTCACCGCAGCCAATTCGCTATCGAGATCGGCGGCACGGTAGCGGGTGATCAGCGCCTGCGCCTCTTCCACAGATGCGGTCTGGCCGAGGAAATAGGCGACCTGCCCAGTTCTGCCGGGCAGGATTGTGATCTGCGCGCGCAAAGCGCCACAGGGATCGAGGCCTGCCCCCACCATGCCTGACAATGGGGCCGAGCCGTTGAGGGCGGACGGCGTCGCCAGGGTCGCATTGCGGCCGATGAACTCGCGCCGGTCGCCAGTCCACTCCGATTGCGTCCCGTTGAGATCGCAGAAGGCCACCCGCGATGCGAAAGCTTGCGACCAGGAGTTGCGGGCGAACAGGGCGCCGGTGGACTGATCAAGCGCGGTCGTCACGAAGCTGGCCGAGGCGCTGCGCGATGAGCCGAGAACCCATTCCACATAGGTTGTTATCGACAGATTGCGCGGCCGATCCGATAGATTGCGCAGCGTCAGCAGCGATATCTTGATTGGGTCGGCCAGCGGCACAAACTGCACCAGATCGACGCCGATCCCGCGCGCGGCATGTTCGAACCGGCTGTAGCCGTGGCCATGACGCGCAAGATACGTGGTCGCGTCGTCGCGGATCGGGCTGGCGGTGGCGCTCCAGACCTCGCCGCTGTCCTCGTCCCGCAGATAGATGGCTTCGCCGCAGCGGTCGCTGACAGGATCATTCGACCACGGCGTAAGCTGGTTCTCCTTGCTGATCAGGGACCAGGTGAACCCGCTCCCTTCGGCGGCGACCTGAAAGCCGAAGGTCGGATTGGCGATGACGTTGATCCAGGGCGCCGGCGTTGTCTGGCCGGGCTTCAGAATGATGACGTAGTCGCGGCCGTTATCGGAAAACCCACCGTGACCATTGAAGAACTCGAGTGCTGGAAGCCGTGGGGCCGGTTGTGGCTTCCAGACAGTGCTCGGGGTGCGCGCCGTCACGGTTCGGGCCCGCAGGACCGGTACCTGGTCCAGCTGATCGAGAAGAGTACCGCGTTGACCAACCAGCACCACCCGCGCCACCGACAGCAGCAAGGCCCGCGTCTCTTGCGGCATCAGATCGGACCGCAGGACGAAAATGCCGCCCTTGGCATCGCCGGCCGTGGTCTGGCGGCGCGCCTGGCTGGTGCGCACCATGGTTTCAATGGCGATCTGCAGGTCCTGCACATAGGAGGCGCCGCGCTCGTTCAAGATGACGAGGTCGACGCTGAAATTCTTCATACGCCAATAGTCGTGCGCCAACAGCAGCTGGCGGGCGAGGTCGAGATGATCCACATCGGCTATGCGCAGCAGAAGGATGGGCAGGTCACCGGAAATGCTCAGCGACCACAGTCCCGATTGACTGCCAGCGCCGCGCGCAATCGTCTCCGAGGACGCGCGCAGCGCCGGTCCCGCAAACAGCAGATGACCTGCCAGGCGCTGGAAAACGGCCGCCTCGCTTGGATTGATGCCGATGTGATGCAACTGTACCTGAGCTTGCGTCCATGCGAGCGTTGCCGCGCGGGTCAAGGCCGCATGGTCGCGGTGCTTATCGATGCCATCCATGAGCGCGGCTCGCGACGGCGCCACCATGGTCCAGAAGTCTATCCGGGCCATCCCGCCAGGGGCAATGCGCACCGTGTGGCGCAGGGCGAACACCGCGTCGAGGATGGTGCCGGTGGTGTTGCTCAGGGCTCGCGCACCACGCACGGCGATGGGATTTCTGACTGTGCCATTGCGGCCGAGAAAGCGTGCGCGGTCGGTCTCGATCGCGACCGCCCCGACCGTCTCGCCATGCACCACGGCCAGATGGGCGGCCCAGATCTCGGCCTCGCTGGTGCTGCGCCGCCGCCGCGTCGCGATAATCGCCTCGACCTCAGGGAGATAGTCGGTCTGCACCGAAAGCTTGGAAAACACCGGATGTGCCACGTCGGCGCCCTGTGAGGTCAACACCAGTTCGGCGTAGGACGTGATTTCGATGTCGCGGGACCGCGCGCCGTCATTGACCACCGAGATATGCCGCACTTCGGCGTTGTCTTCGCTCGACACCAGCACTTCCAACGTCGTCGTCAAGGCGCCGTCGCGGCGTGTGAAGACCGCCCGATCCTCGTTGAAATTGACCTCGTAGGCATGCGCCGTCATGCCGCTTGGCTGCAGGCCGGCCGACCATACGTCCCCGCTACGCGCATCGCGCAGATAGATATAGGAGCCCCAGTCATCACAAGTCGCGTCCTCGCGCCAGCGCGTCACCGCGATGTCGCGCCAACGGCTGTAGCCAGAACCGGCACTGGTCAACATGACGCTGTACTGACCGTTCGAGAGCAGATGCGTGGCAGGCGCATCATCGGCGGCGCTGGAGAAACGCCGCCCGCCAGGAAGTTCAAAATTGCGCACGCGCGCCGCCGACTTCGCGTGCGCATCCGACGGCCGTGCCATGGCGACATCGCGCGGCGGCCGCTCCTGCAGCAACAGCTCCGTCGCCTGCACGATCGGCTCGGCATGGAACCGCGTGCGCATGGCGGCGTCGAGCAGGGTATTGGCGATGGCGACGATGCTCATGCCCTGGTGATGCGCCATGAAGGCCTTGACGACGGCAACCGTCTGGCCTTCTGGCAGACGCACTGGCGTATAGTCGAGGGCCTCGTAGAATCCATAACGGCCGAGACCGCCGACTGCCGCCAGCGCCGCAAAATTCAATACCGCCGCCTGCGGATCAACCATGGCGGCGAGCGCGGTGGCATAGGGCGCCACGACGATGTTGGCATCGAGCCCGCGCTTCAGGCCGAGCCCCGGAACACCGAAATTCGAATACTGGTAGGTGAACTCCAAATCGCGCACATTATAGGCCGATTCCGATATCCCCCAGGGCACACCTCGGCTTGCTCCATAATCAATCTGCTGTCGGACAATCAGCCGGCTGGTCTGCTCGATCAAGCTGCCGGTCGGCGCCCGCATCACCAGGGATGGCATCAGATATTCGAACATCGACCCCGACCAGGAAATCAGCGCGGCGCGGCGCGCCACCAGCACGACCGAACGCCCGAGCTGGAACCAATGGCGCGCCGGAACATCGCCCTTGGCGATGGCGAAAAAGCTGGCAAGCCGGGCCTCCGAGGCCACCAGATCATAGCAATTCTGATCGAGCTCATCCTCGTGCACCAGATAGCCGATCGACAGCAGCTGGCGTTTGGGGTCCAGCAAGAAGCCGAACTCCATGGCCAGCGCCAGTTCGCGGGCGGCGCCGCTGAGCGCTTGCAGGCGCTTGGCGAGCGAGTGTTCAGTCGCAACGGCTGCTTGTTCGTCACGTTGGTGGCTATGCAGCGTCGTGGCTGCGGCATCGATCCAATAGATGAGATCGCCGCTATCCGCGATCCGGGAGACGGCCGACAATTGGCGCGCCGCTTGCGCCAAGGTCCTGGCCCGTGCGATCAACGCGCTGTGTGTCTGGTCAAACGCGTTCGCCTCGATCGGCGCTTGGCCGAGGTCGTTGGCAAACGTCTCCAGCGCCTGCTGAAACTCCGTCACGTCGGCGGTCATATGATCCGCCGTAGGATAGATCCGGCTCAGTTCGCGTGCCGCCATGTCAACGGCATCACCGGCGCCGGATAGTTGTTGTCCTGGCCCGATGGCGGCCCGGCTCCAGTCATTGCAGGCGCGCGACACAGCGATGAGATGTCCCGCCAGATTCCCGCTGTCGACAGACGATATGTACTTCGGCTCAAGCGGCCGCAGGGTCTGCGTGTCATACCAATTGTAGAGATGTCCGCGCACGCGCTCCATGACGTGCAGCGTCGCCAGAGTCGCTTCGAGCCGCTCGACCGCCGCGGTGGTGCCAATCCAGCCGAAATCTCGCGCTGCGGCAACAGACAGCAGGTAGAGACCGATATTGGTCGGCGACGTCCGGTGTGCGAGTGCAGGCGCCGGATCCTCTTGGAAATTGTCCGGAGGCAGCATCATGTCGGAGGCCGTCACGAAGGTTTCGAAGAACCTCCAGGTCCGCCGCGCTGTCAGCCTGAGTGCCGTGGCATCGGCGGCAGTGATTGGCAACTGGCCTTCAATCACCGGCGACAGTCTTGCCCAACGCGCGATCCAGGGGAATAGTCTCCAGAGCTGCGCGAAGGGCCGTCCGGCGATGGTCGGCGGCAGACTGGCCCAATGCGCGATCGCCGGGGACGCCATCCAAAGCACGGCGAAGGGCGCGGCCAGCAACCAATTTGCATTGTATTGCAGCGTTGCGACGCCGATGGCAGCTACCGCGATGATCCGTGCGCCAAACATCCGCCCGGCAAACGCCCCGACCTTCGGATGCGAACCAACCGTGGTCTGAGCATGCGAGACCCACTCAAGCAAGTTCGCCCGCGAGACGAACAGTCTGTACAAGGTGCGGACAATGGCATCCGCCATCACCCACGCCGCGTCGGCAAGAAAGACCACAATGAAAAAGCTCTGGGTCAACGCAAAACTGAAGTCCGTCGCCAGTGTGCGCAGATGCGCAGACGCAGGGACTCCTGGTCGCGCCGGCGCCAGAGTGCACACGATCGGAAGGATCGCGGGGGTCGCGACCGCCGCGAGCATCAGCAGTGTCCAGATCAATGCGGTGTGGAATGGCAGCAACCAGCCCGCCAGCAAGGCCGCGACGGCCAAGGGCGCCGTCAGCGACCGGCGCAGATTGTCGAGCATTTTCCAGCGGCCGGTTGCAGGAATCGCGGCAGCGGAACGGTTTGCCCCAGTCGCCATCGGCATGCGTCCAAGCAGCCACGGTAGCAGTTGCCAGTCGCCGCGCACCCAGCGATGCTGGCGCATGGTCGCGACATCATAGCGGGCGGGAAAATCCTCGATCACCTCGACATCCGAAGCCAACCCGGCGCGAGCGAACACCCCTTCGAACAGATCGTGACTGAGCAAGGCTGATTCAGGCACGCGCCCAGCCAGCGCCGCCTCGAAGGCATCGACATCATAAATGCCCTTGCCTGCAAACGAGCCCTCGTCAAGGAGATCCTGATAGACATCGGATACTGCAGCCGCATACGGATCGATGCCGCTTGGACTGGAATAGATGCGCTGGAACAGCGATCCCGCCTCGCCAACTGGCAATGCCGGCGTGACGCGCGGCTGCAGGACACCGTAGCCGTCGACGACCCGCCCCAACCCCGCATCGAATTGCGGCGTGTTCAGCGGATGCGCCATCTTGCCGATCAGCTTACGCACCGTTTCACGGGGCAGTCTGGTGTCGGCATCAAGCGTGATGACATAGCGGATGGCTTCGGGCAGTCGCGGCGCCAGCCCATCAGCTGCCGTGAAGCCGGTGTCGGTCGCGCCCCGCAACAACCGGTTCAGCTGATGCAGCTTCCCGCGCTTGCGCTCCCAGCCGATCCATTTGCCTTGGCTTTGGTTCCACTCCCGTCCGCGATGCAACAGATGAAAGCGATCGCCGCCGGTTTCATGCGGATACAGAACATTGAGGCGGGCGATGCCCGATACCGATGCCTGCAGAAGGGCAGCGTCACCAGGCATGCCCTGGGCTGGGGCATCGGCCCAATCGGACAAGAGCGCGAAGTAGAGTTCGCCATCGGGACTGGCGAGGTGGTGCACTTCCAGGTTCTCGATGTGCTCTGCGACCCCATCCAGTGACGTCAACAGTGTCGGCACCGCGATGAGAGTGCGCAGAGCGGCCGGAATACCGTCCTTTAGTTCGAGCGCCGGTAGCGTCCTCGGCCCAACCAGATGTGCAACAACGCAGTTGACCAGACCAACGGCAGAATCGCTGATGGGAATGGCGCCCAGGATGCCGAGCACGATCAACCAGGGTGTCGCCACCCCAGCGCCAGTTAGCGCGTACAGCGCGACGCCAAGAAATCCAACCGAACACACCGCAACAGCGCCGACATAGCCGCTGATGCCGAACTGACGACAGGCGCGCCTCAAGCGGTTCGGCAGATTCGGGCGAAAGCCCAGTGATGTTTCAAAGACCTGGCGCCCGGCTCCGATCAGATGGTGGCCTGCGCCGCGCGGGTCGCTGAACGGCTTGGCGGCGGCTAGCGAGCCTTCCGCAACATCCATTTCGGTATGTGTCGAGCCGCGAGCCAGCTCTTCGATCGCGGTGCGATAGAGATTGCGCGTCGAAAAGTCCATGCTTTGGTAGATCGGGTCGGCAGCAAGAGTTCGGTCAACCAGGCTGATGCTTTCGAAGATTTTCGACCAGTCGAGGCTGGTTATCACCTTGAGGCTGTTGATGATATTGCTGACCGTGACAGTAGCCGCGCCTTGCCGCAAATGTTCGTCGCTGACCACCTGGTCCGGCGTGCTGCCGGCCGCCGCCAGCTGCAGCTCAAGCCAAGTCAATGCCGGAATAATGCGGGCATCCTGATCATGCAGGCGCTGCAACATCTGGACCGCGAAAGGATTCGATACCGGCATGCCGTGCAATGAGGCCAAGACGACCGCGACGGGGTCGACTGGATGGCCATTGATGCCGAGCAGGCGATCGGCGACGTCATTGGCCGCCTTGCGGTCAGCACGGCCTTGCACGATGCGATCGGCCAACCGCCGCAGGTTCTCGACCAGCACGATGCGCAGCGTGATCGAGAGTGCCCAGAGTTCGCCGATCGTCAGCGGCTGGACCTCCTGATAGGCCAGGATGAAACGGCGCAGGACTTCGGCATCGAAGCGGCTGTCGGTATGCGCGACGAACGCCCACGCGATGCCGAGCACTCTTGGATAGCGAGCAAACGGACCATCGGCGAGCTTGGGGAGTTGACGATAATAGCCCGGCGGCAGATCCGATCGCACTTCACGAAATTGCTTTTCGACCAGATGATAGTTGTCGATCAGCCACTCCGCCGCCGGGGTGATGGCGTGGCCTTCATCGGCAGCAGAGGCTATCGTGTGGTAGGCCGCCAATAAGGCGGCGCCATTGTCGGCAAGCCGCTTGGACAGCGACTGCGCGCGCGACGGTAACGCCTGCACGTCCTGGGCTGTCGCAAGACTTCTCGCATGCGCTTCCAACCGCTCGATGCTGAACAGCTCTTCGCGAATTGGCGCGTGGCTGTGCCACGGAGCCGCGCCGTCGTCACCGCCAAAGATGCGTGCGATGAAATCTCGCAGATGGCTCTCCTGTCACCAGCGTGAACGCGCAGCGCGCGGCAACGCGCACCCAAGCAGTTCGATAACGCCGCCGCGCGCATTTGGTTCCATGGCGTTGTCCGAACTCAGCGGCAACCGCCAGTGCGAGTGGCCTGGCTCACCTAGAACAGCGGCTACAGGCTTTACAGTTTGTTGCGGGCGTCGGCGGTTGCAGCGCGACGCTGTCCCCGTGAGCTTGAGCAACTCCAGCTGCGCAAACTCCAGGCTATGCGCGGCTCCAACGGCAGCAGCAAAAACACAATGTCGATTGCGCCGGGACGCGCGGTTTGATTGAATTTGCTCCGAGCGGCGCCAGCGCGGCACCGAACCAGGGAGCATGACATGAAACGCCTGCTGATCTCGACCAGCCTCGTGGCCGGACTGTTCGCGACCGCTACATGGGCGGCCGACGCCAAACCCCTCTTTGTCTACGTCTCGCCCAACCCGATCGGCGTCAACGACTTCCTGAAACTGGGCAAGGCCGGCACCGAGCAGGTGGCCAAGGAGCTTGGCGGCGAGGCCAAGACCTATGAAAGCAGCGATCCCACCACGCAGCGCCAGAACCTGGAGGCGGCGGCCAAGGCCGGCGCCAAGGTGGTGGTGGCGATCGGCTTTGAATTCAACGACATGCTGCCCGAGGTCGCGACCGCCTATCCGGAGGTAAAATTCCTGCAGATCGACAGCTGCCCGTTCGCCAAGATGAAACCCAATATCTTCTGCTCGGTGTTCCGCGAGCACGAGGCCGCCTTCCTGATCGGCGCCGAGGCGGCGCTGACCAGCAAGACCGGCAAGGTCGGCGCCATTGGCGCGCTCGATATCCCGTTCCTGCATCGCTTCACCGATGGCTTCATTGCGGGCGCCAAGCAGGCCAAGCCGGCCATCACGATCTCGCCCTCGCTGTGGGTCGGCGGCAACAATCCGTTCTCGGACCCGGCGCGCGGCCAGGAGCGGGCGGCGGCCATGCTGGCTGACGGCGCCGACCGCGTACTGGCAGCCGGCGCCGGCTCGAACGGCGGCATCTTCAAGGCGGTGCTGGATGCGCCCGGATCGGCAACCTATGGCGTGGACGTCAATCAGTGCCCGCAATCGCCGGGCGCGGTGGCGGACAACATCGAAAAGAAGACCGATGTGGCGGTCGTGCTGGCGGTCAAGGGCATCATGGCCGGTGGACAGCCTCCGATTGTCGCGCTCGGCCTGAAGGAAGCCGGCATGACGCTGACGGCCTTCGGCGCTGGCGTCAAAGACTCCAAGTGCACGATTGCCGACAACGCCGATGTGATAGCCAAGCTGGCGGCGTTACGTGATCAGATCATTGCCGGCAGCATCACGGTCGCCGACCCGATGATGGCGAAATGATTTTGTCCCCATGCTGACCGTTCCTGCGCTGGAAGCGGCCGGCATCGTCAAGCGCTATGGCGCGACCCTGGCCAACGATGACGTGGATCTCACCGTCGCAAGCGGTGAGATCCATGCCGTCATGGGCGAGAACGGCGCCGGCAAGTCCACCCTGATGAGTATCCTCTACGGCTTGCAGCAGCCCGATGCCGGGCGCCTGCTGCTGCAGGGGCAGGAGGTGCGCTTGCGCTCGCCGCTCGATGCCATCGCCAAGGGGATGGGCATGGTTCACCAGTCGTTCAAGCTGTTCAATGGACTGACGGTATGGGAGAATATCGTGTTCGGAGCCGAGCCGCGGCGCGGGCTGTTCATCGACTCTGCCACGGCGCGCCAAGCCATCGCCGCGCTTGGCGAGCATCACGGCCTCAGCGTCGACCCGGATGCGCGCGTCGGCACATTGTCGGTCGGCGTGCGTCAGCGCGTGGAGATCCTGAAGGCGCTCTATCGCGAGGCGCGCGTGCTGATCCTCGACGAGCCGACCGCCGTGCTGACGCCGCAGGAAAGCGCCGGATTGTTCCTCATGATGCGTAGGCTGACGGCGGATGGGCGATCCATCCTGTTCGTGACGCACAAGCTGCAGGAGGTGATGGAGATCAGCGACCGCGTCACCGTGCTGCGCGATGGACGGGTCGCGGCACGGCTGCGCACCAGCGAGACCACGCCGCAAGACATCGTCCGTGCCATGACGGGACGCACTATCGCTTTGACCGCCGCGCCATCGCAGGCCCAGCGCGGCAGGCCTTTGCTTGAGGCCACGGAATTGACGGTGGCCGGGCCGGGCAACCGTCCCGCGCTCGACCGGGTTAGCCTGACGGTTCACGCCGGCGAGATCGTGGGCATCGCCGGGGTGGCGGGTAACGGACAGAGCGAACTGGTCGAGGCCTTGACAGGCCTTAGGCCGCTCAGCGGTGGCACGGTGCACGTCGATGGCAGCGCGGTCACCGGCGCCGACGTGGCAGGCCACCGCGCGGCCGGCCTGGCCTATATCCCCGAGGATCGCGGCAACGTCGGCTCGGCGCTGGCTGCCAGCGCCGCCGAAAACCTCGCCATGGGCTTTCACAATCGCCCACCGCTGGCGCAGCATGGCCGCATCAACAGGGCGGCCATGACGGAGCGGGCACGCGGGTTGATCGAACGCTTCGATATCCTGATCGCCGGCCCGGAGGCGCCGGTCGGATCGCTGTCCGGTGGCAACCTGCAGAAGGTGGTGGTGGCGCGCGAGCTGTCGCACGAGGCGCCGGTGCTGATCGCCGAGCAGCCGACCCGCGGGGTCGATGTCGGTGCGACCGAGTACATCCATGCCCAGCTGCTGGCGGAACGCGACAAAGGGCACGGCGTGCTGCTGGTGTCGGCCGAACTCAGCGAAATCCTTAGCCTCAGTGATCGCGTGCTGGTGATGTATGAGGGACGCATTATTGCCGAGGTGCCGCGCGCAAAGGCCAACCCTGACTCAATTGGCCTGCTGATGGCCGGACGCAGCGTGGCCGCCGCGTGACCCCCATCGCCCCCTGGTATCTGCGCCCGCTGGCTGCTGTCACGGCGATCCTGTTCGCCGTTCTCATTGGCGGCATGCTGATTATCGCCTCCGGCGCCAATCCGCTTGCGGCCTATTGGCAGATCGTTGTCGGCTCGCTCTCGCCGGCCAGCCTCTCCGATACCTTGAATTGGGCCACTCCGCTGGTCGGCATGACCCTGGCAGCGGCCATTCCCTTGCGTGGCGGCATGGTCAACCTGGGCGGCGACGGACAGATGGTGATCGGTGGCCTGGTGGGCGCGCTCGTGCCGATCTACCTGCCCGGATTGCCGGGGCCGCTGGCGGCGTTGCTAAGCCTCATCGCGGCCGCTCTGGCGGGGGGCCTCTATGCGGCGCTGGCCGCCTGGGGTCAGACCCGGCACAACATCCCGATGCTGATCTCCAGCCTGCTGATGAGTTATCCGGCGGTCGGCATCACCTCGTACATCGTTCGCTTTCCGCTGCGCGATACTGCCACCGGCCTGCCGCAGAGCGAGATGATTCCGGAGGCGGCGCGCTTGCTCACCTTGAGCGGGGCGCTCAACCTGGGCGTCCTGATCATGGCCGCGATCGGCGTCCTCGCCGTCTACATCGACCGCACCACGGTGGCCGGCTACGAGTTGCGCATGCGCGGCAGCAATCTGCGCTTTGCAGCCTATGGCGGCGTGCGGTTGCCGCGCCAGGCGATCCTGACCATGTTCACCAGCGGCGCCATAGCCGGAACCGTCGGCGCCATCGTCGTGCTGGGCTCGCAGTTCCGGTTCATCGACGGCGCGCTGCTGTCGCCCGCCTATACCTGGTCCGGCCTGATGGCGGCGCTGCTGGCCAACGGCGAGCCCCTGGGCGCAATCGCCGCCGGACTGTTCTTTGCCGCCTTGCAGACCGGCGGCTTCGCGATGCAGCGCGAGACCTCGGTGCCGCGTGTGCTGACCATGGTGCTGCAATCCGTCGTCATCCTGTTCCTGGCCATGCGCCACGGCATCGCAAGGCGCGCGACGTGAGCGGCCTCCTCACTCCGTTCATCATGCAATCGGCGGTGCAGGCGATCACGCCGCTGCTGCTGGCGGCGCTGGCCGGCGTGTTGTGCGGCCGGGTCGGCGTCTTCAACATGGCCCTGGAAGGCCAGATGCTGGTGGGCGCCTTTGCCGCCATCGCCGGCAGCTATTTTCTGCACAGCGCCCTCGGCGGCATCGCGGCGGCCATACTGGCGGCCGTGATCTTTTCGCTCATCCTGGCCTATGGCGCGACGTTGTTCCGCGGCGACCCGGTGGTGATCTGCATCGGCATGAACCTGCTGGCCTCAGGCCTCACGGCCTATCTGCTGCGTGTCCTGTTCGGCGTCAGCGGCACTTTCGGCGATCCGGGCATCGTCGGGCTCGGAAAAATCCGTATCCCGCTCATCCGCGACATCCCCATTCTCGGCTGGGGGTTCTGGAGCCAGACCGCGCTGACCTGGGTGGCGATCGGGCTGGTGGGACTCGTAAGCCTCGTGCTCTACCAGACGCCGCTCGGCCTTCGCTTGCGCGGCGTCGGCGAGCAGCCCGACGCGGCCGAAACCCTCGGCGTCGACGTGCAGCGCTACCGCATCGTCACGGTGCTGATCGGTGGCGCGCTGGCCGGGCTGGCCGGGGCGCAACTGTCGCTCGGCGTGGTCAGCGTGTTCGCCGAGGATATGAGTGCCGGGCGCGGCTGGATTGCAGTGGTCGCGGTCATGCTCGGACGCAACAATCCTCTTTATGCTGCCGCCGCCTGCGTGCTGTTCGGCGGGCTCCTGAC
>Ga0209069_10000908_pt1 | contig 14505 bp, 16 predicted proteins | sample Str013_2_FD_187202 | JGI IMG/M metagenome (GOLD analysis project Ga0209069, IMG submission 187202) | Freshwater sediment microbial communities in response to fracking from Pennsylvania, USA - Straight Creek_MetaG_SC_2013 (SPAdes) (version 2) | ecosystem: Environmental > Aquatic > Freshwater >...
ACCACGCCGGCAGCGTTGATGCCATCGTCGACGTGGTTGTACAACGAGATCGCGCCACCGGCACCGATCGGCACCACAGCGAGGTTGGCAACCGTTCGGCCAGCGACCGGGTTCACGTTCGACGCCGCCGGGCGCGCCGCGCCGGCCGGCCAGGCGCTGATGTACGACTCGCCCGAGGCCCGCGTCGCGGTCAGGTTGACGACGACAGCGGAGGCATCGGCCGGCACACCGACGCGACCGGCGACCGTCACGTTCGTGGTGCTATCCGCTTTGAGCGCCACGCCCACGTCACGACTGTCAAAGGCCCGCCCCGGTGATTGCAAGTGCAACGATCCCCCTTGGCCGATCCAGCCGAGCAGATCGACGACGATCTGAACGGCTCCTGCGTTGTTGTAGAACGCGACCTTTCCCGTGGCACCAACCTTGACGACGACGGTGTTCGCCGTCGTCCGTCGCGGACCAGGGTTCAGCGACGAGGCAACGGGACGCGCTTCACCCGCCGGCCAGGCGGTGATGAACGTCTCGGCCGTGGCATCGACGGCGGTGACGGTGAGGACGACGGCGTCGACGCCGGTAGCAGGCACGCCGCCCTGTCCGAGCACGGGCAGCTCGATCGTCTCGCCGCCAACGACGGGCTTCGGCAGCGACGGAACGGCAGCAGCGACGGCGCGTGTGGCCAGTGATGACGGCATCGATGACCCGACGACGGCAACGATCGCCAACAAGAGCGCGGCGACGCCACCGCGGGCGCGGCGCTGGCGCCAGGCGCGCCTCATGGTCGCGTTGCGACGATCGCACAACCGAGCAGCACCACGTTGCGCACGATCGAGCCGGGGCCGATCGGCCGCCGAGACAACCCGCCGAAGCACGCGCACGGCGGCCGCACGCCTTGCCGCAGCCGGACGGCGAGCAGCGCGGTGAAGGCGACGAGCAACGCGACCGCCGCCCATGCCGCCAACGGATGAGCAACGTGCAAGGCCAACAGCACGCCGACCGCGATTTCGACGAAGGGAACGGGACGAGCCAGCCAACCGGGAACGGCGAGCGCGGCAGCATCCGCGAGCCACGTCGGCCGAGCGAGCTTGGCGGCGCCGGCAGCGGCGAGGGCCGCGCCGGCAACTGCGCCGCCAACTAGGCCCGCGACCGTGGCGATCGTCATCTCGTCACCCTTCGACGAAGCTCCCGAGCTTGCCGCGGAAGAACAGCATCGGCTCGCCGTCGCGCGCCTCCATCGACAGGACACGACCAAGGACGAACCAGTGATCGCCGGCATCGACCACTTCTTCGACCGTGCAGTCGATCCATGCCAGCACGCCGTCGATGATCGGCGAGCCCGAGCCGCCCGCCGCTTCCCACGTCAGCCCGTCGAAGCGAGCGGCGTCACGAGCGAAGCGCCAACACAGCTCGCCTTGATCGGCGGCGAGGATGTTGACGCAGAACCCGCCCGAGCGATGTATCACCGGCCAGCTCGATGATCCCTTGCCGGGCAGGAAGCCGACGAGAGGTGGATCGAGGGAGACCGACGTGAACGAACCGATCGTCAAACCAACCGGGCCGTCGTCGCCATTGCCGGCGACCACGGTCACCCCGGTGGGGAAATGACCGAGAACCTGACGAAACCGCGCACTGTCGAACCCTGACATGGGCGGGGAGGTTAACCGGGGCCGGTCAACCGAGGCAGATCGTCGAACCCTCGGCGGCGGCGATGATCTCGATCCCCCATCGTTCGCCTTGGCCACGCGCACACGCGAGGAGCGCGTCGAGTTGCTCGTCGGTGCGCAGCGGGTCGTGGTGGAACAACGCCAACCGGCGCGCTCCGGCGCGCTTGGCGACCCACATCGCGTACTCGATCGTGCAGTGACCCCAGTCCGCCTTCTTGGCGAACTCGGCCGGCACGTACTGCGCGTCATGGATCAACAGATCGACACCGTCGGCGAGGTCGAGCACCTCGTCAGCAATGCCGAAGCTGCCGTCGGACGGCTGCTGGTGGTCGGGAAGGTAGGCAACCGACGCGCCGCCAGCATCGACGCGGTAGCCATAGGTCCGCCCGATGTGGGGGATCTCGCGGGCAGTGACGCGGGCCGAGCCGACGGCGAACGCGCCCGCCGGCGTGTCGACGAACTCGATCGTGCCCGGGAGCTCGCCAATCGTCACCGGGAAGAACGGTGGACGCATGAACGTGTCGAACGCGGCGTGCAGCGTCGGGTAGCCATCTTGCACCGGTCCATGCACCGTGAGCCGCCCACTCGGTCGCAGCACCGGTGTGAAGAACGGCAACCCTTGGACGTGATCCCAGTGGAGGTGCGTTACCAATGCCGTGCCGGCGAACTGCTCATCGGGCCGCCAGGTCGCCCCCAAGCTGCGCAGGCCGGTGCCGAGATCGAGCACGATCGGATCGAATCCCTTACCGCGCAACGACACGCACGACGTGTTGCCGCCGTAGCGCTCGAGCCGGGGATCCGAGCACGGCGTCGAGCCGCGCACACCATGAAAGGTGACGGTCAGCACGCGCGCCCCAGCGCTGCCGGGCCGCTACACGATCCGATCATGACATCAGCCATCGACGACCCCCCACCGCCACGAGCCGCACGCTACGAGCCAGCGAACGTCGTGTAAACGCAAGGTGACCGAAATCTCACGGCACCGACGTCGCGGGATAGCTTGCGACGATGATCGAACCGGGAATCGGGTGCGCCACGGTCACCACGAACGGTGTCGAATTCGGGTACCTGATATGCGGGAGCGGGCCCTTGGCGTTGTGTCTGCACGGCTTCCCTGACACCGCGCACACCTGGCGCCACCTGCTGCCGGCGCTCGCCAACGTTGGCTTTCGCGCCGTCGCACCGTTCCAACGCGGCTACGCGCCGAGCGCGGTCGCTCCCGACGGTCGGTACCAGAGTGGCGTCCTCGCCGCCGACGCCAACGCGTTGCACGACGCGCTCGGTGGCGGCGACGACGCCGTGATCATTGGACACGACTGGGGTGCACCCGCGACCTATGGCGCCGCCTGCTTCGAGCCCGATCGTTGGCACAGAGTGGTCGCCATGGCCGTGCCGTCGGGTGGCGCCGTGAACAAAGCGTTTCTCGGCAACTTCGCCCAGCTGAAGCGCAGTTGGTACATGTTCTTCTTCCAACACGGGTTGTCCGATGCGATCGTCGGCATGAACGACTTCTCGTTCATCGATGGGCTGTGGGCTGACTGGTCCCCTGGATACGACGCGTCGAGCGACCTGCCAGCGGTGAAGGACGCGCTGCGCGACCCGGCGAACTTGCAGGCCGCGCTCGGCTACTACCGCGCTCGCCTTGGAGACGGCTATCGCGATCCTGCGCTTGAGGCAATCCAGGAGGCGACGCAGCGTTGGCCAACACAGCCGACGTTGTACCTCCACGGTCGCAACGACGGCTGCATCGGCGTCGAGGTTGCGCAGGCCGCCGCGGCGGACGCGCCGTCCAACGTCCGCATCGAGTATGTCGACGATGCCGGACACTTCCTGCAACTCGAACGCCCGACGGAGGTCAACACGATGATCACAGGGTTCCTGACATGAGCGCGTCGGACGCGCCGTTGCCCGACGGCATCGTCGCCGTGGTCAAGCGCGACTGCCCGACGTGCGTGCTCGTCGCGCCAGTGCTTGTCGATCTTGCCGCTCGGTCGGCGGCACCCATCGCCATCTACACGCAGGACGATGCCTCGTTCCCGAGTGGCGTCTCACCAATCGACGACACCCAACTGGCGGTTTCCTACCACCACGAGATCGAAACGGTGCCGACGTTGCTGCGCGTCACCGGTGGCGTCGAGCGTGAGCGGATCGTTGGCTGGAACCGCGACGAGTGGGAGAAGTTCACGGGCGTCGCCGGTCTTGGTGGCGACCTGCCGGCATGGCGGCCGGGCTGCGGCTCGCTGTCGGTCGATCCGTCGATGACCGACATCTTGGCCGTGCGCTTCGGTGGCTCGGTGCTCCACGCTCGCCGTGTCGAGCTGGCCAGCCTCGAAGACGAGCACGAAGCGCTCTTCGATCGCGGTTGGACCGACGGTCTACCGGTCGTGCCCCCGACCGAAGCCCGGGTCCTCGCGATGTTGGCCGGCACGACGCGCCCACCCGACGCCGTCGTCGCCACGGTGCCGCCGAACCTCGAGCCGGTGACCGTCGAGAAGATCGCCATCAACGCGGTGATGGCCGGCTGCAAACCCGAGTACTTACCCGTCGTCATCGCTGCCATCGAAGCGATGTGCAACGACGAGTTCAACATCCACGGGCTGTTGGCGACGACGATGCCAGTCGGGCCGGTGCTGATCGTCAACGGTCCGATCCGTCGGGCGATCGGGATGAACTCGGGCGTCAACGTCCTCGGCCAAGGCAACCGCGCCAATTCGACGATTGGTCGAGCCGTGCAACTCGTGATTCGCAACGTCGGCGGCGGCCGTCCCGGCGGCGTCGATCGGGCGACGCACGGCAACCCCGGCAAGGTCGGTTTCTGCTTCCCCGAAGACGAAGAGGGCTCGCCGTGGACGCCGTTCCATGTCGGTCGCGGCTTCGACGCGTCGACGTCGACGGTGACGGTGTTCCCGGGCGAGGGGCCGCGCTGCGTCGTCGATCAACAAGCGCGCACGCCCGAGGCGTTGTCGATGTCGCTGGCGGCGTGCCTGCGCACCGTCCACCATCCCAAGTTGCCGCTCGGCTTCGACGCCATCTTGGTCGTCGCGCCCGACCATGCCCGCGTCTTCGCCGACGCCGGTTGGAGCCGGGAGCGGACCCTGGCCGAGCTGCACGCCAACTTGCAGCTGCCCGTCGCCGAGATCCGCCGTGGCGTCGGCGGGATGGCCGAGGGACTGCCCCCCGGCGTCGGTGACGACGGCGGCACGATCCCGAAGTTCCGCGACGGCGGCATACTGCTCGTCCATGCCGGCGGCGGAGCAGGGTTGTTCTCTGCCATCATCGCGGGGTGGGCCAACGGCTCGACCGGTAGCCAACCAATCACGAAGGAGATCACACCATGACGATCATCCTCGACCCGACGGCCGAACGGAACGTCGCGCAACGCACGTTGCTCGACCGTCCGGCGTCGCTCGCCGGCAAGACCGTCGGCCTGCTCGACATCTCAAAGCCGCGCGGCAACGTGTTCCTCGACCGGTTGGAGGAGCGGCTGGCGGACGCCGGCGCGATCGTGCGCCGCTACCGCAAGCCGACGTTCACGAAACCGGCGCCGGTCGACCTTCGCCACGAGATCGCCACGCAGTGCGAAGTGGTCATCGAGGCGTTGGCCGATTGAGGCAGCTGCACGTCGTGCAGTGTGCACGACATAGCTGATCTCGAACGGCGCGGACTCCCTGGCGTGTTCGTCGCCTCGATGGAGTTCGTCCAGGCCGCGGAGGCGCAGGCCACTGCGCTCGGTTTTCCCTCAGCCCGCGTCTTCGTTCCCCACCCGATCCAAGATCGCACCGACGACGAGATGCGCGCCTACGCCGACAAGGCCTACGACGAGATCGTGGCGCAGATCACCTCGACCTAGCCCGCGCCACAGCCGCCATTTGTAGGCCGTCCGAATCGCCGCACCAGTAAAACTGGTACGATATGTCGTACAACCAGGGAGGACGGCAGTGGCGATCACCGCGAGCGAAGCCCGCAAGAACCTGTTCCCGCTGATCGAGCAGGTCAACCAGGACCGCACCCCGATCGAGATCACCTCCAAGCGCGGTGATGCCGTGCTGATGTCCATCGACGACTACCGGGCGTTGGAGGAGACCGCTCACCTGCTCCGTTCACCGGCCAACGTGCGCCGGCTGCTCGAGAGCTTGGACCAGGCCCGCGCTGGCGCAGCACAGGAACACAACCTCGACCGATGAGGTTCGTCTTCACACCTCACGGGTGGGAGGACTACGTCCACTGGCAGAGCACCGACCGAGCCACGTTGAAGCGCATCAACCGGCTGCTCGATGACATCGCCCGCGCCCCCTTCGATGGGATCGGCAAGCCCGAGCAACTGCGACACGCGCTGGCCGGAGCGTGGTCGCGGCGCATCGACGAGGAGCATCGGCTCGTGCACCTGATCGAAGGCGACGACATCGTGATCGTGCAAGCGCGCTACCACTACGGCTGACGTCGGAGTCGGCAAGGTCACGGCAAGCGGTAGACGCCGCGTTCGACGACGGCGATCTCATCGCGCAAGACGGTGTCGGCGACGCGTTGGGCTCGTTCGGGATCGGCCGGCCAGCCCGTCACACGTGCCAGGTCGGCGGCGCCGACGGGAGCGCGACGCAGCGCGGCAACGAGCCGTCCACGGCCCTGACGGTCCGAACCATCGAAACGGCTCTGACCGCCGGACACACCGGCGGAACCGATCGCCGGATCGGGGTCGGGGTTGCCGGCAAGACGCCACGAGCACGTTCCGGCCGCGGCGAGCGGGCACTGGTCGCAGACCGGTTGGCGCGCCGTGCACACAGTGGCGCCGAGGTCGAGCATCACTTGGTTCCAGATCCACGAGTCGCCGACTGGTGCGAGCGCGTCGGCCGCATCTTGGACGGCGCGTGCCGTCAACGAACGACCGGCGCGCCGGGCGAGGATGCGAGCGACGTTCGTGTCGACGACAGCGACATCCATCTCGAACGCGAACGCGCCGATCGCTCGCGCCGTGTACGGCCCGACACCGGGCAAGCGTTGCAGCGCGCTTACGTCGCGCAGCCACTCGCCATGCCAGTCGGTCTCGATCAGCACCGCGGCGCGATGAAGGTTGACGGCCCGACGGTTGTAACCGAGACCGGCCCACTCACGGACGACGTCACCCGACGAGGCCGACGCGCACACCGTCGTCGTCGGGAAGCGAACGAGGAACGCCGTGTAGCGCTCGACGACGCGCCCTACCTGTGTCTGTTGCAGCATCGTCTCGGCGACGAGGATCGACCATGGGTCGCGCGTCGCACGCCACGGCAGGTCGCGCAAGCGGGGCGCGCCCCACCTCAGGACGGCGTCGCGCTCGTCCGCTGCCACAGGTACGCATGCGTGACGTAGGGAACCACGAACGGTTCGGCAAAGTCGGCGACGACGGCGCGCACTTGGGCGACGAGTGGCGCCCGGGCGGTGCGATCGAAGGCCGCCGCCAGCTCGGCGTGACGGCGCGCCACGACGTCGACTGGATCGCTCACGCGTTCCAGATGTCTTGACCGTCGTAGGGGCGGCGGCGAGTCGGCGCGTGGTCGCGCTTCCAGATCATCACTCGACGGCGGAAGTAGCAGACCTCCTTGCCGTCCTGGTTGAAGCCCTTCGTCTCGACGGTGACGATGCCGCGATCGTTCTTCGAGCGTGACTCGGCTACTTCCAAGACGCGCGTCTCGGCGTAGATGGTGTCGCCGTGGAACGTCGGGTGCTTGTGCTGCAACGTCTCGACTTCCAAGTTGGCGATCGCCGCCCCCGACACGTCGGGCACGCTCATCCCGAGCACCAGCGAGTAGACGAGGTTGCCGACGACGACGTTGCGACCGTGCACGGTCTCGTGCTCGGCGAACCAGGCATTGGTGTGCAACGGATGGTGGTTCATCGTGATCATGCAAAAGAGGTGATCGTCGTACTCAGTGATCGTCTTGCCCGGCCAATGGCGGTAGACGTCACCAACGACGAAGTCCTCGAAGTACCGGCCGAACGGGCGGTCGTGGACGTTGCCAGGCGGATCGCTCATGAGCGGCAACCGTAGCGCCGCGCGCGGGCGCGACCTCAGGGCTGGATCGGCTGCATCGCGCCGCGCACCGAACGCTCGCGCAGCAGCACCGTCGCCGAGTGCGCCGGCAGCGGGTACGACAGGAAGAAGCCCTGCAAGCGGTCGCAGCCGAACGAGATCAACTTCGCCACCTGGTCGCTCGACTCGACGCCCTCGGCCGTGACCGTCATCCCCAGCTCGTGCGCCAGTGAGACCATCGCCGCGACGATCTTGGCATCGTGATCCCGTGTGAGCATGTTCTCGACGAAGCTGCGATCGACCTTGATCGAGTCTGCTTCCAGGCTGCGCAGGTGCGTCAACGACGAGTAACCGGAGCCGAAGTCATCGAGTGAGACCGTGGCACCCAGCGAGCGAAGCTGGCGCAGCAGCACGAGCACGCTCTGCGGATCCGACAGCAGGCTCGTCTCGGTGACCTCGAACTCGATCAGCGACGCCGGCACGTTGAAGCGGTTCAGCGCCGACGCGACCTGACCGGGGAGCATCTGATCCTGCAGCACGATCGAGGAGAGGTTGATGCCGAGACGCACCGGAAGCCCCGCATCCATCCACGTCCGCAACTGGCGCAGCGCCAGCGCCAACGTCAGCTCGGTGAGCTGGGCGACGAGCCCGCTGCGCTCGGCGAGCGGCACGAAGTCCTTCGGCTGCAGCTCGCCCCGCGTCGGGTGGTTCCAGCGCACCAGCGTCTCGAGCTGGACGATCTCGCCGGTCAGGGCGTTGAGGATCGGTTGGTAGACGAGGTCGATCTGCTCTTCACCGTCGCGCATCGCGGCGCGCAGCTCGGCGGCCAGTGTCAGCTTCGAGGTCGAGTGGACATCGATGTCCGACGAGTACGTCCGCCGGCCGAGGCCACCCGCCTTGGCGGCATACATGGCGATGTCGGCGCGCTGCATCAGCTGATCGACCGACGTCCCATGCTGAGGCGCCATGGCGATGCCGATCGAGGCGCTCGGGGTGATCGTCACCACGCCGACGCGCACCGGCATCTCCAGCGCGTCGAGCAACCGGTCGGCGACGCCGCCGATGACGCTCGGGTGCTGAGCGTTGGCGACGACGACGGCGAACTCGTCGCCACCGAGCCGAGACACCGTGTCACCCGGCCGCACCGCGCCGGCGATGCGGTGGGCGATGTGCTGGAGCATGACGTCACCGGCTTGATGACCGAGCGTGTCGTTGACGTCCTTGAAGTCGTCCAAGTCGATGACCATCAACCCCGTCACCGCGTTGCGGCGGATGCCCTCGTCGAGCGCCTCGGTCAACCGGTTGCCGAGCAGCATCCGGTTCGGCAACCCGGTGAGCGCATCGTGCTGGGCGAGACGCTCGTTCTCGTCGGCCTGACGCTTCAACCGCGACGACACCGACCAGACGATCGGCAACAGCATCAGCCACAACGCCAGCAAGCCGAACACGAGGCCGGTGCGGGCGCGAGCCGCGTCATGACTCGCCACGAGACGCAGCGCGTCACTGTCGCCGGTGACGTCGATCGTGCCCCACGTCGTCGTCGAGAACCGGAGCGGGACGGAGAACTCGAACACCTGCCCGGTCGTGCTCAGGCCAACCTGGTCGGCCGTCGTGAAACGCGTCCGGCCCTTGTCCGTCGACGACAGCAACCAGGTGTCGCTGACGACCGTGCCTTCGTCGCCGGCACCTGTCGAGAAGGCGATGCGACCGCTACTCGACACGAGTCGCACCCGCACCGGATGGTCATCGGTCAGCGCCACCTTGGAGACGACTTCGGACAGCAGGCGTTGCTTGTCGATCGGCACGCCGCCGTTGAGCTCGTCCTCGGTGAGCAGGCTGGAGGTGAGGACGCGGAACGTCGCTTCCGACGTCCTCTGGTAACTGGACAGCGCCTGCCGCTCGGCCGCGCTACGCACCTGACCGTCGAGCCAGCGGCCAACGACGATGATCAAGACTGCGCTGGCCAGTCCGAAGGCGACGACGAGGCGAGCGCGGGCGTAGGTGCGCCGACCCTTCGCTGCCGTCGATTCCGTCGATGTGCTCACAGCTCGCCACTCCCGCTGGGAACGCTATTGCTCCAGGCGGTTCCTGGGTCACGGAGCGGGGCGTTGTTTCGGCCGGCGACGTAGGCTCACGGACCGATATCGGAACCGTGCTCGCGTTGCGGGCGCAGCTCCTGCTCCTGCGGCCGCTGTCCGAAGCGTTCGGCCCAGTCATAGATCGACTCGCCGCTCTCGATGACCTCGGCGGCCTCGTCGCGCATCGCGCCAAGCTCGTGCTCGCGATCGATGCGCCAGCGACCGAAGCGCAGCGTCACGTAGGCGATGGCGCCGAGCGGGATCGGCAGCAGGTACTGGGCGACGCGATACGTCGAGAACCCGAAGCCGCCGGCGGCACCGACGCCAAAGAAGGTGAGCAGACCGGTAAGCGTGACGTCGAAGAAGCCGAGCCCGCCCGGTGTCAGGGGGATGACCGCCATGATGTTGGCGGCACAGAACGCGACGAGCAGGCTGTCAGGGCGGACCGAGGCACCGAAGGCACGGATGAACACCCACAGCGCGGCGGCGTCGAGCAACCAGTTGAGCACCGCCCACACCGCCAACCGACGCAGCAGCTCGCGGTCGCTGAGCAGCATGTCGACACGACGGCCGAGCCGGCGTACCAGCTCACCCATGCGATCCTCGTCGAGGAAGCTGACGCGCCGCGCCACGGCGCGCAGCAGCCGTTCGGACTGCGCCTGGCCGCGCATCAGACCGACCAACACCAACGCGAACGCGCCGAACAAGAGCACGCCAACGAGGGCGACCGTGACGTAGATCGGGTTGAACCCGGCAAACGGGATCGACACCAGCAGCGTCAACCACAACAGCACGTTGAGCACGATCGCCGAGACGAACCCGGCCGTCGCCAACGCGAAGCCGGCATCGGCACCGGACACGCCTGTCGCAGTGAGCAACCGGTAGCCCATCGCCGATCCCGCCGCGCTGCCGCCGGGTACGACGTTCGTCAGCGCCTTCGTCGCCAGCTGGATGCGGACCAACGTCCGGACGCGCACCGCGTCGCGAGGCAACGCCGCTCTCGTCAGCAGCGAGTAGGCGAGCAGTGCCGACAGCTCCAGGCCGAGGCCGAACAGCAACAACGCAACGTTGACCTGCGAGAGCTGATGGATCGCCTTGCGGCCACGCGACAACGCCGGTGGGCCGAGCACGATCAACACGAGGAGGAACGCCACCGTCTTGGCCGTGCGCGCCACGGTGCGACGTGCCGTCGACGCCGGCGCGTCCTTGCTCACGAGCCACGCCCCCAGGAGGCGGCGGGCAAACCGCGGCTGGTCGACAGCCGCCGGCGCGTTCGACATCCGGTCTTGTCTAGTCGCCCAGGCACAGTCGGTGGTGGCTTTCAGCCTGGACGCCCGAAGGCGGCGATGACACCGGCCAGCTCGGGCAGGAGGTTGGCGCGCAGCTCCTCGGGCGTCTTGCCCAGCCTGACGAGCACCAAGTCGCGGCTGGGGTCGACGACGACGTACTGGTTCTCGTAGCCATGGGCGGCGAACGCGTCGGGGAAGCCGTACCGCTCCCACAGCCACCAGTGGCGGCCGTAGCCAAACGTCTCGTCGGCCGGGACGGCGGCGGCCGGCGCGGTACGGGCGTGCTCGGCCCAGCCGGCGGGAAGCAGCTGGCGATCTCCCCACCGTCCGCCGCGCAGGTACAAGTAGCCGAAGCGGGCAAAGTCGCGGGCCGTGCAGTACAAGAACGACGAGCCGATGAACGTGCCACTCTGATCGAAGCGCGGATCGGCCGAGCGCATCCCCAACGGTTCGAACAGCTCGCGCTCCATGAACGTGCGCATCGCCGCCTGGCGCGCCGCCGCGTCCCGTTCGCCGCCGCCTTCGCCGCCGTTGACGACGTCGGTGACGACGTCGGTGACGATGCGAGCGAGGATGTTCGACGTTCCCGACGAGTAGCTCCACTGCGCACCGGGCAAATGATCGAGGGGGAAGCTCGCAGCAAACGCGGCGACGTCATCGGCGCCACGACCGAACAGCATCTCGATCACATCCGACGCGCCAGCGTCGACGTACTCCTCAGCGAAGCGCAACCCGGACGACATCGCCAGCAGATCGTCGATCGTGATCGTCGACCGCTCGTCATCGCGCCACTCACTGACCGGCGCGCGCTGATCGAGCGCGAGCTTGCCATCGCGCACCAGGATGCCGACGAGCGCGTGGACGACGCTCTTCGCCATCGACCATGAGACGAGCGTCGTGCCGGCATCGGCAGTCGGCCCGTACGACTCGGCAACGAGACGGCCGCCGTGCACTGCGACCAACGCCAAGTGGAGCCCGTAACGATCAGGATCGGCGGTCCATCGCGCCGACGCGTCGCGCATCGCTCGCTCGGCCTCGATGGGCGGGTCACTCTCCGGCCACGCTGTCGTCGGCCAGGGCACCCCGATCGGCTGGTCGGCGAACGGCGATGGCGCGGAGCTGCGGAGGTCTGCGGCATCCGCCGCGCCGTGCGTGACATCGCTCACCGCGCCGACGATAGGTCAACTCACGGTGCCGGATGCTCGCCGACCCACTTCGGCACGAGCGGAGGAACCGGCGTCGCCAACTCGCGCAGGACATCGGCGACGTCGATCGCCCGTCGGGCGGCGTTGCGGTGGATCGGCTTGAGGAACCCGGCCCGCTCGGCCTCGTCAGCCAAGGCGAACAACGGTGCGAAGAACTCGTTGACATCGAAGATGACGACCGGCTTGGCGTGGATCCCGAGTTGGAGCCAGGTGAGGACCTCGAACAGCTCGTCGAACGTCCCGAACCCGCCGGGGAGCGCGACGAACGCATCGGCCCGCTCGACCATCTCCGCCTTGCGCTCATGCATCGAGTCGCGCACGACCAGCTCGGTCAGACCCGTGTGGGCGATCTCGCGCTCGAGCAAGGCGCGCGGGATCACGCCGATCGCCTCGCCACCGGCGTCGAGCACGGCGTCGGCGACGACACCCATCAGCCCCACCTTGCCGCCGCCGTAGACGAGCCCATGGCCGGCGTGCACCAGCGCCCGGCCGAGCTCGGCGGCGGCTTGCCGAAAGACTGGCTCGAAGCCGACGCTCGAGCCGCAGAACACGCACACCCGCACTCATCCAGTGTCGCGCGTCGGGCCGTCCGAGTGTCCAACACTTCAGCGCTCGCTTTCTACGCGCGCCGATGCGAGCCGTAACCTTCGGCGATGGCAAACCCGCTCTCGGACCTGACGGCGGCGGCGACAGCCGTCGACTTCTGTGCTCGCATCGTCGGCAAGGGTGTGCGCCAGCTCGCCGCCACCGGCGGCCCCGACGTCAGCCAGATCCTTGCCTACGACCTCGCCCATAGTGCCGCCGCGGTCGAGACGGCGCGCTCGATGCTCGACTACGGCGCCAAGGGCGAGACCGAAGCGGGACTGACGTGCGCCTTCGTCGCCGATGTCGTCCACGACTTGATGGCGCGCATCGCCGGCCGCGAGGCATCGTGGGGCCTCGGCGAGGTTGCGTACGGCGAGGTCGGCGCGTTCCTGGCGACGTACCGCGATCCCGAGCTGCTGGCGACGATGGCCGGCGTCGCCGGGCCGAGCCACCTCGACCCCGACTTCGAGCTCGTCGGTGAGACGTTCCGGCGCTTCGCCGACGAGCAGATCAAACCCGTCGCCGAGCACGTCCACCGCACCAACGGCGACGTGCCCGAACCGATCATCGCCGGACTGGCCGAGATCGGCGCGTTCGGGCTCTCGGTGCCCGAGGAGTACGGCGGCTTCGCCACCGGCGGCGACAGCGACTACCTCGGCATGGTCGTGGCGACCGAAGAGCTGAGCCGCGGTTCGCTCGGCATCGGTGGATCGTTGATCACCCGCCCCGAGATCCTCACTCGCGCGCTGATCAAAGGCGGGACCGAGGCGCAGAAGCACGCCTGGCTACCGAAGCTGGCGACGGCCGAGGTGATGGTCGCCGTTGCTGTGACCGAGCCCGACTTCGGCTCTGACGTCGCCGGGTTGAAGGTCACCGCGTCGCGCTTGGCCGGGCCGAACGGTGAACCCGGTTGGGTGATCAACGGCGTCAAGACGTGGTGCACGTTCGCCGCCCGCGCTGATGTGTTGATGTTGCTCGCCCGCACCGACCCCGATCGATCGAAGACCCATCGCGGGTTGTCGTTGTTCATCGTCCCCAAGCCGCGTGGCGAAGGCCACGGGTTCGTGTTCACGCAGGGCGCCAACCAAGAGGGCCACGCCGGCAAGCTCGAGGGTCGTCCGATCGACACGATCGGTTATCGCGGCATGCACAGCTACGAGCTCGCCTTCGAGCAGTGGTGGGTGCCCGACGACTGCTTGATCGGCGGCGAAGCCGGACTCGGCAAAGGCTTTTACTTCCAGATGGAAGGGTTCGAGAACGGTCGCCTGCAGACCGCGGCACGCGCCGTCGGCGTGATGCAAGCGGCGTTCGAAGCGGCGCTCGCCTACGCCGGCGACCGCACCGTGTTCGGGCGAACCGTCGGCGACTATCAGCTGACAAAGGTGAAGTTGGCGCGGATGGCGATCATCATCCAAGCGAGCCGGCAGTTCATGTACTCCGTTGCGAGGATGATGGCCAAGGGCGAGGGTGCGACGGAGGCGTCGATGGTCAAGGCGTACGTCTGCAAGGCGGCCGAGTGGGTGACGCGCGAAGCGATGCAGATCCACGGCGGCTACGGCTATGCCGAGGAGTACTCGGTCAGTCGACTGTTCGTCGACGCCCGCGTCCTGTCGATCTTCGAAGGCGCCGACGAAACCCTGTGCCTCAAAGTCATCGCCCGCCGCCTCGTCGAAGCTGCAC
>Ga0209069_10000909_pt1 | contig 14497 bp, 10 predicted proteins | sample Str013_2_FD_187202 | JGI IMG/M metagenome (GOLD analysis project Ga0209069, IMG submission 187202) | Freshwater sediment microbial communities in response to fracking from Pennsylvania, USA - Straight Creek_MetaG_SC_2013 (SPAdes) (version 2) | ecosystem: Environmental > Aquatic > Freshwater >...
AATTTATCTTGGCCACGGATGAAACACGGATGAAACACGGATACGAATGCGGCAAGAGTTAGCCGCCGGGAGCGAATACGCTCTTGGGATGGCCATTCGATGCACGAGTCTTCCGCCTTTCCTGCCCGCGAATTCCGCATGGCGGCTCAATACCGGCGCCAGAGGATGGCCAGTCAGAGGTGTCTCGGATCGCTGCTTTGGCGAGGCTGCTGATGATGTCATTCCGAAACAAAAGCCAAATTACTGATTTTGGCAACCGAGCCGGCCACGGCGCAGGTCCGAATTGGGCAATATCAAGAGGAATTTATCGCCGGCTGCAAACAATGGGATCGCCCCGTCGAAAGTGCTTGATGTGACTGGCTGGGGCGGGAGGGTTCGAACCTCCGAATGACGGAATCAAAATCCGTTGCCTTACCACTTGGCGACGCCCCAACGCGTCTTGGGTTTCGGACGCTGGCGCTACTGATCACACTTTGCCGTGCCGATCAACGCCGGCCAGTCAGGAAACCTCTCCGGGGCGTTTGCGCACCCACGAATGTCCCAAATAAGTATTTGAAGAAACGAGGTTTTAACCAAGCGGGCCCATGCTGTCTGCTAGCGGGGTAGTCGCGTCGGTAGGGAGTGACCTTCGATGTTGTGTGACGTGGTGAGAAACGTTTGGCGCTGGCTGCGCACGGAACGCAAGGAACTGGGGCAGCTGGACGAGCCAGTTAATCCGGAGTGGATCGCGTTGGCTGCGGTGCCGTGCCCGTCGAGGGTATCGTGTCCGCTGGTCGATGCCGATATCGATGACGCGCAAGCGCGGTCGCGGCCAACGCCGTTCTGGACCCAGTCAGGCGTCAGCGGCATCCTCAAGGCGCGGCGGCCGTGCGGGCTGGTGGATTGCGCCGAAGGTGACGTCGTCGCCGGCTTAGCGCCACCGGAATCTGCGGTAACGCTCCAGTCGCTATCCCAAGCGCAAAGCGTCGCTCAGCTGCAGCCTCCAACCGCTGCAGTATTGATCGCAGCCAATGCTCGGCAAGTTTGCGCCAATGACCTTACCCTAGCTCGCCGCCTGCACCAAGTGCGCGCCGCCAACCGTCCGGTTCGCGTCGTCTCCGCTTTGAAACGGCAAGCACAGGGGTTGCCGGCAAGATCTGCCGCTGCGGCTCCGACCCTACAAGGCAAGCCAGCTGCCAGCGAGACCGGCGCAGCACACGATCAACTGGAGTCATTAATTCGCACACGTCCTGTTCTGCTCTATGCTGCCTGAGCACGGCGTCAACCCTGCGACTTCTCCCGTATCAGATCGGTGATGGCGGAAATCGCCTGGGCGGCGTTGCCGGCAATGGGACCGCCGGCCTGCGCCATATCCGGCCGCCCACCTCCGCCTTTGCCGCCGACCGCTTCGGCGCCGGCGCGCACCAGATCTACCGCGTTCCAGGCTTCTGTCAGATCGTCCGTCACGCCAACGGCAACGCCGGCTTTGCCGTCCTCCGACACGCCGACGATGGCTACGATCCCAGAGCCGATCTGCTTCTTGCCGTCGTCAACCAGCCCGCGCAGATCCTTCAGCGAGATGCCCTCGACCTTGCGTACGATCACCTTCACGGAACCGAACATCTGTATGCTGCTTGACGCTCCATCGACCGCTCCGCCGGCCGAGGCACCCCCGCCTAAAGCGATCTGACGCTTCAGATCGGCGACCTGACGTTCCAGCTTCCTGCGCTCGTCGGCCAGAATGGTCACGCGCTCGACCAGATCCGACGGCGCGATTTTCAACACACTGGCAGCTTCGCGAACTCGCGCGTCCTGGGTGGCAAGATGCGCGCGCGCGCCCTCGGCCGTCACGGCTTCCAAACGGCGCACGCCGGCCGAAACCGCAGCTTCGCTCAGGATGCGGATCAAGCCGATGTCGCCGGCCCGGCGCACATGGGTGCCGCCGCACAATTCCACCGACCACGGCTTTCCGATTTTGCCGCCGTGGGTTGCAACGCCCATCGAGACCACGCGCACCTCGTCGCCGTATTTCTCGCCGAACAGGGCCATCGCCCCGGTCTCCCGCGCCTCATCGAGTGCCATCAGCCGCGTCACCACCGGCTCGTTCTGCAGCACCATGGCGTTGGCAAGATCCTCAGTCTCGGCGAGTTCGTCTGCCGTCATCGGCTTCTGGTGCGAGAAGTCAAAGCGCAGGCGCGTGTTATCGACCAGCGAACCTTTCTGGGCGACGTGCTCGCCAAGCGTCAGCCGGAGCGCTTCGTGCAGAAGATGCGTCGCCGAATGATTCGCGCGCGTGGCCGAGCGGCGGGCGTGATCGACTTCGAGCAGCGCGTGATCGCCGACCGTCAGCGAGCCGCTCTCCAGTTTGCCGGTATGCGCCCATACGTCACCCAGCTTCTTCAGGGTCGTTGAAACGTTGAATACACCCGATTTGCCGACCTTGATGACGCCCTGGTCACCAACCTGTCCGCCGCTATCGCCATAAAACGGCGTCTGGTTGAGAATGAGCTGCGCATCCTCGCCCGCCGTCAGGCTCTTGACCTCCTTGCCATCCTTGAGGACAGCGAGAATCTGTCCCTCGGCGGTTTCTGTATCGTAACCCAAAAACTCGGTCGCTCCGAAGCGCTCCTTCAGTTCGTACCAGACGGCGTCGGTCGCCGCCTCGCCCGAGCCCTTCCAGGCCTTGCGCGCCTCGGCCTTTTGGGCGGCCATGGCGGTATCGAAACCCTTGGTGTCGACGGCGATGCCGCGGGGACGGAGCGCGTCCTGTGTCAAGTCGAGCGGAAAGCCGAAAGTGTCATAGAGCTTGAACGCCACATCGCCCGCCAGGATCGCGCCCTGGGTGAGCTTGCCGGTGGCGTCGTCCAACAGCGTCAGTCCGCGTGCCAAGGTGGTGCGGAAGCGCGACTCTTCGAGCTTGAGAGTCTCGGTGATCAGGGGCTCGGCGCGGCGCAGTTCCGGATAGGCCTCGCCCATCTCCCTCACCAGCACGGGAGCCAGGCGGTGCAACAACGGGTCCTTGGCGCCCAGCAGATGCGCATGGCGCATGGCCCGGCGCATGATCCGGCGCAGCACATAGCCGCGGCCGTCGTTGGCTGGCAGTACGCCGTCGGCGATCAGGAAGCTCGAGGCACGCAGGTGGTCGGCGATGACGCGATGCGAAGGCGTCGCCTTGCCTTGCGCCGGAACGCCGGTGGCTTCCACCGACGCGGCGATCAACGCCTTGAACAAGTCGATGTCGTAATTGTCATGCACCCCTTGCAGGACCGCCGCGATGCGTTCCAGGCCCATGCCGGTGTCGATCGAGGGCTTGGGCAGGTCGACGCGGTCACCCGGGCCGCGCTCCTCGAACTGCATGAACACGAGGTTCCAGATTTCGATGAAGCGGTCGCCATCGGCGTCCGCTGAGCCTGGCGGGCCTCCGGCGATCTTGTCGCCGTGATCGAAGAAGATTTCCGAGCAGGGGCCGCAGGGGCCGGTCTCCCCCATGCGCCAGAAATTATCATTGGTGGGAATACGAATGATCTTGCTGTCCGGCAGCCCCGCGATCTTCTTCCACAGCCCGTGCGCCTGATCGTCCTCGTGATAGACGGTCACCATGAGGCGTTTGGGGTCGAGTCCGTAGTCCTTGGTGATCAGGGTCCAGGCATGAGCGATCGCCTGTTCCTTGAAGTAGTCACCGAATGAGAAATTGCCGAGCATTTCGAAAAACGTGTGGTGGCGTGCGGTATAGCCCACATTGTCGAGATCGTTGTGCTTGCCGCCGGCGCGCACGCATTTCTGCGCGGTGGTGGCGCGCTTGTAGTCGCGGCTTTCTGCGCCCACGAACACATTCTTGAACTGCACCATGCCCGAATTGGCGAACATCAGTGTCGGATCGTTGCGCGGGACCAGTGGCGAGGACGGCACAATGGTATGGCCGTTGCGCTCGAAGTACTTCAGAAACGTCGCACGGATGTCGTTTACGGTTCCGTGGGATGCGGATTTGGGCGTGCTCGGGGACTTGGCCATGGCGCAGAGAGCCTCGTGGGGAGGGCCGGCGGAGAGCCAGCGAGATCGGTTTTGATGCGATCTCATAGAGGGGCGTGGATTCGCTGTCCAGCATGGCAAGGCTGTGGGGGCGAGTGGGAGGTGGAGGCAAAGGCGACCTGGGAGTCACCTTTGCGTTCGAACAGTTGCGCCCTAGCCACGCTTGGCTTTGCCGCGCTTGGCGGTGGATTCTTCCAGCACTTCCCCGGTCTCAGGATCGATGTCAGCGCTCGCGTCGGCGGCCTCAGCTGCATCCGGCGCCACCAGCAGCTTCTCGGCCATGATGCCGGAATTCTTGCGAATGGCCTTTTCAATCTCCGCGGCCACTTTCGGGTTCTGTTTCAGAAACAGTTTTGCGTTTTCCCGACCCTGGCCGATGCGCTCGCCGTTGAAGGCGAACCAGGATCCCGATTTCTCAACCACGCCAGCCTTGGACCCCAGATCGACCAGTTCGCCAGTCTTGGAAATACCCTCGCCGTACATGATGTCGAATTCCACCTGCTTGAAGGGCGGGGCGACCTTGTTCTTGACCACCTTTACGCGGGTCTGGTTGCCAACCGCCTCCTCCAGCGCCTTGATCTGGCCGATGCGGCGGATGTCGAGGCGCACCGAGGCGTAGAACTTCAGGGCATTGCCACCCGTTGTGGTCTCGGGATTGCCGAACATGACGCCGATCTTCATGCGGATCTGATTGATGAAGATTACCATGGTCTTGGACTTGGAGATCGAACCGGTCAGTTTGCGCAGCGCCTGGCTCATCAACCTGGCTTGAAGTCCAGGCAGGCTGTCGCCCATTTCGCCTTCAAGTTCGGCCTTGGGCGTCAGCGCCGCCACCGAATCCACCACCAGCACGTCCACCGCGCCTGAGCGCACCAATGTATCGGTGATTTCCAGCGCCTGTTCACCGGTATCAGGCTGGGAGATCAGCAAGTCATCCAGATTGACACCCAGTTTGCGGGCATACACCGGATCCAGCGCATGTTCTGCATCGACGAAGGCGCAAGTCCCGCCATTCTTTTGCGCCTCGGCCACCACATGCAGCGCCAGCGTGGTTTTGCCTGAGGATTCCGGACCGTAAATCTCGATAATACGGCCTTTTGGCAGACCACCGATGCCGAGCGCGATATCAAGCCCGAGCGAACCTGAAGAAATTGCCTCCACGTCCATGGAGGATTCCTTGGACCCGAGCTTCATGATCGAGCCCTTGCCAAAAGCCTTTTCAATTTGAGCCAGCGCGGCTTCCAAGGCTTTCTGCTTATTATCCATGCTTGTTCCCTCGACCACGCGAAGCTGCGGGTGCTCTTTCATCGTGCGTATCCTTATTCCATGCCGGGACGGTGGTGACAAATCGAGTCACAAAAAATGTACGTGATTTGTTCTCGTTTGGCAACCAGGTAATTTCCTAGTACCGCTTACGTTCCTTTTGGGTTCTGCTGTGTTCGCGTTGCTTGCGGTTTTTGCGTTGGAGCCGACGTCATGCTCAAGAATTGCGCCATAGGCGGGGCCCGGTCAGCCGCCCATGATCTCTTTCACTTTGGAGACCAACTCGGCCAATTGGAACGGCTTTTGCAAGAAGGCGAACTCCTCACCGTTATCGAGTGTCGCCAGCGCATCGTCAGTGTAACCGGACATGAACACGAATTTCAGGTCCGGAGTTGCCCGGCGCAATTCCTTCAGAAGTGTCGGGCCGTCCATTTCGGGCATGACGACGTCGCTGACGACAAGGTCGATCGTGCCCTGGTGGGCCGCCTTTACCTCCAGCGCTTCGACGCCGTGGCCGGCCTCCAGCACATTGTAACCCTGGCGGCGCAGCGCGCGGGCGGCGAACTTGCGCACCGAATCCTCGTCTTCAACCAGCAGCACGGTGCCGGAGCCTGTAACGTCGCGAACCTTTTCTCGCTTTTCCGGGGGTTTGGTTTGGACATCGAGCCGACCGGCCCCCGGCGAATGCCGCGGCAGGAAAATCCGGAATGTCGTGCCGACCCCGGGAGCGGACTCGCAGAACACGTAGCCGCCGGTCTGCTTGACAATGCCGTACACGGTAGAAAGTCCCAACCCAGTTCCCTTGCCGACATCCTTGGTGGTGAAGAAGGGTTCGAAGATCTTCTTCAGAATTTCCGGCGTCATGCCATGTCCGGTATCGGTGACCGAGCATTCGACATAGTCCCCGGGCACGAAGCCGCGATCGGAAATGCGCAAGCTGTCCTGGCGGCTGACATTTGCCGTGCGGATGGTCAGGGTTCCGCCACTAGGCATGGCGTCATTGGCGTTGACCGCCAGATTGACCAGCACACGGCCAAGTTCGGTCTGGTCAGCCTTCAGCAGCCAGAGGTCGCGGCCATAGTCGCGCTCCAGCTTCACTTTCTCGCCGAGCGTGCGTTTCAGGAACACGCTCAAATCCGAGATCGTCTCGTTCAGAGACAGCACCTCGGGACGCAACGTCTGGCGGCGCGAAAAGGCCAGCAGCTGCTTGACCAGGTTGGCCGCGCGGTTGGCGTTGGACTTGATCTCGACCAGATCGTGAAAGGCAGGATCGCCCGCGCTGTTGATCAGCAGCAAATCAGAAAAGCCGATGATGACTGTAAGCACATTGTTGATATCATGGGCGATGCCGCCGGCCAATTGCCCGATCGCCTGCATCTTCTGGCTCTGGGCGAACTGGGCCTCCAATTCCTTGCGCTCGGTGGTGTCGAGCGCATAAAGAATAACGCACTCGCGCTCGGTGCCGGACGCCGTATTGCCAGCCAAGAACAATTGGCCGGATTTCAGGCCATGCGCACCGAAATTGATCTCGATCGGTTGTGGCGACGGCTCCCCGGCGAGCACCACCCTCAGGGCATTCTGCAAGGCGGACTGGCTCGCTTGCGCCAACCCCTCCATAATGTTCAGGCCACCTGCCGCCAGACGGTCGGTTGGGTTGAAAAACAGTCGCCCGAAGGCTGGGTTGGCGCTGCCGATGCGCCCTTCGGCATCGATGGTGGCGATGGCGACGGGCGCGGCGTGGAACAACCGCGTGAAACGGGCCTCGGCGGCTTGCGAGGTGTCGTCGGTGCCGTCACTGGGGGCGCGGCTGAACACCAGCCCCAGGTCGAGCGCGCCGCTGCCGTCGCGCCCGCGCGCCATGATGCGCGCCGGCATGGCCACGCCGTCCTGGCGCATCAGGTCGATGTCTTGAGACGCGACCGCCCCCTTGCCCAGGGCGGCCATGGATTGGCGCAGGGCAGCGAGACTTTCCGGTGCGATCAACCGGTCGAGTGCGACATCGGACTGCTCGGCCGCACTGCGATCAATACCCACCCAATCGGCCAATGTCGCATTGAGATAAACCAGCCGGCCGTCGGCGCCCGACACGAACAGGCCGGCCGGCAGGCGGTCCAGCTGATCCAGGCTGCGCTTCAGGCGCTGCAAGCTTTCGCTTTGGCGCGTGTGCTCCTGGGTGACATCGCTGAGGCGCCAGGCGGCAAAGCGCGCCCCTTCGGGCGTCTGGTGGTGCGTCAGCGTAATGCGCAGCCAGCGGCTGGGGCTAGTGGCGGTTCGTCCGGACGACTGCTCGATAACCTCCTCCCAGGCATCGCCAGACGCCAGCGCGCGGGAAAGCCGGTAAACGGACGCATTGCCAGAGCCCAGATCGCCGAACGCGGCATTGGGTTGGAACTGGCGCAAGCTACCCTTGGCCCGGTTCAAATGGCGGTAGAAGGCGTCGTTGGCGAAGGTTACCGCGCCATCGTCCTGAGCCAGCAGCAGGCCCTCGTCGAGGTTGGCGGCATATTGGGCCAGCAGGCCGTCGGTGAAGGCGGCGCCCGGGCTGGGCCGGACCTCGAAGGTCAACATGGCAAGCCAGAAAGCGCCGATCGCGGCCAGTCCGGTCAGCCCGGCCAGGGCCAGCATTTGGGCGAGTTGCCATCCGGCAGGCGTCGAGACCGTGACCGTGGCGACAAACACACCAATAAACGCCAGCGCCAGGGCAGCCACGCGCCGTGTCGCCCAACCAGAGTATCGCCAACCCTGCGCCTGTCTTTCGATCATGCTCCAGGCCTATCTGATTCGCGGCCGTTAAAGGGGGGACGACGAGCACGGCTGCCTATTTGCCCGGGCTGCGCGCAAGCGACAGTGGACAGCCCGGCAAATCCGCTTAACGCTTGCATGTGCGCCATATATAAGCGCAAAATTGCTGGCAAAGTCGGCGGGTGAGCCTGCAGGCGGGCTGAGACTACCAGTTGGGCGCTGCGCAATCCATTGGACTTGAGAGAGGCCGACCATGACTGCGTTGATATCCCTGTTGGTGCTGGCCATACTTGCCGGTGGTGGCTGGTTCGCCTGGCTGCAGTTCGGCGGCTTGGCGTTTGGCGGCCAGCAGCAGCAGCGCATCGGCGTCACCGAAGTCGCAGCGGTGGACAGCAAGCGCAAGCTGGTGCTGATTCATCGCGATGGCGTCGAGCACCTCATCATGACGGGCGGACCGATCGATGTCGTCATTGAGCAGGGCATCCAGTCCCCGCGCAAAGCCGCAGCAGCGCAACCGGCGTTGGCTCCATCCCACTACGAGCCGCGCTTCGCCACGCCACAAGCCAACCTGGCGCCGGAGCCGGCGGGCCTTGATCCGGCGCAACCGGGCAGCTTCGGGCGCCTGCGCCAGCGCCCCGCGTCGACCCAAGCGGCAGCCGAGCCGCAGCCGCGCAGCGAGACGCCTGGCTTTGCCAGCGGCGGCAACCGCTGAGGCGGTTGGCGCGCGCAACCTGAGCGCGGACGGCGTTGCCGCAACGCAACAGAATAAATCCTTACCGTGAAAAAGTCTAACAAACCCAATGTCTTATGACGAAAATCAGGACGCTTGCGTTTGTCGTCTCGACGCGGCATCTTGTCTCTCCAAGAGAGTCTGCGGGTGACGTGACATGAGACGTAATAAAGCCATTATTACCGGGGTTGTGTTGGTTATCGGGGCCATAGTGCAGGCGATTAGCGCTGCGGCCTTCGAGCAAACAACGGTACCAACCGGCAAAGCTGCCAAGGCGCAAGGCCTGACGACGGAGTCCACATTGCCGGGCGTCGAGCTGACCGTTCCGTCGCAAGGCGCCAATGGCGGACAGACCGGCGCCGGCGTCACGTTTCCCGGGCTGGGATCGCTTGGCGTGCTGCCCAAGTTGGATTTCGGGCTTGAACTGCTCTACGGCGCCCCCGACTCCAAGATCGGAGGCGAAGCCCCGAATGAGCTGCCGCCGGACGCTTTGACAGTCTATGGCACGGTCAAGAAGACGTTCTGAGGGGGCTTGGTTGAGCGTCGCCGCGCGACGGCGCTTGACGCCTCGCTTTGGGGAGTCTATCCAGCATCCATGGTTTGCGGTTGACGCAAATCCTCGATTGACAGCGCGGCCCGTTTCCCAAGGCGGCTCGCTTCTGCTGACAATTGGACTATACCGGTTGGGGTCGTAGCTCAGTTGGGAGAGCGCTTGAATGGCATTCAAGAGGTCGACAGTTCGATTCTGTTCGGCTCCACCATAAATCCTATATAAATCAATTTCTTAGCTCCCCTCCTCCGTGAGGACCAGACATTTGAATCCTGTAGCTTTTCGGGGCAAATCCCGAACCTTCGCTCAGTAAGCGATCAAGGCCGCCGCCGTCATTTGGTGTGCTTGAGTTTTCTGCAGTCGCCGGACCATGCTATGGCTGCGGGACTGTGGCTGCCACCCTCGCAGCATCCGCCTTGATCCGCGCCACCATACTCGCCAGCCCATTGCTCCGCTGCGGCGTCAGGTGCTCCTTCAGCCCCAGCCCATCGAACACTGCCAGCGGATCGGAGGCCGCGATCTCCGCAGCCGTCTTGCCGTTCATCACCTGCAGCAGGATCGCCACCAGACCCTTGACGATATGCGCATCGCTGTCGCCGCGGAACGTCATGAGCTTGCTCACCGGATCGACCCTCGTGACCAGCCAGACCTGGCTGGCGCAGCCGCGAACCTTATTGACGTCGGTGCGTTCGGCGTCGGGGAGTGGCGCGAGTTCGCGCCCGAGTTCCATGACGTAGCGGTAGCGATCCTCCCAGTCGTCGAGCAGTTCGAAGTCGGAGGCGATGGTTTCGATGGTCATGGGCGAGGTCTACTCGGGGTCATGATGGTCATCAAGCGCCGGCTCGGATCGTGCGGAATTGGCGCAGGCGGTGCGGCGCTTGACAGACGTCGTGTCGCCATTGGCTGCGACCCAGTCGATGGGGACGCCACGGTCAACTTCGGCGCGTTGGCCGGTTTTCATCGGCATCAGAATCGACTGCCGAAGCAGAACATCACGTCCCCGACGTCAGCCCAGCCAGAAACTCCGGCAGATCGTCCGTGCGGTGATGGATATGCGGAGGCGGAGCGTCGTTCCAGCCTTTGATCTCGCGATAGATCGGGTGGTCGTCGAAATGCGAGGCGACCAGCACCGTTGTCATGCCGTGAGCATGGGCCGGGCCGAGGTTCTGCGGCAGGTCCTCGAACATGGCCGCCGCCTTGCCGTCGATGGCGTACTTTGCCAGGAAACTGGCGTAGGTCTCGGGATGCGGCTTAGGCACGAACCGGCAATCGGTGATGTCGAAAATGTCGTCGAACAGGTGTCCCGTGCCCTGGCGCGCCAGCACGCGCTCGGCATGGGCCCGCGAGCCATTGGTGAAGATGATACGTCGGCCGGGGAGTTTTTCCAGCGCCGTGACCAGTTCGGGAGCGGCCGGAACTGGCGCATAGTCGATGTCATGCACATGGTCGAGGAAGCTGGCGGGCTCGATCTGGTGCTCAATCATCAAGCCGGCCAGTGTCGTGCCGTGCTGATGGTACAACTGCTTCTGCATCTTGCGCGCCTCGCCGCGCTCCAGCCCGAGCAGCCCGGCGACATAGCCGGTCATGCGCTCGTCGATCTGGGCGAACAGGTTGCAACTGGACGGATAGAGCGTGTTGTCGAGGTCGAACACCCAGGTCTGGACCTGGTCGAAACAGCCGCAGTCAGGTTGGCGGGTGCGGTCGCAGTTGGGCGCTTGGGCCATGGCTTCGGTGTCCATAGTCAAAGGAGCGGCGCCGTGGCGGCCGCTCCCGAGTGAACGGCCTTACACTCTAGCAGATTTTCGTTGCGATTTCCGCAAGGATTACACGGCCAGTTCGCGCGCGCGCCGTTCGGCGGCGGCGACCGCGCGCGTCAGCAGCGGCTGCAACCCGTCGGCGGCCATCAGCACGTCGAGCGCTGCCGCCGTGGTGCCCTTGGGCGAGGTGACGTTCTGGCGCAGGTTGGCTGGCGCCAGATCGCTCTGGTGCAGCAGCTCGCCAGCCCCGGCGACAGTGGCGCGCGCCAACTGCATGGCGATCTCGGCCGGAAGACCGGCGGCGCGGCCGGCTTCCGCCAGGCATTCGGCCAGCAGGAACACATAGGCCGGACCCGAGCCCGAAACGGCGGTGGCGGCATCGATCAGGCGCTCCTCTTCCACCCAGGCGACCGCGCCCACGGCGGCCAGCAGCCGCTGGCACAGCGCGCGCTGGGCGGGGGTAGCCGCGGCATTGGCGAACACCGCCGTGATGCCGCGTCCGACCGCGGCCGGCGTGTTGGGGATGGAGCGCACGATCGCCGTACCAGGTGCGAAATGGCGCGCCAGCGAGGCGATGGTCCGCCCCGCCGCGACCGACAGCACAACGGTGCCGGTCGCCGCCAGCCTGGCGACCGGCGGGGCGACCTCGTCCATGATCTGCGGCTTGACCGCCAGGACGATCACCTCCGGTGGACCAGACATGACTGGCGGCGAGGCATGGCACTGGATGCCATGAGTTGCAAAAAGCGCGCGCATCGCCTCGGGCGGTGCGGGATCGAGCGCCACGACCCGGGCAGGATCAAGCCCGCCGGCGAGCCAGCCTTTCAGCAGCGCGCCGCCCATGTTGCCCGCGCCCAACAGCACGAGCGGTCCGGTCAGCGACAGCGGCATGGGCGAACTCCTACTTTGTGTAAATACGTTTGTGGCACCCTAGGCGAGCGTCCCGGAGCTGACAAGACGCAGCCCCAATCCTGTGCCAGCGGTGGAGCCGGTCTACCGCAGGTCCGGTTTGTGATGATCCAACCTCAAACGAGCGCCACGCATGCTGATGCAACGACGCGAAATCCTGCTGGCGATACCCGCCATGTTGGCGTGCCTGACCGCAGCGCCACGCGCCGCGTTGGCAGGCGACGTCGATCCGGCTCTGAAGGGGCTCATAAAAGCCATCACCAATGTGTTTGAGGTCGGCAAGGCCGAGGCCGACTACGGCTATGTCGAGGACTTGAAAGATGGCCGCGGCTTCACCGTCACCAACTATGGTTTCGTGACCAAGGAGCGTGAGGTGGCGCAGATCATCGCGCGCCTGGTCGCCAAGGTTCCCGACACCGCCCTGAAGGATTTCCTGCCGCGCCTGCCGCCGCTGGCCAAGGGCGACGATGCCAAGGCGCTGAAAGACTTTCCGGCCGCCTGGCGGGCCGCCGCCAAGGCGACCCCGGAGTTGGCGAAGGCTTGCGAGCAACTGGCCGACAAGCTCTATTTCGGTCCCGCCATGGCCGCCGCCGAACGCTATCGGATGACCAGCCCGCTCGGCCGGGCGATCGTCTATGACACGCTGATCCAGCATGGCGACGGCGACGATCGGGATTCACTGGGCGCTATTCACCAGCGCACCCTGGCCGCGACCGCCGATAGCGGCGATGCGCCCGAGACCGACAGGTTGTTTGCCTTCCTGGAGGTGCGCCGCGACGTGCTGCTGCATCCGGCCGATACGGCCACCGCGAAGGGCTGGCGGCTGTCGGTGACGCGTGTCGATGCGCTGGAGAACATCCTGGCTGAGAACCCCGGACTGGTGTCGCCGGTGCGTGTGCGCAATAAGGAAATCGATGTGATGGTGTCGTAAGACTCCCAGGTCGATGTCCGGCGCGCGATCTTGTCATTGCAACGACGGCGGCGACCCTAGGCTTTTGGGCCACGCCGCGCGCCGCTGCCCGGTCGGATGCCAACCTTCATAGATGTTGACCCACGAGAGTGGTCATTCCGGCGTCGATGGCGTAGGGGCGATCCGTGGGTCGCCCTCTCTGCGCTTGCCGTGCGTTGAGAGGGCGACCCACGGGCCGCTAAAATAATTTTTCTGAGCCTCTTGCGGCTTCTCGGTTTTCCCTATCATGACCAATGGTCCCGCGTGCCGCTGCTATTTTGCAACAGGCCTATGCGCCCCACTGGTCCAAGATTGAGGTCATCGACGATGAGCGCCAAGCTTCCCCGACCGACCGCCGCGCAGTTGGCGGCTGACCTGCGCTCGGGCGTGCTCGATGCGGTCGACCTTACCGAACAGACGTTAGCGCGGATTGCGGCGCACCCAGATCAGGCGATCTTTCTCGAGGTTTTGGGTCCGCGCGCGCGGCGTGAAGCCGAGGCCGCCCGCAAGCGCCTCACCGATGGCCGTCCCTTGAGCGCCCTGGATGGCGTGCCGGTCGCCTGGAAAGACCTGTTCGATATCGAGGGCCGGGTCACGACCGCCGGCTCGCTGGTGCTGAAAGCCAATCCGCCTGCTGCCCGCGATGCGGCGCTTCTGGCGGCGGGCGTGCGCGCCGGCCTGGTCACCATCGGCGCCACCAATATGACGGAATTTGCCTATTCCGGTATCGGCATCAATCCGCATTACGGGACCCCGCGCAACCCGCACGACGCCAAGGTGGCGCGCGCGCCTGGCGGCTCCTCGTCGGGATCGGCGGTGGCGGTGGCAGCGGGCCTGGTGTCCATCGCCATCGGCACCGACACCGGCGGGTCAATCCGCGTGCCTGCGGCCTTCAACGGCATCACCGGCTACAAGAGTTCGACCGGGCATTATCCGATGACCGGCGTGTTTCCGTTGTCGCGCACGCTCGATACGCTTGGGCCATTGGCGCTGAGCGTGGAAGACTGCGTGCTCGCCGACATGGTGTTGCGTGGCGCCGCGGCTCCCGCAGCGCGGCGCGGCAGCGTCGAGGGGCTCGCCATCCTGGTGCCCGAGACGCTTGTACTGGACGGCTGCGAGCCGGAGGTGAGTGCAAATTTCGAGGCCAGCCTGGCCCGGCTCGCCAAGGCTGGCGCGTCGATTGTACGCGCGCCGATGCCGCAACTCGCCGCCATTCCCGAGTTGATCGGCAAGCACGGCCATCTGCTGGCCGCCGAAGCCTGGCAGGTGCATCAGGCTCGCATCGGCAGCTCCGATGCCGCACGCATGGACCCTCGCGTGCTCAAGCGCATCCAGCTTGCCACCGAGATGAGCGCGCTCGATCTGGTGGAGGTGCTGCAGGCCCGCAGCCGGTTGATTGCGGAAGCCAACGCCATCATCGGCGACGCCATTGTCGCCATCCCGGCGGCCCCCCATGTCGCCATGCCGATCGGCCCGCTGCTGGCCGACGATGACGCCTTTTTCCGCGCCAACGCCAAGACCTTGCGCAACACCATGGTCGGCAATTTCCTCGACTGGTGCGGCGTCGCAATTCCGAACGGTACGGGGGC
>Ga0209069_10000910_pt1 | contig 14487 bp, 16 predicted proteins | sample Str013_2_FD_187202 | JGI IMG/M metagenome (GOLD analysis project Ga0209069, IMG submission 187202) | Freshwater sediment microbial communities in response to fracking from Pennsylvania, USA - Straight Creek_MetaG_SC_2013 (SPAdes) (version 2) | ecosystem: Environmental > Aquatic > Freshwater >...
GCACCGGGATGCCCGACTCGACGATGCCCCGGATCCCGCCGAGCTGGCTGGCCAGCTGCTGGGAGAAGGTCGGTTCGGCCGCCTGCGTACCGGTACCGGTACCGGTGTCCTGCTCTGGGGTACCTGGATCAGCGGCCGGCTGCGCCATCACACCTCATCGGGAGAGTTCCAGTTCGTAGTAGGGGTTGTAGATGACCTTGCGACCGTCCCGCTGGGCCAGCCGGCCCCGGGCGGTGAGCTGCCGCCCCGGTTCGATGCCGGCGATCGCGCGGCGCCCGAGCCAGACCAGGGTCACCACGTCCGAGCCGTCGAACAGGTCGGCCTCCAGGGTGGGCAGATTGGTACGGGGAGTGTACACAACCGTACGTAACCGCCCGTTGACGCTCACCAGTTGGCCCCGGGACGCCTGGACCACCGGCGTACAGCCGGAGCGCTCGGCCGAGCGTTGCAGCTCCTCGGCTTCCAGGTCGGCCTCGGAGGCGGTGAGCCGGCGCAGCATCCGGTGCAGGGGCGAGGGTCGACCGGCGGTCGCCATAGGGGTGCGTCACGCTCCTTCGCCAGCGGGTACGTCCGCCGGGTACCGGTAAGGGTACGTCCCCGGGGCCCGCCGTACCGCTGCCGAAGCGACCCGGATCTGCCGGCGGTACCCGGCGCCGGGGCGCCCGGGCGGTCAGGTCCGCCCGGGCGCCGCACCACCGGTACCAGCCGTACCGCCGGCCTGGGCCTGCGCCTGGGCCTGGGCGGCCTGCTCGGCGAACTCCCTGGGCAGCCGCAGCGGCAGCGCGTCGCGTACCGGCAGCGCCTCCGAACCCCGGTCCACCACCAGCCCGTACAGGCACTCGTCCAGCGGTCCGGCCGCGGCCGGGTCGAGCGCGGCCTTGCCCTGGTACACCGCCCGGACCATCCAGCGGGGCCCGTCCACGCCGACGAACCGCAGGTCGCTGACGCCCTCCGGGGTCCGCATCCGGACCCGCAACTGCGGCCCGTACTCGCCGTCGACCTCCTCGGCGGTGGCCCCGTCGGCGATCAGCGCGGCCTGGATCTCCGCCCGTACCTCGTCCCAGATCCCCTCACTGCGCGGTGCGGCGAACACGCCCAGCTCCAGCCCGCTGTCCCCGTGCACCAGGACCACCTGGGCGATGGAGCCGTCCGGGTTGGCCTGGACCCGTACCTCGATCCCCTCGATCGCCGGGATCCGCAGGCTGCCGAGGTCGAACAGGGTCGCGCCGGCCGGCGCTTCGGACACGTCGTACGGCCCGTGCCCGGTGGGGGTGTCCGGCTCGGCCGTCCCGCCGGGCTCCGGCGCTCCGCCGCGGCCCGGTGCCTGGGCCCGGGAGTGTTTGCCACCCCGGTTCCGGGAGAAGATCACTGACGCCACCCTTTCCTGCGCTGGTTCGTGTCCGTGCGTCCGGTACCGGTACGGCTACGCCGCTCTGCCACTGTGCGGCTACGCCGCTCCGCCACTGGTGCGGCTACGCCGACGTGCCGGCATGCCCGCCGGTCGATCCGTGGCCACCCACGCCGCGTGCCGAGCCGGGCAGCTCGGGGACGACGTGGAACTGCGCCCGCTCCACGCGCTGGATGACGAGCTGGGCGATCCGGTCGCCCCGGCTGATCCGCGCGGTACCGGTCGGATCGTGGTTGACCAGGTTGACCAGGATCTCACCACGGTAGCCGGCGTCGACCGTACCCGGGGCGTTCAGCACCGTCACACCGAGCCGGCTGGCCAGTCCCGAGCGCGGGTGGACCAGCCCCACGTACCCGTCCGGCAGCGCGACCGCGATCCCGGTCGGTACCAGCCGGCGCTGGCCGGGCGGAATCTCCACGTCCTGTGCCGCGACCAGGTCCGCCCCGGCGTCGCCGGGGTGCGCGTAGGCCGGTACCGGCGCCTGCGGATCGAGCCGGCACAGCGCGACCGGTACCGGTGCGCCGGTGGGCTGCTGCGATGTGGACACCTGTGGCTCCCCTGTTGTCCTGGATCCCGACTGTCCTGGTCCCGTCTGTCCTGGTCCCGCCCCGCGGGTACCCGCGGCCGGCCGGTACCGACGCCGCGCGTCCTGGATCCTGGCATACGCTCGCGGTCGTGACCCAGCACCAACCCCCGGACGCCGGAAGTGCGGGCGCCCGAGCCGGCGACCCCGCACGAACGGACGACCCCGTGAGCGAAGCGGGGCGCGGTGCCGCCTGGACCAAGGAGCGCAGCGACGCGGGAAGGCGGCACCCAAAGCCCCCCGCGCAGCGAACCAGGAGGCCCACATGAGCGAAGCGGGGCGCGGTGCCGCCTGGACCAAGGAGCGCAGCGACGCGGGAAGGCGGCACCCAAAGCCCCCCGCGCAGCGAACCAGGAGGCCCACGTGAGCGCGAGGAGCGAGCACAGCGAGCCCCGCAGCCGCGGCGAGCCCCCGCCGCGGTACGCCGAACGGCTGATCGTGCCGTGGTGGCTGTGGCTGGCGGCGCTGGCGCTGGCGGCGCTGTTCTCCGCGGAGGTGTTCCTGGGCGCGCCGGGGCGGCCGGTGTGGCTGCCGTACCTGGTGCTGCTGCCGGCCACGGCGCTGGGCCTGTTGCTGGCCGGCCGGGTACGGGTCGCGGTACAGGACGGCGAACTGCGGGTGGACGACGCCCGCCTGCCGGTGCGGTACGTGGCCCGGGCGGGGGTGCTGGACGCGGCCGGGCGCCGGGAGGCGCTCGGCCCCCGGGCCGACCGGTACGCGTTCGTGGTGCAGCGCCCGTGGGTACGCGGCACCGTCCTGGTGGTCCTGGCCGACCCGGCCGACCCGACGCCGTACTGGGTGGTCAGCTCGCGCCGCCCGCACGCGCTGGTGGCGGCGGTACTCGCGGCCAGGGCCGCAGACAGCCGACCAGCGGCCAGGGCCGCAGACAGCCGACCAGCGGCCAGAGCCGCAGACAGCGGACCAGCGGCCAGAGCCGCGGAGAACGGGCCGCCTACGGCCGCCTGATCCGCCCTGCAGCACGTCAGCCCTCGATCGCCGGCCGGTGCTCGTGCAGGTCGTCGCGGATCTTCCGGCCCAGGGCCAGGGTGGCCCGCCGGTTGAGGAAGCTGGCCACGGCCGCGCCGGTGAGCAGCGGCCCGTACGTGGTGAGGTTGCGACCGAACCGGCGCAGCAGCCGGTCCCGCAGTTCCTTGCGGGCGGCGGTACCGAGCAGCGCGGTGACCCCCATCCCGGGCAGCAGCGGGTTGAGCCCGCGGCGGTTGGCCCAGGACTGCACCAGCCCCACCGCCCGCTGCGCGCCGGTACCGGGTACCGACACGCCGTGGATCTCGTGCAGCTCGCCGATCAGCTTGATCTCGATCGCCACCACGACCACCGTCTCGGCGGCCAGCAGCACCGGGGCGGACAGCAGGGTGGGCGTGGCCACCCACTCCACCGCGGCCACGCCGCCGGCCGCCGCACCGATGGCGGCGGTGGAGCGGGCGGCGTTGCGGATCAGCCGCTCGGCGAGTTCGTCGTCGGTCAGGCCCGGGAAGTGCCGCCGCAGCGTGTCCCGGTCCCGTACCGGCAGGTGCGGCGCGACGTCGGTGACCGCATCGGCCACCCAGCGCAGCGCCGCCCGGGGACGGAACAGGTCACCGACGCCCCGCTGCCGTACCTCGCCGGCCAGCCGGCCGAGCAGCCGCCGCCGGTCGGCCTGGGGCAGGTCCTCGGCGGTCAGCGCGGCGACGGTACCGGACAGGTCGGCCGGCCCCGGATCGGGTACCGGCGGGGGTACCCCGGGGTCTGCGGGGCCGGGCAGGTCGGGGCGCTGGTTTCCGGTCTCGGTCATCGCGGGTCCTCCCGGGGCAATCGGGTGCGTGTACGGATCCCTGCTGCGGGGTGCCCGCCCGGCGGCCCGTTCACGCCAGGTACCGCGCGGGTCGTACTGTCGGAGATCTGTCACCCCGGCGACCGTCAGGCACACTCCTGGCAGATCAGTTCGCCGTTGCGTTCGATCTTCAACTGGCTGCGGTGGTGTACCAGGAAGCAGCGCGAGCAGCGGAACTCGTCGGCCTGCATGGGCAGGACCTTGACGGTCAGCTCCTCGTCGGCCAGGTCCGCCCCGGGCAGCTCGAAACTCTCCGCGACCTCCGTCTCGTCGACGTCGACGACCGCGGATTGCGCGTCCACGCGCCGCGCCTTGAGCTCTTCCAAGCTGTCCTCGCCGAGGTCGACCTCGTCGCGCCGCGGGGCGTCGTAGTCGGTGGCCATCGGATGTCACTCTCCCGTTGTTCGAGTTCGCGCCCGGTGTAACGCCAGGCGCCGCCGCTTCGGTACCCGCCCGGTTGGCCGCCATGATGACGCACCGCGGGCCGTTGTGCGAAGCGGGTGCCGTGCGGTCTTCGCGGTGCCCGCGAAACTACCCGGCGAGCGCGGTACCTTACCCGTCCCGCGTCGAAAGATGTACGCCCCGCCGCGCGCCGATGTTCCCACTGTGACCCAGGCGACACCACGGTAGGGGTGGCACCGTCCCGATCATGGCCGGCACGCCGAACGGCACGCCCGATTGCCCACATGGCACAGGTCGCAGGAGCTAACCTCGGCGGCAGCAGAATCGCCCGCGCCCGCCGGTACAGGTACCTCGGGGGTGTACGGCGGTGTCGACCATACCCGCGTGGGTGTACGGGGAGCCGATCGCATGAGTCTTGCCCGGATCCGGGCCCTGGTGATCGTCGGGGTGCTGGTGGTCGCCGCGGTGGTGCTGTCCATCGTCGCCGTGGTACGCGACCAGCAGCCGCACCGGACCTACGCGGCCAAGTGCCCGGCCGGCTCGGTACCGGTGGTGACCAAGCCGCTGCCGGACGAGAAGGACATCAAGCTGAACGTGTTCAACGGCACGGGTACCCCGGGCCTGGCCAACGACGTGGCGGACAAGTTCCGCAACCGGAAGTTCACCGTGGACAAGGTCGGCGACACCGCGCACGTGGACGGGGTGGCCGTGATCAAGTACGGGCCGAAGACGGTGGCCGCGGCGACCGTGGTCAACGCGTACTTCCTGAACGACGGGCAGCTCGTGTTCGACCTGAAGAGCACCGACGACCACATCACGGTGCTGATCGGGTCGCAGTACCGCACCATCGGTACCCCCACCGACGTGCACCAGGCCATCGCGGCGCAGGGCAACCCCTCGCCACCGCCGGGTACCTGCGCGGTCAGCACCGGCTGAGCCGGCCGCACGGTCCGCGCCGGTCACGGCCCGCCTGCGGCCTCCAGCGCCACCAGCAGGTCGTGCAGCTGCCGGTGGATGCCGGCCGGCGCGGCCAGCACCAGCTCCGGCCCCGGCGCGGCACCGGCCAGACCGGTGACCCGCAGCCCGGCCTCGGCCGCGACCAGCGCGCCGGCGGCGTGGTCCCACAGGTTCAGACCCTTCTCGAAGTACGCGTCGACCCGACCCTGCGCGGCCAGGCACAGGTCCAGCGCGGCCGAGCCGAGGCGGCGGATGTCGCGGACCGCGGGCAGCAGCCCGGCCAGTACCCGGGCCTGGTACGCGCGCCGGTCCGGGGCGTACCCGAAGCCGGTGGCGACCAGCGCCTGGCCCAGTTCGGTGACCCCGGAGCCGCGTACCGGCCGGCCCCGGTGGTACGCCCCGTGCCCGCGCAGCGCGGTCCACTCCTGGCCGGTCACGCCGTTGCGTACCACCCCGGCCACGACCTGCCCGTCCACCTCCACGGCCAGGGACACCGCCCACTGCGGCAGCCCGTACAGATAGTTCACGGTGCCGTCGATCGGGTCGAGGATCCACCGCACGGTACCGGCGCCCCCGGCACGGGTACCGGCGCGCTCGCCGGCCTCCTCGCCGAGCAGGCTGTCCCCGGGGCGCAGCCGGCGCAGTGCCGCGCCGACGTACCGCTCCACCGCCACGTCGGCGGCCGTGACGACGTCGGTTCGGGTGGTCTTGGTGGCGATGTCGGTAATTGCCGCGGACCGCATGGCCGAGGCGACGCCGGCCGCCTCGCGCGCCAGCCGTACCGCGAGCGCGAGCAGCCCGGCCGGCTCCGCCGACCCGCCGGCCCGGCCGGATCCGGTCGCCACCACCCCGGTCACCTCCCCCTGAACGGCCACGATGCCCTGCCTCGCGCCCGGCCCGGCCCCGCCGACCCGCCGCGCGGCCCCGCCGGCCGGACCCGCGGCCGGGTGGTCCGTACCATCCTCGCAACCGCCACCGTCGTGCCCCGGCGGCGCCGCGCCGTACCCGCCCGCAGGTGGCGAAACTCGCGGCCGGCAGCAACGGCGCTACAATTCACGCTGCCCGTGCCTTGGATCTCACCACCGGCGCACCGTCGCGGTGGGAGATGCGGGAGCCGGGTCCGTACACCCATCGCCAGACCGGTCGGCAAGAGTCGCTTCCGCGAGCTACCTTGGCCGGACCGGCCGTGCACGCTTCCTCGCCACCGGAAGGTCGTTCGTGACTGAAGCCCGCCAATCCGGCACCGATGTGCGTACCCTCACCGAAGCGCTGCTCGCGCACGCTGCGGGTGCGGGGGGCCAGCTGACCTCCGCGGAGGTCGCCCGGGTCGTGGAAAGCGCCGACGTGACACCGAGCCAGGCCAAGAAGCTGCTGCGCGGGCTGGCCGACGCCGGGGTGACCGTGGTCGTGGACGGATCGGCGAGTACCCGCCGCCCGGTGGCCGCGGCCCGGTCGGCGACGCCGGCCTCGCGGGCGGCGACCGCGAAGGCGACCCCGGCCAAGGCGACGGAGACCACCGGCGCGGCCAAGGCCGCCCCGGGCCGGGCGGACCGGACCGAGCCGGGTACCCCGGCGCGTACCGGCGCCGCCGCGCGCGGCGGCCTGGCCGCGGTACCCGCACCGCCGGCCGGTGACGAGACGGCGGCCGGTACGGCACCGGCCAAGGCGACCCGTGCCCCGGCCGCCAAGGCGGCCAAGGCCGCCCCGGCACCGGCCGCCACCGAGCCGGGTACCCCGGCGCGTACCGGTCGCGCGGCCAAGGCCGCACCCGCCGCCGAGCCGGGCGCGGCGCCGGCCAAGGCCGGGCCCGGGCGCCCGGCGACCCGTACCGCGGCCAAGGCGGTCCGCACCGGTACCGCGACCGCCCCGGCCGCCGGTACCGCCACGGACGCCCCGGAGGCCGGCGCCGCCGGTACCCCCGGCGACGCCCCGGTGGAGGACCTGGAACTGGACGCCGAGGCGCTGGCGGCCGACCTGGAGGACGTGGTCGTCGACGAGCCGGCCGAGATCGTGGCCGAGGCTGAGGCGGACGCCGAGGCCGACGCGGACGACTTCGAGTGGGACGACGAGGAGTCCGAGGCGCTCAAGCAGGCCCGCCGGGACGCGGAGCTGACCGCGTCGGCCGACTCGGTCCGGGCGTACCTCAAGCAGATCGGCAAGGTACCGCTGCTCAACGCCGAGCAGGAGGTCGAGCTGGCCAAGCGGATCGAGGCCGGCCTGTACGCGGGCGAGCGGCTGCGCGCGGCCGACGAGGGTGAGGAGAAGCTCGCCACGACCATGCACCGGGACCTGAACTGGATCTCCCGGGACGGCGAGCGGGCCAAGAACCACCTGCTGGAGGCGAACCTGCGGCTGGTGGTGTCGCTGGCCAAGCGGTACACCGGGCGGGGCATGGCGTTCCTGGACCTGATCCAGGAGGGCAACCTGGGCCTGATCCGCGCGGTGGAGAAGTTCGACTACACCAAGGGGTACAAGTTCTCCACCTACGCGACCTGGTGGATCCGCCAGGCGATCACCCGGGCGATGGCCGACCAGGCCCGTACCATCCGCATCCCGGTACACATGGTCGAGGTGATCAACAAGCTCGGTCGCATCCAGCGTGAGCTGCTCCAGGACCTCGGGCGCGAGCCCACCCCGGAGGAGCTGGCCAAGGAGATGGACATCACCCCGGAGAAGGTACTGGAGATCCAGCAGTACGCCCGGGAGCCGATCTCGCTGGACCAGACCATCGGCGACGAGGGCGACAGCCAGCTCGGCGACTTCATCGAGGACTCCGAGGCGGTCGTGGCCGTGGACGCGGTGTCGTTCTCGCTGCTGCAGGACCAGCTCCAGCAGGTACTCCAGACGCTGTCCGAGCGCGAGGCGGGCGTGGTACGGCTGCGGTTCGGGCTCACCGACGGCCAGCCGCGCACGCTGGACGAGATCGGCCAGGTGTACGGCGTCACCCGGGAGCGCATCCGGCAGATCGAGTCCAAGACCATGTCGAAGCTGCGCCACCCGTCCCGGTCCCAGGTCCTGCGCGACTACCTGGACTGATCACCGGTTCGAGCGACCCAAACCGGTACACCCTGCGATCTTCTTCACGAAGCGCCGGTGTAATCAACCCGATAGGGCGGCGAGATCGTTGACGCCGTCCGCTTGCCACCAGGCAGACTGTCGGTACCCCACCGTAGGCTGTGGGGTAGGTACGGCAGGTGACCCCACCTGATGACCGCCTGGCGAGCGGTCGATCACGCGTCCACCGGCGGCGGGCGCGTGATCGACTTCCCAGGTGGTACGGGGGAAGCCAGCTCTCCTGGCCGGTGTTGGAGAATACGTGGGACACAGGTACGGGGAACAACACGGTGGATATTCGTTCGTCGGTGACTACCAGGAGGAGAAGGCGATGACCCCCACCCTCACCCCACCGGAGACGGTGGAGCTCACAGGTGCCGAGGAACGGTGCGACCGCTGCAACGCAGCGGGAAAACTACGAGTGATGATCGCTGGCGGCGGGCAGCTGGTGTTCTGCGGACACCACGCCAACAAGTACGCCGAGCACCTGGCCGGAATCGCCGTGGAAGTGGCGGTGGCGCCCGACTTCACCTGGCGTGGAGCGGACCTGCGGACCAGCTGAAGGACACATGGGACAGACGGCGGGGCGCTCCCGGTACCGGGAGCGCCCCGCCGTCGTCGGCGGTACCGGTGCGCATCAGAGGGTCTGCAGCGCGGCGATCCGCTCCTCGAGCTGCTCGATCGTGGCCTGGGCGCTCGGCGGGCCGCCGCAGAGCCGCCGCAGCTCGGCATGGATCTTCCCGTGCGGCAGGCTGGTCCGGTGGTGGTGCGCCGCGACCAGCGCGTTGAGCTGGCGGCGCAGCAGGATGCGGCGCTGCGCGGTGGTGGGTACCGGCTCGGCGGGCCCGGTACGGCCCTCGGTACCCCGGTGCCGCTGCGCCGCCACGTGGGCCGCGACCTGGTCGGCCTGCCGCTTGGCCAGCAGCACCGACACCTGCTCGGGGCTGAGCAGGCCGGGCAGTCCCAGGTACTCCTCCTCCTCGGGGGTACCGGCCAGCACCGGGGTTCCGAACGACGCCCCGTCGAAGATCACCTGATCGAGTTCGGCGGTGGCCGACAGCGCTTCGAAGCGCCGCTCCAGCTCGCCGCTGGCCTGCTCGGTACGGGCGGCCCGCGCCAGCAGGTCGTCGTCCAGGCCGTCGGGCGACTTCGGCGCCCCGATCACGTGGTCCCGCTGCAGCTCCATCTCGCTGGCCAGCCCCAGCAGGTGCGCCACGCTGGGCAGGAACACCGAGGCCGTCTCACCGGGCCGGCGGGCCCGGACGAAGCGCCCGATCGCCTGGGCGAAGTACAGCGGCGTGGAGGCGCTGGTCGCGTACACCCCCACGGCCAGCCGGGGAATGTCCACCCCCTCGGACACCATCCGTACCGCCACCAGCCAGCGCTGGTCCGACCCGCCGAAGGCGGCGATCCGGGCCGAGGCACCGGCGTCGTCGGAGAGCACCACGGCCGGCCGCTCGCCGCAGACGGTACCGAGCAGCTTCGCGTACGACCGCGCGGCCTGCTGGTCCGAGGCGATCACCAGGCCGCCCGCGTCGGCCATCCCGTGTGCCCGCAGGACCGACAGCCGGGCGTCGGCCGCGCGCAGCACCTGCGGCATCCAGTCCCCGCCCGGGTCCAGCGCGGTACGCCACGCCTGGGCCACCAGGTCCTGGGTCATCGGCTCGCCGAGCCGGGCGGCCAACTCCTCCCCCGCACTGGTACGCCACCGGGTCTCGCCGGAGTACGCCAGAAACATCACCGGGCGTACCACGCCGTCACGCAGCGCGTCGGAGTACCCGTAGCTGGAGTCCGGTCGGGACCGCCGTACCCCGTCGGTACCGCGGTCGTACCGCACGAACGGGATCGGGTTCTCGTCCGAGCGGAACGGCGTACCGGTGAGCATCAGCCGCCGTACCGCCGGCTCGAACGCCGCCGTCACCCCGTCGCCCCAGGACCGGGAGTCGCCGGCGTGGTGGATCTCGTCCAGGATCACCAGGGTACGGCGGGTCATGGTGCGCCGCCGGTGCACCGCCGGGGCGGTACCGACCTGTGCGTAGGTCACCACGGCGCCGTGGAAGTCGGCCGGGGAGTGCAGGTCGGCGTTGCGGAACGCGGGGTCCAGCGCGACACCCACGGCGCCGCCGGCCTGCGCCCATTGGTTCTTCAGGTGTTCCGTGGGGGTCACCACAGTGACCGCGTCGACCGTACCGTCGGCGATCAGCTCCGCGGCGATCCGCAGCGCGAACGTGGTCTTCCCGGCGCCGGGCGTGGCCACCGCGAGGAAGTCGGGGTCACGCCGGCGGAGGTACTCCACCAGGGCCCGGCGCTGCCAGGACCGCAGCGCCGGGAATCCGCCGAGGTCGGGCCGCGCCGGCATCAGCGATCCTCCCCGTGGGTCGCGCCAGTTCCGCTGGTCGGGACACAGACATGCGCCCCGATCCGGGGCGCCAAGGCCCGGCCAGCTTAGCCGGCCACCACCCGGTCGGGCGCGGCGGCACTCCGGCGGTGTCCCCAGGCCCTAGGGCCTAGTCCGGGATCGACTCGTAGATGTCCTTGCACTCCGGGCAGACCGGGAAACGCTCGGGGTCGCGCGACGGGACCCACATCTTCCCGCACAGCGCCCGCACGGGCGTACCCTCGATCATCGCCTGCATCAGCGCGTCCTTGGGAACGTAGTGCGAGAAGCGCTCCTCGTCACCCTCGTCGTACCGGTAGTCGACACGCTCCTGTGTCACCGTGCCGGATTCGGGCTGTGGCGTGGTCGGTGTGGTCACCCGTCCAGTGTTGCAGGTGATCGCGGTGCCGCCCAACCCGACGGGTACCGGCTGTGGACAACCCGGCCGGCGGTCAGCGCGACCGCGCCGGGGCGGAGACGGTACAGCTGGCCGGCACGTGGTCGATCGGCTCGCCGCTGGCCTGGTCGTACGCGAGCGTGTAGTCGCCGTACACCGTTGCGATCACGATCCGGCCCGGGTCGCCGAACGACGCCACCACCGACAGCCCGCACGGCGAACCGAAGTTGCCCAGGTCCCGGGCGAGGAACCCGGTACCGGCGAAGATGTGCAGCTCGATCCCCTGGTGCACGCCGATCTGGGCCAGCACCCGGTCGCTGTGCGGATCACGGGCGACCACCTGCGGTTCGTACCGGAACCACGCCTGCTGCAGCGACAGCGGTACCAGCAGGCCGCTGAGCCCGGTCAGCACCAGCAGCAGCGCCCGCATCCGGGCCCGCACGCGCTGGGTGGCCGAGTTGCGTACCGGCGCCGCCAGCCAGAAGCCCACCAGCAGGCAGGCCATCGCGGCGAACGCGTCCACGAACGGGTCGCCGAAGTCCTGCGACAACCCCACCAGGCGCCACGGGTTCAGCTGGGCCAGCACGGTCACCAGCAACGCCACCACGGCGACGACCAGCAGCAGCGCGCCGGCCACGGTACGCGGGCCCCTCCGGCGTCGGGTCAGGGTTTCGTCGGCCACGCATGCATCTTGCCAGGGTGGCCGCCGGGGCGCGTACCCGTGGGACCACGCCGGGCGTACCGTGGCGATCATGACCGGACCCGTGCTGCCCGAGCCTGCCGTGCGGTACGGGCCGGAGGTGGCCGCCGCGCTCGCCGCCGGTACCCCGGTGGTGGCGCTGGAGACGACGATCGTGTCGCACGGGCTGCCCCGGCCGCGCAACCTGGCCGTGGCGCAACAGGTCGAGGCGACGGTACGGGCGCACGGCGCGGTACCGGCGACCATCGGCATGCTCGCCGGGCAGCTCGTGGTGGGGCTCGACGACGCCGGGCTGACCCGGCTGGCCACCGCCGACGCGGTGGTGAAGCTGTCCGCCCGGGACCTGGCCGCGGCCGCCGTGGCCGGCGTCGACGGCGCCACCACGGTGGCCGCGACCGCGGCCGTCGCGGCCGCCGCGGGTATCGCCGTGTTCGCCACCGGCGGCCTCGGCGGCGTGCACCGCGACGCCGCCCGGACCTTCGACGAGTCGGCCGACCTGGTCACGCTGGCCCGTACCCCGATCGCGGTGGTGTGCGCCGGGGTCAAGTCGATCCTGGACGTACCGGCCACGCTGGAGCGCCTGGAGACCCTCGGGGTGGCCGTGGTCGGGTACCGCAGCCGGGCGTTCCCCGGTTTCTTCGTGACCGACAGCGGGCAGCGCCTGGACTGGTCCGTGGACGACCCGGCGCAGGCCGCCGCGGTACTGCGGGCCCGGCAGGCCCAGGGGGTACCCGCGGGCGCGCTGATCCTGGCCAACCCGCTGCCCGAGGACGCCCAGCTCGACCCGCAGTGGCATGACCGGGTACTGGCCCAGGGGCTGGCCGGGCTGGTCCGCGACGGGGTCAGCGGCAAGGCGGTCACACCGTACCTGCTGGCGCACTTCCACACCGCCACCGGCGGGGAGAGCCTGCGCGTCAACGAGCGGATCATCCTGGGCAACGCGGAGCTGGCCGCCCGGGTCGCGGTCGCGTACGCCCGGCCCGGTACCGGCGGGCCCGCCGCCGGGTGAGCCGGGTCCTGGTCGTCGGCGACCTGGTCACCGACGTGCTGGCCGGGTACACCGGCGCCCTGCTGGCCGGCTCGGACACCCCGGCGCGGATCCGGCTGACCGGCGGCGGCTCGGCCGCGAACACGGCCGCCTGGCTGGCCACCACCGGCCGCCCGGTCACCTTCGTCGGGGTCACCGGCGCGGACCCGGCCGGCGCCGAGCTCGTCGCGGCGCTGCGCGCGGGCGGGGTGGACTGCGCGGTACGGCGGGCCGGCGGCGCGGCCACCGGTACCGTCGTGGTGCTGTCCACCCCGGCCGAGCGCACCATGCTGTTCGACCGGGGCGCGAACGCGCTGCTGGCGCCGGCCGACATCGACGCCGCGCTGGCCGGTGCGCCGGGGGCGGTACACCTGCACCTGTCCGGGTACGCGCTGTTCGACCCGGGTACCCGCCCGGCGGCCCGGTACGCGCTGCGTGCCGCGGCCGCGGCCGGCCTGTCCACCAGCGTGGACGCGGCCTCGGCCGGCCCGCTGGCCCGGGCCGGCGCGGCGGCGTTCCGGGACTGGGTCGCCGGTACCGGGGTGCTGCTGGCCAACGAGGACGAGGCCCGGGTGCTGACCGGTACCGGCCCGGGTACCCTCGTGCCGCCGTACCGGCTGCTGCCGCCGGCCGGGCAGCCACCGGTCCCGGGCGACCGGGCGGGGGTCGTGCTCAAGCGCGGCGCCGCCGGCGCCGCGTGGGCCGGCCGGGACGGTACCGCCGCCGAGGTACCCGCCGAGCCGGTACCGGTGGTGGACCCCACCGGCGCTGGGGACGCCTTCGCGGCCGGGTTCCTGCACGCCTGGCTGGCCGGCGCCGGGCCGGTCGATGCGCTGCGGGCCGGTACCCGGCTGGGCGCGGCGGCCGTGGCACGGGCCGGTGCCCGCCCCGGGCCGGTCGCCCAGTGACCGCCGGCCGCCAGTGACCGTCGCCCAGTGACCGGAGCTGATCAGTCCTCGTGCTCGATGACCCGGCCGGTCCCGGGCCGCGGCTGGTCCGGCCCCCACGCCGGCCCCTGGTCCGGCTCCGGCCCCGGCGGCGCGGCGGGCAGTTGCGCCGGGCCGGTGGGCGTCGCCGCCCGGCGCCGCTGCCGGTACCCGAGCCGGTGCTGTTCCTTCGGCGGGCGGTCGTTGGCCAGCAGTACCGCCAGCCACGGTACGAACACCATGCCGACCAGGCAGATCGGGATCCACAGCCACAGCAGCGGCGCCCGGACGCCGACCAGTACCGCGGCCACGATCAGGCACACCACCCGGACCGCCATCATCAGGATGTACCTGACCTCGCGCGAGTGCAGTTGGTCGTCCTGGCTGCGGTCGGCGTCGGTGATCAGTGCCGGCTTGGCGCGCTTCACCGCCCCATCCTGTCACCGTGCCGGGCCCGGCGCCCCCTCGCGTGCCGGGGACCCCGAGAGCGCGAGGAGCGAGCGCAGCGAGCCCCGCAGCCGCGAACGAAAGGCCCTCCGGTCTATGACACCGCGGCCCGCGCCGCCGCCTTCATCTCCTGCTTGTACGCCCGTACCTTGGCCAGCGACCGCTCGTCGGTGACGTCCGCGACCGAGCGGTGGCCGCCCCGGGTACCGAAGATCCCGGCCGCGGTCCGCCAGCCCCGCGGCGTGACGCCGAACTGCTTGCCCAGCAACGCCACGAAGATCTGTGCCTTCTGGGTACCGAAGCCGGGCAGCTCGGCCACCCGGCGCAGCAGTTCGGTACCGGTACGGGCGCCGGTCCACAGCGCCGCGGTGTCCCCGC
>Ga0209069_10000912_pt1 | contig 14465 bp, 12 predicted proteins | sample Str013_2_FD_187202 | JGI IMG/M metagenome (GOLD analysis project Ga0209069, IMG submission 187202) | Freshwater sediment microbial communities in response to fracking from Pennsylvania, USA - Straight Creek_MetaG_SC_2013 (SPAdes) (version 2) | ecosystem: Environmental > Aquatic > Freshwater >...
GACATTAAATAGTGAATGGAAATATTATCGTTGGGGGCCTGTATCATCAAAAGACAAATCGGCGAGTCTTGTCAATAATAAAGGTTTCTTATATGATGACGTGGACAGCCTGGGTAAAATGGCGCAACTACAGGAAGTGGAACGGGAACTGCGCGCCCAAATTGATCGCGCCATACAGTTTGGTATTCATCCTACGCATTTTGATTCGCATATGGGATCCTGTTTTATAACAAAAGATTATTTGAAAATATACCTTAAACTAGCAAGAGAATATCATGTACCCTGCCTTTTGAATCGGGATGCGTTTAAAATCATGTACCATCTCGATCTGGATGATTTGATTTTGCCTACTGATGTGCTGCTCGACAAAATCTTTATGGCATTTCCGAATGATTATATGCAGGGAATGGCTAACTATTATACCAAAGTGATTAGTTCACTGCAACCCGGGCTCAATTGCATTTTGTTACATGCTGCTTATGACAACGAAGAAATGCAGGCCGTAACCATTGATCATCCGGAATATGGCGCAGCCTGGCGCCAGGCAGATTTTAATTTTTTTAGTAGTGAGGCTTGTAAAAAATTATTGACTGAGCAAAACATTCACCTGATCACCTGGAAAGAAATCAAAGAAAAAATGGTCAAATAAATATATGAGCACCTTGTCAAGCATTTTTAAATCCAGGATCATTGCGATCATCCGTGGTGCAAAACCTGATGATGTATTGAAAATTGCAGAGGCACTATGTGCAGGAGGGATCAAACTGATTGAGGTTACGATCAATTCTCCCAAAGCGCTGGAAGTGATTGAGGAACTTTCCGGGCAGATGGGGAACCGCGCATTGATCGGGGCCGGCACCGTGTTGGATGCAAATACAGCAAGAGCTGCCATCGCAGCAGGAGCCAAATTCATCATCTCCCCTTCCACAGATTTAGAAATAATAAAAATGACAAAACGTTATGATGTAGTAAGCATACCCGGCGCATTTACTCCGTCGGAAATCCTGGCGGCGCATACACATGGCGGTGATATCATCAAGGTGTTCCCCGCTAGGTTGGGCGCCGAATATATCAGGGATATCCGCGGGCCATTGCCACATATCCCATTGATGCCAACGGGTGGCGTAAACCTGGATAATATCCGGGAATTTCAACAAGCTGGCGCTGTTGCATTTGGTATCGGCAGTTCGCTGGTCAATACAAAGCATGAAATAACGGATGAGTATTTATTGGAACTTACAGATCGGGCAGGGAAATATGTTAAAGAAATAACAGTTTAAATATCACGCAAAGGCGCCAAGCCGCAAAAGAATTATATAAAAATAAACTTTGCGTGGTAGCGGCTTTGCGAGATATTTCCCTCATAAAATTCAACCAGCTTGTATTAATTAATCAAAACATGGAAGGTTTTTTAAGTTGCGACTGGGGCACTTCTTCATTCAGGTTAAAACTTATTGAGGCAAATAGCTTTCGGATAATTGCATCGGAAACCTCTTCTCAGGGAATAGCACAAACATTTGAATTTTGGAAACAAAGCAATCAAGAGGAAGAAAAAAAGATACCATTTTATACCAATTGTATCTGGAATTATATAAAGGCGATGGAACAAAAATTGCATATTGCAATGGATCATTTGCCTGTGATATTGTCAGGAATGGCTTCTTCCAATATGGGAATGCTCGAACTTCCTTATAAAGAACTTCCTTTTGCCACTGACTGTTCAGATATTTTAGCAACGCATATCAAGGCAACAGGTTCATTTCCGCATAATATATTATTAATCTCCGGGGCCCGTACCAGCAGTGATGTGATGCGGGGTGAGGAAACCCAACTCGTGGGATGTAATTGCACAGGTGAAAAAAGAATTTACATTTTCCCGGGCACACATTCGAAACACGTGTATACGGAATATGGCAACGCCATAGATTGTAAAACCTATATGACAGGTGAGTTTTTTGAATTGCTGTCCGCCAAAAGTATTTTGTCTTCTGCCGTGACTGAAGGTAAAGATATCATGTTCGAAAATAATTTACTCAGCTTCGAAAAAGGCATCAACGATGGGACTCATTTTAATTTACTGAACAGTAGCTTTCAGGTAAGGACGAATAGCTTATTCGATAAACTGTCGAAACAGGAAAATTATTATTATTTAAGCGGTTTGCTGATCGGTACAGAATTGAAAGATTTTCTTCGCAATTCTTTCGCAAATATAACGATGGTGTGCAACCGCGAACAGTGGGCGTATTACAGAGAGGCTTTTCGGGTCCTCGGAAAAAATGGAACATTCCCGGTCCCTGCATTTCAGGATGTGGAAGAAGCAACAATCAGGGGCCAGTGGAATATCTATAAGCGAATATCCTAACTGGAATTGAACTTATGATTTAACTGAGTAACTGCATGATGGCCAATGTTAGAAATATTTGTTTCGCACAGAGCTACCAGGGAAAAAGAGTATGCTCTCCTTTTCCCTGGTAGTTCTGTGCGAATTTTTTCTTGTAGTAAATCAAAAGTTCAATTTCGGTTCAGGCATTCGCTTAATTTACTTCCAATTCATCTTTCGAAGGAAGTTTTGGAAAAGGGTTATGTGGTTCGGTCTGGTACCAATACACTACAGAGGAAATATTATCCTGGAGGGGAAGATATCTTCCATCATGGCGCCATCCAAGGTCCTGGATAGTTACCCGAAGGTTTTTATCGAAGCGGATGGGATCGGTTATATGCCACCGGTATAAGCCAAATCGTTCCACTACATTATAATGTCCGTCACCGCGTATCACCTGGGCCAGGCCGGTATACGGCGTGTTGAATTCCGTGTATTCTGATGTTTCCGCCCCTGCGGCGTTTTGTTTTTTTGTGTCGAAATCATAAGATCCACAAAAATAGTCTTCTGTTCCTGTGCCGCAGATTGTGGGAAACTGGGTGTCTCCATCCATAAAAAATTTGATCTCCCCTTCGCCCCACCATCCGTTATTATGTGCGCCATAAGCGAAATATGTGCCTACATACTGGCCTTTCCCGCTGATGCCATCAACTAGTGTATAGTTTTCTTTATACGGCAATGCATGTACGCTCCTGTACTGTGCATGAAAATATGCTGCATCGGATGGCACTTCGGTTTCAACATAATCAACCTGGTAATAGAGCACCATATCTTCATCAGCGATATTTTCCATGGTGATCCTGCATTTTTTCCTGTACGGCATCGGCCAATAACAATTGAAAGCGCTGCCAGGGTTCACGCAAACGGCCAATGAACGCAAAGGGGCATATTCGTTCCAACCCATACAAAAAAAATCGCCAACAGGCACTTCCACCGATGGCTGTGTTTCATCATCCCAATAAATGCGGAAAATAGAATAGCGCCAGGTGCCGGTTGGCGTCATCCATATATGCTGTATTGCACCGGAACCGCTGATCTCGGCAATTGTAAAACTGCTTTTGGCTTTGATCACTACACTTGGGCTAATTTTCCATCCCAAACCCAGGTCACGGGCAGCATTTGCACCTGTTCCTTTGGTGGCTTTGCCCCCTTCTCCCTTAGCTCCGGTAAAATTTTCAGGACTGATCGAACGGCTCTTTGCATCGGATAACCGATAAATATTATTGAGGCCGACATCAACTCCATTGAATTTTTGTTGTGCTTTTACCATCACCGAAAAAGCAGCCAGCATGCATACAGAGAATAGAAACTTTTTCATGAGTTAAATTTTAATCGTAATTGAATGTATGGTTATCCGGTCAGACAAGATCGTTAGACCATCTGCATCAAAGGATACCCGGCCTGACGGTTCCGCCTGGCCGAAAAAATTAATACCAATTATGCCATCTTCATATTTCCTGCCTGTTTGCTGCCGGTTGTTACGATATACCCCTTCCAGCCATAATAGAAAACAAAGATGAAACAGATCAGTGGTACAATATAAGCGACTTGTATATTCAATTGTCTTGAAACATATCCCAGCGCCAGCGGTATCAACGCTCCGCCAACAATCGCCATTACCATAAATGAAGATCCTATTTTTGTCTGGTTACCTAGATTTTTGATGCCCAACGCGAAAATAGTGGGAAACATGATGGACATAAAAAATTCTATTGCCATCATGGCGTAAATACCCGGGGTGCCGCCAAAAATTACACAGTAAACCAGCAATGCAATATTGCAGGCACTATAAATTGCTAATAAGCGCTGCGGTTTGACTTTTGTCATGATATAAGTGCCAACATAGCGGCCGATCATAAAACACAATAATAGATAACCGAGATAATGATTGTCATTGATCACCATTTCCGAAATATTTGCGCTGTATTTGATATATGGAATGAAAAAACTTGAAATGCAAACCTGTGCGCCTACATAAAAAAACTGGGCGATTACACCGTTGGTAAAATGCCTATGTTTGAATACGGCGAAATCAAGGTGGAAAGATGTATCCTTTTCTTCTGAGACGTTCGGCAATTTTACAATATAAAATAAAACAGCCACCAGCAATAAAACTCCGGCAATGGCCAGGTATGGCATCTGCACGCGAATGGCCTCCGACTTGAGATAATTTTCCAATGCAGGTGCTGTCATTGATTTCAATTGTTCAGGTGTATAATCAATACCGGATAAAATGATTTTGCTCAAAAAAAATGCAGATACAAATGCGCCGAGCCCATTGAAAGCCTGCGCAAAATTTAATCTTTGCGAAGATGTTTCCGGGTCACCGAGGATGGTGATATAAGGATTGGCTGCAGTTTCCAGGAAAGTCATGCCACTCGCCATCAGGAACAGTGCCCCGAGAAAAACACCGAATTGTCTTATTTCAGCTGCCGGGTAAAAACAGGCTGCGCCGATGGCTGCAATCACCAGTCCGCAAATGATTCCTGTTTTATAACTGTACTTTCGCATGATCATTGCCGCAGGAATTGCCATCACAAAATATGCTATCCAATAGGCCGAATCAATAAATGCGGATTGCAGATAATCGAGCTGACATGCTTTTCGCAGGTGTGGAATCAACGTCGATAATAAATTAGAAGTGAGTGCCCATAAAAAAAACAGCGTTACCACGAGCGCAAATGCGAAACCTGCTTTTTGTTTTTTGGCAGTTTGTACTGTCTGATTCATGCAATTGTTTTGGGTTTATTTTTTTTTTTTGAGACGTGAATCGTCTGACCTTTCACGTCTCACGGCTTCTTCTCTCCCACCCTGTTGCTCAATGTTCCGATTCCATCAATGGTGATATCAACCTGGTCCCCCGGCTGCAATGTAAAATCATTTGGAGGAACCATACCTGTGCCTGTCATGAGAAAACATCCATCGGCAAAATCACATTCACGAAAAAGAAAAGCGGCCAGCTCATTAAAAGATCGTTTAATCCTGTTTATCTGTATCGAATCGTTAAACATTTCTTTTCCGTTTCTTTTTATACTGATGCTGATCACCGTATCTTTCGCAATCGGATCTTTGGGGACAAATAAACAAGGGCCCAGTGCCGCGCTTTTCTCATACACTTTTGCCTGGGGTAAATACAGCGGATTTTCTCCTTCGATACTTCGCGAACTCATGTCATTGCCGATCGTATATCCCTGGATTTCGCCAACTGAATTGATATAGAGTGTTAGTTCGGGTTCAGGCACATTCCAGTTGGAATCTTTTCTTATATATACTTCGCCGTTATGTGCCGCAACACGATGCGGAAGCGCTTTGAAAAACAATTCCGGCCTTTCTGCTGCATATACTTTGTCATAAAAGTCGGCACCACCCGATGTTTTGGATTCTTCCATCCTTGCATCCCTGCTTCGCAGGTATGTGACACCGGCTGCCCATACTTCCTGCTTTCCAATGGGCGCTTGCAATTGCGTGCCGATCAGCATATCAAAACTATTTTCATCCATCCGCTCACTGCTTTTTATTTTTTCAGATAAAAATGAAAAAAGGTTTTTCCGGTTGATAAGGGCATCCCATTCACCCTGCAAAATATAAATATCCTTATCTTTTTGAAGCAGTATGCCTTTTGTCGTTTTGAATAATTTCATCAGGAAAAATTTATGAATCAGTTACCAGGGTTTTACATCATCCAAGTTCACCCCCAATAATTTGCCGGCAAGTTCATTAAGCATTTTGTAGTCACCCTGAAAATGACAGGTTGTTTGTTTGTATTCCTGCACTTCACCCTTCTTTAATTCTTTTGCAGCGGAAGAGGATTCTATTTCATAGAAAGGGCCCATTTGCGTTCCATCCTGCAACGGACCATCATTGTATGAATTGATCACATCTCCCTTGTATGGCTGCTTTTGAACTTCCCATTTTGAATTTACATAAGATCCGGTTTTGTTCACCTCGGGAACCAGGATTGTGAGTATATTTTTCTTAAAATCAAAACTACCTGTGATGGGTTTGGCTATCACAGGTGAAATACCAATCTTGCCACGGGCCCTGCCGTCACAACGAAAATACAGCACACTGTCTTTGACCAGGAGCCTGTTGGATGGGATGGCGCCAAAATAATTATCGGTTATGTATGACCGTGTATCCCGGCGCGGAGAAAACGGAATGATGACTTTTGTTTCATCGGAAGGATTCAGCATGCACAATATCCAGATGGACAATAACCCTTTTTCCTTTTTCCAGTCATTGCTGCCATTGTTTTTTACCTGGTTATCACTTTCAAATCCAACAAAGCTGAGGCCTGCAGGGATATTTGTTTTTAATCTCTCTTCGAGTTGGGATTTGTTGAGTAAGCTGATTTTTCGGGTGATCCCAATTGTAAAAACAGTTCCGGAATAATTGGTAAGCGTGGCATTTTTTGAAAATGTAGCCTGCGACTTATCTGAATGCACAATATCATACATGGTAGTATCGAGAACGGCCGGCACAAACCAATGCGCGAAATTAAATGAGTCCCCTTTTGTAAAATAAATTGAGTATTGTCCCCCTTCAGGGCCCAGCCAAAATCTTTCTTCCCCTCCCACCGGGTTAATATGTTCCTTTTTTTGTTTCGACGCAATCAGGTTGTAATTTATCCATCCAAAACTGCTGCCACTGTTGCCCGAAGCTGTACTCGTCATCACCCGTCCCTGGTAATCTGCCGACAATAATATTTTTGATGATCCGGCATCATCCTGCAATTCCAATACACTCCTGGTATTTTTTTTCAGGAAAGCTGCATCATACGCAAAGCTTCCTTTTGCAGGTTCTTTGGCAGGTTCAGTGGTTGTCGAAGTCTTTGTATTATTATCACTGCAGGCCGCATACAGGCAGCATAGTGAAAACCATTGCAGGAATTGCGTGAGTCTTTTCATATAGCAATTAGTGGTTTATCGGTTTGGTTTATTTAAAGTTTGTGACGCAACAAAACTACAAACTAATCCCTCTCTTCCACGGAATGAAATCATCATGGTGCAATGCATCCGCCTTTGCTTTTAATTCTCCGCTAGCGATTTTAATAACGTGCTCGAGTATGCGCTCACCAGCCTGCTCAATGGTTTCAATTCCGCTGATGATGGCGCCGGTATCAATATCAATGATATCATTCATTTTATTAAAAAGCCTGGTATTGCTTGAAAGTTTGACAACCGGCGCAACCGGGTTGCCCGTTGGTGTGCCAAGCCCGGTAGTGAATAATACAATATTGGCGCCGGCACCAACTTCTGCAGTCGTAGATTCAATATCACTGCCCGGTGTGCATAATAAATTCAATCCCGGGCTCGTCAATTTTTCGGGGTAGTCAAGTACAGCTGTGATTGGAGATGTACCTCCTTTTTTAGCGGCGCCTGCTGATTTGATCGCATCGGTGATCAATCCATCACGGATATTGCCGGGAGATGGATTCGCATAAAAACCAGAACCTGCAGCCAGTGCCCTTTCGTTGTAAGTATTCATCAATTCCATAAATCTTTTTGCTGTTGCCTCGTCGATGCATCGATCGCTTAATTCCTGTTCCACACTGCATAGCTCAGGAAATTCGGAAAGTATCACGGATCCGCCCAACGCTACTAATACATCGGATGTATAACCGATTGCGGGGTTTGCTGAAATACCTGAAAAACCATCTGATCCGCCGCATTCCAAACCAATACAGAGTTTGTTCAGAGGCGCTGGATTGCGGTGCATTTTATTTGCAGTAACAAGTCCTGCAAAAGTTTGCCGTATCGCTTCCTGCAATAATTGCTGTTCATTGCCTACCTGTTGCTGTTCCAGTATAACCAATGGTTTTGCAAAATGGGGATCACGTTTATGAATTTCTTCTTTCAATAAGCTTACCTGCGCATTCTGGCAACCCAGGCTCAATACTGTTGCACCTGCCACATTAGGATGTGTAATATAGCCGGCCAACAGGCCGCACAGTGCGCCTGCATCCTGACGGGTTCCCCCACAGCCAAGTGTATGCGTAAGAAACTTGATCCCGTCTACATTTGGAAATATTTTTGCATCGTGCTGGTCTTTCAATTTATTGATGGAAATATCAGTGGCCAGTATTTCCGTTTCGCTGCTGCCTGACTGATGCAAAGCCACCAACTGCTCAACCATAGCCTGGTAAGGAGAACGCCTTGGCTCATATCCCAGCGCTTTCATGAAAGCTTCCTGCATGACATCCACATTTTTGTTTTCGCAAAATACCAATGGAATCACTACCCAATGATTCGCTGTTCCTACAGAACCATCGGCACGATGATAGCCCATAAATGTTCTCTCGCTCCATTTTGAGATATCGGGCCGATGCCATTGTATTTTTCGTTCCTTCAATCCATACACACTCGTTGCATGCCTTATGTTTTGTGTAGTGATCAGTCCTCCTTGTTGAATCATACGAACGGCTTTACCTACAAGCACGCCATACATAATAATTTCTCCATCCTGTGGAATACCTGTCAGCATGAACTTATGCTTAGCAGGAATATCATCTACCAGCAAATAATCAACGCCATTCAGTTTTACTGTTTGGCCCTTCCGCAGATCCGTCAAAGCCACGGCTACATTATCGGAAGGATGAATTTTTAATACTGATTCATTCTCAGGCATACTGTAAAATCTGTTGAAAATTAATTTTGAAGATACATAAAGAAATCAATTTTATGCAAACCTAATGGCGGAAGCGGCTGTGAACGCGGAAAGCATAACGCATAACGCTTAACGCTTAACGCAAGAGACTTTCGCGTTCAGCATTATGCGTTATGCGTTCCGCGTTATGCTTTATGCGTTCCGCGTTATGCTTTCAGCCACCGCTTCCTGCCCATACATTTGATTTTTAAATTTTAAGGAAGGAGATGCAATGAAAGGGCCGATTCCCAATTGGTTCCATTTTTCATCTACTGATTGTATGGTAGCATTGTCAGCTATGATAATATTTGGCCAATCACGTTGGAAATTATCAAACTCACTTGTTTTCCTTGTTCCATCGAAACCCATACAGGCAAAGGTATTGGAAGAATCGGTGATTGAAGTGCGACGGAAAAGTATATTATCTCTTTTGGGATCTAGATTATTGCAGAAGCGCCATAAAGCCGAAGTGAGATCATTTGGATCAACCGTATGCTCTACATATAAGATCATTTTAATATTTTCCATGCCTGGTGTAGATGCACAAAGAGCCTGGTGTAATTCACTGATATGGTCTTTGCGGTTTTTTTTCACGGCAATGATGATACAGGGGATATCATGCTGCAACAATGAAATGTTCATAGCTTTTATTTCAGGGAATTTGCCGCTGATTTTGTCAGTGGTCAGCCCATCGACTTCGCTCAGCGTTTTTGGTTGATGCGGCGACCCTTCGACTGCGCTCAGGGCTGCGCCATGAGTTTCTTTTTCTTCTTCGAACTTGGTTGTTCCGTCGATGCACATTTTGCCGCCGAATCCAAGTTTGCTACAACTATGATCGAGCACATCCATTGGCCCCTGGGAAAAATTAATATCAGTAGCGAGATCCAGGTTTTTAAAAACATATCTCGCCAGTTCGGTATACTGTTGGATGGATACGCCTTCATCCACCAGTACAAGAATTTTATTGAACATCATCTGCCCGGCGCCCCACATGGCATTCATTACTTTTTGCGCCTGGCCAGGGTATTCTTTGTGTATCTGTGCAATGACAAGATTATGAAAAACGCCTTCCACAGGCATATCCATGTCGACCATTTCAGGCACCATCGTCATTTTGATAGGCGCAAGAAAAATTCTTTCTGTCGCTTTGCCCAACCATGCATCCTCCTGCGGGGGTATGCCGACAATCGTTGCAGGATATACCGCATCCTTGCGATGTGTGATGGCTGTGACATGGAAACGCGGATACCAATCGGGCAGGGAGTAATAACCGGTGTGATCGCCGAATGGCCCTTCCCAAATCAGTTCTTCACCGGGATCCACATATCCTTCAATAATAAAATCTGCGTCAGCAGGTACTTCTATATCCGGCTGCGTAATGCATTTCACCAGTTCCACTTTCTTTTTCCTGAGAAATCCTGCAAGCATGTATTCATCTACATTTTCCGGTAATGGTGCGGTGGCGCTGTAACCATATACCGGATCGCCGCCCAAGGAAACGGCAACGGGCATACGCCGATTGAGTTTTTTATACGCCGCGAAATGTTTTGCGCTGACTTTATGCCTATGCCAGTGCATCCCCGTTAACGTCGGGCCAAATAGCTGCATGCGATACATGCCCACATTGCGTGTTCCGCTATGCGGGTCCTTAGTATGAATTACAGGGAGTGTAATAAAAGGGCCACCGTCTTTGGGCCAGCAGGTGATGATGGGCAGCTTTGTAAGATCAGGGTCGCTTATAATCACTTCCTGGCATTCTCCCCTCCCATTTTTTACTTTTGGCATCCAGCTTGCAAACTGGCCCAGCTTCGGCAATAATTTCAGTTTGTCAATGATATTTTCTTTCGGTGCGGATAATAATTTGAACAATGCTTCAATTTCATTTGCAATATCATCCAACTTTTGCACGCCCAGTGCCATGCACATACGCTTTTCACTTCCATAAGCATTCATCAATACGGGGAAATCATAACCAGTATTTTCAAATAAAAGCGCTTTGCCTCCATTGCCCGATTTACTTACCCGATCTGTGATTTCGGCCATCTCGAGGATGGGATTGATATATGTTTTGATACGAACCAGTTCCCCTGCTTTTTCCAAAGCTTGTATAAATTCCCGTTGATTTTTATATGCCATCCGGTTATTTTTCAACGCAAAGGTAACCAGGATTTGCGAGATTAGATGTGATGGCCGGCCTCGCAGATGGAATGATATGAACGAGCATTTACAAAATGTTTCCTGATTGTTTGCTTATAAATTGAAGACTGACTGATAGGAAATATTGCGGCCTATTATGCCGGATTAAAAGTAAAATATTCCTGCGAATCACGATCAATCATCCAAATCCGGGTCACATTTTAGGAGGGCAATCAATTCTTCCTCTGCCATAGTAGCCATCTTTTTTGGAAATGATGGCAATGCTTATCTTGATACCTGTAAAATAATAGATGTCTTTGTATTTGGAGCCACCGCGGATGGTTCCAACAACAGGATACACCGGATTGCCGCCTTTTAATTCTCCCGCGCGATAAGCCATTTCCACGGCTTTCGGTCCACGCGCATTCAGCAAAACAGTCCTGTCTACATACTTATTGCTTACATCATCCAGGTAATCGGTGAATAATTTGCGGAAGCTGATTTCATAGGATAACACCACGTTATCGCTTATGCGCAATTTAACTCCGGCTCCAACAGGAATAGCCAATTGCAAAAGATTGTACGGCTTTACATCAGGGTATTGCGGCAAGCCCTGCCCTTCCGTACCTAGCGGTTGCAAATAAATTTTGGCGCCTGAACTATCAAAGGCATAAGGATCGAAATGATAAACTGCTAAGCCTGCAAATACATACGGTGAGAAATGTTTTTTGCTGAGATCAAAAAAAGTATATTCCCCCAAAACATTCCATTCTAGTATCTGGGTTTGAAAACTCAGGTTCCTGAATTGCAGATCCGGTTTGTTGTATTTGTCTGCTGCGCCAACTTTCATTAAGCTGATGTTGGAAAGAACAGATATATGACGCGTGATGTCATATTGCGCCCCCGCGCCAAATGCTGCATACGATTGATCCAGGGTAAATGGTTTGCTTTGCAAGTCGCCCGAATAATTCGATATGCCTCCGAAAAGGTTAACATGCCAACGTTGAGCTTGTAACAAAGAGGGAACCAGGATTCCGAGCAGAATGAGTTTCTTCATGTTTTTTTGTTTCTATGACCAATATGAATGGCCCTGCAAAGAATACGGATGTTGTAAGCTAAAGGTTTGTTACAAGGAAAATTGGAGAATGGATTGGAAATGTGCTGGTATAACGCAAGGATTGCGCCAATTATTGAGTCGTGCAGTCAAAAATAATGATAATTTCAACCACTTGCAATGGTCCGAGCGAGCTAATTTCTACACAGTTGGGTTGTCATCTAATCGAAAAACGGGTATATGCTAAGTATTAAATTATACATCCTATAACTCTCCTAATGATTTACTTGACAATAATTTACAGCATGCGTATTGTTTATTGTAAATATAGGAGCAGCAATTTTTTTATTTTTTTGCCAACCAGTTAAATCTAATATGTTAAAAAAACTATTTCAGGATTGCCTGGCACAATTGGTAGAAAAAAGAGCTTGCATTTTGTTGAAGCTGCATGGTTTGCCTAGTTCCTCTGCCGATTATTTTATCGTTCTCCACACAAATACTGCGAATAGAGCGCCTATTACGGGGGCCGTTATATAAATCCATAGATGTTCAAAATGAACCGAAACGCATGCAGGAGCGAAAGACCTGGCAGGATTCATGGAAGCTCCGCAAATGGGTCCGGCAAACATTGCTTCGAGCAATATGACACTGCCGATTATCAATCCCGCCATCATTGCCTGGTTATCGGCAACATGAAGAATAATCAGCACTAATAAAAAAGTCAGTATCACTTCCAAAACAAAAGACTGCATATCACTTCCAGCAGGCAAGGTAGCGCCCAAAAGTTCATTTGCCGGGAAAAGGAATTTTAATAACAGGCTTGCTAATACCGCCCCGCTCAACTGGCTGATGATATATGGAATTAATTGTCGTGCGGCAAATTTTCCTGATACTGCAAACGCAATTGATACAGCAGGATTAAAATGCGCTCCGGAAATGCTTCCAAAGGCATAGATCATTGCCATCACAATCAATCCGAATGTGATGGCAATGCCCGGATGTGTGACGCTGCCATTGGTTTGCTGGTTAATGATGATGGCGCCAGTGCCACAGAATACAATGGCAAATGTTCCTATTGCCTCTGCAAAATATTTCTTCATAAATTATCCGTCACAAACTGTTTACAATAATCCTTTATCATTTGCCGCGTATTCCGGAACTGCTGCTTGATTTCTTCTTCTGTGCCGATTGCTTTTGCAGGATCAGGAAAATTATGATGAAATTTTTTTGCAGCGGAAGGGAAAACCGGGCATCGCTCTTTGGCATTATCGCAAACTGTAATGACAAAATCGAAATCAATGTTCATGTATTCATTGATATTATTGGAGGTATGGTCGGAAATGTCGATCCCATCCTCCTTCAAGATTGCAATAGCGCGGGGATTCACTCCATGCGTTTCAATTCCCGCACTATAAATCTGCGCTTTATCGCCTGCGAAAAATCGCAGGTATCCTTCCGCTATCTGGCTGCGACAACTATTACCGGTGCATAGCACCAGGATTTTTTTCATGCTTTATGTTTATTTTATTTACAACAATCGGTTCCGCAGCATTGCTTTGGTTTTTCGGCATACAACGTAATGCTGAATATTCCGGTACTTCCATTTTTGAAATCCCTGATCTCAGTATCCGTAAGATATTTTTTTAAAATATCATCTGGAAGAATGATCGGTTTTTCTTTTTGGAGCAATATGTTATGAAAACCATTTTGGCGCACCAGTTCCAGGTATGTTTCTTTTTGTATTGCACCGGAAACACAACCTGCATACATTTCCGCATCTTTGCGAAGCGCTTCCGGCAGCTTCCCGACCAAAACAATATCAGCAATACTGAAATGCCCGCCGGGTTTCAGCACGCGAAATATTTCTTTGAAAACAGCATTTTTATCTGGTACAAGGTTCAACACGCAATTGCTGATTACAACATCTCCCATGTTTGCTTCCAGCGGCATTTTTTCAATATCGCCCTGGTAAAATATCACATTGCTGAAACCCAGCTTCTCCGCATTGCTTCTTGCCTTATCAACCATAGCCGTTGTAAAATCAATACCAATGACCTTTCCTGTTTCGCCGGTTTCGGCCCTTGCAATAAAGCAATCATTGCCTGCGCCGGAGCCGAGGTCAATAACAGTATCCCCTTTTTTGATTTTTGCAAACTGTGTAGGCAGGCCGCAACCCAATCCCAAATCAGCATCCTGCTGATAACCTTCCAGGTTGCTGTAATCGTCGGTCATAATATTGTACACTTCATG
>Ga0209069_10000913_pt1 | contig 14464 bp, 10 predicted proteins | sample Str013_2_FD_187202 | JGI IMG/M metagenome (GOLD analysis project Ga0209069, IMG submission 187202) | Freshwater sediment microbial communities in response to fracking from Pennsylvania, USA - Straight Creek_MetaG_SC_2013 (SPAdes) (version 2) | ecosystem: Environmental > Aquatic > Freshwater >...
GGCGACGGCGCTGGGCGCGCCACCCGCGCTGGTTCCGCACAAATCTCCCGAATTCACCATCATTCAACCTTCAGGCAAGACCATTTTACTCTCCAGCTTGAAAGGCAAAGTTGTGGTTTTGGAATTCCTCTTCATCAGATCGGAGCATTGCATGCGCGTTGCGCAGGTGCTCAACAAGCTTAACGGTGAGCTCGGCCCGCGAGGATTTCAACCTGTGGGCATCGTCTTCGATCCGCCCACTGGCCGCGGCTTAGATCCCAACAGCGTCCAGTACGTGACAATGATGGTGAACTCCTTCAAACTCACTTATCCCGTAGGCTATACATCCAAGGACAAGGTGGACGGCTACCTGGGCCGCGCAGGCAACGAAGTTCTAAACATTCCGCAGGTCGTGGTCATTGACCGCCAAGGAGTGGTTCGCTTCGCCAGCGGAGGCAGAGGTGGCGATCCCAGGCTGGAAGACGAGGGTTCTCTGCGCAGCTTGCTCGATGGCTTGCTCAAAGAAGGCCACTAGGCTCGGGGATAACAGCGATTGCTGTTGCGGAGCCATAAAACATTGCCTGGATGCGGCTGTCTCGTTCCGCCTATGCTCCGCCATGCACTCCTCGCCCATCTCCAGCCGCTTCGCGTCTTCCGCCGCCCACCACAGCGGGCCTGTTCCTGTCCGCAACGCCGCCCCTAAATTTGGCGTGCGGATGGTCCGCAAGAATGTTGCACCGCAAGATTGTCGTAGAGGTAAGGGCTTAACATGGATTGTTGCCCCCTCGTTATTCAAGCCACTTCTGTGGATTACCAAGCGCTTCCGCGACGTCCTGAAGAAATTCGGCTGCCCTCGCGCCATCGGCAACGCGGTGGTCCGTGGAAAGAGTTAGCGACATCATGGGGCGAACACCAGGTTGGCCGTCCACCGGCACCACGCGGTCGGCTATGCGTCCCACGGCTAGTATCGCGGCTTGCGGCGGAGTGATGATGGCGGTGAATGAGTCCACGCCGAACATTCCCAGGTTGCTGATGGTGAAGGTTCCGCCCGCAATGTCCGCCGGACGCAGCTTGCCAGCCCGTGCCCGTTCCGCAAGATCGCGGCGTTGCACAGCAATTTCACCCACTTTGGCTATGTGAGCATGTTGAATCACCGGCGCAACCACGCCGCCCGCAACCGCCATGGCCAGGCTGATGTTCACTTCGGCGTTCAAGCGGACCGTTTGGCCGGTCCAACTGGCATTTATCTGCGGATGCTTCGCTAGTACTCGCGCAACCAGTGCGACCAGCAGGTCACTGTAAGTAAGTTTAACGCCATGCGATTGCTGGACTATTGGAGTAAGCTTCGCGCGCGTTTCACCGAGAGCGGTGGCGTCTACTTCCCGCGAAACAAAGAAATGTGGGACCGTCGTCCAGCTCTGCGTAGTGCGTTCCGCCATCAAGCGCGCAACCGGACTGCTCGCTGGCGTTACGCCAGTGGCAGCTGTGTTGGTGGAAGGTACGCTGGGTGAAGCGGCGCTGGTATTCGACTCCGCTGCTGCCAGAATATCCGCGGCCAAAATTTCTCCGCCCGGACCAGACCCCCGCACTTGCGCCAGATCAACGCCTTTTTCTGCCGCGAGGCGGCGCGCTTTAGGCGATATCTTTATAGCGTCGGCATCGGGTGAAGAAGGAGTCGCCTTTGCGGCAGCTGGTGCTGCCGCAGTTGCAACATTGGTGGTTTTGCGACCCGACTCGATACGCACTTCATCGGCGGGCGCTGATTCTCCCGGACGCAGTATCCAGGCAATGGTTCGACCCACCACGACATCGGTTCCCGGCTGCGCTTTGATCGCGGAAAGAATACCGTCACCGGGAGATTCGATTTCCATGACCGCTTTGTCCGTTTCCACTTCAAGAAGCGGCTCGCCCTTGGCTACGGTCTCGCCTTCTTTTTTCAGCCAGGAAATCAATTTGCCAGTTTCCTGGGCCATTTCAAGCGCGGGCATTACGACACTAATCGCCATAGTTTTGTCTTGGAAAAACCTTGCTTCGTTTGCTCTGGTCCGCGACTTGTTCTAGTCGCCTACGCCAATGCGCTCGTTCTTGGCGCTGGCTTCAATCATTTCGCGCACGCGCTTGCTCGGTTTGGCTTCGGTCTCGCGGAGCGCCGGCAACGGTCCGCTTACGCCGTGGTAGTGCCTGCCCGCGACCAGCAGTTCTTCTGCAGGGAAGCGAGTGATAACTTCGTGTCCAGTTTCGGTGACCACGATTTCTTCTTCAATGCGCGCGGCGCTCCATCCGTCCGTGGACGGCCAGAAAGTTTCCAGGGCAAACACCATGCCGGGCTTGATCTCGCAGGGATGTTCTTCCGATACGAGCCGGCTGATCACAGGCTTTTCCCATATGGCCAGTCCGATGCCGTGACCATATTGCAGCGCGAAAGCTGCTTCTTCATTCGGGAAACCAAATTCCGTCGCTTTCGGCCACACTGCGGCGATCTCCGCGGTCGTGCGTCCAGGCCGCACCAGTTCAATCGACGCGTCAAGATATTCGCGGCAACGTTTGTAAGCATCATTCATGGCATGCGACGCATAGCCGATGCTGAAGCAGCGGTAGTAGCAAGTACGATAGCCCATGTAGGAATGCAGGATGTCGTAGTACACAGGATCGCCTGGCCGCAGCACGCGATCGGAAAAAACATGTGGGTGCGGATTGCAACGTTCGCCGGAGATGGCGTTCACGGCTTCCACATATTCGGAGCCCATGTCGTAAAGCACCTTGCTCACCAGACCAACCGCCTGGTTCTCGCTCATGCCCGGCTTCATGGCGCGGTAGAGTTCGTCGTAGGCGGCGTCCACCATCATGGCCGAGTGGTTCAGCAGAGAGATCTCGTCGCGCGTCTTTATGACGCGTGCTTCGGACATCAGCGCTTGCCCATCCACCACTTTGATTCCTTGCTTCTGCAGCGCGAAAAGAACGGGCAGTTCGATAATGTCGATGCCCACCGGCTCCTTGTGCAGGCCGCGCATCTCAAGTTCGATGCGGATTTTTTTCGCGACATCCTCGGCGCGCCCCATATCGGGCGTCATGGCGCCGCGCAGCATCGAGATTCCCGGGCGCGACCGGTCACCCAGCCAGTCACAGTGCAACTGATGATGTCTGGCGGCGGAACCGAAGTCCCAGAGAATCGGTTCATCGTTTTGCGGCAGCAGCGTGAAGCGGTTGGCCTTGTCCTGGGCCCATGTGCCAATGTGCGTTGACGTGAGATAGCGCACGTTGTTCATGTCAAAGCAGAGCAATGCACCCATCTCGGACTTGGCGAGAAGGTCCTTGGCGCGCGCCAGGCGTTCGCGGCGCAGACGATCGAAGTCGATTCGATTCTCCCAGTCCACCGCCATGCTTCCATAGGTTGGCAGAGCCATAATATTTTCTCCTTAAAAGCCCATCTCAGGATTTTCCGCAGAGCTTCCGCGCGGCTTCAAACAGCGTGTGTTCAGTGGGCACGGTCACGTCTTCCAGCGGCGGCGAGAAGGGAACCGGAACATGCATGGCTCCCATGCGCTGCACGGGCGCATCCAGATCGTAGAACGCTCCGGTGGCAATCACCGAGGCAAGTTCCGCGGTTACACCGTACCGCTCGTAGCCTTCGTCCAGAACAATTACGCGGCCGGTTTTCTTCGCCGAGTCGATCAGAGTCTTTTCATCCAGCGGCCACATCGTCCTCGGATCGACTACCTCAGCGCTGATGCCGGCTTCTTCCAGCAACGCCGCGGCGCCCAACGCTACTTGCACCATGCTGCTGGTCGCCACCAGCGTAATGTCTTCGCCCACGCGTTTCACGTCGGCCACGCCGAGTGGGACGATGTAGTCTTCCTCCGGCACTGGCCCTTTGAGTTTGTACGACATCTTGTCTTCAAAGAAGACCACGGGATTGTCGTCGCGAATCGCGGACTTGAGCAACCCCTTGGCGTCATACGGCGTCGATGGCAGCACGACCTTCAAACCCGGCACATGGCAGAACCAGGCATGCAGTGACTGCGAGTGTTGCGCGGCGGAACGGCGGCTGGCACCCAGAGTGGTACGCAGCACCATGGGAACTTTCCACCGGCCACCGGACATGTAGTGGACCTTGGCGGCCTGATTCACCATTTGGTCCATGATCAGCGTGATGAAGTCGCCGAACATGATGTCCGCCACCGGACGCATGCCGGTCATGGCCGCGCCCACCGCAACTCCCGTGAATCCGGCTTCAGAGATTGGGCTATCCAGTACGCGGTCCGTGCCAAACTCTTCCACCAGTCCAGAGAGCACCTTGAAGGGAGTCCCGGCTTCAGCCACATCTTCGCCCATGATGTAAACCGTGGGATCGCGACGCATCTCCTCGGCTAGAGCTTCGCGGATGGCTTGCGCAAATGTTAGTTCACGAACAGCCGTCTCAAGCATAAACATCCTCGGTTACGCGATCGGGACTAGGATAGGGCGCGTCCGTGGCAAACTTCACGGCTTTTTCCATTTCAGACTCAATTTCCGCGCGCATGCTCTCCAGCGTGGCCGCGTCGGCCAGTTTCTGCTGAACCAACCATGCTCCCAGATTGTCGATCGGGTCGCGTTCTGTTTTCCAGGTTTGCTCTTCTTTCTTGGAGCGATAGTACTCACGGTTGATGTCGCCCACGTGATGTCCGTGATAGCGATAGGTGTTGCACAAAAGAAAGCCCGGTCCGTCTCCGCGACGCGCGCGCTCAACGAGCGGAAGCGCTGTTGCATAGACCGCGCGAACATCCTGGCCATCGACGGCAGCAGCTTCCAGTCCAAAGGCCGTGGCGCGGGACAAGATGTCTCCCGCGGTGGTTTCCGTGAAGTGCGTGTATTCCGTGTACAGATTGTTTTCGCAAACGTAAATTACCGGCAACTTGAAAAGCTGTGCCAGGTTCATGACTTCATAGAGCACGCCTTGTCCCAACGCGCCTTCACCAAAGAAACAGACAGCCACGGCTCCGGTCTTTAGTTTCTTGGCGGAGAACGCCGCTCCGGTGGCGATCCCCGCGCTGCCGCAGACAATTGCGTTCGCGCCCAGGTTGCCGGTGTCCGGATCAGCAATATGCATGGACCCGCCTTTGCCTTTGCAGTACCCGGCTTCTTTACCCAACAGTTCGGCAAACATACGATCAGGCGAAGCGCCTTTGGCCAGGCAGTGTCCGTGGCCGCGATGCGTGCTGGTGATGTAGTCGGTCTTCCGCAGCGTTTCGCACACGCCCACGGCCACCGCTTCTTCTCCGATGTAAAGATGCGCCAGTCCCGGCATCAGCGCGCGCGTGTAAAGTTCATTGACCTGCGTCTCAAACAAACGGATCGCCAGCATGTTGCGGTACATGCCAAGCCACAGATCCGCGCTCTCAGCGCCTGCGGCGGGGCGTGCGCTGGTCGCTATTTTCGCGCTGGTTGTTTTTTGGCTGGTAGTTTTTGTGCTGCTCATTTTTCCACCATCACTTCTTCTGCCGTTTATTTTGTAACCCCAGACATGGCCGCCAACACGTCAAACATCACGGCAAAATCCACTTTTTCCCAGCCCATGCCGCGCGCGGCCGTAAGGAATTCATTGGTCACGGCGGTGGTGGGGACAGGCACGTTCAGTTTGCGTCCGAGTTCCATGGCCAGCAGCATGTCTTTCTGCATCATGTTCACGTCAAACCAGGCTTCATCCGGCTGCTTCAAGACGAACGGTCCGCGATATTGAATCATGGGCGAGGCCACCGCGCTGTGCACCAGAACGTCCACTGCAACTTCGCGGGGGATGCCGCTTTTTTCCGCCAGCAACACGCCTTCAGAAAAAGCCAGCATCTGCACCGCCAAGCTCAGATTGATGGCAATCTTCATGGAGAGCGCAAGACCGTTCTCTCCAACGTGGGTTACCTTGGGTCCCAGGTCAAGAAGCACTGGCTTGAGCTGCTCAAAAGTCTCTTTGCGTCCGCCCACCATCACGGAGAGTTTGCCTTGCTGCAAAGTCAGCACGCTGCCGGATACCGGCGCGTCCACCATGTCAGCGCCTTTTTCGCGAACTTTGGTCGCCAGAGCGCGGCTGGCTTCCGGACTCACCGTACTCATGTCTACGAAGAATTTTCCCGCTGAGAGTCCCGCGAGCACGCCGTCTGGACCATCCGTGACGGCTGCAAGAGCCGCTGTGTTGGTCACCATGGTGAAGGTCACGTCCGCGGCGGCAGCCACGGCTTTGGGCGTTTCCGCGAAGCGCATGCCCCGGTCCACGAGCCACTGCGCCTTGGCGCGCGTCCGGTTATAGCCGGTGATGGTGTGCCCTTTTTCGAGAAGGCGGCTCACCATGTTGCCGCCCATAATTCCCAGACCAATGAAGCCAAGATTCGCCATGAATTTTCTTTCCGCTCGCTTTCTTTACCTGAGGCTTAAGAAGCTGGCTTGGTATCCCCGTTTTCCGGGACGGAATGCGAAGAATCTTCGCGGACTTGCTGCAAGTGGGCTCGCATTGCGTTGCGCGCCGCGTCCGCATCCCGCGCCTCAATGGCCGCCAGAATACGTTTGTGATGGAACTGTCCGCGCTCCGGTCCGCCCTCCACCTGGAATATGCGGCTGCGCTGTTCGCGCAACAATCCGACGATCGAATCCAGCAACGACAGAATGAGCGGGTTGCCAGCAGCTTCCGCCAGTGCCAGGTGGAAATCGAGATCGGCTTCGATGTACGCTTCCGGATCATTCAGGCTACGGTCCATGGCCGCCACTGTTTCCCGCATCGTGGCCAGCAGCTGGTCTTCAATCCGCGGAGCCGCCAGTGCGGCGATTTCCGGTTCCAGAATCTGCCGCAAATCCGCCAAGTGCGCGGCGCCTTCCTGCTGGTTGATACGGATCATCAGGTCCAGCGATTGCCAGATCGACTGTGAGCTTGGTCGCGTGATGAATGTCCCACGGCCCGAATACGATTCCACCAGGCCTTTTTCGCAAAGCGTCTTCACTGCTTCCCGGACCGCCGTCCGGCTCACGCCAAACCGCTGCGCCAGGTCCCGTTCCGCCGGCAGCTGGTCTCCGGGTTTCAATTTCCCTTGCAGGATGGATTCTTCCACCTGCTGCACGATCTGCTCGTACAGACGCGACGCCTTTACAGCTTTGTAGAGGGGCTTATTGCCAAGCGGGTCTATTGTTTCACCGGTCATAAAATTGTGTTGGTGTAGCTAAAAAAGCATCGCCTGGAGCTTATTGGCCAATGGTCATACCACTGTACCACAAACTGTTTTTCTGGTCTCTGACTCGACGAATTTGCCTAAAGCTCTGGGACCCCTAGGGAACCTCCAGATCCGCGGCAATTGAGTTCGCGATCACCCTTCGGCATCTTTACTGCATCCAGACTGTCTTGATGTTCGCGAATTCGCGAATCCCGTGCACGCTGAGCTCTCTGCCATGGCCTGAATGTTTTATACCACCGAAGGGAATTCGCGGATCAGACGCCACCATTTTGTTGATGAACACCATTCCTGACTCCAACTCGTTGACGAATCGCTCGGCTTCGGCAGGATCGTTGGTCCACGCGCTGGCGCCCAGGCCGAATCGGCTGTCATTCGCCAGATGGATGGCTTCCTCAATATTTTTTACCCGGAACAGTGAGGCCACGGGTCCGAAGAATTCTTCGCAATACGCCGGCGAGTTCCTGGGGATATCGGTCAGCACCGTGGGAGCATAGAAATTGCCAGGCCGATCCAGCCGATGGCCTCCGGTTAATAACCGTCCGCCGGACGCGATGGTCTTTTGCACGTTGGCATCCAGGGAAGCCAAAGCGTCCGCGCTCACCAAAGGACCCAACTCCGTGCTCTGGTCAAACGGATCGCCGACTCGGACCGCTGCCATCCGCCGGACGAACTCTTTCTCAAACGCGTCCGCAATGGGCTCAGCGATGATGAAGCGTTTGCCGGCGATGCAGGACTGTCCGTTGTTCTGGATCCGGGCTTCCACGGCGGCGGATACGGCGGTCTCAAAGTTGGCGCTGGGCATCACGATGAAAGGATCGCTCCCACCCAATTCCAGTACGATTTTCTTGATTCCTCGCGCGGCGCCCGTCCCCACCTGAATGCCGGCGCGTTCGCTGCCAGTGAGCGTTGCGGCCGCGACCCTGGGATCGTTCAGAAGACCCTCAACGGGTTCGGTGCCGATGAGAAGCGTCTGGAATACACCTTCCACGAACCCCGCGCGCCGGAAGATGTCTTCAACCTGCAGAGCGCATTGTGGGACATTAGGAGCATGTTTCAGCAACCCCACGTTGCCGGCCATCACGGCCGGTGCGGCAAAACGGAAGACCTGCCAGAAAGGAAAATTCCATGGCATTACCGCCAGGATAGGCCCGATGGGCTGATGCCGGATGAAGCAGCGCTTGGCCCCAATCTCCACGATTTCATCGGCCATGAAGCGTTCCGCATTTTCTGCATAGTACCGGCAACCGCCGGCACATTTAACGGCCTCGGCCACGGCGGCCTTGATGGGCTTTCCCATTTCCAAAGTCATCAGACGAGCATATTCGTCTTTTTCTTTTTCCAGGATCTCGGCCACTTTCAGCATCTTTTGCGCGCGTTCGGCGAACGGCGTCTGACGATGCCGGCGGAATGCGGATGCAGCCAGTTGTACCTTTTCCTCCAGCTGCGCCGCCGACAACGGTTCGAAACTTTTTACAAGTTCGCCCGTTGCAGGATTCACGGAGGCAATCGCCATAAAAGCGTTTCCTTTCGGTCAGGTTTCTTGAGGATGGTTCGAATAACCCAGCAAAATGTGGGCGAAAACCTGGAAATCAAAAATTGGTACGACCACATTACCACCTGCAACCCGCCCTGCGTCAAGATAGCAGAAATGAAATTGGCTTGACATGGTATTCCGCCAGGTGGTACAGCTGTCGGACCAATAATTTGTGGGAGGCGACCGCAATGGATTCCATCGTGAAAGGTTTTCGGGTCTTGGGCTTGTTGTGCCTGACGCTCATCGTATCTGTTCCGCTTGTTTGCCAAACGACCACGGGCCGCATTCGTGGAAGCGTTCGAGACCAGACCGGCGCCACCCTCGCAGGTGCTACCGTGACCATTAAAGACGTCGAGCGGGCCACCACCCGCACGGCCACCACCGACGAGTCAGGCAATTACGTGGTTCCCAACCTGACTCCGGGTGTTTATCGCGTGAGCGCCCGGGCACAGGGCTTCAAAAGCGTGGAGCGGCCGGGCATAGCCATAGAAGTGGCCACGGACGTCACGGTTGATTTTGACCTTCCGACCGGTAGCGTAACGGAAACCGTTGTGGTCACGGAGCAGGTTCCTCTGATTAATACCGTCTCTTCCACCCTGGGCGGGACACTAAGCAATGAGGAAATCAACGATCTTCCGCTGAACGGCCGCAACTACGAAAATCTTCTCCAGTTGCGCCCGGGTGTAATGCGCTATCCCGGCGGGGGCTTCTCCACCACCAGCGCCAACGGTCTGCGGGCCGAAGACAACGCGTATCTGGTGGACGGCTTGTTCAACAGCGAACCTTTTTCCGGACAAAGCATTATCAACGGCGCCGGAATCGCCGGCGACTCGGCGACGATTTTGCCCGTTGATTCCATCCAGGAGTTCAACCTGTTACAGAACCCGCCCGCGGAATATGGCTGGAAGCCGGGTGCGGTAGTCAACGTGGGCGTGAAATCCGGCACTAACAACATCCACGGAACCGCCTATGGTTTCGGCCGCGCCACGCCGCTGGATGCTCGCAATTTCTTTAATCCTGTAGGACAGGAAAAAAATCCACGCGACCTCGAGCAGTTCGGCGGAACCGCCGGCGGCGCCATCATCAAGGACAAACTTTTTTACTTCGGCGGATATGAAGGTCAGCGCTATACCGTAGGGAATACCGGCTCATTGCAAACTTGGTCCACCGTCCCGCTGGCCACGGTTCCATTGGGGCAGCCCGGAAACTGCGAATTCACCCAGGTGGGTGATTGCCTTAACAGCATCCCTGACGCCATCGCCAACGTCCACGCCGCATTTCTTGCGAATGCCATTCCCCACGATGTGAGCGCAGCCAGTCTGAAAATTGCCGGTTGCACATTTACGCCGCCAACGGGCGTTACCTGCAATGGCAGCGGATTCCCCCTCAATCCCAGCACCATTGGCGGCAGCTCCATCAACTTCGGGTTGCCCAACTCGGTGAGTTCAGACAACGCGGTTGGCAAGGTCGATTACCGCTTGAATGACCGCCATACTTTCAGCAGCATTTATTTCTTTGGCAACAATTCCGGCACGGTTTCTGATGCCAGCCAGCTCCAGACGAAATGGCTCACGCAGATCCACACGCGTGCGCAGGTTTTTGGCGAGAGCTGGACCTACGTGCCGAGCGCGCGCTGGGTGAACGAAGCGCGGTTCGGATACAACCGCCTCTATCAGCCAACTTTCGTCAACGACCGCACCAACGATCTCGCGAGCGCATACGGCTTGAACACCGGCGTTACCAACCCGCTCTACGGCGGGCTGCCGCGCATCAACGTTTTTCCGTATTACATTTTCCCGCAAGAACTGGGCGGCTTTAACTGGCCCAAGGTGCAAGGCCCAGACACCCGCATCCAGATCATCGATCACATCTCTTACACCGCGGGCAAGCACTCCATCAAGTTTGGTGGAGAGATGCATCATGACGCTTTTACCGGCGCCGCTTACGGCGGTTCCAGGGGCAGAATCAAGTTCATTGGCGGCACGGCCTTCGCGTCCGGAAACTCCTCTGGCATTGAGGATTTCTTCGCCGGCGCGCCCACGGTGGCCACTTTGCTGATTGGCGATCCTACCCGCCACATACACAACTGGGGCTATGCCGGGTTCGTGCAGGACGATTGGCGCGTAAACAAGACCTTCACTCTGAACCTTGGCCTGCGTTATGAGTTGAACACCGTCATCAAGGAAGACAACGATCTTCTAGGCAACTTTGATCCGGCGAAGGGCCTCATCCAAGCAGGGAAGAACGGGGTAGGTGGTGTTTACAATCCCGACCGCAAGAACTTTGCGCCACGCGCCGGCTTTGCCTGGGACATCACGGGCAACGGGCGGACAGTATTGCGTGGCGGCGGCGGCATCATGTTTGAAACCGTCAACTGGGAATCGTTTCTTGCTTTGAATAACTCGCTGGGATTGGCAACGATTCCAACCGGGGCCCAGATCAACTCGAGTGGAGGCACTTCCGGCGGCAATATTGCAACCGGCGTCGCTACTTTTCCCGGATCGAGCTTGAACTGGTTCGGGACGCTGTTCCCGGGCAATAACACGATTAACTGCGATCCGGTAACCGGCGGGCCGTGCACGATCATGGGCGTTGACCGTAATATCAAGACTCCGTATGTCACCAACTGGTCGCTCAACATCCAGCACTCTTTCACCCCGAATCTGGTACTGGAAGTAGGGTATGTGGGAAACCATGGATCGCGGTTGGTGGGAATCCGTGACATCAACCAGGTAAACCCCGCCGATCCGGCCGAGATTGCGGCCCAGAATGCAGGTTGTCCTGTTGGCGGCGTTTGCGAGCAGGTGGGCAGGCCTCTGAACACCAAGTTCCCATTCCTCGCCCAGGTTTTCCAGATGGGCAACATCTATCGCTCGAACTACAACGCATTGCAAACCACGCTGACTTCCCGCAACTATCATGGGCTTTCGATGGTGGCCGGTTATACATGGGCGCATGCGCTTGACCAAGTTGGCGCCAACTGGGACTTCGGCGCCGGACTTGGCCTTCCCAGTGACAGCACGCGCACCAACAGCGAGTACGCCAGCAGTGACTTCGACATCCGCCATCGCTTTACGTTGTCGATGACCTACCTGGTTCCCGGAAAGAAGAGTTTTGCGCAAATACTGGAAGGCTGGCAGGTCAATTCCATTATCAGCGCTTCCGGTGCGCAGCCGTTTGGTGTGATGGACGCAGGCACTGACGTCAGCCGGAGCGGCGAGTTGAACGACCGCTGGGATTTCTTCGGCAACCCGAAGGACTTCAAGTCTACGCCCACGGGAATTCCTTTCTTCCCCGGAAGCGGGGACCCCACGGCCCCAACAGCGAACGGATCCTGCAACAGCAAAGCCTTCGCTCTTGACGGCAATGTTGTCGGTGGACCTACAAGCACGGAGCTCGCCACGTTTGGCTGTTTTGCCAGCGGCTCTTCGCTCATGATTCCGCCTACACCCGGTACGTTCGGCACCATGGGCCGCAATATTTTCCGGGACACTGGATTCACCAACGTGGATTTATCGATAGCCAAGAACTGGAAACTTAAGGAACACTTCCACGCACAGTTCCGGGCCGAGTTCTTCAACATCTTCAACCATCCTAATTTTGCCAATCCATTCGGAGGGCAGAATGGTTTTGCCCACAACGATCCTTCAACCGGCTCGTTTGGATGCGGTTGTGCTACTCCAGATGTTGCCGCCGCCAACCCGGTCATTGGTTCGGGCGGTGCGCGCGCGACGCAGCTAGGTCTGAAGTTCACTTTTTAAGCGAACTCATGATCTCCATTGGCGGGGCCGGGATTCCATCCGGCCCCATATTTCTGAAAGGAATCTTCCCCGTGACCATACTCGCGACTCGGCGTGATCAAATGCTTAGGTTGACCCTCTTGTGGGTTCTGGGTGTTCTGCTCTCTGGTGTGGCGTTCGCACAAAACAAAGACGTGTCGCTCGCGCAGAACCTCACGCAGAATCTCGGGCAGAATAAAGACCGGCAGGAGCGAACACTCGATGAGATCAAGACCGAAGCCGTTCATCGCGCCGAGAATGGAATGTATCCTTTGATCGGGCTTGATCCGGCCGACGTGAAAGAAGCCTTGGCTTCCATCCACACAAAAGATAAGGACGAGTGGGCCGCCGGTTTCATGGGAGTGGCGGACCGTTACAACAACGAAGCCAAGCAACTGGAAAAAACTGATCCGGTCAAAGCCAATGCCGATTACATTCGCGCCTGGCGCCTCTACTCGTTCGGCCGCTGGCCCATTCCCGCTTCGCCCGGCAAGCAGCGCGCGTATGAAAAAGCGATTGAAGCCTTTCTGGCGCATGCCAAATTCTGGGACCCACCTTTGGAAGTGGTGCGCATTCCGTTTGAAGGCAAGGAAATCATCGGCTATCTGCGCTTGCCCAAGAACGCCACCGGTCCGGTGCCACTGGTGCTAGCCGTGAACGGATTGGACAGCCGTAAAGAAGATCTCACCGAAAGCTTTTCCGCGATCCTCCCGTTTGGCATCGGATATCTGGCCGTGGATGGTCCCGGCACAGGCCAATCGCCGATCAAAGTGAGTGAAAACGCCGAGCGCGTGCTTTCCCGCGTGCTCGACTATCTGCAAACCCGGCCCGAAATCGACAAGACCAGAATCGCCATGCACGGCGTGAGTTGGGGAGCTTACTGGGCAACGAAGATGGCCATCGTCGAGCATGCGCGACTCAAGGGCGCCAGCGCGCAATCTCCGCCGGTGGACACGTTTTTCCAGAAAGAGTTTCTGATGAATTCGCTGGTCGGCAACCGCGAATATCTTTTCGACCAGGTCCCGGCGCTCATGGCGATTTTTGACAACGTGAAAACGCTGGACGAAATGGCCGAAGCCTTGCCGAAGATGTCTTTGGTCAAACAAGGCCTGCTCGGAAAACCAATGTCGCCCATGCTTATCCTTGCTGGAGTGCATGATACCCAGGTTCCCATGTCGGACATCTACCTGCTCCTCAGCAACGGAGACGTTCCCAAAACAGCGTGGATCAATCCTTCCGGCGGGCACCTGGGCCGCCAGGTAAAAGTGTGGCCTGATCCAATAATTTTCAAACAAGTTATTATTCCGTGGCTGGTGCGCACGCTGGCTGCTGATCCGGCAAAGGAAACTCACTAAAACAACCATGGCGAATCCTCCGATCACAGAAGCCAATCCTTCTGGAACAAACGAAGAGCCTTCCGGCAAAACGCCTTTCTACCGCCGTCTTTGGGTGCAAGTCCTGGTGGCGATGGCCGCGGCCGTGGTGTTGGGCTATGCCGCTCCGGACCGCGCGATTGCCATGAAGCCGCTGGGAGACGCCTTTATCCGCCTGATTTCCATGGTGATTACCGTGGTGATTTTCTGCACGGTGGTCACCGGAATCGCCGGCATGGAGAACCTGAAGAAGGTCGGCCGCGTAGGAGGCGTCGCTCTCATCTATTTCGAAGTTGTTTCCACATTGGCCCTACTGATCGGGTTGGCCGTTGGCAACGTGGTGCATCCCGGCAGCGGATTCAATGTGAACGCCGCCACGCTGGACGCCAAGTCCGTTGCTGAATATGCGGGCCAGGCCAAAGCTCAAACGGTAACGCAGTTCCTGCTCCACATAATTCCCACCACGGTGGTCGATGCCTTCGCTAAAGGGGACATCCTTCAGGTCATACTCGTGGCTCTTCTCTTTGGATTTGCGCTCAACATCGTTGGGCAACGCGCTAAAGTGCTGGTCGATCTCATGGCGGCGTTGACGCGAGCCGTGTTTGCGGT
>Ga0209069_10000914_pt1 | contig 14460 bp, 14 predicted proteins | sample Str013_2_FD_187202 | JGI IMG/M metagenome (GOLD analysis project Ga0209069, IMG submission 187202) | Freshwater sediment microbial communities in response to fracking from Pennsylvania, USA - Straight Creek_MetaG_SC_2013 (SPAdes) (version 2) | ecosystem: Environmental > Aquatic > Freshwater >...
GCGTGTAGTCATTGCCCATCATGCTCGTGTCGTACAGGAACCCGTGCTTGATCAGCAGGTCCACGGTATTGGCGCTGAGGTCCCACGAGCACGAGCGGTAGCCGCGCGCCGGCTGGCCGGTGAGCCGCTGGATCGCCGCATTGGCCCGCACCATCTCCGCCTCTTCGTCCTCGCGCGTCAGGTTGGCGGGCGGCACATGGGTCCAGCCGTGGTGGGCGATCTCGTGTCCCGCCTCGTGCACCTCGCGGCAGTTGTCGGGAAACGATTCCAGCGTATGGCCCGGCACGAACCAGGTCGCCTTGATATCGTATGTCTTCAGGAGCGCGAGAATCCGGCGCGCGCCGACGAGACCGAACTCGCCGCGCGACATCGGCGTCGGCGTGGTCATGCCGCGCGCCATGAAACCCGAGACGACATCGAAATCGAAAGTCAGGCAGACGAGATGGCGCGGCATGGCGTGATCCTCGGCAATCGGGTACTTGTACCCAGTACCATACGTCGCGAATCACAAGTCGCTGAGTCATCTTCTCCACCTCATTTTCCCGGACAGCGCTTTTCGCGCTGATCCGGGATCTTCGTGCCGCATGTGTCTGCGCGAAGATCCCGCGTCTGCGCCGCGCCGCCAAGCAGCGCTGCGTCATGCTGGAAGCATGCCTTGGGCATGACGCGCGCGGGATGACGGGTAGTTGGGTGGTTAGTGTGTCAACCTTTGCTGAACAGATTGCGAGTGATACAAGGCCGCGGTTGCGCACGCCGCCGCCCCTCACCCTAGCCCTCTCCCCGTGAAGGACGGGGAGAGGGAAAGTGCCCTCCCTCTCCCCGTCGTTCTTCACGAACGGGGAGAGGGCCGGGGTGAGGGGCGGCAACATCTGTGAGGGGCGGCAACATCTGTGAGGGGCGGCAACATCTGTGAGGGGCGGCAACATCTGTGAGGCGCGACGGAAGGCTCACAAGTCCCCCCGTCATTCCGCTCACCCGTCATTTCGCGAGCGGCGGCACCGCGATCCAGCGGCGCTCGCGGTGCGACTGGTGGGCAAGCTCGACGAGTTGCAGGCCCTCGGCGCCGGCGAGGAGCGGCGAGGGAAACGGTGTATCCTCCGCCACGTGGCTGAGGAACAGCTCCCAGCCGCGCCGATAGCTGTTCACCACTGGTGCATGGTCCGGCATGACCGACCACTGCTCGAAGAACGATGCGGGCTGGCGGCGGTCCACCTGCAGCGTCGGCGACGGCGTGTCGACGTCGGCCTGGGTCCAGCAGTCCTGCGGGCCGGCCATCGCGGAGCCGCTGGTGCCGTCGATCTGCAGCGTCAGCACGTCGTCGCGGCGCACGCGCGAGGCCCACGACGTATTGCAGCTGACCGTCACGCCGTCCGCCGTTTCGAATTGCGCGAACACGGCGTCCTCCACATCGACATCATACGCCCTGCCGTGCTCGTCGATGCGCCGCGGAATCTGCGTGCGCGTGGTGCAACTGACGGCGCTGATCCTGCCGACCAGATGGTCGATCATGTAGCGCCAGTGCGGGAACATGTCGAGGATCAGCCCGCCGCCCTGCTGCTTCTGGTAGTTCCAGCTCGGTCGTTGCACGGCTCGCTCGGACCCATCGAATATGAAACGCGAGAATTCGAGCCGCGCCTCCAGCATGCGCCCGAAAAAGCCGGAGGCCCTGACCCGCGCCAGCTTCTGAAAGCCGGGCAGAAACAGCTTGTCCTGTACGGTGCCGTGCTTCAGTCCGGCGCGATCGGCGCTGCGGGCAATGGCGAGTGCGTCGGCGAGCGTGCCGGCGATCGGCTTTTCCACATAAATGTGCTTGCCGGCGGCGATCGCCCGCTCGATCCGTCCATAGCGGCCCTCGGTGACCGCCGCGTCGAAAAAGATCGTGTCGTCGGGCGAGGCGAGCGCGGCATCGAGATCGGCGGACCAGCGCTCGATGCCGCTGGCCGCGGCGAGCTGCTGCAGCTTGGCGGCATTGCGGCCCACCAGCATGAGGTCCGGCATCACGCGCCCGCCGTTCGCCAGCACATGCCCGCCTTCGCGCCGCAGCGCCAGCAGCGCCCGCAAGTGCTGATGCGTGGCGAGGGCCCCGGTGGCTCCGTTCACGATGATGCCGATCCTGGTCTGCGCCATGTGCGCCCCTTTCTACCGATCAGTTCTGCAGCAGTCAGTTTTGCAGCGGTCAGTCCGTAGCGGGCCTTGCCTCGCCCGGCAAGTCGGACCATGCTACCCCGCCACCAGTGGTGCACAACGAGCGTTCGGCGCCGGCCTGTGCTCTGGATTCGGGGAGACACGCCTTGCCTCTCAAATACCCGCGCGATCGTTTCGACTATTCCTCGCCGTTTACCCGCGAGCCGCTCAGGCTGCCGGGCAACGCACGCCTGATCGTGTGGACGCTGGTCAACATCGAGGAATGGGAGATTACGCGGCCGATGGCCCGCCAGCTGTCCCAGCCGCCCATGGGCCAGACGGCGATTCCCGACATCCCGAACTGGACCTGGTACGAGTACGGCATGCGGGTCGGATACTGGCGTTTGTTGAACGCATTGAAGGCGGCCCATGTCACGCCCACCGTCTCGATCAATGCACAAGTCTGCCGCACCTATCCCGAGGTCGCGACAAGTGCGCGCGAGGCGGGCTGGGAGTTCATGGCGCACAGCTTCGTGCAGATGCCGATCCAGCAGATCGAGGACCAGCGTGCCGTCATCAGGCTGTCGCTGGATACGATCGAGCAGTTCACCGACAAGCGCCCGATCGGCTGGATGGGGCCTGGGCGTACGCAAACCTACCATACGCTCGATCACCTGAGCGAGGCCGGGCTCGAGTACTTCGCCGACTGGGTGCTCGACGACCAGCCGTTCTGGGTAAAAACGGCGCATGCCCCAATCCTGTCGATCCCCTACAGCGCCGAGATCAACGACATCACGCTGATGGTTTCGCACCACCATGAATCCGATGTCCTGCTGAAGCGCACGAAGGATGCCTTCGACCGGCTTTATGCGGAAAGCATGCAGTCCGCCCGCATCCTCGCGCTTGGCGTGCATCCCTACGTCAGCGGCGCCGCGCACCGGATCAAATATTTCGAGCAACTCTACGACTATTTCAACGGCCACGACGGCGTCGTGCACTGGACCGGCGAGCAGATCTACGACTGGTATGTCAAGCAGGTGCCGCCACCGCGCGCATAGCCGGCGAAATCGGGAACCAACGGAGCGAAATCATGGTGCAAATCGGCAAGCTGGATCACGTCAACCTGCGGACCCATCAATTGAAGCGGCTGCTCGACTGGTACGGGCGCGTGCTCGGCATGCATCCGGGGCGGCGGCCCGATATCCCCGTGCCGGGGGCCTGGCTCTACAGCGACGGGCACGCCACCATCCATGTCAATGAGGCGGCCCACGTGCCCAGGACCGACAATCCGACGCTCGAGCATTTCTCGTTCCAGGCGAAAGGTCTCAAGGCGTTTCTGGAGCGGCTGAAGCGCGAGCAGGAGCCGTACGAGGCGGTGCACGTGCCGACCGTCAACCTGGTGCAGGTGAACGTGTTCGACCCCGATGGAAACCACATTCATATCGATTTCGGTCCGGAGGAAGCCTCTCAGATCGATGCCAAGGAGATCGGCAATTTCCGTGACGTCGGGCAGCGCTGAGCCGCAGCCGGAATGACAGGACCAGGATCGCCGGGCGGGGATTGGCCCGGCGATTGCGATGCAGCCCTCACGGATGCTGGCCATGTGCCAAAACGGGAGACTGCAAATGAGCGATTTTATCGATGTGTTGATGGCAATCGGCCTTGCCGCCGCGGTTTGGTACGCGATGCTGCCGTTTCAGAAGGCCGCGGCCGAAAAGAAGGCCCGCGACAAACGCCGCCAGTCGATCGAGGAACGCCGCCTCTCCTGAACCGGCGTAATTGCCGGCTCCCCGCTCAATCGTGACAATTCCGGACCACCTTTATGACAACCCCGATAGAAACCAGCAACGTTCAGCCGGCCGGCGAAATCGCGCCCGCTGCCATGGCGGGCCCCGTTTCCGGCGGCGCCGCGGAGGTTCCCGAGACCCCTGGTCCGACACCCCGGCTGCACGTCCGGCGGCGGGTCCTCAAAGGAGCGCTGATCGTGCACAACGGCTTCGCCACGGCGCTGCCCTGCACCGTCCGCGACATCTCCGAGGGTGGCGCGCAACTGCGCCTGGACGGCACCATGTTCGCGCCCAACCATTTCGAGCTGATCATCGAGCTCGATGGGACCGAAGCCGATTGCGATGTCGTCTGGCGCCGCGGCCGCGACCTCGGCGTGCGGTTTCGTGCGGCTCCGCGCAGGGGCAGCCGCCGCCGCATGCAAGTGGTCGATACCGTGCGCCCGCCCGAAAAGCCCAAGCAGAAAGTCCAGCTGCGCAAGCCGCCGCGCGATGCGGACTGCTGGTGAGCGGCACCGCCGTCCCGCCACCTGGGTCGGTCGCCACCGGTGCCGCCGAACGATACCGTTGACGAGCAAGCTTCCCCCGCCGACAATCCCCCCCTCTGAAGATGAGACCGTGCCCTCCGGCCGTGTTCCGAAAACGGCGGGCCGGCGATGCGGCCAGAGGGGAGAGCCGGCATGCAGTTTGGTTTGTTTGGCAGCACGCAGGCCAAGCGCGGCGGCCCCGACGTCGACAGCGCGGCGGGCTTCAACGAGTTCGTCGATTACAATGTCGAGGCCGAGGCGCTCGGATACCACTCGACATTCGTGGTGGAGCACCATTTCACCGGCTTTGGCCAGATCTCGGCCTCGCTCGGCCTGCTGACCTGGATCGGCTCCCGCACCAGGAAGCTGCGGCTCGGCACGGCGGTGATGGTGCTGCCCTGGCACAATCCGGTGCTGTTGGCGGAGCAGGCCTCCACGCTCGATCTGCTGTCGGGCGGGCGGCTCGATTTCGGCGTCGGCAAGGGCTATCGGCACAACGAGTTCGCCGGCTTCTGCATTCCGATGGAGGAGGCGGACGAGCGGTTCGAGGAGTCGCTTGCGGTCATCACCAAGGCGTGGACCTCCGATGCGCGGTTCACGCACAAGGGCAAATACTGGAGCTTCGCGGACGTGGTGGTGGAGCCGCCCACCGCGCAGCGCCCGCACCCGCCGTTGTGGATGGGGGCGGGCAGCCCGGCTTCCATCAAGAAAGTCGCCGAGCGCGGCTACAATCTGCTGCTCGACCAGTTCGCCTCGATCGAGCAGATCGGCGAGCGCATCGCCCTGTTCAGACAGGAGGTGGAGGCGCGCGGGCGCAAATTCGATCCGATGCAGGTCGGCGTCGCCCGCTCGGTCGCGTTCACGACCAGCAAGGATGAGCAGGAGCGACTGTTGACCAACCGGCTGGCAGGCAGGAAGCGCACCGCCGACCTTGCACAGCGACCCGACGGACAGAACAAATCGAGCCTGATGTCCTACGATGATACACTCGATAACACGGCGGCAGGCGCACTTTACGGAACGCCGGACGAGGTGGTGGAAAAGATCGAGCGATTACGCAAGCTGGGTGTCACCTATCTGCTGCTCAACTGTCCGGAGCTGGGCAAAACCACCCGCCGCTTCGCCGAGGAAATCTTTCCCGAGTTTCGTGGCAAGCCGGCGTGGCCCGCCGCGTCCGGCGAGAGACCGGCGGCATAGTCGGTCCTCTCCCCATGGCAGGAGCCTCAACCATGGCCGTGCGTATCGGTGTGCTGTCGCCCCATACCGTGCCGTTGCCCGACGTCAACGAGGCGTTCAGCCGGCTGTGGCCCGAGGCCGTGATCACGCACCTGGTCGATGATTCGCTGTATCTGGAATGGGGCGGCAAGACCGCCGAGCTGCCACCGGTGCTCAAGGACCGCGTCGCCCGGCTGCTGGCCTATTGTGCGACGACCGGCCCCGACGCCATCCTGGTGACCGGCTCGGTGTTCTGCCGCATCGTCGAGGAGGTGCGCGGGGAGATCAAAGTGCCGGTGGTGACCGCCACCGAGGGGCTGGTTCAGGCGGCCTTCCGGGCCGGCAAGAAATTGGGAATTGTCACCACCTCGCCGTTCAGCCTGGCCGATCTGAAGCGCGACCTGGAGCGTTATGCGCAAAAGCACGGGCTCGAGTACACCGTCGAGGGGCTGGTCGATGCGGAGGCGCGGCGTGTCATCCTCGAGGACAAGGACCGCGACCGGCACGATGCGATGGTGGCGGCGACCGTTGCCCGGCTGCCGGATGTCGATGCCATACTGCTGGGTCAGTTTTCGCTGACCACCGCCTATATGAAGATGCTCGGGCAGGCGCAGGTGCCCGTGCTCGCTGCCTCCGCGACAAGTATTGCCCGGCTCAAAGAGGTTACCGGCGCCCGAACATGACGGACATGCCCATGCGGAAGGACCCCCGATGACGCGCGTTGCATCGATCGGCGAATGCATGATCGAGATCAGCGAGACGCCTGAGGGTGGCATCGCGCGCAGCTATGGCGGTGACACCCTCAACACGGCGATCTATCTGGCCCGCCTCGGGGTTGCGGTCGACTATGTGACGGCACTGGGCTGCGATCCCTGGAGCCAGGAGATGCTGGCGGCCTGGCGCAGTGAAGGCGTCGGCACCGGGCTCGTCGTGCAATGCCAGGGCAAATTGCCCGGGTTGTATGTCATCAGGACCGATGCGGCGGGCGAGCGGCAGTTCTACTACTGGCGCAATGAATCGCCCGCCCGGCTGCTGATGGAGTTGAGTGAGACCCCCAGGATCGTGGCGGCCTTGGCCGGCTACGGCCTCGTCTATATTTCCGGCATTTCGCTGTCGCTCTACGGCGAGGCCGGCCGCGAGCGCCTCGTCGACGCGCTGCGGGCCGCGCAAAAGCAGGGGTGCAGGGTCGCGTTCGACACCAATTTCCGGCCGCGCGGCTGGCCGGACCGCGAGCTCGGCAAGACCGCTTACCGCAAGTTGCTGGCAATGGCGGACACCGTGCTGGCTTCCATCGAGGATCTGGAGCTGCTGTTCGGCGCCGGCGGCGAGCGGGAGCTGCCGACCGGGCGCGCAACTGTGGAAATCGTGCTCAAGCTCACGGAGCCCGCCGCCCGCGTTTTCCATCAGGGCGCAAGCGAGGTGATCCGCGCCCAGCCGGTCGCCGATGTCGTTGACACCACCGCCGCCGGCGACAGCTTCGCTGCAGCCTATCTTGCCGCCCGCCTGAACGGTTTGGCGCCTGCCGCCGCGGTGCGCTGCGGCCACAGGCTGGCTGGCGAGGTGGTGCGGCACCGTGGCGCCATCATACCCAGGTCAGCAATGCCGGCGGGTGTTCTAACCGCTTCTGAAGGAATCGACGGATGACCACCCACCTCCGAGCTGCCGAACGCCGCAAGGCGCTCGATGAAATCCTGGCCGCGGCGCGCATCATTCCGGTCCTCACCATTCAGGACGCGGCGCATGCCGTGCCGCTCGCCCATGCTCTGATGGCTGGCGGGTTGCGCGTGCTGGAAATCACCCTCCGTACCCCGGCCGCCGCCGCCGCAGCGGCCAGCATCATGCGCGCCGTCCCCGAAGCGGTGGTGGGGCTCGGCACCGTGCTGTCCGGGCGGGATCTTGAAACCGCCCGGAACCTTGGTGTCAGCTTCGCACTGAGCCCGGGCTCAACTCCCGAATTGCTCGATGCCGCCGCCAGCATCAATCTGCCGTTCGTCCCCGGAATTGCCACCGCCTCCGAGCTGATGGCGGCCCTGGCGCGGGGCTTTGACACGGTGAAGTTTTTCCCCGCCGTGCCGGCAGGCGGGGTTGCGGCGCTGAAGGCGCTGGCCGGGCCATTCGCGGATGTGCGGTTTTGCCCGACCGGAGGGATCGCCGAGGGCAATCTCGCGGAATGGCTGGCGCTCCCTAACGTCGCCTCGGTCGGCGGCTCCTGGCTGGCGCCTGCTTCCGACATCGAGGCAGGCAACTGGACCGCAATTACGCGCCGCGCCTGGCAAGCCGTGGCCCAGAGCAGTGCGGCGGGCAGCAATAGCACTGCAGTGTCCCAGTCGAATTCGACACCGATCAAGCCACCATTCAGTTGATCAAAGTCAAAACCTGATCATCCCCAACATTATTGAAGCCTTGACATGGTGAACGACCAGGCGCATATGGGGGTCACATAGGTTGCTCGCGATCGCGCGAGGCGCTGAGTCACATCTCGACGCCAATGTCCCGAGACAATCCCCATCTACCCCCGTCTCTTTCCCAAGCGCGTCGGAAGTGGCAATCTGCCCGGGCGCGTTCCTATGGAATCGTGCGAGGGCCTGAAAGGTCTATGACTACGTGACGAACCCTAACTTTGCTGATCTCGGCGTTATCGAGCCCATTCTCAAATCGCTCCACACCGAGGGATATTCCACCCCCACCCCCATTCAAACCAAGACCATTCCTCTGCTGTTGGCCGGCCGCGATCTGGTTGGCCTGGCGCAGACCGGCACCGGCAAAACCGCGGCCTTCGCCATTCCGTTGCTGCAACAGCTGGCGGCCGGCAAGCGGGACGCCGCCTCGCGTCCGCCGATCGGCGCGCTCGTGCTGGCTCCAACCCGCGAGCTGGCGGTCCAGATCGGCCGCTCATTCGGCGTCTATGGCCGTCATCTCGGACTGAAACATACCGTGATCTACGGCGGCGTCGGCCAGGGCCCGCAGGTGCAGGCCATTCGGCGCGGGCTCGATGTGCTCGTCGCCACACCGGGCCGGCTGCTCGATCTGATGGAGCAGCGGCATATCCGATTGGACCGCACCACGTTCCTGGTTCTGGACGAGGCCGACCGCATGTTCGACATGGGCTTCATCCGCGATGTGCGCAAAATCGTCGCGGCGATGCCCTCTGAGCGGCAGACGCTGATGTTCTCGGCCACCATGTCTGCGGAAATCGCCGAGCTTGCCCGCAACATCCTCAAATCGCCTGCCCGCGTCGAGGTGACGCCCGAGATGGTCCCGGCCGAGCGGATTTCACAGCACGTTTACCATGTGGAGCGGGCTGATAAGCGCCGGCTTTTGCACAAACTGCTCTCGGGCAGCGACGTGACGCGGGCGATCGTGTTCACCCGCACCAAGCACGGCGCAAACCGGGTCGTCGAGCAACTCGCCAGAGCCAGCATCGTGGCCGAGGCCCTGCACGGCAACAAGTCGCAGAACGCGCGGCAGCGCGCGCTGCAGAGCTTCCGCTCGGGTGATGTTCGGGTGCTGGTCGCCACCGACATCGCCGCGCGCGGTCTCGATATTCCGGCAGTGTCGCACGTGTTCAACTACGAGTTGCCGATGGAACCCGAAAGCTACGTGCACCGGATCGGGCGCACCGCCCGCGCCGGCGCCATGGGAGCCGCGGTTTCCTTCTGCGACCCGAGCGAGCGGGCCACGCTGCGCGACATCGAGCGGCTCACCAAGAACCGTCTGATCGTCACCGATGCGGAACTGCCGCGCCAAACCCGCGAGGCCATCGAAGCGGAGCGCAATGCCGACCGCAGCGCCCAAGCGGCCAGTCCGCGCGGCGGCGATGGTGAACGCAGGTCCGGCGGCCATGCAAAATCCGGCCGCGCTCATCATGGCCAATCCCGCCCGAGGCAGGGCGATGGCAATGCGCCAGCCAGGCCGAAACATCGTCGCAACCGCAACCGCCCGAACCGGCAATCCGCAGCGTGACGAGCACAAAATTTCGTTTTAAGGTTCAATCCCCCCAGCCAGGAGAACAGCGATGGCGACCGGTACTGTGAAGTGGTTCAACCCAACCAAGGGTTATGGTTTCATTCAGCCGGACGACGGCGGCAAGGATATCTTCGTGCATATTAGTGCCGTCGAGCGGTCGGGCATCGGCAGCCTCAAAGATGGGCAGAAGATCAGCTACGATCTGGAGAAGGACCGGCAAGGCCGCATGTCGGCGGGCAATCTGAAACCGCTCTGACGTCCCAAATCGATCGCGATTGAACCAAACGAAATGAAGCCCGGATGGTCCCCCCATCCGGGCTGTTTCGTTAACGGCGAGCCATTGCGAGGGCTACTTGCCGAGCCCGGACTGCATCAGACCGATCGCCGCCGGCCCGAGGATGACGAGGAACATCACCGGCAGGAAGAACAGGATCATCGGCACGGTAAGCTTGGGCGGCAATTGCGCGGCCTTTTTCTCCGCCTCGGACATGCGCATGTCGCGGTTCTCTTTCGCCATCACGCGCAAGGCCTGACCGACGGGCGTACCATAGCGCTCGGCCTGCACCAGCGCGGTGCAAACGGATTTGACACCGGGCAAACCGGTCCGCTTCGACAAATTCTCGTAGGCCTGGCGGCGATCCTGCAGGTAGGACAATTCCGCGGTGGTGAGGGAAAGCTCCTCGGCCAGCTCCAGCGACGTGCTCGACACCTCTTTCGAGACCTTGCCGAAGGCCGACTCGATCGACATGCCGGCTTGCACGCAGATCAGCAGCATGTCGAGACTGTCTGGAAACGCCTCCTTGATCGACGCCTGCCGGCGCGTGATCATGTTGGAGATGAACACGTTGGGCAGGTAGTAGCCGAGATAGCTTGCGCCGACCGACATGGCCAGCCGCATGATCGGGGGCAGGCCGAGATCGGCGACCGCGAACGTGTAGAACAGCGCGGCGGCGAACATCAGAATCGGCGCAGCGATGCGGAAGAACATGTAGGTGGTGAGCGGCCCCTGCCCGCGCAGGCCGGCCATTTTCAGGCTGTCGCGCAACTCCTCGGTCTCGAACATGCTTCTGAGATTGAGCTGGTCGACGATATCCTGCATGAAGCCCTTGGACGAGCTGCCGCGCAGCTTGCTCTTGCCGTCCTTGCTGCCCATCTCCGCCAGCCGGCTGGCGCGCATCTTTTCGCGCTCGACCGCCATCACCTTCATGCGTTTGGCCGTCTGATCCTTCGCCAGGATCGGCATGGCCACCACGAACACGACCGCAATCACCGAAAATCCGGTGAACAGCATCACCATGAATTGCGGTCTCAGTATCGCATCCAGAAGTTCGAACATGACTGCGGGGTCCCGTAGGTTGCGCCGTATGGCAGGCTCGATCGGACAGGCTGGCGCCCGATCGTCAGTACTTGAAATTGATCATCTTGCGCATGACGAGGATGCCGCTCGTATACAGCACGCCGGCCGCGGCGAGGATGAACTGCCCCATGCGCTCGGTCCACAGCTTGGAGATGTATTCCGGTGTCGACATGTAGATCATCAGGATCACGACGAACGGCAGTCCGCCGAGAATGTAGGCCGAGTATTTCGCCTCGGCGGACAGGGCCTTGACCTTGCCCTCGAGCATCTTGCGGTCGCGCAGCACGCCGGAAAGGTTGCCGAGCGCCTCGGAGAGGTTGCCGCCGGCCTGCTGCTGGATGGCGAGCACGATGGCGAAGAACTTCACCTCGTTGAGCGGCATCCGCGTCATCATCCGATCGAAGCACTCCGACAGCGGTACGCCGACCCGCTGCTGGTCGACCAGCTGAGCGAACTCGTCGCAAATCGGCGACGGGCATTCGCGCGCGATGATGCCGAGGCACTCGTTCAGCGGCAGGCCCGATTTCACGCCGCGCACGATGATGTCGATGGCGTTGGCGAACTCGGACAGGAACTTCTTCTGCCGTCTCACCGTGAGCTTGAACAGCACGTAGCGCGGCACGCCGAGCGCGCCGGCAAAACCCGCGGCGAGCACCACCGGCGGTGCCGAGCCGCCAACCAGCACCACCACCGCGATGCAAGCGCCGATGACCAGCGAGGCGATGTAGAAGGCCTTCGGCTCGATCGAATCAAATCCCGCACGATCCAGCCGCAGGCGCATCGAGATCTTTTCTTTGGCCTTCTGCCGATCCTCGATCTCCTTGAGCGTATCCTTGACCTTCTTTGCGCGCGCCGCCGAGTTCTGCGAGGCACTGTCGGCGGACCGACGCGCAACGCGGCGGCCCACCGATTCGGCGACGCCCTGGATGCGCTTCGCGGCCTGTTTCTCGCCGGACAGATACGGATTGACCAGCACGAACGCGACGAGCACGACGCACACGCCGATGACCAGCGAGAACATCAGCTCCATGACATCGGCGCTATCCATTGTGCTCTCCCATCGGATTTCCGTTTTCGTCCTGCACCTCGGCGTTGGCCAGCGCCTCCGCCAGGCGGTTCTGCTCGCCGTAATATTCGGCCCGCTCCCAGAAGCGCGGACGGGCAATGCCGGTCGAGCGGTGGCGGCCAGTCAGCTTGCCGTTCGCATCCTCGCCGGTGATCTCGTAGACCAGCAGGTTTTGCAGCGTGACGACATCGCCTTCCATGCCGACCACCTCGGTGACGTGGGTGATGCGGCGCGAGCCGTCGCGCAGACGTGCGGCCTGAACGATGATGTCGACCGAGCCGGTGATCTGCTCGCGAATGGTCTTCACCGGCAGCACGAAGCCGCCCATCATGATCATGCTCTCCATACGGCTGATGGCCTCGCGGGGGCTGTTGGCGTGCAGCGTGCCCATCGAGCCGTCGTGGCCGGTATTCATGGCCTGCAGCAGATCGAACGCCTCGGGTCCGCGCACCTCGCCGACGATGATCCGCTCGGGACGCATACGCAGGCAGTTCTTGACCAGATCGCGCATGGTGATCTGGCCTTCGCCCTCGAGGTTTGGCGGCCGTGTTTCCAGGCGTACGACGTGGGGCTGCTGCAATTGAAGCTCGGCCGAGTCCTCGCAGGTGATGATGCGCTCGTCGTGATCGATGGTGCCGGTGAGACAGTTGAGCAGCGTCGTCTTGCCCGAGCCGGTGCCGCCCGAGACGATGATATTGCAGCGCACCCGGCCGATGATCTCCAGCAGCGTCTTGCCTTCCGGCGAGATCGAGCCGAACTTCACCAGTTGTTCAAGTCTCAGACGGTCCTTTTTGAATTTACGAATGGTGAGCGCGGGGCCGTCGATCGCAAGCGGCGGCGCGATGACGTTGACGCGCGAGCCATCCGGCAAGCGCGCGTCGCAGATCGGGCTCGACTCATCGACGCGGCGGCCGACCTGGCTGACGATGCGCTGGCAGATGTTCATCAGCTGGGCGTTGTCGGCAAAGCGCACGCCGGTCTTCTGCATCTTGCCGTTGACTTCGATGAACGTCGTGCCGGCGCCGTTCACCATGATGTCGGCGATATCGTCGCGCGATAGCAGCGGCTCCAGCGGCCCATAGCCGAGCACGTCGTTGCAGATATCCTCGAGCAGCTCTTCCTGCTCGGCAATCGACATGACGACGTTCTTGACCTGGATGATCTCGCTGACGATATCGCGGATCTCCTCGCGTGCCGCCGCCGCGTCGAGCTTGGCGAGTTGCGTCAGATCGATGGTATCGATCAGTGCGTTGAAAACCGTCGTCTTGACGTCGTAGTATTCCTCCGAATGGCGGCGTTGCGGCTCGGCAGCCGGCTCCGGCGCAGGTGCCGACGGCGAGTTCCTCATCTCAGGCTTTGCCGCCGACTGCTTGACCGGCGCCGCCGGTACTCCGCGCCGTTGGGGCTGTGCATTTTCGCTACCTGATCGCCGACCGAACATCTTGTTATTCCCCCGACCTCTCGAAGTAGGTCTGTCCGTTGAGTGAATGCCTGGCTTCAGAGCTGGGCACGCTGACCGGTACTAGGTCCCGCAAACGACTTCATGGTTCACCGCTCGGGTGGCCAGGAATCTGCGGGAAGTAAGCCACGCCTGATCTGCCACTACCGCTTCAGCTTGAAGCGCTCCAGCAACGGGGCCAGAGCCGAGGTCGACTTGGTCTCCGTCTTGCCTTTGTTATCCTTGCGCTTGGCCAGGATTCGCGCCAGCTCGCGGAACTGAGGCCCCGATTTGGCTTTGGCATCGGCTTCCTCGATCATCATGCCGTTGTTGGCGGCCATGCCGAAGCTGGCCGGGTCGAAGTCGATGACCAGCTTCGGCTCCAGGTCGAGCGCGGTGGCGAACTCCTTGGCAGCGATTTCCGGGCGTTTGGGCGTGCCGACCATATTGATGACGAGATGCGGCGGCCCGTCGTTGGTGCGCGCGGCCTTCAGCAGGTCGATCAGATTCTTGGCGTTGCGCAGATTGGCAAGATCGGGTGCCGCTGTGACCACGATCTCGTCGGCCTGCATCAGCACGCGCTTGGACCATGAGGTCCACACATGCGGCAGATCGACCGCGACGAACGGCACGTTCTGGCGCACGACGTCGAGCACCATGTCGCAGCCTTCGGCGGAAACATCGTACTCACGATCGAGTGTTACCGGTGCCGCGAACAGGCTCAGATGCTCCGAGCACTTGGTCAGCAGGCGATCCAGCAGCACCTCGTCGAGCCGTTCCGGACTGGAGAGGGCATCGAAAATTCCCTGGATCGGGTCCTGGTTGAAATCGAGTCCGGCGGTGCCGAATGCCAGATCGAGATCGGTGATCACCACGTCGGACTTCAGTTTCTCGGACAGCGCCCAGGCGACGTTGTGGCAGATGGTGCTCGACCCCACGCCGCCCTTGGCGCCGATGAACGCGATCACCGAGCCCACCGGATC